>OJUH01000047.1_pt1 | contig 89481 bp, 73 predicted proteins | sample 1599921 | NCBI WGS metagenome assembly OJUH01 (sample SAMN04436632, study PRJEB24849) | human gut metagenome | biome: human gut; feature: NICU; material: stool | host: Homo sapiens | place: USA: Saint Louis, MO | collected 2010-01-15 | reverse complement strand
ATACCGGTGGCGTTCCTGCCCCGCCGACGGATCCGTGGTCATACCACTCCACCGAGTATCCCTACGATCCTGATCGCGCGCGGGAATTGTTGTCCGAAGCCGGCGTCCACGATGTCGATATCACCTTCACCGTGCCGGCCCGCGCGTATGCCACCAATGCTGCAGAGCTCATTATTTCTGAGCTGGAGGACGTCGGAATTCATGCTCATATCGAATCGCAGGAATTCCCCGCCGTGTGGTTGTCTCAAACTCTTACCCAGCATGACTACGACATGTCCATCATTGAGCACGCTGAGGCCAGGGACATTCCCACATTGTTCGGAAACCCGGACTACTACCTCGGTTACGACGACGAGCAAACACGCACACTCTTGTCCGCTGCGGATTCCGCGCCTCCTGATGAGTACGCGCCCCTCATGCGCAAAGCTGTTGATCGGATCATGAATCAAGCAGGTGCTAACACGATATTCATCTATCCCAACATCGTTGTGCGGGATAAGGATCTCACCGGTATCCCTACGACTATTGCCGGGCAGGGGCTGGAACTCGCTGGTATTAACCGCGCCCATCACTCGACCGCACGGAGCGAATCATGACAGCTCATGTACGCATCGTAGGCAGGATCGCTCTGCGCTATATCGTGTCCCTGTGGGCAGCGTCGGTCATCATTTTCATGATCATGCGGCTCATTCCAGGTGATCCCGCGGAGGTTTCCCTGGGCGAGACCGCGACGCCACAAGCTATTGAGTCGATGAAGCACACGCTGGGGACCGATCGACCGCTGATCACACAGTACTTTTCGTGGATCACCGGGATGCTGCATGGGCACTTCGGGGTCTCCTACTCCAGTGGAACGGACATCGGGCCAATACTGATGGACCGGACGGCGGTCAGCCTCATTCTGGTTCTGACCAGCATGGTTCTTGCCATTGCACTCGCCGTCCCCCTGGGAACCTGGGCAGCCATGCGTAACCACAAACCGGACGGCACTGCCCTGTCGGTGCTGGCGCACGTGGGCATCGCCATTCCCAGTTTCCTAGCCGGCATCCTGTTGATCTCGCTTTTTGCCGTTCACTGGAGCGTCCTCCCCGCAAATGGCTGGGTTCCCCCGAACCAATCCTTCACCGGTTTTCTCCGACGGCTCATCCTTCCGTGTTGCGCATTGGCGTTCATTCAGGCAGCGATCCTGACACGCTATGTTCGATCAGCAGTCTTGGAGGTTCTGCACCAGGAATACATCCGTACCGCCAGGTCAACGGGCTTATCGACGCTTCACGCCCTCGTTGCCCACGGTGCGAGGAATGCAGCCGTGCCCATCGTGGCAGTCATTGGCGTCAACATGGCCACACTTGTCGTCGGAGCTGTGCTCATTGAGCAGGTTTTCGTCATCCCCGGATTGGGATCCTACGTCCTTGATGCGGTGAATAGTCGCGACATGATTACCGTCCAAAGCTGCGTCATGATGCTGGTCACCATCACGCTCACCGTCACGCTGGCCGCCGACGCCGTAGCGGCACTGATTGACCCCAGAATGTCGAGGTCACGCCTTGTCTAACGCACGCACACAAGTACCACGTTCAGGGACACCGAATCCAGTGATGGCAGGAAAGAATCGACGGTTAACGGCGGTGACCCGCGCCAACCACCGCGTCATGTTTATGGTTGGGGCAGCCGTGGTGAGCGTGGTCGTCCTTGTCGCACTGGTATCGCTGGTCTGGACACCGTATGGGCCACAAGAGGCTAACCCGGCGTCGGCACTACAACCGCCGAGTTGGGACCATTGGGTGGGAACCGACCGGTACGGTCGGGATACGTTATCGCGGATCATGGTCGGATCCCAGATCTCACTCGAAGTGAGCGTTCTCGCGGTCGCGATTGGTGCCGGGGTCGGCGTTCCGCTCGGGATACTTGCCGCAGTCCGCGGAGGGTGGCTGGATTCCTTCATCATGCGGCTGTCGGATTTAGCGCTGGCATTCCCGGCTCTCCTGTTGGCGATCATCGCCGGATCGGTTGTCGGCGTCGGCACGTCGTCAGAGATGGTTGCCATTGGGATTGCGTTTATCCCCAACTTTGCCCGCGTATCGCGCGCGGGCACCCGACAAGTCCTCAGCCAGGACTACATTTTGGCCGCTCGAAGTGCGGGAATGGGATGGCTCTCCATTGCGACGAGGCACATCGTTCGTGGAATTACCGGCCTCATCATTGTCCAGGCGACGGTTTCGGTGGCGCTCGCCATTCTGGCTGAGGCAGGGTTGTCATTCTTGGGCCTGGGGACACCGCCGCCGCAGGCCTCATGGGGCCGGATGCTCCAGGACTCTCAGGTTTTCCTCGATTCACACGCGGAGCTGGCTCTGTGGCCGGGGCTCGCTATCGCCCTCACGGTACTGGGGTTCAATCTTCTTGGCGATGGGCTCCGCGACATCCTCGATCCGTTCTCCCACCGGGCAATGTACGACGCTCCAGCCACGAGCGCGGCTCATGAGGAGCCTGAGCAGGGGCCGAAATCAGAGGAGGCGTCGCGAGAAACAGCGCTGGAGTCAGCGGCGAACGAATCGTCGTCGGCAATTTTGCGGGTGAGAGACCTGTCATTGACCACTCCGCGCTCTGCAAATGCGGCCGCAAATGAGCGTCGATTAGTTGACTCTCTGAGCTTCAGTCTCGAGCCCGGTGCCAGGCTCGGGCTCATCGGCGAATCCGGATCGGGGAAATCGTTAACGGCACTGGCGATCATGGGACTTTTGCCCGACGATGTGCGCCCGTCCGGATCGATCATGTTCGCTGGCAACGAAATTGTGGGCGCTGCTGATAGCACCCTCAGCCAGTTCCGGAGCGTGCGCATGTCGATGGTTTTCCAAGAGCCCATGACTGCGCTGAATCCGCTCATGACCGTGGGCAAACAAATCGAACGCGCATGTCGGGCTGGTACACGAGAAGCCAAGCGTACTGGCGGAAACCAACATTCGTCTGATCACAGCCGGCGGGAGCGTGACGTTAAAGTCCGTGAGCTTCTTGAGTCGGTGGGGCTCCCCGAGCGCGCTTACTATTCGTATCCGTTTGAGCTCTCTGGCGGCCAACGCCAGCGAGTTCTCATCGCGATGGCGTTTGCGAATGACCCTGAGCTTCTCATTTGCGACGAACCGACAACGGCGCTGGACGTCACCGTTCAACGGTCTATTTTGATGCTGATCAACCGGCTTGTTCGCGAAAACAACACCGCGCTGCTGTTCATCACGCATGATTTGACGGTCGTTGCGAACATGTGTGACAACATTCTGGTCTTGAAGGATGGGGTTCCGCGCGAATACGGGCCGACAGAGCGCATCTTGCAGCATCCTCGGGATTCCTACACAACGATGCTGGTTCACAATGCGCACGTTCATGACATTCGCGACGAAGACGATGCACAGGGTCACGATGGGTCCGCCGAACATGATGCACGCAACGAGGCTTCCCCGACGCCATCGTCAACCGATCCTCTCATCCAGGTCCACCATGTAAGCCAGGTATTCGATCAACGTCAGAACCGCTTCGGGCCGTCGTCGGCAATCACTGCTGTCGACGATGTGACATTAGACATCCACCGGGGCGAACGCCTTGGCATCGTCGGCGAATCTGGATCGGGCAAAACTACCCTGCTGAAGATCATGGCGGGGCTCACCCGACCGACATCCGGCGATGTCCGTGTCGACGGGCGCGTCATTACCAATCCGCACGATATGAGCCGCTATGGGCAGGTTGTCTTCCAGGATCCGCGTGGTTCCTTGGATCCCACCATGACTATCGGTGATTCGCTGGCCGAACCACTCCGCGCGCAACCACATCCCCTCCCCCGAGACGAACAGCGCGAACGCATAGCCACCGTGCTCAAGCAGGTGGGGCTGGATCCGTCGGCAATAGATCGGTTCCCTCATCACTTCAGTGGTGGCCAACGGCAGCGGATTTCACTTGCCCGCGCGCTGACTACCCACCCTCATATTCTTCTTGCCGACGAGCCCGTGTCGGCGTTGGACGTCACCGTGCGGAACCGCGTCATTGCGCTTCTCGATGAGCTGGCCGAAGACTATGGACTGACAATGGTGTTCTTATCGCACGATCTTGACGTTGTGCGGCACATTTGCGACACGGTTGCTGTGATGAAGAACGGGCGGATCGTCGAAAAGGGAACAAGCGATCAGATTTATCGCAATCCTCAGCATGAGTACACGAAGGAACTGATTAGCGCTGCCTGCCAACCGGCCCCGCCGACATAAGATTCAACATAAAACTCAACCGGCCGTGACAGAGCGGCTGGTAAGCTCGCCGGCATGAAAGCTAAGTACCATTCTGATCCTGAGGGGGACGATTCCATCACGAATACCAATGAGCATTACAACTTTTATGAGCAGCTCAACCTGGACCCGTCGTTAGCGCCGGAAGAGCTTGTCGACATCTGCACGTCCCGGCTGCGCGAGCTGGAGAACAACGGTGTTCCTGAAACCGATGCGCGCGTGCAAGAGCTTCTAGCGGCTCGGACGATTTTCCACAATGACCGGGCGAAGGCCACCTACGACGATGCGCTGCAGCGGACTGATATCCCGGCGATGACTGTTCCGGCGCTGCGTCATCTTGCCCGCACAGGAACATTGCCGGACGAGTATGCCAGTGCGGCAGCTTCCGGCACCCAAAGTGATGAGGTCGGCGCACACTGGGGTGAGGGTAACGCGACTGCTGGCCTGTTTTCGGAAGAAGGCCTGGATGAGCAGGCTGGTTCTGAGGCCGATGCCCAGTCCTCCACCAAGTCGCTATCGCCGTTTAGCGTTGCTCCAACACCGATCAAAATCAGTGTGACGTTGATCGGTCTGATGGGAATCATTGCGGCAATTGCCGTTGTGTGGTCCCGGTTCTCTGATGATGTTCGCGTCATTCAATACAACCCCATGACTGGTGCTGTGATGTATAACCACCCGACGTTCACAGTCAACGAATCATGGGCAATGCTCACGATGGGGGCCGGCATTCTTATTCCCGCCCTTCTTGTGCCCCAGCTTCGACGATTCATGCGCGTGCCTGTGCTTGCTTATGCGGTCACGGGGCTGATGCTGTCAGCATTTCCGTATAAGTCCGTCGTCGTTGGTGAGGGCGACAAAATCGTGACCATCATTACCGCTCTGGCGTCGGCCGCGCTGATCGCGCTCGCCATGATGATGACCACTCGTACCCGCACAACACCCGACACATCGGGGAAGGATGGTTTCACTACCGCGGATCCTGATGGCTCTTCCTTCGAGGCGGAGAACGCTGGGGCTAGGACCGCGGGTGCTGAGTCCGCAGCGGCTTCTCGAACTGCAAGCGGCGCAGAGGTTACCGACCAGCACATCTCTGGTACTGCCGGCAAGCAGACTAACGAATAGGTTTGCCTTTCTCGTCGTAAGTGTAAAAGCCTCGGCCGGTCTTCTTTCCTAGCCGACCGGCTTGGACCATACGACGCAGTAGGGGCGGGCAGGCGTACGCCGGGTCGCCGTATTCGTCGACCATGACGTCGGCGATAGACGCGACAGTGTCCAGCCCCACCATGTCGGAAAGCGCAATAGGTCCCATGGGGTGTGCTGCACCATTGCGCATACCAGCGTCGATGTCTTCCTTCGTCGCCACGCCATTTTCCAGCATGCGGATCGCAGAAAGCAGGTAGGGCACCAACAAGAAGTTGACGATAAACCCAGAGCGATCCTTCGCCTTGATCACCGTTTTCTTGAGCACCTCACTGGCCCACTTTTCAGCCCGATCCGCGACGGCATCTGTCGTATCCAAGGTCCGAACGTGCTCAACTAACGGAAGAACCGGAACGGGGTTAAAGAAGTGCAGCCCCATCACGCGACCTGGGTTCGACGTTGCCGACGCAATCTGCTGAATCGGCAGCGACGAGGTGTTAGAACACAAAGGCGCATCGGGATCCGAAACAATCTTGTCGAGCTTCCCAAAAATATCGGCTTTGACCTCGGGATTTTCAACAATCGCTTCACAGACTAACTGGCGGTCCGCAAATTCTTCCAAGTCAGTGGTGATGCGGATACGCCCGAGCGCGGCATCCTTCTCCTTCTCAGACAGCTTGCCTCGTGATACACCGCGCTCGAGGGACTTGGTGATCCTCTCGAGGCCTTTGTCGGCGAACTCCTGGGCAGCTTCCCACGCTACGACGTCGGAACCATGACGGGCAGCAACCTCGATAATGCCTGACCCCATTTGACCAGCACCGACGACACCTACACGCAACGCTGAAATGTCGACCGAGTCCGATGCCTTATCGTTGTTCTTCTGATCTGCCATGAGTATGTTGTCCCCTCTTTTGCTCTTAGCCGCTGTGGTCAGCGTTTCATTGGTGGTTTCCCTTACAGGTGGTTTCCCTCATGGTAAAAACATCACTGGCTTTTCGTCGGAAAATACGAAAGAAAATGGCAGTTGTACTCGCCCGGGGCCCATCCTCGTACTAGTCCCCCGTCCCAGTGTGGGGGCTTTTACCAGGTCTTATATTGCCTATCGTTGACGAAAAAGCCGTGTCCTTCAGCGCTGGTACACGTCATTCCACTTGCCTTCGATGTGCATGTGTAGGTGGTTGTGTAGGTCCCCTGGACTGGGATTGTTTTCGATTGACCATAAGGCAGCACAGGTCCTGTCCGTGGGAATTCTCCCTGCAAGAGCCAGTGGCACGGTTCCGCGTCGGGACCTCGGCGGAAACCAATCATGGTGTCATTTCTCGCTTCGACACCCAGATATGGGCATCGATTTTCGTCACCCCATCGGGGATGCTGATGGACATCACAGCCATCGTCATCCATCCCGCGGAACTGGCACACGATGTTGCTACTTGGACTTTGAAATACCGTCCGGCCTGGTGACGTCGTGGTTGCACCCCCACCTGCTGCGCCACTGCCGGTCCTGGGAGTTGCTGTCCCATTCTTCGCGGTTCGTGGCAATGCTGCGCGGTTCCCCTGAGCACCGCCCTGTTGTTGCTGGGCAGTTCCATTCGTCGCACCGCGCTGCGTGCCACTATGACGGCTGGTCGTCGTCGAATTGAGACTGGGATGCGGGTTATCCTGAGGGGTCCCTGTCGCCGGCTGCGGTGCACGCGAGTTCGAGGTGGAATGAGTCTGCGACTGAGTTGCCGACGCTACCGACGCGTGATCATGGGCAGAATTCGCAACATCATCGCTGCTGCTACACCCAGCTAAGCCACCGCCGACGACAATCCCGACAGCCACCGCGATGCTCGCGCCACGTCGTGTGGTCTGCATGATCCGTCGACAACCGGCACGCCCAAAGAGGCCACGAGACTCGGACACCTCGGGGGTTCCCGTTACCTCGGGTTGGCGACGTCGACCATGGGGAGCATTCATGTCACCGACAATACGTGACAACGCCGGGATAGGACACCCCCATTTCGCGCCACGAGATAGGTATGAGGTACGAAGGAAAACTCACTACAGAGGCCATCGGGGCAAGGGTACTCACTGTGAATAACGGCCACACCCGACGTACTATCCGCAGTTTCCCCACGTCACCCCTATCCGAACTCGAGTTCGAATTTTGTGTGTATGATGTCCCTCATGCGAACGACGCGAGCACATTGTTCCAGCCACCTTGGACCATTGTTTTCCCACTATTCACTCTCAGCACTGGTGGGCATTGTTCTCAGCCTCGGCCTTGTTATGCCCCTTGCAGGCTGCGGCGATATCGCTACACAGAGCGACAATGGTTCATCGTCCGCTGCCTCCGCAGCCAACAATGATGCCGCTCCCACGAACGATGGCACTGGACCAAACGACAATGGCTCAGCCGACGATGGCTCGTCACCCGCAGATTCTCCTGATCAAGGCGCTAATGAACCACCCGCAACGGATGCTGCTTTCCCCGGTTCCCCACGTGCTGAACACATCGGTCAGCTGAGCAAACAAGAAAGCGCCGATGCACTCACAGCGCTGAATGTCCCCTTCCCCACCGGCGACATTCACGCACTTCTCGCAGCGCTGCCTGAATCACCGCGTCGTGGTGGCGCAGAGCGATACCAGCGCAAGAATTTCGGCCCGTCATGGGCGGATGTGGACCGCAACGGCTGTGACACCCGCAATGACATCCTCCACCGGGACCTCACGGACATCACGACGAAACCGCCACAGGGATGCGTCGTTCTCACGGGGGAATTACATGACCCCTACACGGGCAACACCATCGATTTCCACCGTGGGAAGAAAACCTCGCAGGCAGTACAAATCGACCACGTTGTCGCGCTATCCAATGCATGGGCCAGTGGCGCCTATGCCCTGCCGTATGCCGCGCGCACTGCACTTGCCAACGATCCACTCAACTTGCTCGCCGTGGACGGCCCGACCAACAACGCCAAGTCCGACAAGGACGCTGCCGAGTGGATGCCGCCGAACACCGCCTACCGGTGCGGATACGCCGACCGGCAAGTTCGAGTGAAGTCGAAATACCATCTACGGGTCACGCGACAGGAGAAAGAGGCGCTCACCGCTGTGCTTAATCAGTGCGCGGCGTAGCGCCCCCGCAGAGCCCCGGCGAGACCTACTTCTTACCCTCGTCCGTCGATAAGGCCGCAACGAACGCTTCCTGAGGAACTGAGACAGAACCGATACTCTTCATGCGCTTCTTACCGGCCTTCTGCTTCTCCAGGAGCTTCCGCTTACGAGAAATGTCGCCGCCGTAGCACTTGGCCAACACATCTTTGCGGACAGCACGGACATTCTCGCGCGCAATGATCTTCGACCCGATTGCAGCCTGAATCGGTACCTCAAACTGCTGACGAGGGATGAGCTCCTTGAGCTTCGTCGTCATCTTATTGCCGTACCACTGAGCATTGTCCCGGTGCACGATGGCAGAGAACGCATCCACTGGATCGCCCTGCAAGAGAATATCGACTTTCACGAGGTCGGCAATCTGCTCGCCGGCATCCTCATAATTTAAGGACGCGTACCCCTTCGTGCGGGACTTCAGCATGTCGAAGAAGTCGAAGATGATCTCTCCCAGCGGCATGGTGTACCGCAGCTCGACGCGGTCTTCTGACAGATAGTCCATGCCCCCCATCTGGCCGCGCTTGGACTGGCACAGCTCCATCGTCGGGCCCAAGAACTCCGCCGGAACGATCACAGTCATCTTCACGATAGGTTCGTAGATCTCCCGCGGCTTTCCATCAGGCCAATCGGAAGGATTACGCACCTTGATCTCTTCGCCTGCCTCGGTCACCACGCGGTACACCACCGAGGGAGCGGTCGAAATCAAATCCAAGTTGAACTCGCGCTCCAGCCGAGCACGGGTAATTTCCATATGGAGCAAACCCAAGAACCCACACCGAAAACCGAAGCCCAATGCCACGGACGACTCCGGCTCATAGGTCAACGCGGCGTCGTTGAGCTGCAGTTTCTCTAAGGCGTCGCGCAAATCCGGGTACTGGTCCGCCGAAATCGGGAACAAGCCCGAATACACCATCGGCTTCGGCTCTTCATAGCCCTTCAACGGTTCCGTGGCAGGATCATTCACCACGGTCACGGTGTCGCCCACCTTCGACTGGCGCACATCCTTCACACCCGTGATGAGGTACCCTACTTCGCCGACACCCAAACCGTCGGTCTTCTTCGGCTGCGGCGACACCACGCCGATCTCCAGCGTCTCGTGCGTGGCCCCCGTCGACATCATCTGAATCTTCTCGCGAGCTTTCAGCCGACCATCCATCACGCGCACATAGGTTACGACGCCCCGATAGGTGTCATATACCGAATCGAAGATTAGAGCGCGGGCAGGCGCATCCGCATCCCCCGTCGGCGCAGGAACAACATCACACAACTTGTCTAACAGTTCGGGGACGCCGTCACCCGTCTTCGCCGAGACCCGCAACACTTCTTCCGGTTCACACCCAATGATCAACGCCAGCTCGTCGGCAAACTTGTCGGGGTCCGCCGCAGGAAGATCAATCTTGTTCAGGACCGGAATAATTTCCAGGTCATTCTCCTTCGCGAGATACAGATTCGCGAGCGTCTGCGCCTCAATGCCCTGAGCAGCGTCGACAAGAAGGATTGCCCCCTCACACGCCTCCAGGGCACGCGACACCTCATAAGTGAAGTCGACGTGACCGGGGGTGTCGATGAGATGGAGCACAATCTGCTCACCCGCATGGTCCCCGGTTTTGGGGACCCACGGCAGGCGCACGTTCTGGGCCTTAATCGTGATGCCCCGTTCGCGCTCAATGTCCATGTTGTCCAGATACTGGTCGCGCATGTCACGATCGCCGACCACCCCGGTGAGCTGCAGAATTCGATCCGCCAAAGTCGATTTCCCGTGGTCGATGTGTGCGATGATGCAGAAGTTCCGGATACGCGCCGGGTCGGTGAACGTTGTTTCCGCGTAGTTGGTGGCCATAAAAGAGCTGTGATCCTCTCCGTCAGTACTCGGTGATCACAGTACTAGACGTTGGATTGCACCACTTTTCACACCGAATTATTGTGGGGACATGTTCGTACCGCGAGGAAATTCGGGCCCATTTTCATACGACTCTGAGCCCGAACGCCACACGCAGCGGTCTTCCCTAATCCGTCACATCACCGGCTTTCTTGCCCACAAGCGGGCAACCACGAGTGACGATGACTTCGAACTCCCTGACGCGGCCGGACGGTCGCACTCTTCACGCCGATCTCGTCGCGTGCCGACGTCATTCTCGCGGCCATTCCACCACGAAGGCGCCCTGGACCAAGGCCTTGCTTCACTACAGCAGGGACTAGGCATGACGGACTCCAGCGTTTCGACGTTTAATAACGAAGATGAGCCGGTTCTCGCACGGCCCACTGGGGCCTGCGCCTCTACCCTCATTTATGCACCGGATATGGATGGGCAAGCCGATCCTGGCGAGGTCGTCTGGGTTCATTCCCCGAACAAGCAATCGGATGGCCGGGAACGAGCAATCGTTATCCTGGGCCACCACGAGCGATACATCCGTGGACTTCTCATTTCGACGAATGACGAGCACTCGACGGATAACAACTGGCTGGAGATCGGCGCCGGGGGCTGGGACATGCAGGGCCGACCCGCATGGGTTCGGTTGGACAAGATCATTGAGGTTCCCGACCATATGATTCGTCGGAAAGGGACGGTGTTACCCCGGAGGCGGTTCGAGCGCATCGCCAGCCGGCTGCGGACGGACTACAACTGGCGTTAATGGTGGGCTGGGTTGGCAGCGCTGATATTGGACGCAATTCTTGAAGCACTGTAAAGTGTCCTGGAGTTCTACCACGCATGTGGACGATGAGCCGGAACAAGCAGGACCTTGGGTTTGTTCTTGAAGGTCGCTCATTCACGGGCTGATGCCCTTATATCGCCCTCCACATGCTCTTCACATGAGAAATGACATGAAGAGTTGTGGTAGATCGAGTCGTGCGCACCCAGTGCATGACAAGCGTAGAGAAAGAGGTAATTCCCGTGGCAAACATTAAGTCCAAGAAGAAGCGCATCAAGACAAACGAAAAGGCCCGTCAGCGCAACAAGGCCGTCCGTTCGCGTTTGCACACCGAGAACCGCAAGTTCCGTGAGCTCGTCGCTGCTGGTGACAAGGCTGGTGCCGAGGCTCAGCTTCGCCTGGCGTCCCGCGAGTACGACAAAGCCGTTACTAAGGGCACTCTCCACCGCAACAATGCTGCGAACAAGAAGTCTGCGATGGCTAAGTTGTTCAACTCGATGGACTAATTTTCCTACGAGTCCGCTGGTTCGTGTGGGCGGCAAGACCGTGTGATCGTTCGGTCACCTGTCTCTAAGCCCGCTAACCAGGGTGTTCCCCGCTCCGCTCGGAGCGGGGTTTTTCATTGCGTCCACGAGTGTTTGCACTAACGGTCATCTCCTCCGTGGCTATTTCATCCGCGCAAGCTCCGCCAGACGCCGAACACCTAGTTCAACAGCACTATCTTGGTCACCCGCGGCACCTTTAATCCCTGCTTCCATCTGCGCAGCAACCTGCACGGCCTCGGCAATTGCAGCCTGCGACCATCTCTGAGCTATCGGCGCTGTCCGTTTCAGTTTCCACGGTGGCATCCCTAACCGCGACGCATCACGATAGGGATCAATACGCCTATTCCCACTAAGCCGAGCGACCTCGCTGATCCCACGACACACCGCCGTCGAGATCGCCATGTGAGCCACTCCCAACTGGAGAGCCCGACGCACTTTTGCCACCGACTGGTCCACGTTGCCGGCGATAACGTCGTCGGCGATGGAAAAACTGCTGACTTCCGCGGTGCCGGTGTAGTACCGTCGCACGGCCTCGAGGTCGACTTTTCCGTCGTTATCGGCGACCAGCTGGCTCACCGCCGACGCCAATTCGCGCACGTTGGAACCGACGCTCTCGATGAGGGCAGAGACGACATCTGGGTTCACTCGCACGCGAAGCCGGTGGAACTCTGACTGCACAAAAGTGGGCAGTTCACGGACCGGAATGGCGTCAGCCCGGTGTTCTTCGCCAAGCTTGAGGAGTTTGGACACCATGGCCTTCGTCCGGCCTTCACCCGAATGTTGAATGATCAGGGTGATGCCCGGCGCGGGGTCTTTCGCAGTGGCAAGCACGAGTGATGCCGGCTCTTTACCTGCGTCATTCATGTTTGTAATGACGACGATGCGGTCTTCGCCGAAGAGACTGGGGCTCAGCAGCTCGGTGAGCTCGGGGCCCGTGATGTCTCCTGCGCGGACTGTGGTAACGGTGAGTTCATCGCCGGTGGGCGAGTTCTCACGGACACGTTTGACGATGGCACGGCGGTGACGATCCGCAAGGAAATCTTCTGTTCCGACAATGATGTGTACGGGTGCGGGCGCGCCGGATCCCTCCGCAGGGTCGAATGTGGTGCGTGACCTCCGTGATGGTGCCATGCCCGTCAGTCTACTGACCGCCGGGGACATAACGCGGCTCATGGGCAGAACCTCCATGAACAGGTACGTCCGTTGCTGCGTAGGACGACAATGCCTTCGTCGACAAGGGTGGTGACCGGTGCTCCATTGGCCAGTTGGCTCGGGCGAAAGGATTGATTACCGGCACCCGAATGCGATGATGGCGTTGGTGACGTCGGCGTGGTGATGACGAACCACCGTGCAGACGACGACTCTGGATCGATCTGTTTTTTATCGCTGACGAATGCGACAGCCTCGCCGTCCGCGCGGTGAGAAGCGTGGTGGGCAACATGGTTGCGGGAAGAAAGCTTCAGCTCACGGGCGCAATCTTTGATTCTTCGCTGGAGGCGTGAGGCCACCTCAGAGGTCACATCGTCAGGGGATGCGGGTGCTTGGTTGTCGACGTTGGCCAGAGCGTAGTGACTGTCTGGCCACATCATCACCGAGATAGTGGGCGAAAACGGACACACTGCAACGGTCCACTGAGTTGGAGGAAACGCGGGGGATCTCACGAGGTGGGTGATGGCCCGCAGGCGGTCGAAGGCGTCGCGTGGTGGACGCAACGCGTACTCCGATGCTTGATTGCTCGGTCCACCGCCCGTCGGTCCCACTCCTGCGGAGAACTCTCCTGAGCGATCGCGCTCGCCGGCAGTCCCACCGCCAGTTGCTGCTAGACACGTCGACATGGCGACCACAACAACTCCGACGCTCCCCAGTGCTTTGCCCCACCAGCTTGTGATCCGTCGGCTCGTCATCCCGCAGCTCGTCGTCCACGGTCGGAGCCGACGTTGCGCGGAACCAGCTCTCGGGCCAGGGGCCGCGGAAAACATCCGTCGGATAAAAACACCTGACCATAACGTCGACAAGAAAAAGTAGGAACCGACAACGGCAGTAATAACAATGATTGCTGAACCTGGTGATCCGACAACCAATTGGGCGGCCTCGCACTTGGCTATCGCGTGCCCAACCCAGCGAATCCACCACAAAACCGGCGTGCATGCAGCCATGCCTACCGACGCCAGCCAAGTGGCTCCGCGGCAGAACGAATCGCTGAGCCATTGAATGGCTTCACAGACTGTTCCCGCACGTATCCCCACGGGATGAGCCACAACGCTCAGTGCGCACAGAACGAGCGCGATGGTCCCGATGACCGTGACGGGCGCGACGACGAATCCGACTAAGGAATTGGCCACGATCGACAGAGCCGAGGTCCGGCCAATAACGAGCAAGATAATAGGTTGGGTGACCACATCTGCAGCTATGCATACGGCGCATCCGGTGATAACTGCCCGCGTGCGCCGCGATACCTCACCGGACTTTCCGCATGCGTTCAATACACGCACCACGACCTTCTCAATGGCATCGGACAAAGGTGGCGCAAGACAGATAATGCCGGCCGTCGCAGCGCACGATAAGGCAAATCCCAAGGACACGGCCATATCCGGGTTCCACACCACGAGCCCGATAATCCCCGCACACAAGGCGGGCAACGCTTGCCGACGCCTCCCCGCCATCGTGGCAAGAAGTCCCACGGTCCCCGCGACAGCCGCCCGCAACACGGACGCGTCCAATCCGATGAGAAGGACAAATCCCACCAATGAGCACCCCGCGCAGAGATAACGAACACGCGGACGCTCGGTGAAGACGATCGCGGCAACCACTCCAAGAACGATCGCAACATTCGCCCCGGACACCGCGGACAGGTGGCTGAGGCCAGAGGTGACAAAAGCTGCTTTATCGTCGTCAGATTGTAACGACGTATCACCAATCACCATCCCCTGAGCCAAACCCTCCAGATCCTCGGGCACATAGCGACGCGAGGCCTCAAGGAACTCCCGATGGACTGCGGACATCGCATGGCACCCGACACTCCATAACCGGCCGACACCCCACCCCATCGGCGACGATGGAGGTGCCTGCACGACGTGCAACCCCTGGCCTGACCCACTGTGTCCCGCGGATGACAGCGTTATTGGTGCAGTTCCCGGCTGGAAAGCCTCTTTGACCGACACGAGTCCTTCAAGGCGCTGACCAGGGTTAACTGTACGAAGCTCAGCCCCGCCTGAGACGAAAATATCCGACGGCATTCCCTTGAGGGATACCGATACGCCATACCGCTCCTGTCCCGGCTCGAAGGGAGCCTCCGGGAGCCGACGCGGGTAGGACGTCGCGGTGCAGTCCATAGATTGGTCAATGAGCAGATGGCCGCCCTGCTTGTGGGCTAACCAATGGCTCAACGAGCGACGGATGGCGTAGATCGATCTGACCCCTCCGATGATGGCGCCGACAACCACCATGAGAAACTGCAATCCCCAAGAGCGACGCGCATCGCCCGCGATCCCCCCGCCGTAACTACGTCGACGACGATTCATGTACCAGTGTGCAGAGATCACCGTCGCTGCTGCTAGTGCAGCACACACCGCCACAGCGGATACGGGATGGCCGAGCCACCAGGCAATAAAGCCCCCATCACCGTGAAAACTGGCCGCTTCTGACGTTCCCCATCGGAACCACACCACGACACCACTCGCTGCCCACACACCGGCAGCGCAGGGCAGTAACCGGCCATCCAGCGGAACCCGTTCTTTTGTTTTCTCACGGTTCGGACGTGCGGACTGGCTGTCCCCCACAGAAGGCGGGTTATCAGATCGTGACGGCATCGCGCATCGCGGCCAGTTTTGCGGGGCCTATCCCCTTAACTTCCGCCAATTGGTCGATACTTCGGAACGGCCCGTTCTGCTCGCGGTAGGCAATGATTGCCGACGCCGTTTTGGGCCCCACACCAGGTATGGCGGTCAGCTCAGCCTCACCTGCCGTATTGATATTCGTCCCGCCACCCGACTTCGCTGGCGGCCCCTGGCCTGGCGCGGATCCACCGCCGTGCCTCCCGCCGGCGCCCACGGTTGCGATCCTGCGTTCCCGGATGGTTCACCGCCGATAATGGTGCCATCTTTCCCTTCTTCTCCGATGCAGATTTGTTGCCCATCGAGTAGCTTTTGCGCTCGGTTAAGCCCGTCCCACCTGCCACGATCGGTCAGTCCGCCGGTCGCGTTGATGGCGTCATCAACCCGGGCTTGGGCATCCAGAGAGACTAATCCGGGATGAACGACATTGCAGACGACCGCGACCGTAATAGGCTGTGATGCCGGCTCGTGGCCGTTATGCGATCCCTCCTGAGCCCCAGCCTCTTTCTTATGCGCCGGTGCACCCGTTGAACCGTGGTCCGACGATTCCGCACCGGTTTTCTCTCTGGCCTCCCCGCGGTGGGTCTCTGCATCGGCCGACACCACCTGCGCCGCTTTAGACACGGGACGCTGACTATTGTCCTCCCCCATCAACGCGAACCCGATCACGGTGGACACTACAAGTACAGCAAGAACAACTATTCCGACACACGCCCGCGGCGACATCCCCTGGAGAAGCCGGATACCGCGCCGGGCATGTCCATCACGGGAGAAATCATAAAGGGCAACGTTGCTGTCATCCTCGGCGCGTTCGGCATCGAACATCCTGATTCGATCGCGACCTACGCTGTTCCCTGGACTCTGCGGGGCAGGTAAAGGCGAGGTGTTCTGTGGTCTCGACCGTGGCACGAACTCGCCGGGGAGATAGTTATCCGCGCCACGCTCAAGCACATTGGTCTCATTGGCGACGTCCGCCCGCGTCATCCCCACACTGCCCCTGCTACTCATGAGCCGGAGAGTAGAGAACTCCGCCCCTCATCGCTGGGCACGTCGGCCATCAGGACGGCCACGTTGTGGACAAACAAAGTTATCCACAGATATGGACAGCGCGCCACTGCTGCCCAGCCAGCGACAGCGCCCGCTACAACTCAGCAGCGTCCCGCGTATTGATCACCGACACCGCAATCGCACCCGCACCAGTATGCACTGCCAAAGCCGGGGAGAGTTCCGCCTGCGTCAGGACCACGTCGGCAGACGGGAACTGATCTATCCCCCATCGTTTACCCAGGTCAACGAATGTATTGTTCGCTTCCAAGGCCTTTTTCAACCCTGCACCAACAATGCGCGCACGGTCATCGGCACCCGAGTGGTGAATACAGATACGCACGGGTTCCGTATCTCCATCAGCACTGCGAGAAACAGTCGAGGCACCGTCCGTACTGGAATCCGCACCGGAACCCCCACTAGACCGATCCGCCTCGTCGGCACTAGTGGTCACAGTCGCAGCATCCACCACCATGTCGACAAGCCGGGTAAATGCTTTCGCCTGCGTCCGCGTCCGCGCAACGACACCAAAACTTCCATCATGCAGGGAAAATAGTGACTTCACGGGCAGCGCAGATGACATCAACGATGACATCGTGCTCATCCGCCCCGAGCGTCGCAAACCGTCGGTACGCTCAAGGTAGAGGAACAATTGCGAATGGCCCGTGATCATCGACGCACGTCTCGCGCATTCCTCCAAGTCGCCACCATTCTGCGCCGCACGAGCAGCAGCCATGGCGGCCTCCCCCACCGGCATCCCGATCGAATCGGTTTCAATAACGCGGACTTTTCCCTCGAAAACCGCCGAGGCCGCCACCGCCGCTGACCAGGTACTACTGAGCTTTTGTCCAAGATGAACAGCGACGACACCCTCGTCACCAGACCGTTCCATCTCCCGGCCATACGCTGCGGCGAGCTCCAACGCGGTCACCCCCGACGTCGAACTTGCGTCATCGGAAGACACGACATGCAAAGGGAGGACGGTAATCCCCCATTCCCGCGCCCGCTCAACGGGCAAGCACGATGAGGAATCGGTAATGACGCGGACAGTCACTGCAGCCCCTCAATCGACGTCCTGGTATAGGTCACACCAACGCCCTCACTACCCGGTTGAGCAGGAGCGAAAGGAATACCCAGCGCGGACGCATTCCACGCGTCCAAATACCACTGCGCATCGTCGATAGTAGATTCAGTAAACGTCGCCACCGGGGTCGTATCCAACGCAGGATCCGCCGGTCGGTCACCGGAATTGTCGACTGTCGAGTGGTCGTAGTGGAAACGTGGACGCGCCGTCAGCTGAGCCCAACTCGTATTCCCCAACCCCGAGAATGACGAGTAGTTGTCCGTCGGCAATCCCAATAATGAGCAGGTCAAGCCGGCGATAGTGCCCCCATGGGCCACGCACACGACTGTGCCGCCTTCCCACTCGGAGAACGAATGCATGAGCTCATCAACAAGGCTGCGGGCACGGGCAGCGACCTCCAGACGGGTCTCACCACCCGGCGGGGCCCAGTGAGGGTTATGCCGCCACATCGCGCGCTGACCCGGGTGAGTAGCGTCGATCTCCTCATGCGAATGAGCCTGCCACGACCCCAAATGGGTCTCACGCAAACGGTCATCGAGCACGGGAGTGAGCCCATGAGGTGCTGCGATCAGCCCCGCAGTTTCCGCTGCTCGCGACAGGTCAGAGGTCACCACTCGTCGGATATCCCACCGACTGAGTTCATCAGCAGTCCGCTGGGCTTGACGTCGCCCCAGATCGCTGAGATGCGTATCCATCTGGCCCTGCATGCGGCCAGTGGCGTTGTAATCCGTCTGACCGTGTCGAAGAAGAATAAGGCGGCGAGCCATCGGTACTACCTAGATTTCGTCCGAGTCGGGTTCACGGCCGGCCAGCGGAATGTCATCAATCACATCAGCCCGGTGCGCAGCGTCGCTGGTATCAGAGAGCCCACCGCGCTGGGAGGGTTCAATGCCCTCGACCTCGATCACCGGGCAGTCTTTCCACAGGCTATCGAGCCCATAAAAATCGCGCTCCGGCTCGCGCTGGACATGCACCACAATGTCGTTGTAATCCAGCAGCACCCAGCGCGCTTCACGGCTGCCCTCGCGTCGGACCGGTTTGTAGCCCGCTTCAGCAAGTTTGTCTTCGATTTCGTCGGCAATAGACATGACATGACGTTCGTTATCGCCACTACACACGACGAAGCAGTCGGTGATCACCAACTGGCCCGACACGTCCAAAACAACGATGTCCGACGCTATTTTGTCCGATGCGGCACGTGCGGCAATCTGCGCCATGCTCACTGATTCTTCTGATGCAGCCATAAAATCCTTCGTTATTGTTTTCGTTATTGTTGTTCAGTCTTGTCGGCGGAGAAGCAAAGTCTCATTGTGGCACGGGACCCCGTTTACCACCTAAGGCCTACCACATACCCGACGCCCCGCCTTGTCCCGAGGGCAGGTACAGCCTTTCCTTCGCAATGTATTGCACCACACCATCGGGCACGAGGTACCAAATCGGCCGATTCGCCCGGGCACGCGCGCGAATATTCGTCGACGAAATCGCCATAGCCGGCACCTCCACCATCGTGACGCTGTCCCCCAACGGGCCTAGCTCGGTTTTCTCCAACGAATACCCGGGCCTCGTGACGGCGACGAACGTCGCCAATGACATCATCTCGGTGCAATCGCGCCACGTCGCCATCCTCGCCACAGCATCGGCACCGGTGATGAAGAACAATTCGGCGTTCGGGTATCGCTCGTGCAAATCATGGAGCGTATCGACGGTATAAGTGGGGCCACCGCGGTCGATATCCACCCTCGACACACTGAACCGTGGGTTCGACGCCGTCGCGATCGTGGTCATGAGGTAGCGATCTTCAGCCGGCGTCACGGAGCGGTTCTTCTTCTGCCACGGCTGGCCCGTCGGAACGAAAAGTACGCGATCCAAAGAAAAAAGATCCGCGACCTCAGAGGCGGCCACCAGGTGCCCATGATGAATGGGATCAAAGGTGCCGCCCATAATTCCAAGGCGCGGATAGTTCGTCGATGTCTGCATCACAGAAGAAACTCTACGGGCGAGTGTGTCCCTCTCCGTAAATGACCCACTTTGTGGACGTCAATTCCGGCAGCCCCATGGGGCCACGCGCGTGCAGCTTCTGCGTCGAAATGCCGATTTCTGCACCAAAACCGAACTGCTCACCATCGGTGTACGCCGTCGATGCGTTGACGTACACGGCCGCGGCGTCCACAGCAGCTTCAAATTCCTTCGCCGCCGACCAGTCCTGCGTGGCAATGGCCTCCGAGTGGCCCGTCGAATAGGTGCGGATCCACTCCACGGCGCCCTGTTCGTCGGGAACAATCGCTGCAGCAATGTCCATGGACAAGTACTCCGAGGTCCAGTCCTTTTCCTCGGCTTCCACCACATTGTCGACGCCCAGGTCACGCAATTCCTGACGTCCGTGAATGGTCACACCCGCATCCTGGAGGGCCTTGAGTACAGCGACTTTGTCCTCATCAGGCAGGCGACCGTCGAGAAGAACCGTTTCGGTCGCGTTGCACACCGAGCAGCGTCGGGTCTTGCCATTGATCACCATCGCGATGGCGTCGGCAAGATCGGCGTCTTTATGCACGTAGAAGTGGCAATTTCCGGTGCCCGTTTCGATTGTTGGCACCGTTGCACCGGTGACGACGGCGTTGATCAGGCCCGCACCGCCGCGGGGGATCACGATGTCCACCAGGCCGCGGGCCGTGATCAGATCCTGGACGCTGTCGTGCGTGGTGCATGGCAAAAGCTGCACGGCGTCCTCGGGCACGTCCTGATCCGCGCACGCCTGCCGGAGCACATCGACCAGGGCGCTATTGGAATGAACAGCGGACTTCGAGCCACGAAGCAGCGCGACATTCCCCGACTTCAGCGCCAGGCCAAAGGCATCAACCGTCACGTTCGGGCGGGCTTCATAAACCATGCCCATCACACCGAGCGGGACGCGCACCTGCTTGAGCTCCAGGCCATTCGGCAAGGTCGAGCCGCGAACAATGTCACCCACGGGGTCGGGCAGCGCAGCCACCTGGCGCAGGCCGTCGGCGATTCCCTCGATGCGATCCTCGTCGAGAACCAGGCGGTCGATGAGAGCCTCGGACATCCCCCGCTCGCGGCCGGCGGCAACATCTTTGTCATTCGCCTCAATAATTGCCGACGCTGACTTCAGTAATGCGTCAGCTGCGTGATGGAGCAGCTCATTCTTTTGAACCGTTGTTAAACGAAGTGTTTGGGCAACGTCATGAGCACGCTGGGCCTTATCGAGGACCTCGGCACGCTCCTGTGCACGCTCGTCGTCGAGCTTCGTGTTCTGTTCGTTCGTCTTCGGATCGTTCTGGGGATTCTGGCTAGGTGTTGTCATGAAGCCTTTCTCATTGTGATTGTCAATCACGGCGCGGTAATCGACAGTTATCAATCGCGGCCGTGATGTCCTCACGATGCTTTTTAACCTACTGCCCCACCTAGGCGCGGGAAGCGAAATTGGACAAATAATCCCGGTGCACCACGGGGCGGTGGAGGTATTCGGGAAGCTCCTCCGAGGACCGACCAATCATGTCCGCCAATGTTGAGGAGTCGTAATTAACTTCGCCGCGGCCAATGACCTGCCCCTTCGGGCCAACAATGTCGACGATGTCACCCGCGGTGAAGTCCCCGTCGGCACGACGAATACCAACAGCAAGAAGCGACGAATGCTTCTCCGTCACAGCCTTCATTGCGCCGGCGTCAAGACGCAACGTGCCGCTGGCGTCGGCGGCATACAGCGCCCAGAACTTCCACGCAGACAGGCGTTCTTCGCGTGGCCAGAACGCAGTTCCGACGTCCGCATCATTCAATGCCGGGCCGATGTTAGCCGTCGACGTTAACAGCACCGGAACTCCAGCGCGCGATGCCAACCGAGCAGCCGAGAGTTTCGAGGCCATGCCGCCTGTACCCAATTTGCCGCCATCGCCCGCAGCGACTTCCTTCAGATCGTTGCCGCTCTTGACCTCGGGCACAAAGCGTGCACCCGGCGAGGACGGATTGCGGTCATACAAGCCATCCACATCGGACAGCAGCACTAACGCGTCCGCTGAGACCAGGTGTGCCACCAGTGCGGCCAGACGGTCATTGTCTCCGAAGCGCATTTCCGAGGTCGCCACCGCGTCGTTCTCGTTAACAATGGGAACGACATGCATACGGCGAAGGCGATCAATCGTGCGCTGTGCGTTGCGAGCACGGTCACGACGGCCCGCATCGGACTGCGTTAACAGAACCTGAGCAATCGGCCTGCCGTAGCGGGCGAAAGTTCGTCCCCATTCTTGTGCCAATAGCACCTGGCCGACGGCGGCAGCTGCCTGTTTCGTCGCTAGGTCGGTGGGTTTCGTCGGCAAGTTCAGTGGTTTCATGCCGCAGGCCACCGCGCCCGATGACACAACAATCACGTCGCTACCACGGGCCATGCGGGCCTCCAGCGCATCGCAAATGCGGTCCATGGCCTCCGGGTACACGGCCCCGTTGTCATCCGTCAACGAGGACGACCCAATCTTGACGACGATCTTCTTAGCGTCGGCAATGCGCTCACGAACGGTGGATTCGTGGCCAGCGGCACGATCATCTATGCCCTGGTCGGGGTCCGGGAATTGGAATTCTTTGGCCGGAACAACCGGGCCCGGCATATGTACGTGCACATCGTCACGCATGGGTACTCCCTCAGGGGCAGGTGCGTCTGGCTGGAAGTCCGAAGGGAGTTCGGCGTCGGGTTGTTGACCCGACACTTCCTGGTCAGACGGTTGTGGATGGTCGGGTGCGACGTCGTTGTCGACGTTCGCGCGATCTGTCGTGTAATTAGTTGTTTGTTCAGGGGTCAGGGTCTGGGTAAAAGAAGGCATCGATCCTGATACATCAGATTGAGAACAGAAAAGTGATGAAGAGATGAGGGCATACGTCCTCTGCCGCTCATCAAGCACGCTATCCAGTATTAGCAAGAAAAGGAGGAACTGTCATATCCCATCCGCCTATTATCGACGGTCTGCAGTGTCTTTTTCCTTGCATTATGATGGGAGATGTGGAGCGCGTCACAGCGCGCGCGGATCGGACAATTCCCTTCCCCTACTCTTCGGTGTTTAGCCTTCCCACCGCTCGCGTGACGCTTCCTGCCCAAGGTCGTATTCATCAATAAGTCCACGACGAACCTGCGACGCCCGCTTGCGCTCTTCCGCGGTCGCCCGATGGGTTTGCGACAAGCGCGCATCCGAACCACGACTATCCGGTGTGCGATCGATACCCGCCGAGGTCGTCGGCTCCCACTCGAACGTGATGTCTCCAATTGTCACATCGCAACCGGGCTGCGCGCCGGCATCAAAAAGAGCATCCTCCACACCGATCCGGGCCAGGCGATCGGCCAAGTACCCCACCGCTTCATCGTTTTCAAAGTCGGTTTGACGTATCCAACGGTCGAGTTTCTTACCTTCGACGATAAAGCCGCCGAGCTCATTGTCCGTGCCATTATCCGTGTGGACGACAAAATCCTCACCGGCGTTCTTCGCTGCGCTCTTGCGGCCCAGTTTCCCTCGACGCTTGTCAACAGGCTCGGGCCGAAGAACCGCCACGGGCTCTTCGTCGACCGGGTGCTCAGACCGATACTTCTTCACGATCTCCCATAAACCGAAGCGAAGCTCGTCCAGGCCCTCGTGGGCGACCGACGAAATCGTGAAAATGGGCCACCCGAATTGTTCAAGGGACTCCTTTTCCAGCTCAGCCATGTCGCGCGCATCAGGCACATCCATCTTCGTCAGAACAATGACGCGCGGACGCTCACGCAGATCCCCCAACCCGGTATCGTGATCCAATGCTGTTTGGTACGCGGCTAATTCTTCTTCCAGCGCACGGATGTCGTCGACCGGGTTACGGTCGGCTTCCAGGGCCGCCGGGTCAACCACGTGGGCGATCACCGCACACCGTTCAATATGGCGCAGGAAATCCAACCCCAGGCCGCGACCTTCAGAAGCGCCGGGGATCAAACCGGGGACATCCGCGATCGTGAAAGCGTCATTATCCACCATGACGACACCAAGGTTCGGCGTGAGCGTCGTGAAGGGATAATCCGCAATCTTCGGCTTCGCCGCCGAAAGCACGCTGATCAGTGACGACTTCCCGGCCGAGGGGTAGCCCACCAGTCCGACGTCGGCAATGGACTTCAGTTCAAGAACGACGTCTTTTTCTTCACCAGGCTCGCCGAGGAGAGCAAAACCAGGTGCCCGGCGTGCCTTGGACACGAGGGCCGCATTCCCTAACCCTCCGTAACCGCCTTCTGCGATGGTGAAACGGGTGCCCACGCCCGTCAAGTCCGCAATCACGGTGCCATCGGGTTCCGTGACCACGGTGCCATCGGGCACAGGGAGGACTAGGTCTTCGCCCCGGGCACCGTTGCGGTTGTCACCAGCCCCATTACCGCCCCGGGTTGCCTTGATATGCGGGTGGAAGTGGAAATCGACGAGCGTGTGAACCTGGTTGCTGGCCTCCACAATGACATCACCGCCGTGGCCGCCATTGCCTCCGTCGGGGCCGCCCAAAGGGACGAATTTCTCGCGGCGAATGGACGCGCACCCATGGCCGCCATCGCCGGCCCGGACATGCAGCACAACGCGGTCAACAAACTGAGGCATGAATTCCAATCCTTCCGTGAAACGGCTCGGGTGAACCGGATCAAGCGCTGCCGATCTTACATCTGATGGTGCCGACTAATGTCGACATTGTCGAGGGAAACCATATGGGATCGGGTGGTTAGCTTGTGCCCCACCCACAGCGCAATAAAAAGCGGTAGGCCGATATATGAAGACAGAATGGTAGAGAAACTAGACCAATCAAAGAGCGCTTGATAGTTCTGACCGATAATCACTACAGCACACATCACCAGTGCAACAATCGGCCCTGCGGGAAACCAACGAGCACGGTAGGGCAGGTCAGCGGGGTCATTCCCTTGGGCGATGTAGGCGCGCCGGAAACGATAATGGCTCCACGCGATGGACATCCACGCTAAGAAGCCGGCTAGGCCCGACGCATTGACCAGCCACTCATAGGCTGCCCCTTCTCCAATCAACGACGTCAAGAAGCACAGCAAACCAACCGCCGTCGTGGCGAACAGTGCCGGCCGGGGCACACCACGTTTCGATGTTTTCGCGAAGATGCGGGGTGCAACACCATCTTTCGCCATCGCGTACAGCATTCGTGTCGACGCATAAAGGCCGGAATTCCCTGCCGACAAAATCGAGGTCAAAATAACCGCATTCATGATGGTCGCTGCGGCAAGAACACCCGCGTTTTGGAACACCAAGGTGAAGGGTGAAACGGAGATATTGTCGACGTCGGACCGAAGGAGATTGGGGTCGGTATAGGGAATAAGGAATCCAATGACCGTAATCGCACCGATGTAGAAAAGCATGATCCGGATGAAGACGCTGCGGATAGCGCGGGGAATGTCTTTATCCGGATTTCGCGATTCGCCGGCTGCGACTCCGACTAATTCCGTGCCTTGGAATGAAAATCCGGCAATCATGAAGACGTTGAGGATACCTAGGAATCCTGCTTTAAATGGTGCCTCACCATGGGTCCAGTTGGAGAACCCTGGGGACTTTCCGCCCAAAATACCGGCGATCATGAGCACGCCTAAACCTAGAAAGACAATCACCGCAACAACTTTGATAAGCGCGAACCAGAATTCGCCCTCGCCGTATCCTTTTACTGAGACGATATTCAGCGAAAAGAGGAGCGCGAGGAATATCGCCGACCACACCCACCCCGGAGTCGAGGGGAACCAGAATTTCATGACCAGGGCTGCCGCCACGAGTTCTGCTGCTACAGTGATCGCCCAGTTAAACCAATAATTCCAGCCGGTGGCAAAACCAAATGACGGCGACACATAGGCGCGGGCATAGTGAGCGAAGGCTCCTGACACCGGTGAATACGTCGCCATTTCCCCCAGCGACTGCATCAGTAAGAACACCATGAGACCGATGGCACCGTAGGCGACGAGAGCACCACCTGGACCGGCATCGGCAATCGTGGCACCCGAGGCGACGAAGAGCCCGGTGCCAATGGCGCCCCCGATGGCGATCATGTTCATGTGCCGTGATTCCAACCCCCGGTTCAGAGATTCGCTGTGAGGGGTTGTGGTGCTATTCCGGCTGTGGTGGCTCACGAGTTCTCCCTCAACATCATTGGGGTTGGGGTGGGGTAGGAATGGTTGGCATGCCTGCCGAGTGATTATTCCAGATATAAAAAGAGCTCCCCCGGGCGGAAAGACGCCGGAGGAGCTGCGGAGACGGCGAACTAGGCCTTGGCGGGCTCAGCTTCGACGTTCTCGACGATATTGACGGTGCGACGGTTACGCTTACGAGCGAACTGAACTGCACCTGCCTTCAGGGCGAAGAGCGTGTCGTCGCCACCACGGCCGACATTTTCGCCGGGGTGGAATGAGGTACCACGCTGGCGAACAAGAATCTCGCCCGCCTTGACCTGCTGGCCACCGAAGCGTTTCACGCCGAGGCGCTTTGACTCTGAATCGCGACCGTTGTTTGAGCTGGCCGCACCTTTCTTGTGTGCCATTGGTTGATTTCCCTCCTTGGAAAAACTCGGGCACGTGGCAGCTGTGGGTCATGAACCCGCAGCGGCCGCGAGACTTACTTGATGCCGGTGATCTTCACAACGGTCAACGGCTGGCGATGCCCGTGGCGACGCTTGTATCCGGTCTTGTTCCTGTAATGCATGTTGCGGATCTTCGGGCCCTTGGTGTGCTCGACGATCTCGGCGTTCACTGCCACTGAGGACAGATCATCACCTGAGGTGATTGAGGCACCGTCGACGAGCAAAACCGGGGAGAGAGCCACGGACAAACCCGGCTCACCCTCGATCTTCTCGACCTTGACGAGGTCACCTTCAGCAACCTTGTACTGCTTTCCGCCGGTCTTGACGATCGCGTACATAAGAGGGCTACCCCTTTTTATTTTTCGCTCGGCTCAGGGCTAATCACCCTGACTGGACTATTAACGTGTTCGCGGCATATGACATGAACGGTTGCCCGGGCGCAATCATGAGCACACACGGGCCTAGACAGTCGGCCTGCGAACAGCGACTGCTCAAGACTACCCGGTCACCGATGGATAACAAAACCGTCTATATCATTGTTACCAGTGTGAAACGAATCGACGTTTACTCCCGGGCATCTTGAGCTACCGATCACTTCTTTGTGGAAGCTCTCCGCCGCGCACGACGTCGACCACTCTTGCGCGCGGATGACCCACTGTGAGAGTCGTTGTCCCGCTTGTCGGAGCGCTCTGACCGGTTGTCGGCCGATGACTTATCCGATTGCTTCTGGTCTGGAGCGTTCGACGAGCCACGACCCGTTTTATCGGTTTTACCGTCTGGATAGTTGTCCTTTTCCGGCGGTACATCGGACCGGGAGTTTCCGCGAGTAGCTCGCCGACGCCGTGGCGACCGGTCGAACTGCCGTTGTGCCTCCTCATACGTCTCCTTATGCTGAGACGAAGTGTCTGCTGAGGAGGATTTCTTGTCTCGGGACCGGGACGATGACTCTCCAGAATCCTTCGAGCGGGATTTGGTTCGGGACGCATCCTTACTTTGGTGCTCGTCCTTCGCCTGGGACGCATCCTTATTGCGAGACTTCGATTGCGGCGACGATGCCTTCTTAGCCTGCGATGCGCTCCGGCGGGTCGCGTGACGACGACCACGCTGCTTCTTACCGCGTGTGGTCGTCTCTCCGCTCCCCTTGTCCGCGTCGCCGTCAGCATGGCGAGCGTTTTCCTCGTCACGCTTCGTCGCGTCCTCCGGCTGGTTCGCTTTCGCGCTATCGGACTCGGTGTGGTCTGCCTTTACCTGCTCCTCACGCTGAGAACGCGATGAGCGTGTTGCTTTACGACGCCGCCGACGGCGCGGCCGTCCATCCTTGTCTCCAGAGGAGTCGTCATCATCGCCACCACTCCGAGAGTCTTGCGCAGCTGAGAGATAATCAGCGCCACTGGGCTCATCGGGATCTTCATCGTCGGCAAGAATTACTGCAGCCGCAGCGATTTCCTCGATGGAGCGCCGGCGCGTTGTCGTCTCGTCAGAGCCGCCCTGTTTTCCAAAATGACTCTGCGTCCCAGAGTCACCTTTTCCAGCATGGTCCTTCTTAGAACGGCCACCTCCAGAACGATCACCCTTAGAGCGGTCATTCTTAGAAACGCCCGACGTGGAATCACTTGACGCATCGTCCACGTGATCGTCGATGTCGTCGTCAAACGAGTACTCGGGAAGATCGTTGTCGACATTGTCCTGAAGCGCCGCGCTGTCGTCATCGGACTCATCATCATCCGTGCTGCTCAACAGGATGGGATCGTCGTGGACAATGAACCCTCGGCCGTGGCACTCGCTACATGGCGTCGAGAAGGTCTCAACCAAGCCCTTGCCCAGCCGCTTACGGGTGATCTGGACAAGCCCCAAGGACGTCACTTCACCCAGCTGGTGGCGGGTTCGGTCCTTGGCCAGGGCTTCACTGAGCCGGCGAAGCACCAATTCCTGGTTTTCTTCCAGCACCATGTCAATGAAGTCGACGACGATCATGCCGCCGATGTCACGCAGCCGCATTTGACGGACGATCTCGTCGGCGGCTTCAAGGTTGTTGCGGGTCACGGTCTCTTCGAGGCTGCCGCTCGAGCCGGTGAAACGGCCAGTGTTGACGTCAATGACCGTCATAGCCTCGGTTTTCTCAATGACAAGCGTGCCTCCGGACGGCAGGAACACCACGCGGTCCAGCGCTTGTTTCAGTTGCTTATCAATGCCCCAGTGGCCGAAAGCGTCCTGCCCATCATGGTCCTGACGCTCATACTTCGACAGTTTCTCTTCCAGGTCCGGCGCAATGCGGTGGATGTACGACGACACCATCGACCACGAGCGGTCTCCGTCGACAATAAGCTCATCGAAGTCCTCATTGAAGAGATCACGAACCACCTTGACCAGCAGGTTCGGCTCTTCATGCAGTGTTTGCGGGCTGTCAAAGTGCGGCTTCGATCCCTTCTTGCCGCCCTTCGAATTTTTCTTCCCGGAACCTTTCCCGGAGGACGTCTGCGAGCCCGGTAAAGTACGAAGTTCGTCAGCCTTCTCCAGGATCGTGTCCCACACATTCTGCTGCCGACGAACATCACGAGCGATGTCCTCGGTATCGACGCCCTCGGCGGCCGTGCGGATAATTGCACCACCCTCATCAGGCAAAATGCCGGAAACCGCTTTCTTCAAACGCTTCCGCTCGGGCTCAGGCAGCTTGCGCGATACCCCGTGCGCACGCCCTTCAGGCACGTACACCAGGTACCGGCCTGCCAGCGAAATGTGGCTGGTGAGCCGCGGCCCCTTGTGCCCGACTGAATCCTTCGTAACCTGAACCAGAATCGGATCGCCCGGCTTGAGTGCTTTTTCGATCTTCCGCTGGCGGCCGGTGTGCCGAGTATGCCGCCAATCAATGTCTCCGGAGTAGATCACACCGTTGCGGTCAGTTCCGATATCGACGAAGGCAGCTTCCATGCTGGCCAGGACGTTTTGTACTCGTCCTAAGTAGATATTGCCGACGAGGGTCCGCGTGCGTTCCGATGTCACGAAGTGTTCGACCAGCTGGTCGTCTTCCATGATGGCGACTTGGGTGACTTTTCCGGAGCCGTCGGATCGCACTGAATCGCGGACGATCATCCGGCGGTGAACGGCGTCCCGGCGCGCCTGGAACTCAGCCGTGCTGATGGTCTGGTGCTTGTCGCGCTTGTTTTCTTCGCGACGCTTCCGCGCGGCCGCAGCACGTGTAGAGCCCTTGATCTTGGCGGGCTCATCGGACTTTTGCGACTCCTGTTTCCCCTCGCCGGAGCCATCACCGTTGCCCGAGGAGTTGTTGCCCGAGGAACGCCCCTTCTTGTTCTTGTCCTTACGTTTATTGGAGTCGTGCTTGTTTGAGTCGTGTTTGTGATCTTTCTTGTCCCCCGATTTACCCTTATCGCTGCTCTTCTTCGACCGCTTCGACGACGAACCACGCTCATCTTCCGAGGTGTCGTCTTCGTTGTGGTCTTTGGAGTGACGAGATTTCGACGACCCGTCGACGTTCTTCTTGCCACGGCCACGGCGACCCCTGCGGCGTCGATATGACGACGGTGAGTCGTCATTCTCCTCATTGTCGACGTCCGATGTGTCCTCTGCGTCTCCCGTCGATTCCTCATCGGACGTGGGAGAGTCACCTGAGTTGTCGCGGGATTCCGTCGACTCCGTGGCGACCGGTGTGGGCGCCATAAAAATCGGAGTCGGAATGGAAACGTGATTCGCTTCCCGGTCCTCAGCGGTGTCGGAGCTCTCAGTTTCTAGCTCTTCGGCGTCTGGTTCGTCAGTATCTGGCGTATCGACGTCGGTCTTTTCCGCCTCAGTCTCTTCTACCGCGGACTCATCGACGTTGGCTTCCCCAGCGTCAGCGTCCTCTGCTTCGGACTTATCTTCCTCAGGCGTCTTCGCCTCAGCCTTATCCGCCTGTCCCTTATCGGTATCAGCGTTCTCAGACTCGTCATCACGCGCGGGGTCAGAGCTACCTTTGTCTGCAGCTTGGACGCGGTGGCGGAATTCGGCCACTTGTTCACGAGTGACGGTCGATTGCGCACTGCGAACGTTGATTCCGACGGCCCCAAGAAGGGCAATGACTTCTTTGCTCGTGTGCCCGATGAGTTTCGCTAACTGGTGGACACGTGTTTTCGCGGCTAGGTCACGCTCGTCGAGTGAAGAGATGACTGCTTTTGTTCCGGCAGATAGCGCACTTAATTCGGTCACCATCTCTGTGTGGGCCGCTCGTGATGCCCGAGTGTTCCTCGACTTTGATTGTGATGATGTGTTTGTCGTTCGTTTTGCCGAACGTCGGCGGGGTGTACCGCTTGTGTCAGCCACAATTCTCCTTTAGCAGCACCGCAGTGGTCGCGCCCCAGATAATGGCACGGGCCGATGATCCGGTCCGTCATGCGCACGATGGCTTTCTCATTCCGAGCGATGTGTGCTCGGCACCATCGAACACTGACTAGCACAGTACGTGTACAAATCCTGTTGGACCGAGTGAGCAGTGCGGTTCTTTTGTCATGGTAAAGCTTGCTGGCGGAACAGAAACGGGGGCGCAGCTTGCAGCTATCTTCTAAAAGCTCGCGGTTATAGACACCGGGGTAATAAAGCAATCCCGGACGGCCCCTCGCTGTTAAACGACACACATGGGGACACACAATGTGCGGTCATGCGCTGCAGCGCAGCTTCGCCCGTCTGCATTCCGAATATTATTTTGTCATAGGTGGACCGGAGGACGGAGGATCAGCAGCCCTCGCCCACTACAATTCCCCGTACAACCAGGCCAGATGCCTTGGTGAACGGAGTGTCGTTATCGTTCCCGCACCTTCAACATGTTGTCATGTGCCATGTAGTCATCATGCGGGTCGATACGAATTTAAAGGTTCGGGAACCAGATACCGATTTCGCGTTCTGCCGATTCCGGCGAGTCCGAACCATGAACGACGTTGGCATCAACGTCGAGAGCGAAATCTCCGCGGATGCTCCCCGGTGTCGCTTTCTTCACAGGGTCGGTACCCCCAGCGAGCTGCCGCCAAGCCTCAATAGCGTGTGGGCCTTCAACAACTCCAGCAACGAGCGGCCCCGATGTGATGAATTCAATGAGGTCTTTGAAGAACGGCTTGCCTTTGTGCTCTTCGTAGTGCTTTTCCGCGGTCTCCCGGTCTGCCACGCGCAGATCCAGGGCGGAGAATGTGAGCCCCTTGCGCTCGATACGGGCGAGAATCTCCCCTACGAGGCCTCGTTTGACTGCGTCGGGCTTAATCAGAATGAGGGTACGTTCAGACATACCATCATTGTAAGTCATGAGTCGCCTACGCTTGAAAGGCTTAGCAAAGCGTCTTTCCTAGAGAGGGCTCCCTGCCCACGGAATGGCCGAACAGCAAGCATTGGGACGGTCGAACAGTATCCAGCCTCTCGCGTCACAACACCGACTGGAGGAAAGCTTGGAGTCGATCTGACTTCGGGTTGTTGATCACGTCCTGCGGAGCGCCTTGCTCTACAATCTGTCCTTCATCCATAAACACGACGTTATCGGCCATTTCGCGGGCGAATCCCATTTCGTGAGTCACCACGATCATGGTCATTCCACTTTCGGCAAGCTCTTGCAGAACAGTGAGAACTTCAGAGACCAGCTCAGGGTCCAGTGCCGACGTCGGTTCGTCGAACAACATAATCTCTGGATCCATAGCCAACGCACGCGCGATGGCAACACGCTGCTGCTGGCCACCCGACAATTCACCGGGATAGTGCGTCGCGCGTTCCCCTAATCCAACCCGTTCTAGGAGTTCAAGTGCCCGTTTCTTGGCCTTCTCTTTGGGTACACCTTTAACCCGGCGCGGCGCTTCCATGACATTTTCCAAAGCAGTCATGTGAGGGAAAAGGTTGAAACGCTGGAACACCATCCCAATGCGGGAACGCTGCCGGGAGATGTCTTTCGCTTTCAAACGCTGGAGTCGCCCGTCGGAAAGAGGTTCTTGCTCATACCCCTGCAGCTCTCCATCGATCCGAATGGAACCTGCCTGGATTCGCTCAAGTTGGTTAACGCATCGCAGAAGAGTCGATTTTCCCGATCCTGATGGGCCGATGAGCACGGTGACGTCGCCACGATTCACCGACAATGACACGTCTTTGAGGATGACGAGCTCACCGAAGGCTTTCCACAAACCGTCGATGACAACTAGCGGCTCACCTGAACCGGCCGTAGCCGTCGGCGCCGACGTCGTACCCGTCGATGTATTCTGATCCGGGTTTACGGGCTTACTCACTGTTCAACCTCCGGGATTTTGCTCAGTTTCGACGGGTCAGACGCCACTTTTTGGATTCGTTTGGAGCTACGGTTCTTATCAAAACCGCGGCCGAAGTATCGCTCGAGGAAGTACTGCCCAACCATGAGCACACTGGTCACGACGAGGTACCACAGCGCCGCGACAATCAGCAGCGGGATCGGTGCATAGAGGCGGTTAGCAATGGCATTTGTTGCATACTGCAGATCCAGAGTAAACGGAACGGCCAGAACCAGGGAGGTCGTCTTCAGCATGCCGATGGTTTCATTCCCTAGCGGCGGGATAATGACACGCATCGCCTGCGGGATAATAATTCGACGAAGGACGGTGCTGTGCTTCATTCCCAAGGCTCGGGCGGCCTCATGCTGGCCTTCGTCCACGCTCTCTAAACCGGATCGGACGATTTCGGCAAGGTAGGCGCCTTCGTTAAAACCAAGCCCCAGTGTTGCAGCCCAAAACGCCGTGATGATGTCGGACGTATCGAATTTGAAGAACTCCGGGCCGAAGGGAACCCCCATGGACAACTTCGGATACAGAACAGCCAACAGCCCCCAGAAAACTAACTGGGTGTAGACAGGGATTCCACGGAAAACGAAAATATACGCCCAAGCAACGGAACGAAGAACAGGATTCTCACTCTGCCGCATAATGGCCGCGGTCACAGCCAGCACAATACCGATCGCCATGGCCAGAACGGTCAGCAACAGGGTCCAGCCAACACCTTTCACGACGTTCACGTCGCGGATGTAGTCATTGACCACGTCCCACTGATAATTAGTGTTTGTGATCAGGCCGTGAATGAACATCGCGACTAAGACTGCAACGATGACAGCTGCAATCCATGTACCCGGATGGAAGACCCCACGTTCCCGGATTCGACCGGGAATAGGATCGGTGTGATGTGAAGCCATGTTGGTGTCTCTCGTTACGTGATCAGTGCGGGTACCTATCGAGGGGTCAGCCCACAGGTCGCAATATTATTGATGTTTGAACATATTATTACATCAACATCCCGAAGACGAGGTCGGGCTCTGGTGCGGAGGTTCGATTAGCTTTCCGACAGCGGCCACGACAGTGTTCCGTACGATGGCCCACCCGACTCCCCCGATTACTGCCTAATCCCCGACGAAAAATCCCCCGAATACCCCGATCCCATGCACGTTCCGCGGACTTATGTGTGCTGGGTAGTTAGTAACCCGCGCTTCATCCGCTCAATCAAGTTTTTGCGCAGGTACACGATATACGCCCAGACGAGCGCGAAAACGATCCCCATCACACCCATTGCGGGATGAACAATGAACCCAACGATGGCGACAACCTGCAAGAACAAGTCGACACCCAGGGCCCAAGTCTTCCCCTGTAGGAACGACATCACCAATAAGGCAACGCAAAATACGATCACCGACACGATGTTGAAAGGAGTGTTATACGCGCCTTCATCAACTCGCGCTACTACGGGGAGAACCAGTAAGAACGTGATGAACTCCATGATCAAGGTCCCGGCCATCACTCCCCGCAACCCTTTCAGCGGGTCCTTCACCGGATCATGGCCGGGCCCTAGGGGGCCATACTCGATCGCGTCGTCGCCCTTCGCGCCGGGGCGCTGACTACCAGGCCGCTGGTTGCCGGGCCGCTGAGCACCGTCGCGACCCGAACCTGTTTCTCGTCGATCCACCACTACTCCGGTTCCTTTCCTAGCAGCGCACGCGCACGGCCTGCTGAATAAACACTGCCCGTTATAACGACCCCTGTTCCAGCCAAGCCGTAACCTTCTTCCTCGCCTTCCTCTTCAGCCAGCGCAACAGCATCTTCAATGGCGTCGGCCATGGAGGCTGAAACATGCACACGTTCGTCACCGAAAAGGGTGCGCGCGAGCTCTGCTAACTCATCGACGGGCATAGCTCGTGGCGAGTCGACCTCGGTGACAACGATTTCATCAAACGTGTCGCGCAGGGTTTCCAACACTCCGACGACATCTTTGTCTTGGAAGATGCTGACGATGCCGATGAGGCGTCGGAAAGAAAAGTCGTCGTGAAGGGTTTCTGCTAAAGCCCGGGCGCCTTGGGGGTTATGGGTGGCGTCAACAAATACCGATGGCGAGGTTCGGATGCGCTCTAAACGGGCTGGTGAACTGACGTTACCGAAGCCCTCGCGAACAGTGTTGATGTCCAATTGACGTCCGCCGCCCGCACCAAAGAAAGCCTCGACGGCGGCAAGTGCTGTCGCAGCATTCCGGGCCTGGTAGGCGCCAGACAGCGGGAGGAAGATGTTTTCGTATGTTCCACCGAGACCACGGATAGTTAAGGTCTGGCCGCCAACCGCCACGGATCGCTCAACGACGCCATATTCACTCCCGGCGCGGGCCACCGAGGCATCGACGGAAACCGCTTGTTCCAGGATCACATTCATCGCTGCGGGGTCCTGCTCGGCGATAATGGCGACATTATCCGGCGGGGTCAGAAGATCATCCTTGTCCCACCGCGACTTAATAATTCCCGCCTTTTCACCGGCGATTTCTTCAATCGTGTCGCCGAGGTATTCGGAGTGGTCCATTCCCACCGGAGTTATCACGGTCACGTCCCCGTGCACGACGTTGGTTGCATCCCAACGGCCACCCATGCCGACTTCGACGACAGCAACGTCAACGGGGGCGTCGGCAAATGCGGCAAATGCCATCGTCGTGAGCACTTCAAAGGTGCTCATGCGCGGTCCCCCGTCGTCCTCAGATCGGCGGTCGACCATCTCGACAAAAGGCTTAATGGATTTCCAAGTCTGCGGGATGGATGGGTTCCCCATCGATGGCAATTCGTTCCGTCACCGACTGCAGGTGAGGGCTGGTGGTACGGCCGGTGCGACGGTGAAACGCGCGAAGAAGGGATTCAATCATCCGCGTAACGGACGTTTTCCCATTAGTTCCCGCAACATGGATAGATGGGTATGCGTGCTGAGGATCACCCAAAAGATCGAGCACCTGATGCATGCGGTCCAGGGTGGGATCAATTTTCGTCTCTGGCCAGCGCGAATTGAGCTGGTCTTCGACGTCCGCCAACGCCTCGAGATCGTCCGGTGTGATGGTGCGGTGCACGACTTCCGGCTTTGTCTCGTCGCTCAAGGGCAACGTCAGTCCAGCATCATCGACTTCGAGATCGTCGGAGATCGCGGCGTTGATGTCCTCCGGGCTCAGCGACGCCGGATCGACTGAATTGCCCTCGATCTTGTCGTGATGGGAATGGGGGATTCCCCCGTCATTGCCGAGGTCATCCTCGTCACGACCTGCCACCATTCATACCTTCTTCCTTGTATCCCGCGTCGTTGTATACCGTTCGTACGCAGTGTGTACACATTCTCTGGGGCTTACTTATCCGAGGTCCGCCAACCGAGCTGAAATCCGGGCAACCTCTTCCTCGGCAATCGCTCGACGTTCACGGATCTTGTTCACCACGGCGTCCGGCGCTTTCGTGAGGAAGTTCTCGTTGGCTAGCTTCTTACCGGTGGTCTCCAGTTCTTTGTTCGCCGCTTTGAGGTCTTTCTCCATCCGCTTGCGCTCAGCGTCCTTATCGACGGTGTCGGACGTATCCAGTTCGACAGTAATCGTGGTTTGCGATAAGCGCAGTTCGATGGAAGCCGTTGCAGAGAATCCCTCCGAGGGTTCGTCGATACGGGCCAAATTACGGATGGCAGGTTCTTGCGCCTGGAGATCTGCCGCGGAACAATCAACGCGCGCTGGTACCCGCTGTGATGGTTTTACGCCCTGGTCAGAACGGAAACGGCGGATTTCCGTCACCAATTTGATGAGGTCTTCCACACGACGTTGAGCAACAGGGTCTACGTCGGCACCGTTTGTTGTCATCGACGCATCGGGCCAGGCAGAAACAACCAGAGATTCTTTCTGTCCGTCTACTCCATCGGTGAGCGCGGTCCACAGGGTTTCTGTCACATAGGGCATCGTCGGGTGCAGTAGGCGGAGAATGGTGTCCAGCACTCGGCCGATAACGCATTGTGTGGCCTGCCCGGTTGCATCATTATCATCGGGGTCGCGCGGAATCTGTGTCTTCGCAATTTCCAGGTACCAGTCACAGAACTCGTCCCACGTGAAGTGGTAGAGCGCCTCGCTCGCTTTCGCGAATTCGTACTTTTCCAGGGACTTATCAACATACTGGCGGGTCGCCTCCAACCGGTCCAGAATCCACCGGTCAGCATCCGTGAGGGATGAGCGATCTGGCAACGGACCAACCTGCGCGCCATTCATCAGCGCAAACCGGGTTGCGTTAAAGAGCTTCGTCGCGAAGTTACGTGAGGACTGCGCGGCGTCGTTGCCGAGTGGCAGGTCTGTTCCCGGATTTGCCCCACGGGCCAGCGTGAAGCGCAAGGCGTCGGCACCATAATCCCGCACCCAGTCCATGGGGTCGATGCCATTGCCCAGTGACTTCGACATCTTCCGGCCCTGTTCATCGCGGACAAGACCGTGCAAGAAAATGTCCGTGAAAGGTACCTGGGGAAGGCCGTTCTCCGCTGTCGCGCCCTGGCCCTCATGAAGGGTTGAGTCCTCAAGGGTATCGGCGTAGGTGGCGAACATCATCATTCGGGCTACCCAGAAAAACAGGATGTCATATCCTGTGACCAGCACGGACGTCGGATAGAATTTGTCCAGGTCCTCGGTGTGGTCCGGCCAGCCCATCGTCGAGAACGGCCACAAACCAGAAGAAAACCAGGTATCCAACACATCGGGATCCTGATGCCAGCCTTCACCTGATGGTGGTTCATCATCAGGCCCACAACAAACGACCTCACCGTCAGGGCCGTACCAAATCGGAATCCGATGCCCCCACCACAACTGCCGAGAAATACACCAGTCGTGCATGTTGTCGACCCAATCGAACCAGCGGGGTGTCTGGCTTTCCGGGTGAATGACGGTATCACCGCTGCTCACAGCTTCGGACGCCATCTTGGCGAGGCCATCGACCTTCACCCACCATTGCTCAGACAAGCGGGGCTCAATGGCCTCTTTGGTGCGCTCGGAGTGCCCCACCGAGTGGACATAGGGGCGGATCTCCTTCACAATTCGGCCCTGTTCGCGCAGCGCTTCCGTGATCGCCTTCCGCGCCTCATACCGATCCATGCCATCGAACTGGGTTCCGGTATCCGCAATATGCGCCGTCTTATCCAACACAACAGGCATATCGAGGTTGTGGCGCTGCCCCATCGCGAAGTCGTTGGGGTCATGAGCCGGCGTGATCTTCACAGCACCCGTACCGAATTCCGGATCGACATAATCGTCGGCAATGACCTTCATCATGCGGCCTTCGATAAAGGGGTGCGGCAGCTCTTTGCCGACAAGGTCTTTGTATCGATCATCGTCCGGATGGACGGCCACGGCGACGTCGCCCAGCATCGTCTCAACACGCGTCGTCGCGACAATGACGTGCGGCTCGTCGTCGTTGAGCGAACCGTAGCGGATGGAAACGAGCTCACCCTCGTCGTCGGAGTACACGACCTCGATATCCGAGATCGCGGTCTCTAACTTCGGCGACCAATTCACCATTCGGTTCGCACGGTAAATTAACCCCTGATCATAAAGCTTCTTGAACATGGTCTGAACCGCACGCGAGAGCCCCTCGTCGAGAGTAAACCGCTCACGCGACCAATCCAGAGAATCCCCCAACGCGCGCATTTGGTTGCCGATTCTCTCGGCATAGTCTTTCTTCCACGACCACACCTTGTCGACGAATTCCTCGCGGCCGTAATCGAAGCGATCCTTCCCCTCTGTCTCCTTGAGAAGCGCCTCGACCTTAGTTTGGGTAGCGATACCCGCGTGGTCCATCCCCGGGAGCCACAGGACCTCATAGCCTTGCATCCGCTTCTGGCGAGCGAGGGCATCCATAATCGTGTGGTCCAGTGCGTGGCCCATGTGCAACTGCCCGGTCACATTCGGCGGCGGCAAAACAATGGAATACGACGGCTTCGATGACGACGCATCCGCCGTGAAGTAGCCCTTGTTTAGCCAGCTCTCATAAAGTTTCTTCTCAACATCCGCGGGATTCCACTGCTTAGGTAAGAGGTCTGCGCGGTTCGTCGTAGAGGATTTCGATGATGACGAGGAGCCTTGCGGCGTGTGACGGGCTGAATTCATGAGGTTCATTCTAAAACGGGCCGAGGACATATGCCGTTTCGGGGCAACGACAGCATAAGGCCCGGCTCTTCCACCAGGGAGAGCCGGGCCTTTATAACCGTTCATCAACGGCCTAACAACCGATTATGAGCCGTCGAGGGCTGCCAAGGCTAGATCAAGCCGCTATCCTCCACGACCTTCTTCTCGTTACGGAGTTCCTCCACGTTGGCGTTGATGAGCTTGCGCTGTGCGTCGGAAATCTCCAGGTCCTTAACAACTTCCCACTCACCGTTCACCGAGCGGCACGGGACGGAAGCGACCAGGCCTTCGTCGATACCGTAGGAACCATCCGACGGAAGCGACACGGATACCCAGTCGCCCTCCGGGGTTCCGGCGAACCAATCACGCATGTGATCGATGGCCGCTGAGGCTGCGGAGGCTGCCGAGGACTTACCGCGGACCTCGATGATTTCAGCCCCACGCTTGGCAACACGCGGACGGAACTCGTCGGCAAGCCACTTTTCATCGACCTTGTCGGCAACAGACTCGCCATTGACCGTGGCGTAGGTTACGTCGGGGAACTGCGTAGCAGAGTGGTTGCCCCACACCGTCATCTTCGCGAAGTCTTTCACCGGGGCACCCAGCTTTTCGGACAGCTGAGCCAGCGACCGGTTGTGATCCAGACGGGTCATGGCGGTGAAGTGGTTGGCAGGGATGTCGGGGGCGCTGGCCTTCGCGATCAGGCAGTTGGTGTTGGCAGGGTTGCCCACGACGAGTACGCGCACATCTTTGGCAGCGTGATCGTTGATTGCTTTACCTTGGGGCCCAAAAATCTTGCCGTTTGCTGCAAGGAGATCGGAGCGTTCCTCCCCTTTACCGCGGGGCTTGGAACCAACCAAGAAAACCGCCTGGGCATCCTCAAATGCTTCCTCTGCCTTATCGGTGACCGTAATACCAGTGACCAGCGGGAATGCAGCGTCGAAGAGCTCCATCGCGACACCCTGAGCAGCGGAAACAGCCTGCGGAATATCGAGCAGCCGGAGGTGAACCGGGGTGTCCTTACCAAAGACGTCACCTGAAGCAATGCGGAAGAGCAAAGAGTACGAAATCTGCCCGGATGCTCCGGAAACAGCAACGTTGACGGGATTCTTTCCTTCAGCAGTCATTAAAACCTTCCCTACATATCGGTGTACCGCGTACCACCCGTTCACAGTCGGGCCATCCACCTACTACTCGAGAGGTCAGTTGCCCGGAAAAGAGCTACGGAACGGTAGGTCTGCGCTCCCCCAACGATACTCCTTAACCGGGCCACCCTGCATTTACAGTTTTTTTGGAATCCCAGAACACATTACCAACTCCTTCGGTCTGCGTGACTACGAATGTGGCGTGGCGTCGGCTCCACACCGATCCTTCCACATAGCGACATTGATTGTGCTCTCCACGTGATAGCGATGCTCTCCGCGTGGCAGCGATGCTTTCGGCGAGGGGGTAGTTCCTCGCGCCGATCGTATAAAGGCGGGCATTGATCGGAACACTATGCGCTTTACTACCCCCGAAAATGGTCAAAAATCCTCTGCAAACTGCGATAAACCAGGAGATAATGCAGAAAGTAAAAACTAAAGTCTACGATTGTGTTGGTAATTATGGCACCAGGTCGAGACCGTAACTGTTCCTCTACCACCGTTAGTCGATCAGCATCACTAGCACGTGGAGGTTGGTGGCGGACTGGATCATAAGCTCGTCGATAATGTGAACCAGTCGATGAGGGATCAAGGAGCATGAGGCAACAGACTCAGCACGCCGCGAACTGAAGCCATAGATGTCAACCCCGTTCGAAGTAATGAGTATGTCAACATCGCCTATACACAACGACTCCCCCTCAGCACCCGACCTCATTTCCATCGATACCGAACCTATCTCAAATGACGCTGAGACCTCAGCCCCTGAGCATGAGGAAATTCTCGACGCCGCGCTGACCGTTTTTTCTAACGTCGGCTATAACGAGGCTCGCCTTGAAAATATCGCGAGCGCGTCCGGTGTCTCTAAACGGATGATCCATTACTATTACGGCGACAAAAAAGGCCTGTACATGGAGTGTCTGCGCTATGCAGAAACGCTCCTCCATCCCAAGGCAGAAGATCTTATTCCTGACAGTGACGTGCCGGTTGAGGCGATCCGGCAGCTCATTGACATCCTTGTGAGGAAGTTCTTTGCTGAGCCACGGTCGGCGAGGATGCTAGCCATGGAAAACCTGCTTGGGATTCTTCCCCAAGACGCCGATGTACACATCTTTTCTGGTTCACCCGCCGTCCTACAGATCGGACGCCTACTCATGAATGGCCAGGATCACGGTGCGTTTCGGCCAGGAGTTTCCGCGATCGATATTTACTTCATTATCTGCGCGTTAGCGATGTTTCCCGCGTATAACCAGTCGACATTTCGATCTATGTACGACGTAGCCACCGGCGACGAAACCAACCGCGATGGCATTAATGCGCTGATTCAAGATACTGTGATCAGCCTATTAACGACGACGATGGCCACACGCGAGGGAGATTCCTACACCGTCACAACCGAGCAGCTTCGCGCCAGTGAGCGTGAGAATACGCCACTATATGGTGACGGTGATCTCTTGGATGGCAGTGATGCACCGGCTCCTAATGAAACGAATCGATTCGACGAACAATTTGGTCCGTTCTCGGAATTTTATCGCGACTGATTGAACGTTGGGCCGCGGTTCGCGCTCCGACACACCTTGCTTTCCACACGTGAATCGTCGGCAACCATGTACGGGTTGAGGTTGCCGGCCTTGGGGGTCCAGGCACGGCCGGCATTCAAGATGGCCGGCCTTTGAGAGCGGCCGGCTTTAGGCGGATTCCCGTTCTGCTTCCGTGGACGAAATCAGCCTCGGTTCAGCACCTTCTGTGACGCATTCTTCTGAAATAACCACTTCAGTGACGTCCTCTGAGTCGGGGACCTCGAACATGACCGGGCCTAGGATCTCCTCCAGGATCGCCCTCAGGCCACGAGCCCCCGTACCGCGTTCGATGGCTTTGTCGGCAATGGCCTTGAGCGCACCCTCCTCCATGGTCAGGGTTACGCCGTCCATGTCGAGCAACCTGCTGTACTGCTTGACCAGCGAGTTCTTCGGCTCAGTCAGCACACGAACCAGCGCTTCGCGGTCAAGATCATTGACGGTAGCGACGACCGGGAGGCGCCCAATGAACTCGGGAATTAACCCGAATTTCACCAGGTCTTCGGGCTGAGCATAGGAGAACGCATCGAGTTCGTTTTCCTCTTTAGAGGACACATTCGCACCGAATCCGAGCCCTTGCTTTCCGCGCCGCTCACCAATGACTTTCTCCAAGCCCGCGAACGCACCGGCAACGATGAACAGGACGTTCTTCGTATCTAACTGGATAAATTCTTGGTTCGGATGCTTCCGGCCACCCTGCGGCGGGACCGAGGCCACCGTTCCTTCGAGGATTTTCAGCAGTGCCTGCTGAACACCCTCGCCTGAAACGTCCCTGGTAATCGAGGGGTTTTCCGATTTGCGTGAAATCTTGTCGACCTCGTCGATGTAAATGATTCCGCGCTGGGCACGATCAACATCAAAGTCTGCAGCCTGGAGGAGTTTCAGAAGAATGTTCTCCACGTCTTCACCGACATAGCCAGCCTCAGTCAGACTGGTCGCGTCGGTCATGGCGAAGGGAACGTCGAGCATGCGGGCCAGTGTTTGCGCCAGGTAGGTCTTGCCGGAACCAGTCGGGCCGAGCATGAGGATGTTGGACTTGGCGATCTCTATATCGTCGTCAGACTTATGGTGATCATTCTCATCGGCTTGGATACGCTTGTAGTGGTTGTAAACCGCCACAGCTAAAGTCCGCTTTGCCGTGTCCTGTCCAATGACGTAATCACCGAGAAAGTCGACGATCTGCGATGGCTTCGGTAGTGCCTTGTCGGTCTTCTGTGCGGGTGAATTATCAAATTCTTCTTCGATAATTTCATTGCACAGGTCGATGCATTCGTCGCAGATGTATACACCTGGGCCCGCGATGAGTTTGCGGACCTGCTTCTGGCTCTTTCCGCAAAAAGAGCACTTCAGGACATCGGCGCTTTCCTGCATACGTGCCATAAATTCCCTTGACCCCTAACGACTTCGTAGGCGTACAACCGTTGATGGTTGTCTATCCGAGACCAAAGCCCAGAATAGCAGCGGAGCTAGTCGATTCCGCGCTCATTCTGGGCTCGTTGTCATCTCATTATAAAACTGGGCAGCAAACCGGCACCTCCGGTTCATAGGCCCTGTTCGCGTCGGTGCCTCTTTCCTACTTCTGTGCAGAGGCCTTCCGGTAATCAAAGACTTGGTCGATGATTCCGTATTCCTTCGCACCTTCCGCGGTGAGGATCTTGTCGCGGTCGGTATCGATACGGATTTGTTCCGCTGATACGCCAGTGTGCCGAGCCAAGGTGGTCTCCATCAAGGTCCGCATACGCTCAATCTCTGCGGCCTGGATTTCGAGGTCGGAAACCTGCCCCTGCGTACCCTGCGTCGCTGGCTGGTGAATAAGGACGCGCGCGTTCGGTAACGCAGCACGCTTGCCCGGAGTACCGGCTGCCAACAGCACCGCGGCTGCCGACGCTGCCTGCCCCAAGCAGACCGTGACGACGTCGGGACGGACGTACTGCATGGTGTCGTAAATCGCCATGAGCGACGTGAACGATCCGCCGGGCGAGTTGATGTACATGGTGATGTCACGGTCCGGGTCTAGCCCCTCGAGGACGAGGAGCTGAGCCATGATGTCGTTGGCGGAGGCGTCGTCGACCTGGGTGCCGAGGAAGATGATGCGCTCTTCGAAAAGCTTGTTATACGGGTTAGATTCTTTCGCCCCAAACGAGCTGTGCTCGACAAATGATGGGAGGATGTAGCGGCTTTCTGGCATCTGCATGTGGGAAACCCCGTTCAGTTGAGAAGAAGAATAATGGTTGAGTTCATCGCTAGGGTTCATGGCCACTACTCTGTCTCCTCCTTCGCCGATGTAATCACGTGGTCAACAAAGCCGTACTCTAAGGCCTCCTGGGCATCGAACCAGCGGTCGCGGTCGGAGTCCTTTTGAATTCGCTCCAGCGGCTGGCCGGTGTGCTGCGCGTTGAGCTCGGCCAAATCGCGCTTGGTGCGGGCGAACTGCTCTGCCTGAATGGCAATATCGGCTGCCGTTCCGCCAACACCTGCCGACGGCTGGTGCATCAAAATACGAGCGTGAGGCAAAGCGTAGCGTTTGCCCTTTGTCCCCGCGGTGAGGAGGAACTGGCCCATGGAGGCAGCCAGGCCCATCCCGTACGTGGCGATGTCGCACGGCGCGTAAGTCATGGTGTCATAAATGGCCATGCCTGCGGTCACAGAGCCACCGGGCGAGTTGATATACAACGAAATGTCTCGCGTCGGGTCCTCCGCGGAGAGCAAAAGGATCTGTGCGCACAGCCGGTTGGCGATGTCATCATTAACCTCGGTGCCGAGGAAGATAATGCGTTCCCGCAGCAGTCGCTCGAAGACGGAATCGTTAAGGTTCAGTCCTGCTGTCCCATTGTCCATGGTGGGGGCAGAATAGCCCTTCTGAGCACTAAGTCCAGTGTCGTTTGGGGAAAAGTTCATTATGTACGCTCACTTTCCAATGTTTTTGGGTGCACCCCAGACTAGCTAATTCGATGAAGCGTGGCTCGCCTTTTGCGCTCTGTTCGCTGTTAGCGTGCGTCGGCATGAGATGCCGATGCCCCCACACCTTTCGGGGCGTGGGGGCAGTGTCGGAATTATCCGCAAGTCAACGGTTTATTTTTCAGTGTTCTCTGAATCGTCATCGGTGGGCGTTGCCACGGGCGCTTCTGCCGCTTGATCGAATTCAGCCGATTCTTCGGTCTCGGTGCCCGAAGGCGTTGCTTCGCTGTTTTCAGATGCTTCGGCATCTGCAGGCCCGGTAGAAGTCTCGTCGGCGTTTTCTTCTTCACCGAAATATTCTTTCGGATCGATTTCGTTGCCATCGGTGTCCTTGACTGAAACCGTGCAGATGGATTCAGCCAAAGCCTTGCCACGACGAACATCGGCATAAAGGGCACCGATCTGGTCCGACGCCTGAATAGCCTGCATGAACTGCTGAGGCTCCATGCCGTACCGCTGGGCGGTGAACATAATGTGCTCGGTGAATTCCTGCTGGCTGACCTCTGGCTGGAGTTCATCAGCGAGAGTGTCAAGGAACAGCTGAGTCCGCACGGCTTCCTCTGCGCTGGACCGGGTGTCACGATCGAACTCTTCGCGGCTGCTGCCCTGAGCGGCGAGAAGCTGGTCAAAGGCTTTCTCATCGCCGTTGAACTGCTGCAGGAGCTGATTCAGCTGGCCTTTAACTTGCTCTTCGACGACGGCTTCTGGCAGCTCGAAGTCGGTCTTTTCCAGAGCCTTCTCGAGAACCTTGTCCCGGATGGACGACGCCTGCTCGGCCTTCTTGTTTTCCTCAACCTGCTTAGCCAAGGACTCACGAAGCTCGCCAATGGTGTCGAATTCCGATGCGAGCTGAGCGAAGTCATCGTCAGCTTCGGGAAGCTCACGTTCTTTGAGCGACTTCACGGTGACAGTGACCTCGGCCTCTTCGCCTTCGTGGTCACCGGCGACGAGGTTCGACTTAAAGGTCTTTGATTCATCGACCTTCATGCCCTCGAGCGCGTCGTCCAAGCCCTCGATGAGCTCACCGTTACCAACCTGGTGGGAAAGGCCTTCGGTCGTGGCCTCGTCAACGGGTTCGCCACCCACAGTTGCGGACAGGTCAATAGAAACGAAGTCGTCCTTCTGAACTGGGCGCTCGACTGCCTTCAAGGTGCCGAAACGTGCGCGGAGGTTGTCCAGCTCAGCGTCGACAGCGGCGTCGTCGGCAACGAGCGGATCGACTTCGACCTCGATGGTGGAGAAATCAGGAAGGTCAATCTCCGGGCGGACGTCAGCCTCTGCGGTGAACTCAACGAGCTCGTTATCTTCCAACCGGGTGATGTCAATGGTCGGCTGCGTGAGGACCTTAAGGTCATGCTCTTCAACAGCCTGGCTGTAGCGGCTGGGCAGCATGTTGTTGATGGCCTGGTCAAGGATAGCCCCACGACCGAGCCGCGCCTCAAGAACGCGCGGAGGAACCTTACCCTTACGGAAGCCAGGGAGTGTGACCTGCTGCGCCAGCGAGCGGTAGGCTTGGTCGATCTCCGGCTGAAGCTCGTCAAAAGGAACTTCGACAGTAAGCTTTACGCGAGTCGCGCTCTGTTGCTCAACGGAGCTTTTCACGGATGCACACTCCTGTGGTGTCGTTGGTTATTTGGAATACAATTTCTCTCTATTTGTGGAGACCCGGCCTGCCAAACGTCGTGTCTGACCGGCCGGACCACTCCTGGTCGGGGTAGCGGGATTCGAACCCACGACCCCTCGCTCCCAAAGCGAGTGCGCTACCAAGCTGCGCCATACCCCGGTATGAAAGAAAGTCCACCGGCCACGTGTGCCGAAGACAACTAGAGTCTACGGGCACCGTTTTTGCCGCTTTCAATGACCCCCACTATTCAGCGCTATCCACCGCAAAATACGTGGTGAAAGAGCTTTTTGTGATGTTACACGGTGAACTTATGGATTAGCAATGGAGCGAGGATGCGCCGTTTTCTACTCTCCGCTGTGACAGCAGCTCTATGCCTTAAGTCCTATGCCTTACGTTCCCTGTCTCACGACGGGCACTGCCGCATGATGACGGCATAACCTATCCAAAAAGTGTCCACACCGCGTTCTGTCGTATAACACCCGGGAGGAACCCAATTCCTGGGGCGCGAAACACTGACACACAGAAGAAGGAACCGGTACACGGAAAACTGCGGGGAAACTACATCTAGAGCCCAAAAGTGCAGGGGGATACGCGCCCCAAAACAAAAGTGCGGGGGAATATGGTCAATTTTCGGCCATTTTTCGCCCATATCCCCACAGTTTTCACCACCGACCCCGATATACCCCCACAGTTTTCCGGCACGCGAACACACTATTGGCGTATAACCCCGAAGAACCCGTGTGGGCATATGCATGGTCATACGACGAAACCCGGCTAGTTCTCCGCAAGCGTGGAAAACTAGCCGGGTTTTAATGCCGTCGGGACTTTCGATGTCTCCGACACAATGGAGGGAATGACGGGAATCGAACCCGCGTCTTCAGCTTGGAAGGCTGAGGTATTAGCCACTATACGACATTCCCATTGCGAAAAACGGTACCTGAGCAAGTGAAACGCGACTAAAGCGCATTTCAACGCCCACGAACCTTCTTTCCGCGATGTGTTGCCATAGTACATTCCGTTCGCGGTTTCGCAAAACCCGAACTCACCACAAATTACGCATTCTCGATCCCGCTACAACGCTGCCTTTTAAACACCGCATTAAACGTCTCACGAACCAAACACTCACGAGCGCAGAAGCATCAGCTTCGCACGAGCAGCCGCGTCGCCAATTAGGCAAGCGCCACCAGCAGCAATAACGCCCAGAATGTCGGTCACCTAAAGGCCCGTCGCGTAAAATAATGGTGACGACACTACCCCTGGAGGAACCATGCCTACCGATACTCCTGCTACCCCACTATCAGGCGATTCTTCCGCATCACTGACGGCAACAACTCTCTCCACTGATTTATCCCAGACGCAGCTCATCGCCAATGGAGTCAGTTTTGATTATTCGGGAGTCCCGGTTCTCCGCAACATCGATCTCACCTTGTCAGCGGGCGACGTTCTCGGGCTGGTCGGCGATAACGGCGCTGGTAAATCGACGTTAATGTGGGTCCTCTCTGGCCGACGCAAGCCCACGAGCGGCGTCGTTACCCACGTCGGGCAACGTGTTCTTGGTTCACAGGAATTAGAAGCTCCCTTCGATTCAACCGGCGATATGCTCATTAAAGAGGCACTGGGGCCGTCACTCCGTCGCTTGCAAGCATTCGAGGAGGCGACGGAAGCACTCGCTGACGCGGAGACAGACGAGGAAGTTGGCCGAGCAAATGAGCGTTACTCAACGATTTTCTCCGATGTCACGGCCCACGATGATTGGAATGCCGAACATAACGCGGACATTATTCTCGACAGCCTCGGCCTCACCAATGACGACTCCACGACTGTCGATGGAGAACCGCTGCTCTCACGCAGAACAGCCGATCTATCTGGCGGCCAGCGAGCGCGTCTTGGGTTAGCGCTCACCCTCATTCGCAATCCTGAGATCCTTCTTCTCGACGAGCCCACCAACCACCTCGACGACCGTGGCAGAGAACTTGTTATCGATCACATTCATAACCACGCTGGCGTGGTTGTCGTCGCTACGCATGATCGGGATTTTCTCGATGCGGTGTGTACGCAGATCGGCGATATCGTGCCCCGGCGCGAGGGAATTCACATTTTTAGAGGCAATTACACCGCTTATGACAAGCACCGTCGGCACGAACGAGCGCTATGGGAGCATCAATGGAAGACGGAGCAGAGGGAGAAAAACCAGCTAGAACAGGATATTGAGGCACATCATGAGTCGGCCGGTCCGAAAAAGGCGAAGCGGGACAACGAAAAGGTCATGTATGGGATGGCCGGTAACCGGGCCGAGCGTCAATTGTCCCGACGAATCCGTGCGGCGCGGCAACGTCTCACTGAGCTCGAGGAGAACGGTGTTGAACAGCCTCCTGCGGTTCTGGGGCTCGATGCGCCTTTGACCACGCCTGTACCGCGTCGTCGGGTCGCGGCAGGATCCGACGAGGACTTCGCCATAAAACTACAAGGACTCGTTGTTCCTGATCGTGTCCGCGTGGGATCTTTGACTATTCGTCCGGGCGAAAAAGTGGTGATTACGGGTCCAAATGGAGCGGGTAAGTCGTCGTTACTGGGAGCTATCTCCGGCGCGGTACCAACAGAGAGCGGGCAAGTTCGCATTGGGGAAGGCCAAAGCGTCGGTGTTCTCCACCAAGAACAGCGTTGGGATGACCCCACACAATCAGCGGAAGATCTGTATGCGTTGGCCCCTCACCCCACTGTGAGTTTCGACGAGCTCGGACTGCTGGCCCCGGAGGACGCTATTCGACCCGTCGGGGACCTCTCTATAGGCCAGCAACGACGAGTAGCGCTTGCGCTGATTGCGGCCCGCCCGCCCCACATTCTCCTTCTCGACGAGCCGACGAACCACCTCTCCGTCGACTTGATTGAAGAGGTGCAGGATGCCATCGCGAGCGCTGAGGGGACAGTGCTGGTTGTCACTCACGACCGTCGGATGATTGAGCGGTTGGAGGCTCGGCACCTAATTGTTGACCACCACGAGGTGGTGGAGGGGCAACGAGGGCACCGTTCAGTCGAGTTCCAATAATTAGTTTTGGCAACCATACCATTATCAGTACCCCTACTATGGGGTAACTTTTTTACCGGCTCGATAACGAATAGTTAACGATTCTTTATCGGGCAGAAATCTGCAGATTCTTTGGTAAGCAGCGCCTTTAAACGTGGGTTGAACACATACGGGGGTGTAATAAGTAGTTTAACGGATTTCATGCCGGTTTAGCTGGAGTTTTGCTACATAGCGCTCCCCTATTTTTCAGGCGTACACTCCTGACTCATGACACCGATCCTTCTTGACAAAGACTCAGGACACGAGCTGTGGACCGCAGCGCAATGCGCTGAGTTTTCTGGTACAGCGCGGGGTACATTCACCAGCTATGCGGGTCGTGGTCGCGCACCAAAGCCTGTAGCAAAGTTTCAGGGATTGACTCTCTGGGACGCTGAAGACGTAAAGCATTGGCACGAGAATCGAGTTGACCGTAGGAGAAAAAACGACTCTGACACCGACGGTTAAGCGCCACCCTGACCAGGCCATAACCACGCTGTCCGATGACGAATGCTCCTCTTCGGTGGAGAACGAGCTAAAAGAAGATAACACCGGAAAAGGAAAAGCATCTCTTGCACATTGTTGCGCAAGAGATGCTTTCTTTTATGGCACGTTCGTGCCCCAGCCCCGACGGCCGCCCGAGCGGCCTACTGGTCTTCGGGCAAAGCGGGTGCCATCCCCGTACGTTCATACTCCGCGAGAATGTCAAGCCGCCGCTGGTGGCGTTCCTCATTCGACCACGGCGTTTCGATGAAAGCGTCGACAATCTCAAGGGCTTCCTCCTCGGAGTGCTGACGAGCCCCTAAACCGATGAGCTGTGCATTGTTGTGCTCCCGGGCAAGCTTGGCCGTCTCCACGGACCATGCCAAAGCACAACGGGCTCCCTTGACCTTGTTGGCAGCGATCTGCTCACCATTCCCAGAACCGCCGATCACGATGCCCAATGATCCGGGATCATTCACGACCCGGGCAGAGGCCTCGATGCAGTAAGCAGGGTAATCATCCTTGGGATCAAAGGAATGAGCCCCGCAATCGACGATCTCGTGGCCGTTCTTTTCCAAATGAGCAGCAATAGTATTCTTCAACTCGAACCCAGCGTGGTCCGCACCAAGATAAACGCGCATAGTTCTAGGGTAGCTCAGCAGTCGTGTTTTCTGGCATCTCTGTGCGAGATCGTTTCAATTCGAAGAAGTGCGGGAACGCCGCCAAGGCCACTGCCCCATCAAAGATTCGTCCAGCGTCTTCCCCGCGCGGTACACGGGTGATCACGGGCCCAAAGAACGCGTTGTCGCCCAACTTCAGCACGGGCGTCCCCACGTCGTCGCCGACCGCGTCCATCGCACCCTGGTGGTGACGGCGTAGCGAATCGTCCTTCTCCGTGGAGTGCGCCACGTCGAGGTACGACGCCGGAAGACCAATCTCGTCCAGGGCGTCTCGGAGCACGTCGTCGAATCCCTCACCGGCGTGCGCGTCGACTTCTTTCTTATCGTGAATCCGCGTGCCCATTGCGGTGTAGTACGCGTCTAACTTCTCCGGATTCTCATCGGCGATGAGGGCAGCAACGCGAGCGGGGCCCCACGTCTGCTTCATCATCTTCTTGTAATCGTCGGGAAGATCATCATTGTTTTCATTGAGAACCGACAAGCTCATAGGATGCCAAACAACAGTGATATCCCGGACTTTTTCTACCTCTTTAATCCACCGGGATGTTACCCAGCAAAACGGGCACGAGACATCAAACCAAAAATCGACTCGTTGTTTATCGGCCATGTCATTACCTCCATGATCTGTACGTTGGCGCTGTGCTCACCGAGAGCTCATTGCTCCCGCGATTCTTCATCACCTAGTAGTCTCAATATCTGGGAACTTTATGCTCTCGCATATCCAAAGCCCTCCAGTGAAAGGACACAACGCAGGAATGTCATCAACTAATCTCACCTGGCAAGAGGCCAAGGACCGGGCCGCACTCATTGGAGTGGACCGGTACTCCATAATTTTAGACCTCACTAACGGACATGGGCTTCCTGGAGAAAAAACCTTTACATCGAAGACCACAGTGTGGTTCCACACACGCGACGGTGTGTCGGAGGGCGATCTGGAGCAAGGAACCTTCCTGGACCTCCGCGCCTCGCGGGTAACATCTGTGCAGCTCAACGGGACCGATGTCACGACCGACGCGATCCGTTATTCGGATAACCAGTATGACGAAGAAGCCGGCATTCAGCTTCGCAATCTGGAACCTGGCGACAACCGCGTCACGGTGTGCGCCGAATGCCGCTACTCAACCTCAGGTGAGGGACTTCACCGTTTCGTCGATCCATCGGATAATGCGGTCTACCTGTACACACAATTTGAAACTGCCGACGCCAAACGCGTCTTCGCGTGCTTTGACCAGCCGGATCTCAAAGCGAGGTACCGAGTGCAGGTCATCACGCCCGATTCGTGGCGGCTCATTACCAATGGCCCTATCAGCACAACTGTGACGTCTCCCCGCGCGGGAATTCTGACGACCGATGGCGAAAACTCTCAGACGACGGTCGCTATTCATGAAGCTGAGGTTGACTACCCTCTCTCTACCTATTTAATTGCGTTTATGGCGGGGCCGTACACCGAGGCCACCGATGTGTGGCGCGGAACCATTACCCCGCACCCCGAAACGTCGGACGATTCAGCCAGCCAGGAAGTCGAAATTCCACTCGGACTTTATTGCCGGCGGGCGTTAGCCGAGCACCTCGATTCTGAAGAACTGTTTAAGGAAACAAAACAGGGATTCGATTTCTACGCTAAGCACTTCGGCATCCCGTATCCATTTAAGAAATACGACCAGGTTTTCTGCCCCGAATACAACATGGGGGCAATGGAAAACGCCGGCGCCGTCACTATCCGTGAGGATTATGTGTTCCGGTCGGCCACTACTCGATATCTCTACGAGCGCCGCAATGACACCATCCTCCACGAGATGGCGCATATGTGGTTCGGAGATCTCGTCACCATGAAGTGGTGGAATGACCTCTGGCTCAATGAATCGTTCGCCACCTGGTCTTCAGCGCAGGCACAAACTGAGGTCAGTGAATACACCACTGCTTGGGTCACATTTGCCCACGTCGAAAAGGCTTGGGCGTACGCGCAAGACCAGTTGTCGTCTACGCACCCGATTTCGACGGACGCGTCGGATATCGAAACTGTTGACCAGAACTTCGACGGAATCACCTATGCCAAGGGCGCATCTGTTCTCAAGCAGCTAGCCGCTTATGTCGGGCTCGACGAATTCTTCGCCGGGGTGCGGCTCCACTTCCAGCGGCATCAGTACGACAATGCCACGTTCGACGATCTCCTCGACGCGCTCGAGGAATCGTCGGGACGCGATCTGTCCCAGTGGGCTGACCAATGGCTCAAGACCACCGGCGTCAATACCTTGTCCGTAGATGCGCATACTAAGGACGGGGTCTACGCCTCCGTTGCTGTCAAACAAAGTGGCGCGCAACCGGGTGAAGGCGAACACCGCGATCACCGCATCGGCGTCGGCGTCTATTCCCTCAAGGATGGTGAGGTCGTTCGCACGGCTCACACCGAGCTGGATATCCACGGTGAGAGCACCGAGGTTCCTGAGCTGGTCGGCACTCCCGTGGGCGATCTCATTCTGCCCAATGATGGGGATCTGACGTATGCGCTCATCGATCTCGATGATGCTTCCAACGAGTTTGTCCTGAATCACCTGCCGACAATTAAGGATCCCATGGCTCGCGCTCTGTGCTGGTCGGCGGAGTGGGAGCGTCTGCGCGCTGGTCGTTTGCGCGCACGCGATTTCATCGCGTTGGTTGAACGCGGCCTGCCTCACGAGACCGAGACCGCCGTCGTTCAGCAATTAGTTCGACAAGTTGTGGCCGCAGCGAGGAACTATGCCGACCCGACGTGGCTTGCCGACGAAGGCTGGGATGCGGTTGCCAATGCTTTGGTATCGACGGCACGCGCGGCTGCTCCGGGGAGCGATACCCAGCTCGCGGCGGTCAAGGAGCTGTCTAATGTGGAGCCCACCGCCGAGACTGTTGCTATTGCGCGTGCGATTGTCGATGGCACTCCGGAGGCTGTCGAGCTGGACGGTCTCTCCATCGATACCGATATGACGTGGCTTGCTATCAAGATGCTCGCTGCTGCCAGCGGTTCCCACGGAGTGTCAGAGGACGAGGTCACAACGCTTATCGACGAAACCTCAGCGAACGACCGTTCATCCTTGGGCGAACAAGCAGCCATTGCGGCGCGGGCCCTCGTACCGACGGCCGACAACAAGTCTCGCGTGTGGGATGACATCATGAGCGAGGATGCGTCGACGCTGTCGAACCGCCAGCTGTTGTCGAATGTCGCTGGATTCAGGACTGCCGGCAGTGATGAGCTCTTAGCCGGTTACCGCAATCGTTACTTCGATGAAGCTCTCGGCGTCTGGGAGAACCTCAATGGCGAAATGGCTTTGCGGGTGCTCGCGGGGATGTATCCGTCATGGGATACCTCGGACGAGGCCATCGCTCGAGCCGAAAAACTGGTTGCCGACGAAGACCTGCCTGCTGGTTTCCGCCGACTGATCACGGAGGGTAAGGATAATCAGCGCCGCTTCGCTGCAGCGCGCGAGCACGACCGGAGCTAAAGGCTACGGCCTCGATAAATCCTGCAACTGGGGACGCCGAGGCCTCTTCGGATATACCGGCTGGGCCTACATATTAAGTAGGTTCAGCCGGTTCCTGCGTTGTGCAAGGACCGTTCCCAGCCTTGTGTCCGTCCTCACCCACAGAGGCGATACGGAAACCCGCATGACATCGCCTCCAATGAACCCGAGGCTCCCCAGGGCGATAATGGCTCGCGACGTCAACTGAGCCGTCTGTTCCGCCGTCGGCGATTCGACGGTCATAATCTTCTGGTCCAACAGCGATTGGGCTATCCCCGCTGGCCCCGATTCTGCCGTGGCTGTGTCACGGACGTCGTTATATAACGCGGCAACGGTGTCTATCGCTACGTCATCGATGTGGGTAAATGTCTCGGTCAGGGGCACAGGCCCGGGCCACATTCCCGGCGTACCGGGATGCTCCAGCGACAGGGTTATGGGACCACCCTGCGTCGAATGAAAATCGGTCGACGCATCTATAGCTCGCCGCACATTCGAACAGTGGGTGATGACGTCACGGACTGAATCATCACCCCACACTGCGCGGACTCGTCGCAGCCCAAAAGGGCCAAGCGGAGTGGTGACATAAACATCGAACCACTGATGGCGCTGGTCACGAGACTCTACCGCAGCACCCGCGGCATTAGGTTGACGCGACCGGGTATCCGAGGGATGAATCCGGACCAGCGCCGTCGAATCGAGGCGCTCAGCTCGAGACATGAAGGTGAAGAGGTCCCGAGCAACGCCGTGCTCAATAGTTATCGGCATGGTGTCCCCTGGATGAAGCCGATGGATTACTCGGTGGAATCCGGAGGCACGAGTTGGTCGATATCGGGTTCATTATCTTGCCCGCGTTCGATCTCTTTCACGGGGCGGGTGATCATGGACTCGAGGACCTGCCGTTCGCTATCCGTAATTTCGCGCGGGGAACTTGACCGCAGGTCGACGGCAACCTGCGTGATCTTCACTTCGCAACACACGATCCCGTCGCTATCGAGGATCAGTTGGCGAACACCAAACGACGTCCGGCCAATCCGGGTCACTTCTGAGTTCACGGTCACGGTGCGGCTGGATGGCGAAATCCCGCGTCGGTAATCCAATTCGGCATGACGCACGAACACCTGGGGCACCGACCCTTTACCGGCGATCGACTCCATTTCTTTCAGGAATGCGACGCGGGAATCCTGCGAAAACTCAAGATAAGCCGAGTTATTAACGTGCCCATACATATCGAAGTCGGACCAACGGAGCGGCAGTGACAGTGTATGAACCCGGCCTGTGCGTCCGAGTACTTCACGAAACGGCATATTTCACCACGACCTAACGAGTTAGCGAGTTAACTTCCGGTGAGTCACACGGTGGGGACGCGCAGCTTCTTCACCGAGCCTATCGACCTTGTTCTTCTCATAATCCTCGAAGTTGCCTTCAAACCAATACCACTGGCCTTCGGCAACATTGCCTTCCCAGGCGAGAATGTGCGTACACGTGCGGTCCAAGAACCACCTATCGTGGGAGATCACAACAGCGCACCCTGGGAATTGTTCGAGAGCGTTCTCCAAGCTGGAGAGAGTTTCGACATCCAGATCGTTGGTGGGCTCATCCAATAGGATCAGGTTACCACCCTGTTTAAGGGTCAGCGCCAGGTTCAAACGGTTACGCTCACCGCCGGAGAGCACCTTGGCTGGCTTTTGCTGATCGGCACCTTTGAAACCGAAAGCCGAAATATAAGCGCGCGATGGCATTTCGTTCTGGCCGACGATAATGTAGTCCAGCCCGTCAGAGACGACTTCCCACACGGTCTTTTCGGGGTCAATGTTCTCACGGTTCTGGTCCACATAGCTGATGTCGACAGTTTTACCGACCTTCACCTCGCCGGAATCCGGCTCTTCAAGCCCCACAATCGTCTTGAACAAGGTGGACTTACCCACACCGTTCGGACCGATAACACCGACGATGCCGTTACGAGGCAGGGTGAAGGACAAGTCCTTAATCAGGGTACGGCCGTCGAAGCCTTTGTTGAGGTGGCTGACCTCCACAACCTGGTTACCCAGACGCTGCGGGGTCGGAATCTGGATTTCCTCAAAGTCGAGCTTCTTGTACTTCTCGGCCTCCGCAGCCATCTCCTCATAACGCTGCAAACGAGCCTTATTCTTCGCCTGACGTGCCTTCGCACCCGAGCGCACCCACTGCAGTTCTTGCTTCAACCGCTTCTGCAGCTTGGCGTCCTTCTTACCCGCAACCTGCAGACGCTCGGACTTCTTCTCCAGGTACGTGGAGTAGTTACCTTCGTAGGGGTACAGCTTCCCGCGATCGACCTCACAAATCCACTGGGCAACGTGGTCGAGGAAGTAACGGTCGTGGGTAACAGCCAACACGGCACCTGGATAGTTACGCAGATGCTGCTCCAGCCAGAGCACAGATTCGGCGTCCAAGTGGTTGGTGGGCTCATCGAGCAGCAATAGATCTGGCTCAGCCAAAAGAAGCTTGGCCAGTGCCACACGACGACGCTCACCACCGGATAGCGTCGTCACTGGCGAGTCTGACGGCGGACACCGCAGCGCATCCATGGCCTGGTCAATCTTCGAATCCAATTCCCAGGCATCGGCAGTGTCAATCTTTTCCTGCAGGACAGTCATGCGTTCCATGAGCTCATCGGAATAATCCGTCGCCATTTTTTCGGCGATTTCTTCATATTCACGCTTGACTTCCCAGATCTCTCCGAGGCCTTCTTCCACGTTGCCGCGGACGGTCTTTTCCTCGTTGAGTGGAGGCTCCTGGAGCAAGATCCCCACAGAAGCGCCGGGATCGAGGAACGCCTCACCATTGGACGGCTGATCAATCCCCGCCATAATTTTCAAGATCGACGATTTTCCGGCACCGTTTGGTCCCACCACGCCGATCTTGGCCCCCGGATAAAAAGCCATGGTGACGTCGTCAAGAATGACTTTTTCTCCATGCGCCTTGCGCACGTTTTTCATTGTGTAAATGAATTCACCCATACAGTCCTCAACTCATTTTTCTATGCCGCACGAACCTAGCATTCTCTGCCCACCTACTATGGCCGATAACCATAGGGTTCACCACCTCGGGAGTTAATCTCAAGGATCAACCTCGAGAGTTAAGAGGTGGGACGGTCCCCGCGCCAGTTCCTCAGCAAAGTCTAACCGTTGAGGGTACGCAAGCACGGTGCTAACAACAACCAGCTACGACGGCTCACTCGCGGGAGCACGCTCATGCGCTAGCCAAGGCAGCCTCCTGGCTGTATGGTTCTCGCTGTTCGGTCAGAGTTGCGGAGTCTCTCAGGGATGTGGAGTCAGAGGAAGTGCTCGAATTTGCCGACGACCCCTCGGGGAATGGATTTTCGTCCGCAACTACGGTCCCGTCCCAATCTGTGGAGATACTCGTGGCCTCCCCTGATCCCTTGGCTGCTCCGGAAGCGGAGCCGATTTCCAACGGAACCAAACGTCCTAGACGACTCGCCATCGCGGAAGTGATGACGATCTTGTTGAGGTCAACCCCAACGTGTGAGGCCTTAATCCTCACCGAGCTCCGCGTGATTTTCTCCCCCGAATCCAGCGTCGCCTCCCACGAATGAGTGATCAGGCGGCCGTATATAACGACTGGCATCCCCTTCGTTACCGATTTCAGGCAGTGTGTGGCCAGCGAGCCTGACATCTGGACGTCGATAAATAATGAATCGGATGACTGCCATACGCCGTCGTCGTCACGCCATCGACGATCCGACGCAACGCGCATGGTTGCGAAAGGGGTTCGACCTGATGGTGTTCGATCAACTGGGTCACTGACGACGTTTCCCACGACGGTGACCATTGCAGAATTTTGTGCCATGACGTACCTACTCTCCCTCCCACGAAGGGCGCTCCCGGTAGAGGCTGCTTAGCGCGATACCGTGAAGTCCGCATCGATAGAGACGACCTGAAAATGACACACTCAGAGTGGCACACCGTGATCCGGAAATTGGACCCGTGAAGGGCTCATCGCGTGGACGCTGTGGATAACCAAAGTTATCCACAGATTTTTATACGCCCGGTTTTTAACCGCACCTTTTCTTACCCTCACGTTCTTATCCTCACGGTGAAACCAACGATCGCCCCAAGGTGAAAGACGAGATACGGCCGACGGGAAACGTCGTCGATACTAACGAGTAACGGCATAACGATAAAGAAAAACCGGACCGCGCTATCGCACAGTCCGGCTCGTGTCATTTGTGAGGCCTCGTCATGACCTCCAGTGACAAACAGGGAAACACCCTGCTGGAGCCCGGTTCACGGGTTCAGCTAGGCGCACAGTGATAATCGATGCGTACTACTTTCCGGAAGGAGTACGGGTCTCGGCGCTGATGAACCAAGCCTGCTGCTCGAGCTGCTTGATGTATTCGTGCAGCAGATCAGCACTCGTCGGGTCAGCCTCGTCAACGCGATCGTGAACTTCACGCATGGTGTTGGTCGTAGCGTTAATAGCCTCGACGACGTGGGAAATAGCGTCGTGAGTAAGGATTTCTCCTGCCGGGAACTCCGGAAGGGAAGAACCTGCGGCTACAACGGCCGTGCGACCATCAGGAATGCCATTCAAAGCACGCATACGCTCAGCGATCTCATCGGTGCCTTCACGGGCAACCGAAACAAGCTCGTCAAGGTTCAAGTGCAGGTCGCGGAAGTTCGGTCCGAGAATGTTCCAGTGAGCTTCCTTAGCAACCAGGCTCAAATCGATGAAATCAACGAGAACCTTCTGCAGATCAGAAACAACGTCGCTAGGAGCGGTAAAAGCTGGGGTTGTTTGAATGGTGCTTTCAGCAGAAGCTGAACGCCCAACAGATGCTTGCGCGGAAGTCATGTCCTTTTCCTTCTCTCGATAAGTTGGTTTGTCGTCTCAGAGCTACGTGGGCTGTGCCCGCTACCGGGCTTTTCCTTCGCTCTACCCCTAGTTATACACCCTTCCTATACGCGTGGCAACTATTAATAAGCTGGCTTTAGATAGGGCTTAGCTATTGCCGACTTCGGGCCCCGGCCAGGCTAATCCAGCCGGTTACCAGCTCAGTCCCCTTCGCCGGACCTACCGTTCCCTGACCTATCTCCGGTGCCTTCCTGCTGCTCAGTGTCAACACTGCCGGTTGGTTTATCAGCGGAAGTTTTCGCTGATGAACGCCGTTTCTTCGGTACGTTATGGTGCTCAAATTTCTTCTGGTGGAAGTAACTCCGTACCTCGTCAGAGGAATAATCTGAGCCGTAATAGTCCTGTAGTTCCCGGTCCCCCGCGCCGGAGTGCAGCGCTGCAAGCATCTCGTTGTAGGCATTGAGTTCGGCCTCGTGGGTGCGGTCAGCCCGACGCTCATAGCGTGCTGTTTCTTTACTATCTTCCCGACGCCACTGCAAGAAGTGTGCTGCCGTAACGATCAATAATGGGATCTCGCCGGTTGCCCACGCGATCTTGCCTCCCAGGTTCTGGTCAGCCATGTAATCGATATGCCAGGGAATACCGAAGGTTTCATACATCGGTTGCCCGAGCGGGTAATTCAACTGCATGAGGGCAATCGCAAACCAAGCGTGGAACGGCATTGTTCCTAAGATGGTTACCATTTTGATGAACGGAGAGGTGTGGCGAGGTGCCGCGTCGATACCAATTGATATCCAGTAGAAAATGTATCCGGAGACCAAGAAGTGGGCGATCATGAATAGGTGACCGAAGTGATACTTCATCAAAGCCTCAAATAGAGGTGTGAAGTACATAATGTAGAACCCAATAACGAATTGCGCAGCAGCCACAACGGGGTTCGTTAAAAACCGCGACACCGGGTTATTGATAAAAGCCACAATCCATTCACGTGGCCCCGGGACGCCATCGCGTCCTGCAACGGGTAAGGCGCGGAGGAATAAGGTCACTGGACCAGCCAAAACCCAGGCGATGGGAATCGCCATCGACAAAATCATGTGCTGGATCATGTGCATCGAGAACGACACCATCGCGTACATCCCGAGTCCCGACGACGTCGCGAAAAGTAGAAGAATATTCCCTAACGTCCACCACAACACTCGGCTAAACGGCCACTCCCCGCCCTTTTTCCGGAGATGGACGTAGGCCCACACATATAAAACTTCAGCGATGATTGCGACGGTGCCGTAAATCATGTCGAACCGCACCATGCCAAACAGACCACCCCACGACGGTGGTTTCGTCAGGCTGAAGCCCAGCTCGAGCTCCATGACGTTGAGGTTCAGCTCTTTCGGCAACGGTGGCGGAATGCGAGACAAAGACACTGCGACGCCGATCGTCGCTGCCATCACAATCAGTTCCACGATCGCGATTTGCGAGAAGGCAAGTCGGTCTGACGGATCCTTTTCGAGCTTCGGAATCGTCATTCGTCGGTGGAGGAATCCAAAAATCCCCAGGACGATGAGCAAAACCGCTTTGGCTGTAATTACTCGGCCATAATTACTGGTCAGGAGTTCATCGACGCGAATGCGGAGCAACGCATTAACTACTCCTGAGATTGCCAAAACAATAATCGACACCAATGCTAAGAAGCTGTATCGCTTGACAATAACGTCCATGTGAGGCCCTTTGCGCAGGGCGTGCTGGATCATTGCCGCCAGGCCGCCGACCCACAATGCACAAAACACGAAGTGCCACAGGTACGAATTAACGCCATAGTCGTGGTTACCGCCGGCCGCTGAGTGCCCCTCGAGGCTGATAGGAATCAGCGTCACCAGGGAGAACGCGAAGAACAGCATCTGGAAAATCCAGCGCCGCGTGCCCAAGGACCACACCACAGTGATCAGCGCGAAGATAGCGACCCACATCCAGGAACGCGCCACGGATACTTGGTCAATCGCTTCGCCCCAGTGTGCTGGGCTGAGCGTCGTCGATAATGGGGCTCCGGAAACGTCCGACAAACTCATCGGTATGAGGAGCAGCGCGAGAACGGCCCATATAAATAAGCACCATGTGCCGGTTCTGCTTGCTTTATATCCGTCGACGTCGAGGAAACCATCTTTTCGTGGAGGGGTACCAAATGCCGACATCAAGAATGATCCGACCCCGATGAAGCCGAACATCGTGGCTAAACCACGGACAAACGGGAGGCCGAACGATACCGAGAAACCCGGATCGGGAATTCCTAGAGCAGACAGTGATTCGCTGTACAAGGAATATCCAATGGCCGCCCCCACTATTCCGGCCACAAGTCCGGCGAGTACAAAGTAACCGGTAGCTGACCGGACAGGCACCGAAGAACCAGCTTTCGTCTTTACCTCCGTCATACTCCCAACACTACCCAGCGCGGAGACAATCTCATCAACCCGAAGGACCAGTTATCAGCAAAGAGTTCAGTACTGTTATATTCGTCTAGTGGATTGCGACGAAAGCGCAACCCACGATTGATAAAATGCCCCTGTAGCTCAGTGGATTAGAGCATCCGGCTTCTACCCGGAGTGGCGCGGGTTCGAATCCTGCCAGGGGCACCACACTACCCCGTTATGACCGAGTACACGGTCTGGACGACGTGGTTTTATTTATGAGGCTTGACGAGTTCCGACAATCATTGGCCTACATATGGATAGCCCTATTTCTTAGGTCGGCTATAAATCCAATATAAGACCCCGACGAGGGTTCCGAACAAGACCGTTTTGCCCCATTCCTCCCATGAAAACGAGTCATCTTTGAAGACCAAGGACCACAGGTAGAAGAAAACCAAGAGTCCGACGGCCATTCCAATCCACCATCGAATAGCTTTCAGAACCTCACCGGTTCGCTTCTGCATCGAACTCTCCTTTCGGCTAAGCCGCCTACGTCGAAAAACCGCAGCTAGCCCTGTCAATGAATGTTGAGAGCATAAGGCATGGACTACTTTAACCTTAGGTAAGAAGCCTAAGCTGTCTATATAGATGTCAAACGAGTTTTTATTGAATCCTGGAATGGAAACCCCCCTTAGCCTTCCTTAGTGGCTTTCTGATTGTCCCTTGACACACATCAACCGGACAATGACGCTCGCCACGGCGCTGTTATCTAGTTGAGAGTGGAAGCACTCCAGCGAGATCACGCAACAGAAGATCCTCCTGCTTGGGAATAATTGTCGGTCGTGCCGCAACACCGATAAATGCCCGCATTGTGAAAGCTTCCCTTCTCGTGGCACCCATCCGTATAGTGCTCAGAGGCGGATCGATACTAGGCGTGCGCCTTGCCCTCACGATTGGGTTGGAGGAGTAAACCACGCCCGGAAAGCTATTCGCTGTGAGTACCCGTCGATCACCGTAAACCCAGCTATATCAGGCAAAATGGCTTTATCAGGAAAAATAATGGCAAGTTAAATAAAGCATGCGTACAAGCACTCAGCATTAACTGATTGAGGTTGAACTGTGGACAGTCGTGATGAGCAATCCCTACGCGCGGCAAAAATGTACTACCGCGACAACCTTAGCCAAGCAGAGGTTGCTTTGGCTTTAGGTATTTCGCGACCAACAACATCCAAGCTCATTCAGCATGCCCGCGACCGCGGCTTCGTAAGCATTACCATTCGAGATCCACGTGAAGCATCGTCCACCACAGCTACAGCATTAGCAACAAAATACGGCTTAACATCTGTGCGGCTCGCGCAACCGGTATCGCAGACCACCGACGATATCGTCGATGCCCTCGGTCATGTTGGTGCGCAAGCCCTCCGCTCCCTTGTCGTCGATGGGTCCAGTGTCGGTGTGTCGTGGGGACGAACAATGTATTCCATTGCCCAGCATCTCACCGAGAAAAACGTTCACGATGTAACGATCGTTCAGCTTAAAGGCGGGATGTCATATACCGACCGGAAAACGAACGATATCGAAACGATCACGTTGTTTTGTAAAGCCTTTCACGCGTATGCGCATACCCTACCCCTCCCCGTCATTTTTGATAATGCCGAGACGAAAGAACTTGTAGAAAAGGACCGGTTTATTGCCAATGTTCTCGAGCAAGGGAGGAAAACTGACATCGCCGTTTTCACGGTGGGATCAGCGGGAGAAAACAGCCTTGCTCTCAATCTTGGCAGCGTTACGCCCTCTGAGCGCGCCCTGCTTCGTCAACGGGCGGTGGGTGATATTTGCTCGCGGTTTTTCGACGCCGACGCATCCATCGCGGTGCAGTCGGTGGACGACCGTACCGTCGGAATCACTATGGAAGATCTGGCGCAGCGCCCGGTTCGACTGCTCGTCGCGGGCGGATTACACAAAGTGCGCGCCTTGAAAGTTGCGCTCCACGCTGGAATGGCAACGCACTTAGTCACTGATCAAGCATGCGCAGAACGCCTACTTGAGGAATGATTGCCGATCGTGGGGCCGGATCCTGATGTACTTTCGGAATCTCGCGGCCCCAGCGTCGGTTGACCATTAACTTGCGACGACTCCCACGATTGCAGCGTTAATCATGTTGACGCAGAAACCTGCAAGAAGGGCAAACAATCCGAATTTGGCTATCTCACCGCGACGTTCTGGTGCTAATCCACCCATCGATCCCATTTGGATTGCAATGGAAGAGAAGTTGGCAAACCCAGCCAGTGCAAAGGTTGAGATCATGACAGCCTTGTCGGAAAGCTCATCAACGTGCTTACCGAACGAGGTGTAGCCCACGAACTCGTTGAGCACCGTCTTCTGCCCGATAAAATTACCGACGTCAACGGCGTCGTGCCATGGAACGCCGATAGCCCAGGCGAATGGGGCCAGCGCCCAACCGAATATTCCTTCTAGGCTCCATTCAGAATGGCCGAACCAGCTACCTATTCCCCCAATAATTGCTGACAAGAATGCAATGACCGCGATAAAGGCGATCAAAAGGCATCCCACTGTGACAGCGATGCGTCCACCATTCATGGCACCGCGGCCAAGAGCATCGATGACGTTCTTTGATTCCTCATCGCGGACATCTCGGACGGTTGCGTCCAGTTGGCTCTCTTCTGTCTCAGGGAAGAATGCCTTAGCCATGAGTAGCGACCCTGGGGCGTTCATAACGCTTGCAGCCAAGAGGTATGGGAGTGGAGCACCCAAGAGGGAGTAGCCAATCAAGGTTGATCCCGCGACGGAGGCAAAACCACCAGTCATACAGGTGAATAATTCGGACTTCGTCAGCTTCTTGATATACGGCTGAATGAGGAGCGGTGCTTCACTCTGCCCCAAAAAAATAACAGTTGCGGCGAAAACCGATTCAACCTTGGACGTACCCATAAGTTTCCCGAGGGCACCACCAACGTATTCAACAACAATTTGAATGACCCGGAGATAGTACAGAACACCAATGATCGCACCGAGGAAAATAATGACTGGGAGAACATTGAGTGCAAAGACGAACCCGATTTTGTCCCCAAACAATGGCCCAAAAACGAATTCTGTTCCTTTGTCGGTATAGCCGATGAGCTGGTCGATGCCCTCAGCCAACCACTTGAGAGCGTGATATCCGGGCCCCCACTTCAGGACTAAGAGAGCCAGAATTACTTGGAGAGCAAGGCCGGTGCCCAGGGTCCGCCAGTTAATTTTGGATCGGTGTTTAGATAACGCAATGTCGAGAGCAAGGATAATGGCAATACCAATTAGCCCTTGAAATCTTTCCATGATTACCCCTCCAGGTCTTCAGGGCCGAAGGAAAATGGGAGAATTGATTCAAAGGGTAATACAAATGGACGCGATTCTTTCTCCACGATGACACGGGAACAGCCGAATTCCCTCAAAACCTGCCGGCACGCACCACAAGGCCAACACGGTTCAGCCTTAAGACCGACGATGGCAACTGTGTCGATACGGGGAACGTCTCCACTTTCCGCAATCATACGAAAGGATGCTGTTCGTTCCGCGCAGTTCGTTAAACCATAGCTGGCGTTTTCTATGTTGCACCCAGTGATGGTCTTCCCCTCCGTGGTGCGAATAGCAGCACCGACGGGGAACTCACTGTATGGCACATATGCACCTTTGGCAGCGTCACGCGCTTGTTCTAGCAGTGCGATATCCGCTGCAGCATCAGAAAATTCACCCCGAGAACTGCCGACGTCGGAAGCGTTCTTTTCAATCATGATGTGTCCTCACGATCAAGGAGCCACGAAGGGTGGCATCGTCAAGTAAGCCTGCGAACATATGTGAAAAAAGATATTGACATACGTTCCGACTGTTATGATAATTGAGATCACAACGGGGAAACAAGAGTTGGTTACGTCACACTTTATGCCTTATGACTCATCCCCACTCCCGCCTCACAGGTGACCTCACGGTACACCGGAACACTGATTGGAGTACTACATGGCTGAGCATTTCGATGCCGTCGACGTTATCCGCACCAAAAGAGATAAGGGGGAGCTTTCCCAAGACCAAATAAATTGGGTTATCGACGCATATACCCGCGGAGTCGTCGCTGATGAACAAATGTCCGCTCTCGCAATGGCTATCTTCCTCAATGGGATGAACCGGCGAGAGATCGCGCAATGGACTCAGGCGATGATTAACTCCGGTGAGACGATGTCCTTTAGCTCACTGTCGCGTCCAACAGCGGATAAGCACTCGACCGGCGGTGTGGGTGACAAAATCACCCTCCCCCTCGCTCCACTAGTGGCATCGTTCGGAGTCTCCGTTCCACAGCTCTCCGGACGAGGGCTCGGCCACACTGGCGGCACGCTAGACAAATTGGAATCGATCCCAGGCTGGCAGGCAAACCTGTCTAACGATCGCATGATGCAGATGCTCGAAGACCCCGGATGCGTCATCTGCGCCGCCGGCTCAGGGCTCGCACCAGCGGATAAAAAGCTCTACGCACTGCGTGACATCACCAGCACCGTCGATTGCATCCCTCTGATTGCAAGTTCAATCATGAGCAAAAAGATCGCGGAGGGCACGGGCGCGCTCGTCCTCGATGTCAAAGTTGGTTCAGGAGCTTTCATGAAAACTCTTGACGACGCTCGCGAACTGGCTCAAACAATGGTGAACTTAGGAACTGACGCCGGAGTCAAAACCGTCGCACTGCTCACCGATATGTCCACGCCACTAGGAAAGACCGTGGGAAATGCCCTTGAGGTTAGAGAATCGCTAGACGTTCTCGCCGGTGGAGGCCCTACTGACGTCGTAGAGCTCACCTGTGAATTAGCCCGTGAAATGCTGAGCCTGGCCGGAGTTCACGACGCTGACGTTGAAGAAGCTTTGAAGAATGGCCGTGCAATGGACACCTGGAAGTCCATGATCCGCGCCCAAGGTGGTGATCCCGATGCTCCGCTGCCCACCGCGAAACACACAGAAACTGTGTACGCGGATGCAGATGGCGTGATCACCGAACTCGACGCTCTTGCCATCGGTGTGGCTAGCTGGCGATTGGGTGCCGGCCGTGCACGCAAAGAAGATCCGGTTCACGCTGGCGCTGGGATTGAAATCTTGGTGGACCGCGGCCAAAAGGTCACGAAAGGCACACCCTTGTTCACGCTTCATTCTGACGACACGGACCGGTTCGAACGCGTTCTGGAATCACTCAACCAAGGCTGGAGTATCGCTCCTAGCGAGGAGGGCGTTCCTACACCACGTCAGTCCGTCGTTATCGAAAAAATCAACTAGCCACCAGCCGTTGTTCAGTGCCCATAAGGGGCATTGAACACCTTTTGTTCAATCTTTAGGAGAAACTGTGCCTACTACGCCAGACAGTCTTTCATCTGGTACGAACACACCCTCGCGCGACGAGGTCGCCTCCATCGTCGACCACACTCTTCTCAAACCTGAATCAACGCATCACGACGTCGACGAGCTGATCCACGAGGCAATTGAACTCGGGACGTATTCCATCTGTGTCTCCCCATCGATGCTTCCCGTCACCGTTCCCGACAAACTCCATGTGGCAGCGGTATGTGGCTTCCCTTCCGGAGCCCACGCCAGTGAGATCAAAGCCGATGAAGCCCGCCTGGCAGTTAACAATGGCGCAGATGAAATCGACATGGTCATCAACCTGGCAGCAGCAGCCGAAGGTGATTGGGCCACCGTCGAAAAGGACATTCGCGCTGTCCGGGATGCCGTTCCCTCGCCCACTGTCCTTAAAGTCATCCTAGAAACTGCTCTTCTTTCCGACGACGATATTATCGCCGCATGTAACGCTGCGAAAAATGCAGGCGCGGATTTCGTCAAGACATCGACAGGTTTCCACCCGAGTGGTGGTGCGAGTGCTCACGCCATTCGCCTCATGCGCGAGACCGTCGGGCCTGACATGGGAGTTAAAGCGTCTGGCGGAATTCGAACAGCAGAAAAAGCACTAGAAATGATTGCTGCGGGAGCAAACCGCCTAGGGCTTTCTGGAACACGAGCTGTTCTGGATGGCCTCGCGACGTCTCCTGAAAGTGAAGACGCTACGCACAACGACATCCTCGCCCACGCGGAAAAATGGGCAGATAGCGACGTTGATTCCACAGACGCTGAGACGATCCGTGAACTCGTCAAAACTCGGAGCTTCGACGAATTAACCGCTCGCTTCTCTGGACCACTGCAATTCGGAACCGCTGGTTTACGTGGGGAAATCGGCGCCGGGGAATCACGGATGAACCGGTCCGTCGTCATCAAAGCCACCGCCGGTCTCGTATCGTATTTAACCGAATCCATCGGATCCGCACCTGTCGTCGTTATTGGCCATGATGCTCGCCACGGGTCGGCAGAATTCGCTACCGATGCGGCTGAGGTCATTAGTGCTGCTGGGGGCCATGCGCTACGTTTACCGAGCCATTTGCCTACCCCGTTACTCGCGTTCGCAGTTCGGCATTTGAAGGCTGATGCCGGCATTATGGTGACCGCTTCTCACAATCCACCACGGGATAATGGATACAAGGTCTATCTAGGTGGACGCATGACCGACCAGTGGGGCAACGGCGTACAAATCGTTCCGCCGGACGACAGCAATATTGCTAACGCAATCGCACAAACGGGTCCGGCGAAGGACATCCCGCGTTCGTCAGAGGGTATTACCTTCCTTGGTGAGGAAGTACGTGAAGCCTATCTCGCGGCTCTCGAGACAGAAACGGAACCATTCCGCACGTCGGAAACCGCCAGCAAGGGCGATGACTTCTCCACATCCGACGAATCCCACAGTTCGTTCCACAGTGATATTTCCATCACGCTCACCGCAATGCATGGCGTTGGGGCCGAAACCGCCACAAAGGCGCTCAACAAAGCGGGGTTCACCAATATCACCCTCGTCAAGGAACAAGCTGAACCAGACCCGGACTTCCCCACCGTTTCATTCCCCAATCCGGAAGAAAAGGGAGCCCTGGATCTCGCTCTCAGCACCGCTCAACGCAGTCACGCTGACGTCGTAATCGCCCTGGACCCCGACGCTGATCGATGCTCCGTCGCCATCCCGACGCAGACCAGCGACGCCAACGCAACGGATGAGGCATCGACGAAACCGACGTATCGCCAGCTGACTGGCGACCAAATTGGTGGTCTGCTCGGTGACTTCGTCGCACGCACAAAGTTGCGCCCGGTTCACCAGGATTCAGGCTCGGATGCAGACACAGCGTCAGACGATGCCACCGCTGAGACGTCGGATCCAGTCTTTGCCAACTCCATCGTCTCGTCTCGTCTATTGGGAGCTATTGCAAGCAAGTATGGCCTCAATTACGGCCCTACCTTGACGGGCTTCAAATGGATCGGGCGTACCCCGGACTTGGCATTCGGTTACGAAGAAGCCATTGGCTACTGCACCTACCCACGCATCGTCCGGGACAAAGATGGGGTGTCGGCAGCCGTTACCGTCGCTTACCTCGTCGATTCTCTGCATCGGGAAGGCAAAACGGTAGACGATCGGCTCACGGAGATTGCTCGCGACAACGGCGTCTACGCCACGACTCAGGCCGCGTTCCGGGTTGAGAACCGCCAACGAATCGTCGATGGCATGTCCAAGCTAAGGACAACCCCGCCGGCTGAATTTGCGGGATCACCCATCACGGAGTCCGCGGACCTCGCGGACGGTTACCACGGTTTGCCGGGGACAAATGGTGTCCTGTTCCTCACGGAGGACAACACACGCGTCATCTGTCGGCCTTCTGGGACTGAGCCGAAACTCAAGTGCTATCTCGAGGTTGTCTTACCCGTCGAGGAGGACGCGACCGCAACCAAAATCACGGCACTACAGACTAAAGCTCAGGCAAAGCTCGAGCAGGTCCGGGCAGAAATAACCGTAGCGACCGGGTTCTAAGCACCCGCCTGAATGAAGGCCTTTATGGGTTTCCGGTCCCCGCCGACAACAGGTTTCGCACCGATTGTTTAATCAATCGGTGCAATCCGGTGCATGTCGTATAACCCCCATATTTTATGGAGACTTTTGGGTATAAAGAATCCCCAGCTAGAGGCTTAAACGCTGTTCTAGCTGGGGTTTTCGTGCGCCATCAGGGACTCGAACCCCGAACCCGCTGATTAAGAGTCAGCTGCTCTGCCAGTTGAGCTAATGGCGCAGAAAAACAACGATCACCTTGGTGATAAACGTCGCATTGTTGCATTACAAGAACCGGGTAAATCCGCGGTGTTGCAACGAGGAAGAACTATAGCAACCTCTCCCAAAACCAACAAATGTCCAGCTCATTACGATATAAAACGACACCGAACAATCGTCGGCAACAAAAATCATACCGGCTATGTAGCCCATCTCGCTCGCGGGAAACTCAACAGACCGATCAATCATGAGCCCCACACAGAGTGTTTGAGCAACCACATTGAATTCCACACAAAGCGTTATGGAGTCGTTCAAGGATTGTTCCCAAGTTGTTACCGCGCAAACACCCCGATTCTTCACGACGCCGCTTAAAGTTCTCTAGTACGATAAGAATCAACTTTATGGACACATCACTGAAGGCGAGTGATCCAGAAGGTGTAACGCGAGAACCCCTCGCTGATATATCGTGTATGAACGGCTGCACACACGCAGCGAATGACGAATGTGTAAGGGTGGAAAATGCCACAACGTAGGTTCATGCGTAGCAAGCACGCACGCATGATCATTTCCGCTTTGGTGGTCACCGGAGTGATCGGAGTATCGGGCTGCACACTCCAAAAGGTTGAAAGCGGAAGTACGTCCAACAGAGCGAAAACCTCTGAGATGAAAGAGGACGCCAAGCCTGTTGCCAGCGTCTCCGACGGCGATACCGATGTTTCGGTCATTGATCCCGTCACCGTTAAGGCTGGTAGCAAGCTATCCGACGTCTCACTCACCTCTTCGGATGGGACAGAAGTTAAAGGTCAATCAGAAAACGACGGAAAGTCGTGGAAAACTGACGAGGACCTTGGCTACGGCAAGACCTATACCTTGACCGCCACGGCCAAAGACAAGAAGCTTAATTCGACGTTCACGACGGTGTCTCCAACCTATCCAATGTCTCCAACCGTCACCCCTGGTGATGGCATGAAGGTCGGCGTTGGACAGCCCTTGAGTATCGACTTCGGTGACTACGTCACCAACAAGAAGAAGATCGAAGACAACGTTGAAGTCACTACAGAACCCCACGTCGACGGGTCCTTCTATTGGGTGAACGAACGCCTCCTGCGTTGGCGCCCGAAGGATTACTGGCAGCCAGGCACAAAAGTCACCGTGAAAACCAAGCTCTACGGTAAAGATCTCGGCGAAGGCTCCTATGTCAACGACGATGTCAGCTCCAGCTTCACCATCGGCGATCAGATTATTGCCACTGCCGACGACAACACCAAAGAAATGGTTGTCAAGAAGAACGGCGAAGTTGTGAAGACGATGCCCATCTCCATGGGTTCGGCCTCCTACCCCACTCCGAATGGCGTGTACTTCCTGGGAGACCACAACCCCTCCATGATCATGGACTCCTCGACGTTCGGTCTACCGACCACTGCGGCTGGCGGATACCGCAGCACGGTGAACTACGCGACCCAGATGTCGTTCTCCGGCATCTACGTCCACTCGGCACCGTGGTCGATCGCGCAACAGGGAAATACGAACGTTTCCCACGGTTGCTTGAACGTTAGCCCCGAGAACGCGAAGTGGTTCCTCGAGAACACCACCATTGGTGACATCGTCGAGGTAAAGAACACACAAGGCGGACAACTTTCTGGTACCGACGGACTCGGCGACTGGAACATTCCTTACGACAAGATCGTGGAAAGCGGTAAGAACGGGACAGTAGTCCAGTAATTACCTATTACCCTTCACCCTAAAGATGGCCGACAGCTACGCCCCCTAGCTGCCGGCCATCATTGCATTCGTACGCCGTGCAGACTGTTCCTCGCACAGTCTGCAGGCATCTCCGCGCATCACCCGCCCACGGGTGAACTAGTGCGCCTCAGAGGTGTCGTCGAAAAGATGACGAAGGACCTGAACAACCCCCGCCTCCGTATTTGCCGGAGCGCAATAGTTCGCTTCCTCCATGATCGTGGGATGCGCGTTCTCCATCGCGAACGAGTACTGCCCCTCGGCGATCATTTCGCGGTCATTGAGATAATCACCAAACACTGCCGTCTGCTCGCGAGTCACCCCCAAAGACTCTTGTAACCGACGCAGCGCCACCCCCTTATTCACGCTGCTATCCATAACGTCGATCCAATGCTGCCCGGACACCACCGGTCGGTAACGGTCATCGAGCGCCCCAAAGACGCTCTCTGCCGCGGACTCGGCATCGTCGAAATCATAAATAGCGAACTTGAGGAAATCATCCTCAACATCGGCAACATCGGGGACGATGTCTAACGAGGCGTAGTACTTACGCGCTTCGGCCAAGAAAGCGTCGTCGTCCCTATCGACATACGCACCGTCTGCAGCGCACATAACCAACCCCAGGTTGCGCCCCTCATCGGCTCCCCGACGGACGGCGCTAATCACTTCTTGGGCGATTGATTCGGGAATAACGCTCTGCCACACTCTCTCACCCGAGTGGATAACGAGATTCCCGTTCTCGGCGATAAAGTCGTTCGTCTGAGGCAGAGAATCCTCTGAGTGGGCACCCTGAGCATCTTCCGGGCCTTCCGCACCGCCGTCGGTCGGCTGAAACATCTTGGTCAACGTCGCTAATTGACGACCGCTAGCTGGCACAAACGTGACATTGTGCTCGGTTAACAGCCGATAAACCTCCCAAAAGCCCTCGGGAAGTTGCGAACCGCCATCCAACAGGGTGCCATCCATATCGCACACAACGAGGCGAATATCGAGCTCACGGGGATCTATATCCCTCCACATAATTCCGCGATGCTGCATAATCCACAGCTTACGGAAAAGCTATATTGCAGTGTCACCGTGCCCTCACCATTGGGCGGACTTTGCCATCGGGGCGAACTACACTGACAGCGGATGGAAACCACACACCAACTAACGACGAGCAGTACACATAGGAGAGCAGCAATAATGACAGAATCCAACGAATCAAATACCACCGACGCGGCAGCACGCAAACCTGAGGACTCGAAGCTGGACCGCATTGTGTGGATCGACTGCGAGATGACGGGCCTCGATCCCAGCACACACGTTCTCGTCGAAATCGCCGCCATCGTTACCGACGCAAACCTCACTATCCTTGACGAGGGCCTGGATATTGTCATTCACGCCACTGATGACGAGCTGGCGAAGATGGACGATTTTGTTACCCAGATGCACACCAAGAACGGCCTCACTGATGAGATCCGTCAGTCCCCTGTGTCCGTGGGTGAGGCAGAGAATGCGGTTCTCGATTACGTCAAGAAGTGGGTCAACGCGCCACGGACGGCACCGCTAGCAGGTAATTCCATCGCTAGTGACCGGAAATTCATTGCAGCTTACATGCCGAGGCTGGACGAATTCTTGCACTACCGCATGATTGACGTCAGCTCCATTAAAGAACTCGCCCACCGTTGGTACCCCAAGGTGTATCAGAACCAGCCCAAGAAGGGACTGGCCCACAGAGCATTAGCCGACATCAAAGAGTCAATCAGAGAACTGGACTATTACCGCCGAGCCGTCTTCATCACAGATGATCAGGATGCCGACGAGCGAATCAAATCAGCGGCAGATGAGGCCTCTCGACGCTACCCGATTTAGCAGTTCACGACGTGATTTGGGAACTGCCCACCATCTGTTCTAGTATTTACAGCGCTGCGCAGCGTTCTTGTGAGAACAGCGTCGCAGCAATGGTGACTGTAGTTCAGCTGGTAGAGCACCAGGTTGTGATCCTGGGTGTCGCGGGTTCGAGCCCCGTCAGTCACCCCAACTAGTCCCTCCAGCACTTCAGTGCTGGAGGGACTTCCGTCATTCCGAGGCCGCTCTGCGGTAAGAACCTCGCAGCCCCACACAATAAAACGGCACAACAAAACCGCACTCCATGATGAAGTGCGGTTACTGTAAACCTGCTAAAGACTAATTATTCCTATGAGCTGCCAGGAGCTTCTGGATTTCCTTAATCTCCTTGGATTGCTTCCTCTTGCTCCGCATTGTTAGCAGAACCATGCCAGCCACGGCAACGCCGATACCGATGAGGACTTTTTGAACCTTCGGGTCCTGAATCAGCGATGTTGCCTTTTCTTTGGCGTCGTCGGCAATCGTATTCGGGTTAGCCCGATCTGCAAGCTCATCGAGGGTACTGGCTAATTGGCTACGAGTACGTTCAAGATCACTCTGGATTGCATCAATGCTGCGAGCCACAGGGTCTCCTTAATCCGGTCACGGATGCTAGTCCCACGGGCATTACATGGCCCACGAAATAGCACTTTTCTGCTCTTACTCTACGGTAATGGACAACCACAATGCACGACTAACCAGGGTGCGCCGACACCGAAATTTCGCAAAACAGAAAACTGCTTGTTCGACCGTCAGAACCAAGACGAAGTCCCCCCCGGGAAAGTCCCATGCTACATCTGGTCGCGATGCACGCACTCCCCGATGAGATGGATCGGCCCCGAGCATTCACTTCCGGGTACCCTCAAAAGCTATGAGTGGTTCAGAGTCACATACACAGCCATCGGCCGAGCAGAAATCGTCGACCCCACGTCGGCTAGAAAAAGGCGATCCTGCCCCGCAGTTTTCGTTGACCTCAGACGCGCAAACGCAGGTGTCGCTCTCGGATTATTCGGGCAAGAAAGTCCTGGTCTACTTCTACCCCCGCGCGAACACACCCGGATGCACTAAGGAAGCATGCGATTTCCGCGACAATCTGTCTGTGCTTGCCGACGCGGGAATTGACGTCGTCGGCATTTCCCCCGATTCCCCCGAGAAGCTCACGAGATTCAAGGAGAAGTACGAGCTTCCTTTCCCCTTGCTATCGGATCCTGACAAAGAAGTTATGAAAGCATGGGGCGCGTTTGGAGCGAAGAAGAATTACGGCAAGCTTATCCACGGTGTCATTCGCTCCACCTTCGTCGTTGGTGAGGATCAGACCATCGAGTTGGCCAAGTACAACGTCCGAGCTACGGGCCATGTTGTGCGCATTCTGAAGGATCTTGGCCTGAGCGATAAATAGTTCATGGCGGTCTCCGACCCAAGTGTCTTACCCCACAAGTGCTTTTATTTTCGCGAACCCGGCTACTCCACGAGCCCGGCGCGGCGGAGCCATTCCGTCACCATTACTGTCGACGCACTCCTCACGGCTTGTCCTTTGTTAGCCGCGTCGCTCCGTAGAGACACAATGTCAACCCCTTGGGCGCGCAGGTCACTCGTATGACCTATTAACCACTTTTCAACGACAGACGAGTCGAATTCCGGGTGGAATTGGAGGCCCAGCGCCCAGGCGCCAATCGCGAAGGCTTGATTGGGATACCCAGGCGTGTTAGCGAGGTTCACCGTGCCCGGGGGCGTCGAAAAACAATCACCGTGCCAATGAAGGACGTCAACGCCCGCAAGCGCTTTCAGAGGCGACTGAGCACCATCCTCGGTGACGTTGAGAGGCGAAAACCCGATCTCCATTGCCCCGGGTGAACCGCCTAATCCGCTCCCGGCCGGCTTAACCTCGCCTCCCGCAGCTAGCGCCATTAGTTGAGCGCCCAGGCAGATTCCGATGATCGGTGCCTTCTGCGACATCCGTCGCTTGATCGCGCTTTCTTCGTCGGCAAGAAATGGGTACAGCTCTTTATCGTGAACACCGATGGGGCCGCCAAGGACGATCAGCAAAGCTGCATTCATGACCCGGTTTTCATCGATAGGATCGACACCCATGTCAACGTAGGTAACGCGAAAGCCCAGTTGAGAGAGGTTTTCTTCCCAAGTTCCCAGGTCCTCAAACGCTAAATGTCGCAGAACGAGAACCTCACGTGGTGATGCACCCTGACTAGGGTTATCGTGACCTGACTGTAATTGTTCCGAACCTTTATGTATTTTATGACCCTGTAACGGATCTTTCTGAGGATCGGCGCTGGTACATTTGCCGGGCTGTGAATGAGAGTTCTGGGCGGAGGCCGTATTCATGGGCTTATTCTAACTGCGAAACGCTCTACTCTGGAGTGCTTAGCGTGGCTGGAATGCTTAGCGTGACATATTCACACGAGACGGATCCACTTAATAGATGAAGAACGCGAATCGGAGATTATGATAATGGAAATTAATGCCTACTCCACTCTCACGGAATACAGTGAGCCACGGGTGGCATCTAGCCCTGTACAAAGCCAGGGTTTGCCCCATATTAATCCCACTAATTCTTCATCTGATTATCCGGCTGGCTTAGAAAGCTCGGATAACGTCGAATCCCTCTCGGCGACATCAGAGGGGCCGAATTCGAGCGAAGCCACAGAAAATCAAAAGCAGCCGAGCACTCTCGATTATGAAGCGCTCAACACTTTTAGCGCTCACATTCACGAGCTTTATGAATACATTTTTTCTCGTTTTAACGTCAGTGCGGGAAGTGGGCAATTCCCTCAAGAAGCTTTAGATCTTCTGGAACACTTACGGTCGACGCAATGGCATTACAGTTTCGAAGCCAATGCATCTGATCCTTCTACGTATCGTCAGCTTTTGCAGTGGTCGGCACAAAACAATGCTGTGCTTCTTATGGAAGACGGAATGTTTATTGATCCCACCGGGCAGCCGTTGCTTCCTACGCCCAGTGTCACGACTCTAGGCCATCCGCCCATCATTGATTCTGCTCAAGAGCGGTTCACAACAATCCAAAACCAGATTCGCACCAATATCGGCGTCGATATTCCCGATACATTCACCCCTGTGCGCGCGCCGGAAGAACTCGCGATTAAGCCAGCGGAAGATATTCAACTGCGCTCTATTGCCCTGTGCATGGTCGCGGATTACGCGGATTCTGTTCTCCGCGGCGATCCGATTGACCCCGCGCTCATGGAGGAAACGTCCCCCGAAGGGTTTGCAGCACGGACCAAAGAAGAAAAGAAGCTCTTCGAGACCGCAGATCCGGGGCTAGCAGAAAAGCTGTCCTGGCGAAGCGAGGCCGTTGGGGCCCTGACCTGGGCGCTCGGTCGATATGAACTGCCCTCGGCTTTCACCGGGGAACCAACCGACGGTGCAGCAGCGTTCCCCACCGCTTTGAATATGGATGAGACCCCCACCGTCCGCGATATCGACGAACTGCTCGACGCACAGCAGACGTACCGGAGCCTCATGGCAGCTGCGCGGCGCGGAATGGTCAGGGGCACGAACTTTGACCCTAACAGCGGCATTGAGCGTCTATGGGCTCTTAACTGGCTGCTCGACGGACACACCTTGGAGTGGGACACCACCGACGTATCGGTGTAGCAGCTGCGGTCGTGAGATTCACGACCTGATACAGTCCGTTCTGAAACGTTAAAAATTACCCCTCACCTGCACGAACAGGGAGGGGTTCTGTGCGCTTGGGGGGACTTGAACCCCCACGTCAAAAGACACTGGAACCTAAATCCAGCGCGTCTGCCAATTCCGCCACAAGCGCAAAACACATGAACACCCGAACCAATCAGCCACAGCACCTCACGGCGCACCAGCTGTTTGAGAATTCGGAGATACGGGCCGACTAATTGACCCGAACATGCGCGACGTAATACTAGCTGACAGCACCAGCCAATGGAAACCTCCAGCACAAACACCACTCACACCCTGGCACAGCAACGGGTAGACTGTGGCACGTGAGTACAGAGGACAAAGCCGACCGCGTGCACGGGGATGATACCCTGACCAGTGCAGACGGAGGACAGCAAGAGGTGCAGCCTCAGCACACGATGCCGTCCGTCCGGGTTCGCATTGTTCAGATCATTTTTCTCATCGCAGCAGTGGCCGCAACCTTATTCCTCGCCCACTGGCAATGGGACCGGTACACGTCGGACTCGGGTACCGCTCAAAATCTTGGCTATGTTTTACAATGGCCGGCAATTGGGGCCTTTTTCATTATCGCGTATCGTAAGTATCTCCAGTACGAACGTGAACTCGCGGAAGGTAATACTGAACCCGGCGCGAGGCGTGAGCCCTCGCGTTCTCGCCGTAAAGGGTCATCGCGAAAAGGGGCGGCAAACGCAACCTCCCGCGAGGACGATGCTCCTATGCGGGAGATACCTGAGGATTTCTTGCCTCAGCGATCCCGCCCCCAGCCTGAGCAAACCCCGGAGCACCCCAGAAAAACTCATTAAACGTAGGTACGCAGGAATTCCACTATGACTAACAACACCCCTGTGAATGACGCGCAGTCGACTGGTGCGTCCAATAACGATTCACGCCAAGCCGATGCACAATCATCTGACGGAAATAGCGCAGCCAATCAGCGACGACGCGACACGCCGCGGATCAATCCCGCTCGGCAAGCACGGGTCGCTTCCGCACTAAAGCGCTACTCGGTGGCCGCCTACGTCACAGGCGTGTGGCTGCTCCTCCTCTGCGTGGAGATAGTTTTCGACCACCTGATTCTTGATAATCCCCCCGACTGGTTCATGTATATTGGCATGGCCCACGGTTTCTTCTTCATGGTCTACCTCATCATGACGCTAGACCTCGGAACCAAAGCACGGTGGAAGCCAGTCAAATGGCTCACCACATGCTTAGCAGGAACCGTCCCGTTCCTCTCTTTCGTGGTAGAAGCACGTCGTCGGCACGAGGTCCAGAAGACATTTAATCTCTCATAGCGCCGCCAGCGCCTACATATCCCCTATCGATCGCAAAATCGGCACCAACTGAGCCAGAGCTCGTCCTCGATGCGATTGAGCATCCTTCTCTTCAGCAGATAGCTCGGCAGAGGTCCGCGGCGCAACGCGAGGCCGTCGGCTCTTCCCCGAGTGATCCGACTGATTAACACCTTCGCCATCCTCATCACCCGCATCCCTCGGGGAATGTTGAATCTGGGCGCGGGTGTCTTCCTCCTCGGGAACGAAAATCGGGTCATAGCCGAAGCCATTCGTGCCCCGAGGCTCGCGAATAATACGTCCCCGCCACTGGCCACGAACCACAAACTCTCCAGGTTCAGCGGGAGCCGAAAGAGAAACGCCCTCACTGAACTTTTGTAGCGAAGGAACCGTCAGGCCTGCCGCCTTCGCCCGAGGCATCAGGCTCTCCGGAATAACTAAGGCGCACACCGAAACGAACGCAGCCCCACGTCGTTCATCGGGAACATCATTCATCTGCCCCAAAACCAAGTTCGTATTGGCATCATCATCGCCATGCTTACCTGACCACCGAGCTGAGAGCACCCCGGGCATGCCATTGAGCTCGTCGATACTCAAGCCGGAATCGTCCGCAATCGACACCAAATTAGTGTGCTTGGCAGCTTCCCTAGCCTTCAACAGAGCATTATCACCGAACGTCCGGCCGGTCTCTGGTGCCTCAGGATACTCAACGACATCCTTCAAGCTGAGCAATTCGATCCCAGCAACATGCCGCGTATCCAGGACCCTTTGGAGCTCCCTCAGTTTTTTAGCGTTCCGACTGGCAACAAGGATCTGCACATTTCCTCCTCGTCCTCTGTTACGCGTTCTTCGTTAAGCGTTCTTCCGGTTCGGCAAAGGCTTCGGATACGGCTTCGACAGAGCTTCCTTCTGAGCACGAATCAGCTCCGAGCATCCTTTTTCTGCCGCATCCATAAACTGCATCAAATGCTCACGAGAAAATGTGCTGTGTTCACCCGTGCCCTGGATCTCCACGAACTCGCCCGATTCCGTCATCACGACGTTCATATCGACCTCCGCGCGAGAATCCTCCTCATACGGCAGGTCCAGGCACACATGCCCGTCGATAAGACCGACGGACACCGCGGCAACAGGAGGAAGCAAGGCATTCTTAGACACCAGCCCCTCTGCTTCCAAGTACGTCAACGCATCGGCGAGAGCAACATATGCGCCGGTAATAGAGGCAGTCCGGGTACCACCATCAGCCTGAAGGACATCGCAGTCCAAGGCAATCGTGTTCTCCCCCAGCGCTTTCAAATCGATCGCAGCTCGAAGCGAACGCCCCACCAGACGGGAAATCTCATGCGTCCGCCCCTTGACCTTTCCCCGCATTGACTCGCGCGGCATCCGCTCCGCCGTCGCCGAGGGAAGCATCGAATACTCGGCCGTCAACCAGCCTTCACCGCTGTCCTTTTTAAAGCGAGGCACACGGTCCTCCACCGAGGCTGTACACATCACACGTGTGTTTCCGAATTCCACTAAGACAGACCCGGCGGGATTCGTCGTAAAACCACGAACAATACGGACAGGGCGCATTTCATCAAGGACACGGCCATCAGCGCGTACAAAATCACTCATGCTCCCCACCCTACCGGTCCCCCCGGACACGACCGCTAAAACTCGTACGTCTTCTTCGGGGTCGCCACATCGATCTCGCCCGAAAAATGATCCTGAGCAGCACCAACAGTGGCCAGCGCATCAATCCACGGCGGGATGTGGGTTAAAATCAACCGCTTCACACCAGCCCGCGTTGCCGTCTTCGCCGCCTCCGGGCCACTCATATGCATGTCAGGTGCAGCATTCTCCGACGACACTCCCCACGACGCCTCACACAAGAGCGTGTGCGCGCCCTTGGCCAAGTCGACCAGCTGGTCGCAGTAGGCGGTGTCCGCAGAGAACACCAAGGTGTGACCAGTCTCCCGCTCAACGGCCCGCAAAGCGTACGTCTCCGTCGGATGGATGACGCGCACCGGCGTAAAATCAAATGCCCCCACCGACTGAACAACACCCTCGCGCCAACTATGGATGACGAAGCTATCGGAGAAATCGTCCACGTCGCCTGGTGCGTCGGCACTGGCTAGCCCCAAATGCTCAGCAGAAAAATCCGGGCCGACGAAGGTATGTTTGGACTTCGCTGCTAATTGGGGATGAAACCGACGCCACACCAGCAGCGACGGAAAATCCAGGCAGTGGTCAGCGTGCAAGTGGGAAAAGACGATATGCGCTCGACCAGGGTCGGTGACCTGCGGGAGAACCCCCATCGCCCCGGGCCCCAGATCCATGATGACGGGATCCGACCCATCGTCCGGCGTCAACAAATAACTCGATGCCGGAGACTGCGGACCAGCGAGGCTTCCTGAAGAACCGATAATCGTCAACCGCATGTGTTTATAGTGCCAGACCAGCGCACATCATGGCGATTAAAGCTGCAATTTTGAGCGCTTTTGTCTCGATGATCACTCCGTCAACCGGGTGAGATGAAGATCACGGTTCTACATATCCGTCAGGCCCTCGACGTGGCTTACTTGGGTAATCGACGGGCCCAAGAAACGCCTGGCCAGCCTAGCGAAACGATGGGGGTCACCGGTCGACTCAAATGTCCGGGCAGGTTCAGGGCCGGCATAGTCATTCACGACGTTGGCATCAACCACATCCAACGACTCCGCCTCAGGGTTCGCGTCGTTAAACAAATCCTCCTGATAAAGGACCCGCGGAACCTCCTTACCCTCCTCCTCGGAGCTGCTCACCAGGGTCACGTTATCCCCCATCACCAGCTGAATCACCCCGGTAAGCAGCGGATAATGAGTACACCCCAGCACCACAGTGTCGACGCCGACATCCTGCAAGGGCTCCAAATACGCCTCCGCTAAGCCCATAATCTGCCGGCCTGTCGTGATGCCACGCTCGACGAAGGGCACGAATTGCGGGCAATCAACGGCATAGATCTCGATGTTCGGATCGAGATTCGCTATGCACCGCTGATACGCTCCCGACGCGATCGTTCCCGTCGTTCCAATCACCCCGACGCGGCCATTCCGCGTTGCTGCGACCGCGCGTCGCGAAGCCGGCTCGATCACCCCCACAACGGGGACGTCGTAAAGCTCCCGCGCTTTATCCAAAAACACCGACGCAGCCGTATTACACGCGATCACGATCATTTTGGCGCCACGGGCGACGAGGTCGTCGGCAATCGCCGTCGAATACCGGATAACATCTTCGCGGGGCTTGGGGCCGTACGGAGCGTGCGCGGTGTCGCCGACATACATGATCGACTCGGTTGGGGCTTGGTCCACAATGGTCCGGGCAACCGTTAACCCGCCTACCCCGGAATCAAAAACTCCGATGGGGCTATTTTTCATGAGCGCCACGCTTCAAGTAAGGACTCCTGGCACACCGCCAGCCATTCGACGAAATTCCGATCAAACCCTGCGTCGGGGCCAGCTTCGGGCAAATGCCCCTCGTCGTCGATAAAGGCTGCGGCCTTATAGGTGCGGATGTCGTTCAGCCCGGCTAACCAGCGTGGGACGTCGTCATAGGTCAACGACACATTCACCGAACCATCGGGGCCTAAAGCGTCGACAATATAACGAAGATTAGTGAGCTTCTGGGAAATAATATCCGGTTCGTGAAGCTGACGGAGCATCCCATTGTCGCCCTCAAACTCTTCGGCCTCCGACGTTTCAAAGTCGGGAAGCAGCCGCGCCAAGCCCGGATCCTCCGGTTTTTCGGAGTGGCCCGAACTGATCCCCGTCATCTCCTCGAGCACATCCTTGGGGGCGCTCCGCTGGCGTTCAATTAATGCATTGCACAGGTCTGCCGCCGCGTCGCCCAGAAGTTCCCGCTCCATGGGCTCAAAGGTCGTGTTTATTGTCCTCTTCTTCAGCAACCCTTTACGGGGTTTCCACGGCTCCACAGCTTATCCCTCACGTGATTCGTCGGTACGTCATACGAAGCGAGTACAACTACAAGCAGCTTACCGCCCTAGCTTTAGCCCTCAGAACGCTGCATGGTAGCCCATAAACCCGCAGTCTGCAGCTTCTTGACATCGACTTCTACCTTATCGCGCTCCCCCGACGACACGACCGCCTTGCCCTCCGTATGCACTTTCATCATCAGCTCCGTCGCTCGAGCACGCCCATAGCCCAGCACAGTTTCAAACACATAGGTGACGTAACTCATCAGATTGACGGGGTCATCCCACACGATGCACAGCCATGGAAGATCAGGTTCTGTCATCGTCTGTGTGTCTGTTTCGGGGGTAGCTAAGGGAGCTGCGGCAGGACTCATGGTGTCCACTTTAGCCAGAAACCATGCCGACTCACAGGAACCCAGCGAACCGTGCCGACGCCTCACACGGCGACCGGGTGGGCGGGTTGTCCATTCATATACGTTTGTCCCCGGCAGCCACTATCATGATCGCCATGAACGCTTCCCACTCCCAGGACACCACTCGACGCTCCAGCGCACTGCTCACCGACAAATACGAACTCACGATGCTTGACGCTGCCATTAAAGATGGCACAGCGGATCGACAAGTGAGTTTCGAAGTTTTCGCCCGACGGCTCCCCGGGCAACGCCGGTACGGAGTTGTTGCAGGTACCGACCGAGTTTTACGCACTGTCCGCGATTTCGTCTTTACCGACGAACAACTCGAATACCTCGACTTCCTTAGCGACGAAACAATTGAATACCTGCGCAATTACCGTTTCTCAGGCCATATCGACGGATACTCCGAAGGCGAACTCTACTTCCCGTACTCCCCCATTTTGACGGTCCGCGGGACATTCGCTGAGTGCGTGGTGCTGGAAACAGTCATTCTGTCCATCATGAACGCCGATTCGGCCGTCGCAACGGCAGCAGCGCGAATGGTCACCGCCGCGGAGGGACGGCCCATCATGGAGATGGGATCCCGACGCACCCACGAATATGCCGCGGTCACCGCCACCCGCGCCGCCTACCTCGCAGGCTTCTCCTCCACCAGCAACTTGGAGGCCGCGTACCGCTACAACATCCCCTCAGCGGGAACGGCAGCGCACGCATGGACTTTGGCACACACCACCAGCGAGGGCGCCCATGAGGACGAGGCGTTCCGCACGCAGATCGACACCCTCGGCATCGGAACGACGCTTCTTGTCGACACCTACGACATCGCCGCCGGAGTGCGCACCGCCATCGATGTCGCCGGCACTGACCTAGGCGGCATCAGGATTGACTCTGGCGAACTAGGCGTTTTAGCCCGTCAGGTTCGCGATCAGCTGGATTCCTTAGGAGCGACGAACACGAAGATTGTCGTGTCCTCCGACCTCGACGAATTCGCAATTGCTGCGCTGCGTTCCGAGCCCGTCGACGCGTACGGCGTCGGCACGTCTGTGGTGACCGGTTCTGGGCACCCCACCGCCGAAATGGTGTACAAGCTCGTTGAGGTCGACGGGCTGCCCGTGGCGAAACGCTCAAGCCACAAGATCTCGCACGGCGGCACCAAGCGTGCCTACCGTGCCGTCCGAGAATCTGGTACTGCAGTTGAGGAAGTTATTACGCATTTCGACGACGACGCGCCGAAACTGTACAACGGCCTGCATGCGCGCCCGTTGACTGTGGCCCTGATGCGTGACGGCGAAATGACAGGCAACCTTCCCTCCCTCGAGGCGTGCCGCGAGTACCTCTCTCAAGCGCTCATCACGCTGCCATGGGAAGGCCTTGCCCTGTCCGCCGATGAACCTGCTATTTCCACCCGGTTCGTCGGGTTCTAGGCGGCTCACCGGAAGCATATGGGTTCGAAGACTCGTCAAACCGATGCTCAGCCGAGCAATGATAATGGAAAGTACGACGCTGAGCGCCTACTCGACACCGTCGTTACCGCGATGGGAGGTGCCCGGCGCGATGGCCAATCGCGGATGACCTCCTCCATCCAAAAAGCGATCAGGATGGAGAAGCATCTGGCGGTACAGGCTGGTACCGGAACGGGCAAGTCGATGGCTTACCTTATTCCGGCGATCGCGCATGCCGTCGAAACGGATACCACGATCGTCGTGTCGACAGCGACGATTGCGCTGCAGCGTCAGCTGATTTCCCGAGACCTTCCCCGCATTGCAGAGGCATTGAAGCCCACGTTGGGCAAGATCAACTTCGCGATCCTCAAGGGACGGTCCAATTACCTGTGCCTGAATAAGCTCGGCGTCGAGGCCGACAGCGAAAGTCCACTGATAGATCCCGGTCAGATTTCGCGCGTCGGACGGCAGGTCAAGGAATTGCACGAATGGGCATCTGACACCGACGACGGCGACCGCGACAGCTTGGAGAGCAGTGTTTCAGATCTGGCGTGGAAGCAAGTCAGTGTGACAGCAAGTGAGTGCATTGGTGCGTCGCGATGCCCACATGGCGAGGATTGTTTCGCGGAGCGTGCGCGCGCTAAAACGCGTGACGCACATGTCATCGTCACGAACCATGCCCTGCTCGCCATCGATGCTTTGTCCGACGGGCATATCCTGCCCGAACATGACATCGTTATTGTCGACGAGGCGCACGAACTGGACGGGCGTATCACGTCGGTGGCAACGCAGGAGCTGGCAGCACCGGGGATGAGGGCGACGGCACGTCGTGTCGCCAAGTTTGATGACGAGGCGTCATCGTCGCTGATGAATAGCATTGACGATTGGCAGTCGTACGTCGACGTTGTTGTTGATGACGGGCGGTGGAAGCCATTTCCGGATGATGCGGCCGGCAATGTGGAGGATTTGCGTAAACATCTCAACACGGCGTTTACGGCGGTGCATAGTGTGTCTGCCGATTCTTTGTCGAATGATCCGGAGAAGGCCGCGGAACGGCAGGCGGTGCTGTCGGCTCTGGATGAGCTGCAGCACACCTGCACGCGGATTCTTTCGTATGGCAATCAGCTCGAGCAACAAGGTCGGAGTACGTCACTGGAACCGGACGATGTGGTGTGGAAAGAAAACGGTGAGAACGGCAGAGTGATGGTCGCGCCACTCTCGGTCGCACCACTGCTGAGCAAGAATCTTTTCGACGCCAATACCGTGATCTTAACCTCGGCCACGCTGGCCCTGGGTGGGAAGTTCGATGCCATGGCGGCGCAGTGGGGTTTGCGGAAAAACACCTACACCACGCTCGACGTGGGGACGCCTTTTGATGCGCGGCGCTCGGGAATCCTGTACGTGGCCGACCATTTACCGCCTCCCGGCCGGGACGGTATGTCGCAGCAGGCTGTTGAGGAAATGCGCACCCTTATTACCGCTGCTGGGGGGAGGACATTGGGCTTGTTTTCGTCCCGACGGGCTGCGGACTCTGCCGCACACGCGATGCGGGAAGTCCTACCTTTCGACATCTATTGTCAAGGCGAGGACTCGATAGGTGCCCTCGTCACGTCATTTTCTAACAATGAGAACTCGGTGTTGTTCGGGACGTTGTCGTTATGGCAGGGCGTCGATGTCCCCGGGCCATCGTTATCTTTGGTTATTATCGACCGGCTTCCGTTTCCCCGTCCCGACGATCCCCTTTTAAAAGCTCGTTCCGACGCGGCCAACGCGGCGGGGCGCAATGGTTTCATGGAGGTCTCAGCAGCGCACGCGGCGCTTCTGATGGCGCAGGGCTCCGGGCGGCTTTTACGATCTGTGAATGATCGTGGTGTCGTCGCTGTTCTGGACCCGAGGCTCGCGACGAAACGCTATGGTTCGTTTATCGCAGCGTCCATGCCGGACTTGTGGCGCACGACCTCGCTAGAACAAACGCGAGATGCGCTCAAGCGGCTTGTCAAGAAATAACCACGTCAGGATCAAACGCGACCGCGGTTCTGCTACCTGGGGCTACTTCGGTGAAACCAGCATCAACAACCTCGACATAGTGGCCAGCCCCATAGCGACGGGCAGCGGCCTCCAGCTCGCTACTCGGCACCTCGACGATGGTGAACCGCGGTTCATGGAGCCACCGTTCAACAGTCGGAAATGACGCATGAGCAGCCCATAACATCGCTGCGTGTCCCACTTGAGCTGCAGCTTTTCCGACCGACATCTCCAAGTCCTCATTCAGCGCGATTGTTGGATGCAGAGTATCGCTACCGCCTATCCGCTCAGTCTGGTCGTCGTCCCCGCGCGGGAGATCAGTACCGGAAATCTGCAGTTTTCCGATTCTCGGATCAACATCGCGGACCGGACCGGGAAGAAAAGCACGCGCAGACGACTCTCCAATCGTGACCGTCACGCCCGGAATGCTCTGTACTTTCGACCACTGCCCCGACGTCCGAGCACGTCGCGCAATTTTCCGGATTCGTGCTCCGTACCACCGAGATAGCGATTCTCGCCATGCCCCGTCACTCCCAGCACGAGAGTCGAGGCACACGAGTGCCGACGCTAACGCCGCGGCTTCCAACAGTTCCTGCCGAGGGGGTGGCGACGATTTCGGCATGTTCAGGACAATCGGCATCGCTTGAACAGTGTTGGGATCACTGGGATCTTCCCCATCGGGCTGGTTGACGCCATCACCGAGAACCGACGCTAAGAGCGAGTGTGCGTCTCTGACGCCGGGTGCGGATTCCGTGCGTCCATCGTCATCAGTCATGAGTTGCCTCCTGGGACGTCGCGTCTTCATCGCCAGTTCCTTCGTCGGCGGTTTCTTTGGCATCGGAAGCGGCATCAATGTCGTCGCGGTCGATTCCCAAAATGCTCAACACCTCATCAAGGAATGGGAAGTTCACGGACGCGTCCGCTACCTCTTGCAACGCTTTCTTAGCGTTAAAGGCGATACCGAGCCCCGCCGCGGACAACATGTCGATATCATTCGCGCCGTCCCCCACGGCAACGGTCTGATACATCGCCAGTTTCGAGGTTGCGGCGAATTCCTTAAGGTATCGTGCTTTCGCTTCCCGGCCCACAATGTCGCCGACGACTTTTCCGGTCAGCTTGCCGTCCACAATTTCCAGTGTGTTGGCACGGACGAAATCGATATCGAGGTCATCAATCATTGGTTGGATAACCTGGATAAACCCTCCTGAGACGACCGCGGTGCGGTACCCCATTCGCTTGAGGGTTCGGATCGTCGTTCGTGCCCCTGGGGTGAGGACGATATTTTTCGCTACCTCGTCGATAACCGAGCTGTCCAAACCGCGCAGAGTAGCGACGCGCTCCCGTAACGATTCTTCGAAGTCGATTTCTCCCCGCATCGCTCGTGCCGTCACTTCTGCTACTTCTTTTTCTCGGCCGGCGTGGGCAGCGAGCATCTCGATGACTTCGCCCCGGATCAACGTCGAATCGCAATCGAAGCAGATGAGGCGCTTCGACCGCCGAGCCAAGCCCGCGCGCTCAATAGCGATGTCGACCCCGATCCGCGTGCTGAGCTCAGCGAGAGCTTTGCGGAGCGCAATACCGCCACCCGGGCGGGGATCCCGGACCGACACTTTGAGCTCAACACCGGTGACTGGATAATCAGAAATGCCCCGGTAGGTATCAATATTTGTCCCGTAATCAGCGAGGACTTGGCCGATCTGCGAAATGTGATCCGCAGTAACTGGATTACCAAGAACGACGACGGCATGGCTGGAATATGGACGCGACGGGACCGCCTGGTCGTCAAATTCAATCTCAACGGTGCAGTCGTAGGTGGCTAGCGTTTCGACGAGATCGTCACGAAGACGACCAATTTTGTGGGACGGGCATCCGACGAGTGCGGCCAGGGACAAGTGCCCACGGAAGATGGACTGTTCGATGTCGAGGAGTTGACTGCCATGTGCCGCGAGGACGCGGAACAGTGCCGCACTGACCCCCGGTCGGTCGGGGCCGGAGGCGATGATGACGGCGGGGCGAAAACCGTCAATGAGATTAATGGAGAGCTTGGGGGCCATGGTTTACTTCAGTTGCTCCTAGGAGTGGGTGACGAGGTCGGCGGTTTAAACAGGTCTTGTAAACGTGCGTGGGTGGCGTGGGATAGCAGAAACGGCCCCCACCCATGTGGATGGGGGCCGTCTCATTTATTCAGGAGGTCTGAATCCTTTGTTTCTCACGTTTAGCGAGCAAATACGCAACCACTCTCATTAAATCTGCCGACCGATGTGGGCTTCAGCTCGCATCTTTTCAACCATCTGCGGATGGTGAAGCTCGAAGGCTGGGCGCTCGGAACGAATGCGAGGCAGCGAGGTGAAGTTGTGGGCCGGGGGCGGGCAGGACGTAGCCCATTCGAGAGAGTTTCCGTAACCCCACGGATCATCGACGGTCACGATTTCGCCGTAGCGGAACGACTTGAACACGTTCCAGATGAACGGCAGGAAACCGATGCCGAGGATGAAGGAGAAGATCGTGGAGAACTGGTTCAAACCTGTGAATCCATCGGTCGGAAGGTAGTCAGCGTAACGACGTGGCATACCTTCGTCACCGAGCCAGTGCTGGACCAAGAATGTTCCATTGAATCCGATGACTGTTAGCCAGAAGTGGATCTTACCGAGGCGCTCGTCCAACATCCGCCCCGTCATCTTCGGGAACCAGTAGTAGACGCCTGCACACGAAGCGAACACGATGGTACCGAACAGGGTGTAGTGGAAGTGAGCGACCACGAAGTAGGTATCCGACACGTGGAAGTCCAGCGGCGGTGAAGCCAGCATGATGCCGGTCAAGCCACCGAAGAGGAACGTCACCAAGAAGCCCATTGTCCAGAGCATCGGGGTCTCAAAGGTGATATGTCCACGCCACATCGTTCCTACCCAGTTGAAGAACTTCACACCGGTGGGCACCGAGATCAGGTACGTCATGAATGAGAAGAACGGAAGCAGGATAGCGCCGGTGACGAACATGTGGTGAGCCCACACAGCAACCGACAAAGCGGCGATCGACAGGGTTGCGAAAACCAGCCCGGCGTAACCGAACATCGGCTTGCGGGAGAAGACCGGGACAATCTCGGACACAATACCGAAGAACGGGAGGGCCAAGACGTAAACCTCAGGGTGACCGAAGAACCAGAACAGGTGCTGCCACAGAATTGCACCACCATTAGCAGGGTCGTAAATGTGGCCACCGAGTTTGCGGTCGTACAGCACACCGAGGGCAGCCGCGGTCAGCATTGGGAAGATCAACAGAACGATAATCGAGGTAACCAGGACGTTCCAGGTGAAGATCGGCAGACGGAACATTGTCATGCCCGGGGCACGGAGGCACACGATCGTCGTGATCATGTTAATAGCCGACGCGATGGTTCCGACACCACCAGCACCGACGCCGACGATCCACATGTCGGAACCGATGCCCGGCGAGTGAAGAGCGTCGGACAGCGGCGAGTAAATGGTCCAGCCGAAGTCAGCGGCTCCACCAGGGGTAAAGAAGCCCGACAGCATCAGAATGCCGCCACCGAGTGTGAGCCAGAAGCCCAGAGCATTCAACCTTGGGAATGCCACATCGGGTGCGCCGATCTGCAACGGCATGATGTAGTTCGCGAAGCCCCACACCACAGGCGTGCCGTATAGCAGCAACATGACGGTGCCGTGCATGGTAAACAGCTGGTTGAACTGTTCATTGGACAAGAACTGAAGACCCGGGCTGAAGAGCTCAGCACGGATCAATAGGGCCATGAGACCACCGAGGAAGAAGAAACAGAACGACGTGATGATGTACATCATCCCGAGCTGCTTATGGTCCGTCGTGGTCAGCATGCGCCAGGCAAATCCCCCCTTCGGGGTGGTTCCTGACGGCTTTGGCCTAGCAGGGGCGACCGGTTAGC
>OJUH01000043.1_pt1 | contig 95315 bp, 79 predicted proteins | sample 1599921 | NCBI WGS metagenome assembly OJUH01 (sample SAMN04436632, study PRJEB24849) | human gut metagenome | biome: human gut; feature: NICU; material: stool | host: Homo sapiens | place: USA: Saint Louis, MO | collected 2010-01-15 | reverse complement strand
GACGGGCCCGCCAGTGCAGATCCTCATCCGACTTATCCGCGACGGATGACTTCTTCTCCACCCGGCGAACAAGTGACTCCACAGAATCACGCAACGCTGCGGCCGACATCCGCGCCGGTGCCATGACGACGATCCGGCCGGACTCACGGCGGGCGGACAGGGTTTTCTTCCTCCGCGACGACAGGCGAATTTCCACCTCTGGCGCAAAGTCCTCCACGACCGCAGCGACGTCTCGCTTGACTCTGTGGGGCATAGTTTCACTCTACAGTGTGGTCGGAGGGCTGCCGGTACACTACACATAGCGCTGTGCTGGAGCGCAGCCGGGGGAATTCACGACACCGAGTCATTCACAAGCCGAGGGGGAGCACCGTGCGGTGGCCACACACTATCTGTTTATCATCCGGGACCCGCGTGTTTGTTCGCCCCGACGGGTGGCTCCGCGTCGGTGCAGATACCTCCACCGCGGTCGTGGTCCCCATGGCCGACCGACCCACCGCTCAGCGCGTCGCCCGAGCACTCCTCACTTGTTCATCCCCACAGCAGACGTCGGCAATAATCAGCAGAATCGAGCAGGCGGTATCCCGATCTTTCGCACTCACCCTTATCGACGAACTTTTGCGCACTCCTTTGCTGGTCACCGGGAGTGTCCGGCCCGGGCGGAGTAGAACGAGCCTCGCTCCCCCGCACAGGATTATTGCCGTGGAGCCGTTATCCCACATGCTTGGCGATATATTTCCTGGTCAGTCCGTGCTTTCCCCCAGCATTGTCGAGACGACCGACGAAGCGCTGGCATCCCACATGGGCTTGCCTAGGCTGCCTGAGTCGGATGAGCCGTCCGAGCCACAAGGTCCGGAACGCACTGCCCCTTGGGCGAGCATCGTTGCGGTGGCAACGCCCTCCCCTGGCCTGCTCGCCGCCGTCAATGAGCCATATTTATTCGTGACTATTCGTGATGGTGCGCTCAGGATCGGCCCTGCGATGACCGGAGCAACGGCACATCCGGCGGGCGATGCCACCGGGTGCCCACTGTGTATGCATATGGCGACGGTATCTCCTGACCTGGTCAACGAGGCGATCTCTGGCCGCCGTACTGACACGCTGACGCTCACGCATGAGATGGTCACTGTCGCCCGCGGGATCATCGCAGCGCAGTGGTCGGCGTTTAACGACTGGCTTGCGGTGCCGTCGCTTCCGGCCCCGCCGACGGTGGGGGCATCGGTAAGCATTAATCCTCGGACGTTGGAGGTCGTGCGGTCGCCGATTGCCAGAGACCCTCATTGCCCTGTGTGCGGCATCATCGGGCCGCGGTGGCAATAACAAGCGCAGTGAAACTGACATTGCGACCAACTGGCTACGTCAATCCTCCGTCTTAAGTTGATTCAGCAACGATGCGAAGAATATCGTCCCCGTAGAGTTCCAATTTCGCGGGACCAATACCGCTGATATCCAGGAGTTTTTCCGCGGTGGATGGTTGCCGTCCGGCGATGGCCATCATGGTGGCGTTGCTGAACACCGTGTAGCTGGGTGTTCCCTGCTGGTGCGCCCGCCGCGACCTCCAGCGCTGCAAAGCGTCAACCAGCTCGGCATCAACGTCACCGCCACAATTGGCACAATGCCCCATCACCTTCTCGGCCGGGGTTTGTAGCGTGGCCCCACACTCCGAACACAGCCGTGAGCTGCGCTTCCCCTTCCGCGGGTGATCAGCCGAACTCTTCGACGTGGGCGCAATACCGCCGAGAAACCGCGTGCGTTTCCGAGACGCCCTACCCCCGGACTCGCGCGCCAGCGACCAGCTCAGTTGCAGATGCTCACGCGCACGGGTCACCGCCACATACAGCAACCGCCGTTCTTCTTCGATCGCCGACGAACCCAGCGCGATAGCTTGCCGAATGGGTAGTGTTCCTTCCACAAGGCCAACGACAAACACGGCGTCCCACTCCAGGCCTTTTGCAGCGTGGATCGTCGCCAGGGTGACGCCTTCTACCCCAGCTGGGGGCCGGTTCGATTGGGCGCGCTCGCGGAGGATGCTCATCACGGCGGGCATGTCCGCGCCGGGCGAGGCGTGAACAATATCCGCGATCAGGTGGTAGAGGGAGGATAACGATTCCCACCGCTCGCGTGCTCGTTCACCAGCCGGGGCTTGGGCGGACAGTCCTTGGCGAGCCAACACGGCCTTGATGTCCGAAACCAGCGCATCGCCGGTGTGAATAGTCCCCGACTCCATGTGAGCACTGGCCAGACGCTCTAAGGCTGCCAGTGAACCGGTGATCTCGGAGCGGTCGAAGAAGCTCTTTCCCCCGCGGACATGGTGCGGGATGTTGGCTTCATCCAAGGCGTGCTCGAACTTCTCCGACTGCGCATTGAGCCGGAACAGTATTGCTATTTCCGACGGCGGAACACCGGATTCAATGAGCCGCCGAATTCTGCGCGCTACGACGGCGGCTTCCAGGGATTCGTCGTCGAATTCTTCAAAGACGGGTTCCGGGCCGGCTGGTCGTTGCCCTTCGAGTGTGAAATCCGCCGTCGACACCTCGTCGCGTGACTGCGAAATGACTTTATTAGCAAGCCCGACGACTTGGGGCGTGGAGCGGTAATCGCGCTGCAACCGGACGACGGTGGCATTCTCGAAGCGTTGGGGGAACCGAAGTAGAAATGATGGATCTGCACCGGTGAACGAGTAGATCGTTTGTTTTGCGTCTCCAACGACGGTGATATCGTCGCGGTCTCCTAACCACCCGTCTAACACGCGTTGTTGCAGTGGGGTGACGTCCTGGAATTCGTCGACCACGAAGCTTCGGTATCGTGCGCGGAATTCCTCTGCGACTTCCGGCAGGTTTTCCATTGCACCGGCGACGTAGAGAAGAAGGTCGTCGAAATCGAGGAAGACGCCTTCCGGTGTCGCCTTAATGTCTTCGTAGACGCGGTACGCGTCGGCAACTTTGTCTGCCGCAATGGGGGGCTCACGGTGGAGTTGTTCGACACGCTTTTCGTAGTCGGCGGCGGAAATCAGCCTAGCTTTGGACCATTCGATTTCGCCGATGACGTCACGGATGGTGTCTTTACCTGCTTTGATTCCGGTGTGGCCGAGTGCCCTGGACACCATGCGGAATTTGTCATCGAGGATTCGCCACGGCAGGTCGCCGGCTATTCGTGGCCAGAAGTAGGAGAGCTGTTTGCGGGCTGCAGCGTGGAATGTTCGTGCTTGGACTGCGCCTGCCCCCATGATGCGGAGGCGCTCTCTCATTTCTTCGGCGGCTTTGGTGGTGAAGGTGACGGCATGGACTTGTTGTGGAGTAACAAATCCTTGATTTATCAGATATGCGATGCGATGGGTGATCGTGCGCGTTTTGCCAGTCCCCGCTCCGGCGATGATGGCGAGGGGACCTCGTGGGGCAGTTGCAGCTTCGTATTGGTCGGAATCGAGTTCCTCGAGTGAGAGGTTAAGGCGATTCCCTGCCCCGCTGCGGGGGCCACGAAAAGAGGCCATCCTTCTCCTTTCCATGGTTGGCCATCGTCGTAGGATCCTGCTATTTCTTTTCCGCCCCGGACTTGCGCGGTTTCACATTTTTCGCGCTCGGATTGCGCGGGGTGTTTCCCTGCCCGTCGCTGCCTTCGGCGGGGTACACGCGCCGCACGTAGAGCAACCGGTCGCCCTGTTCGACGACGTTGGCTTCGGGGGAATCGATGCGGTACAGCTCGCCGGAGCGCACCACACCGAGCACGATGTCGGAGAGGTTTCTTGGGTGGCCGCCGACTTCATCGTCTCGTACGACGCGCTCAGCGATGGAGAATCCTTCGTCGGGGCTGAGCAGGTCTTCCATCATTTCCACAACGGAGGGGGTCATCGTGGCCAAGCCCAACATTCGGCCCGCGGTTTCGGAGGAAATAACAACTGAGTCTGCGCCCGATTGTCGCACCAAGTGGACGTTTTCTGATTCGCGGACACTGGCCACGATAGTGGCGGAGGGGGCAATTTCGCGGACCTACACGACGCTCTTCCGATCTCATAACTTGGCAATTTCGCGGACCGATAGCGTGACGAGGACGGCGGTGTCGTCCATGTTGGGTGCGACAACCACGGACCGGGCTCGTGATACACCCGCCAGGCGGAGGACATCGGCTTTGGTGGCGGACCCGTTGACTGTTACGAGACCTCTGTTTTCGGCGGCGGCCAAAGAATCTTTGTCGGTGTCGACGACGACGATCTGGCTCGGGGGAACCCCGTCTTCAACGAGGGCAGAGACGGCGGATCGGCCTTTGGTGCCGTAGCCGACGACGACGGTATGGTTACGCAAGTGTCTCCTCCACCTTTGGATTTGTAATGCTCGACGGGATGCTTCGGTTAAAACGGACAGTGTCGTACCGACCAATAAGACCAGGAATACGATACGCATTGGTGTGATGACCAGGATGTTGACGATGCGCGCGTTTTCTGTGACGGGTGTGATGTCGCCATACCCTGTTGTTGTCAAGGAAACAGTGGAATAGTACAGCGCATCGATGAACGTCAGGTGCTCTGAGTACCCGTCTTTGTCTAACCAACAAATAACCGATGCTACAAGGAGCAGGACCAGCGCATAGAAGAATCGACGAACGATCAGCCACCAAGGACTCAAGGGTGCTTGCGAGGGAATCCGGACGATGTTGACCAGCGCATGCACGGGCAAATTGTTGAGGGGTGCCTGATCCCCGCGCACTTTGAAGCGCTCACGCATTATGTATCACCCGCATGGCGTTTCATTCTCCTTACTCGCTGGTGGTCACTCGCTGGTGGTCAATGTTCTGGCGTGGCCATTATCCCCGCATGGGACGCGATTAGCTTGCAGGGGGTTGGCACGCAATGCTCCCCCATAGCTAACCGGCGCGTTCACGCGGTTACTCACTGCATACTATCGCCAGGCTGTTCAATCTCTGAGCTGTCCAGTGTAGAGAGCACGCCATGAGCGAGTTCGTCCGGGGATGGTAGGTCCGCGGGTTCATAGGTCTCGTTGGTCCTGACGTAGTGGAACGCTGCCCTGATCTTGGGGTCGCGTATGCCTTTAGCTACTAATTGTCGACGCAGAGCTTCTTTATACATCGCAAGTTGAATCTCCGCTCGTTTCATGTTTTGACCAGTGGGTTTCTTACCGGTTTTCCAGTCGACGATGAACCACTCTGGTGTGCCATTCTTCTCGCTCTCGAAAACGGCATCCATGCGTCCACGGATGTAGTAGCCTCCCAGGTTCTGGATGAAACCACTTTCGACCTCCCCCGCTGTCTTTCCAGCCCATTCGGACTTCATAAATGCGTCTTTGAGGCTATCGAGTTCGGGCTGAGTGGTGGGTACACCGTCGTCACCGTCATCCATGTCATCTAACAAAGAGTCATCGTCGATGAGCGCGGAGGCTCCGCCCAGCTCTGTCTCCAACCACTCGTGAAACGCCGTGCCTCTCTTGGCGTATGGGTTGGGTTTAAAGGGCACTGGCCGAGCACGACGGCGTGCAAATGCCTCGCGGTCGGCTGACAGTAACATCACTTCGGAGGGAGTCAGTTCCAATCCGAGGTCAACGTCGATGTGGTCCGTGTGGGCTGCTCGGGCTTCTTCGATCAGTGCTGTGGTCTCGTTTTCCCAGGTGGAAGCCAAGGTTCCTGCATCCGCCTTCGGGGTGTAGCCCTTATCCGGGTCAGCGGATTCAGCCTTGAGTTCTTCCATGGCTGCCCGTACTAACTCAGCTGCTTTATCGACAGATTCCCGACGGTCGCCGAGCGGATCGGATGGCCACATAGGGCCTTCTTGTTCGGTGTCATCATCGGGTTTCTCGAAGTGCGGATCTACGAGGTCGATACTCCACGTTGGGTCGTCACCGCCAGAGTTCGCTGTAATACGGACTGGCTCGTCTGCGTCGGCTTTTCTGAGTTCTTCGAAACGTGCGTCGACATCAATGCCCAATTTGTCCGCGACCATGTTTTGGACCTGACAAAAGCGGTGTGACTTGTGACATAGTTTTGTCTTAGCCGGGTCAACGCTGTGCCCGGAGACAAGCAGTCGGCGCGCGCTCCGAGTGATAGCCACGTAAAAGAGGAAATCAGAAGACCTTATATCGACGCTCTCAATCTCTTTTTTGTATTCGTCTTCTGCTGCCTTAATTTCGCCCCGCGTCTCCAGCTCACCATTGTCGAACACAGGGAAACCTAGCGGGTTATCGGGTGAAAGGGGGTCGCGTCTAAGGGCAGAGGGCAGGACACTCGAGTCTTTCAACCACGTGCTTGTCCAATTCCCCCTTGCCCTGTTTATATCTGGACTGTTGTAAGCGGAGTCATCACAAAATGGAACAGCGACGACATCCCATTCCAATCCCTTTGCCTTATGGACAGTAAGAATTTGTACCTGGTCCGAATGAACAGAAACTTCTCCTGCCTCCATAGTCGACCCGGTAGCCTTCTCCGCTGCCTCGAGATAGTCGAGGAACTCTTGTGTGCTTCCTCCGCGCGCTGTAAAGTCTTCGGCCACGTCGCGGAGCCGATCGAGGTGAATTGTTCCTGCAGCACCATCCTCGGATGGATCTTGCCGAGCAAGTACCTCGGTTCTCACGCCTAAGGTGCTCTCAATCTGTGCAAGGAGGTCCGGAAGCGGCACTGTCATACTTTGTTGACGCAGCCACCGCAGTTCAGCTGATAAAGCCTGTAACCGTATGCGTCCTTCATCGCTGAATGCCGGTTTCTCCACCTGGTCTGGCCTTATCCCGAGATCCGCGATCGCATCAGCAAGGCTAACTTCGGTTCCATCCCCTGGGAGTTCCAGTTCGTTAGCTTTTTCTTCAAAAACTTCTTTAGAATCAATCTTTTCGGGTTTCGATTTCCTCGTCCCGAGTTGATCGGCGACCCCTCGAGCAAGGTCTTTGGCCCTGTAACTGAGTGTTTTAATATCCCGAGTCCCTATTCGCCACCGCGGGCTACTCAGCACTTGGAGTGTAGCCTCGTCGTCACTTGGGTCGACCACAACACGGAGTACGGATAGAACCTCTCTGACTTCTGGGATGTCATACAGAGCATCTGGCGACACACCGACGGGAATGCCTCGCTTAATGAGAGCTTCAGCAAAAGGGGCTACATCGGCGTTTTTGCGCACGAGAATAGCACCTGTAAATGGTTTGGTGGACCCACCTTCTGAGCTCTTCTGCATCGCTGAGCGGTATTCCTCTGTGAAAATGCCAGCGACCCACTCCACTTCTTCTTGCTTATCTAGAGCCCATTTCAGAGATACTTTCCCCGAACTGGTTTCCCCACCGCTCTCTAAATTTTCTTCATCTCCAGGCAATGCATCTTTCGCTACAGCGTTGGCTAAATCGAGTACTTCAGTCGGGTTACGAAAGGACGTAGCGAGCGATTTCGTTTTACATCGGCTTAGAGAACCGTTCTCATACCGAGGAAAGTCCTTGGGGAATAGATCTAGGTTGCCAGGAGTTGCTCCACGGAAACCGTAGATGCTTTGCATTGGATCCCCCACCGCTGTCACACCGATAGGTTCATCCGTTGACTCCTCATTCTCCGACGCCGAAGCAGAGCCAAAAAGATTGCGGAGAAACTCGTGCTGGGCGAAGTTAGTGTCCTGGTATTCGTCGAGGAATACAGCTCGGTAACGGGTACGCAATTCCCGCCCTATTTCAGGATGCTTTTGAACTAACTTCGTAGCTTTGGCAGTAATCTGACCATACGTCATCAGATACTTGTCAGAGAGCCTCTTATAAAACTCTTCCTGATACTTAAGGAGCATCAGACGATCTTTTTGAGCGTCACAAAGGTTGACTACATCGTCTCGCAACTTGCCACGGTTTGGACCACGTTTATAGGTAAGATCATCGGCATTGATTACGTTGTCATAAAAAGCCTGGGATTCTTCCCTCACTTCTTCGGGAGTGGCCAGGTGGTTGTCCATCGCTTCAGACAAGTCAAGCATTCTTTTTCTGGCCGTTGAGGCCTCTTTCGAAAAGGTATGTTTGAGTGCCTCATCTTCATATCCAAGATCACTAATGACTCGGCTGGCAGTTAACCATTTTTCCGGTCCATCAGCTACTTGGGCAACTGGTTCAATCGGCAGGAGCAGACCAAATTCGTGAACGATCTTCTGCAAAAATGAGTCATAGGTCACCACCGTTTGTTGCGAATCCCGGATGGTTTTCATGCGCGGATCATTCGATGGAATGAGACCACTATCAGCAAGCTGGTTGAGGCGGTGACGAATACGAGCATTAAGCTCACCCGCAGCTTTTCGGGTGAATGTTAAGCCCAGTATTTGATCCGTGGAAACCCACCCGTTAGCAACGAGAAAGACCGCGCGGGCCGCCATAGTCTCGGTCTTTCCTGCACCTGCGCCCGCGACAACAAGCTGTGGTTCTAATTTTGCCTCAATAACTTTTCTTTGTTGGTCCGTGGGGGCAGGCTGGCCGTCTATAGACTCAGCAATTTTTTCTGCGCTGAATTCTGGTTCATGGGAAGCGTAGGACATAGTGATCTCATCCAATCTTTTTAACAACTGTGTTCACAAATGTGAAGGGGGGCGGTGAGTGTGCAAAAGCGCCGAGGTGACGAGGTTCGAAATGGCAACTAATCTGTGTCCTCAGGGGTCGATGGGGTAAAAGTCGGGTCCAGCGCCGATTTTCCGGTCAGCAGAAGACCGAGAGAGCCAAAACGGATTTTCTCATCGTGTTGTAGTTCAGAACGCCCTGCAAACTGGGGACCAGCCATAATAATTGCAAGGTCAATGAGCTGTCTCGTCCAAGCGTCAATGTCGTCATTAGTAAGCGGGTCTTGTTCACGAGAGGTAGCTTCACTCCCGGGCTTCGCGTCCCCTAGCTTCAGATATATGAGTTCTGCTCCTGCCAAACAGCTGTCTCCTCGAGCTTCGTCCGCGCTAGAAGAGGAAACAGGTAAACCAGAATCAGGACTGAGCTTCTCCTCTTGCCTTTTCGCCATCGCAGTCTGATAGGTCTTGAGTTGCGGGTGATTCTTCGCATCATTTTTGCCAATGGCCTTGCCCCCTGTTTTGAAATCAATGATGAAATCCTTTCCGTCATCATTAGTTTCACGACGGTCGATTTTCCCCTTGATCACCACGTTGTCACCAGAATCTGTCTGACCGACGATAGAGCTCAAGTCTTCTTCAATCCTTACCGAGCCGGCCTCATTATTCCCTCGCCCGTCCAGCCATCTCTTTAGACGATCAAATCCATCTTCCCATTTTTTGAATTCTTCTTCTTTTTTCCACGCATGCGGGCCTAGAAGGCGAGGTACTGTATCTAGAAACTCATAGCGAACGTCCTCCTCATCAACGCCACGCTCCATGGCCTCAGCAGCCATGTGCGTTAACGTACCCAACAACGTTGCGCTACTATCACTCCCCACAGTTTGGACGCTCTTTAGAAAAGCCCCCAGAGGATAGGCAAGGTAATCTTCCACCTGAGATGGAAAAATGACGTACGGCTTATCATCGTCGTGCAAGCTCTTCGTCGTCGAAAGTCCCTGAACACCCCACCAATGATCAGGGTTGGCCGCAGCGATCACCGATTCCCGGGACGGGGCGTCACCCGCAGCCAAAGCCAGACGAGCTAGCTGACGGGCAGCCTGTTCCCGCTCATGACTAGGCGTGTCCTCAGATTCAACCGCGCGCCTAAGTTCCGCAATAAGGGAATCCGCCGATAAGACGCGAGGGAACTCGCACTCCGAGCGCATCGACAACGACGGCTGCGCCGCCGCCCCATCACTGTTTTCTGCAGCACCGGAATCCGTGCTTTCAGAGGACTCATGATCGCTTTCACCATGCGAATTCACCACAATATCGTCGGTAGCAATCTCCTCCAAAAACCGAGAGCGCGTATCTGCGTCGCTATCAACTTTTCCATCATCCGAAACATGAGGCCCTACAGCTGTCACCAACAAGGAGCGTCGTGCACGTGTCACTGCCACAAGGAACAGACGGCGTTCTTCGGCCAAACGATCGTCATAACGGCCACGTCTATTCCCGGGCAGGCCCGGTTCAACATCACGATCCACCAAGTCAATAAATTCTTCTTGTCGGAAGATAGTGCCTGTTTCAGACAGCGACGGCCATACGTCTTCCTGCAACCCGGCAACGACGACAGTATCCCACTCTTTTCCTACAGTGGCGTGGGCTGGAGATACAACGACGGCGTCGCGCACGGGGCCGCGTCGATCACGAGCACCCGTCGGTAATTCTTGATCACGCATGAACTGCAGGAACGTGGTGATTGTGCTGGCTGGATGGCGTTCAACATAGTCGCCGGCAGCGTCAAACAAGGACATGACAGCATCGAGATGTCTGTCGGCCATTGACCCCACAGCACCACCACGTAACGATTGATCAACCAACACATCCGACAAGCCCGCGGCATTCCATACTTCCCACAGGATTGTCTCGATGCTCTCACCGTTGCGATAAGCCGTCTGACCAGCTTCAATGACACTGCGTACCCGCATGATCAGATCTTTTTCACGGGCGGTGAGGTTCTTCGTGAGATCGGCAAGCTCACCACCTAAAAGAATGAACCGCAGAGCATCAATCGCGCGGAAAACTCGTCGACCGTCGTCCTCAACATCGGTCCTAATCATGCGTGTCAGACCATCCGCTTTGTCGGGATCATCGAACTCTAATCTCATGAACCCACGCCGAAGCCCGCGCAAAATACGCCGGAATGTTACTGGATCACCACCACCGATGGGGCTGAGCACCATTCGTTCTAGCTCGTCGTTCGTGAGGTTTGTATCAACAGCACCCCGGACAACGAGAAGAAGTGCTCGAACCATCGGTTGCTCAGACAGGACGATCTCGGTCGGATCATCGGCGACCGGCACACCCGCGGACAACAACCCCCGCCTGATTGGGGCGGCCTGACTCTTTGACCGAACAATAACGGCAATACCTTTCCACGGAACATTATCGACGAGGTGAGCACGCCGAACACGATCCACAACCGCGGCAACCTCTGCTGATGGTGTCGTGAGAATGCGGATACCAGCCTCGCCGCGGTCGATACCATCATTTGCCGAGTTCGCGGCAACCTGCTGCCGGATTTCCTTCGCCCACTCATTACTTTCGCGGGTATGCATCGATTTAGCTACACCAGCATCCAGTTCCGCCACCGGAGGGGCCATTCGTCTCGTCCCCGGCAAGTAGATAGTCTTTCCTTTGTCCACTAGCTTCTCCGCGTAAGTCGTGCTGCCACCGCGGAATCCAAACACTGATTCCGATTCCGCGCTAGCGACCATTGTTAGCCGCGCACGAGATCGGAAGCGTTCCACCAGAGCCGAGGACAGCGGATCAAAAAACTGGGAGTCGTCGATAAGGATGACATCGAACTTCAGCGACTCCGATAATTCCTCATCGTTGTCGAGTGCGTCGACGGCGGTACGGATCAGTTCTGAGGCATTAAGAGCGTTCGACCCCATAAGGCGAGCCGTGGAGCGATAGTCATCGTAAAAATCAGCGGCAGCAATCCATTCCTCACGAGAAAATCTCTGGCCCAGCTCACGGAGATCCTCGGACGTAACCCCACGCTCAGTCACACGCAGCAAAAAGTCTCGCAGCTGGCGGGCAAAGCCAAGAGTTGTCAGGGCAGGTTTCAACTTGTCCGGCCATATATCGGAGCCCTGTTCCGCCTGTTCACGGAGCAGGTCTTGGGTCAAAGCATCGTGTTCCGCGCCCGTTAATAGACGCAGTTTCGGTGCTCCAGCGTTGTGCGCCGCTTGGTGCCGCAATACAGCGAATGCGAACGAGTGCACTGACCGGGCGATCGGCTCAGAAAACACTCTCTCTACCGCGTTATCTTTATCAAACTCTTGTTCGATTGCGCTTAAAAGCCACCGATTAGTTTCACCAGCAGCCTCTTTCGACGCAGTAAGAAACAAGATAGAATCCGGATTTGTGCCGGCCATAATCTCTGCCCGGGCAACATCCCGTAAAAACGACGAACGACCGGAACCAGGCCCTCCCTGCACTACAAAAGTGCCTGATGAGGAGCCTGCTGAGCTAATAAGATCAGCCGCTTGTCCTTGCCAATGGAAGTCAGCATGGACGGAAGCTTCTTTAGTCAGTTGAATGTGGAGGGGACTGTGTGAGGGGGTCGATGTCAGCATAGTGCTAATTATTGCACTTGGTTAGGACACGCTAGCTCATTTTCTACTCACATTGTCCAAAAACACACTGCACTGCCACTGTCTCAGGAGGTGCAGCAGGACAGCCACTGCCCTACGACGTGCGCACCCCAGAACCGCGACGAGCGCGCACGACCTCAACCATGCGCCCCAGCCCCACGAGTGAGCTCTCCTTGGCATCGGGATGCAGAGCATGAATGAACAACCGATAGAGCACCGCGCGAACCATCATTTCGTCGAAGTCCGGCAAGTGCGACCACCGCGACGCCAAGCCGTCGTCGGCATTTCCCCAGGCCATACCGTCGACGACGGTCAAAGCGACGGGCCATGCATGTGGGTGAAACACCGGCGGAATCTCGGTCACAACGGCCGGGGAGGACCCATCAAACACCGTCGTCCCGACCATGTCAGAGGACACCACGCGGTTGGGAGCCCGCACCTCGTCGCGCAATGCCGCCACCGAGGACGCCAACTCCAAGGCTTGAGCAACGGTGGAACTCGCCACTGCGGAGACGTCGAGACCCGGCGCGATTACCTGCGATGGATCCTCGGAGAACGCCGCCTGATCGGCTGCGGCGAAGAGGTGTTGCGTCGTCCACGGGCGTTCGTCGAGGTCAATTTGCGGAAGTGGGTTCTCGCTGAAACGGTCGTTTCCGCCTACCCCCATCGCCTGGTCAATGGATTCCGACAGCAGAAGCGATGCGGCGGCGATTTCATCAAACCGAGGAGCAGGGTGGCCCTGTACCCACGTGTCCGCGTGCCACCCTCCAAGAATGTAGCGCCCATCAGAGGAGCTCAGGGGACGGACAACACCGATCCCCGATGGCTTCAACTTGTGCCGCATTTTCGCCGACCAAATTGCCGTATCGGCATGGTGCGCGCGCCGGAGCACTGCGGATTGGACTTTCCACCCGTACCCCCATTCGCGCCCCAAGAGTTCGGGGGTTCCGCGATCCGCCCGGAAGCCCATCAGGATGGGGTCCGATGGTGGGGCCATGTCATGAAGTGGTGTCGGCTCCGCTGAAGTCATGGGTTCCATCCTTAAGTACGTTCTGTCCCTTACGCACTACGATTTCGACGCTTGCGGGTACGGCCATGCATTGTATTTACAGACTTTATTGTCCTCGGGGTACACCTGGGCGGATTCTTTATCCAGCTTATGCAATGGGTTATTAGCCAACCCCAGTGTCTGCTGCATCATGATAGGCGCTAATCCGCCATCGTCTTCACATGCTTTGTGGTGAGCGTAGCCAATTCCGTGCCCGACCTCGTGGTTGATCATGTACTCGCGATACGACCCAAGATCACCATTAAAAGCCCCGGAACCACGAACCCAACGAGCCTCATTGAGAACAACACGATTACCCGCGGCAGTAAAACAGCTGGTTTCAATTTTGATGCTATCGCCACAGGCCTGGCGGGCGGTTTCCGGGCTGGAAATCTGGATGCGCAAATCGGGCGTCTGGGTGGGGTCATCGATATCGATGTGTTCAAATGCGATGTTCTTATCGTGTGTCCAACTCCGCGGATCAGAAAGAGTGCTATCAATCATCGTCGAGACCGCATCGTCCCCACCGTAGCTATTCGTATCAAGCCCGTTTTCAGCCTCGATAACAAATTTCACACGCTTGGTTTTCCCCTCGCCGACCTTCATCCCAGGTCTACCGATCGCCCGGTACGTCCCCTCACCGGCCTCGGTGTACGGACCACCTTTCGGCAACTCCTTCTGCAGGCCTTTTTCCGACTCCGGCGACGACGGAACCGGATTATCGCCCAGCCCATGCGGGCCATCGCCTTGCGCTCCATCACCATCGCCCTGGCTAAAGGGGGAATCTTGCACTGTCGACGCGCGAAACGGGTTCCCCACTCCTGTCGTGGCAGCGACAACCAGCCACAGGACAAGTACCGCGACGACGGGGATAACCAGCGCACCCCAACCCCATCGACGGGCCAGCATCACGGGCGTGGATTCCGCAGGGGCGGCCGCGCCCGGCCGAAGCTTCTTCTTCAACGGGGTACGGGTCATCGGCGCAGGACCGTCGGGGTCGATAGCAGAGTTATTGGCGTGGCCGGCATTGGCGCGGTCACGGTGCACGTCGTTGTTGTGGCTCATTCGATAATGACTCTTTGGGGAAACCTCGTGGGGGCGGACAGGCGAAAGCAGCAGGCGGATATTAAACGGGCGATATTAAAACACGAATACTAAAACACGATTGCTAAAACAGCTGGCGCGTGGTTTACGCGAAGCCGACGGGGCGGGCCGACTCAGAGCCGATCTCTACGTAGGCAATGGCGGCACGGCGAATCAAATGGGTGTGCCCTTTGGCATCGTCGATGCTCAACACAGCACTGGTATCCGTCGGCTTGGACAAGGCGTCGTTAATTGTGGTGGTGATTTCTTCTTTCTTCCCCTTGGCATTAATGACCAGCTCACGGGGGTTATCTGTAAAACCAATCTTGATTTCCATCATCAATCCTTATCATCAACGTCGGGTTGTCTCTATGCCGCCTATGACCTCACCATGATGGCTATATGACGGCACCATAACGGCTATTTTTCGGCAGATGCGAACACGCCTCACCAGCCCAGCACCGGCCATTGTAGGCACCACGATAGGATAACCACCATGACGGACAAGCGGCGTTCGCAGCAAGCACGTACATCATCGCGACGGCGGAGAGCTGTCCGGCGTTCATCACGCTCGGCAGCGCCTCAGACGGCATCGCCTAATCAAGGGACGAACAATACCACTCCCGAGGCCACCTTCGCTCCCAAAGACGCGACTGCCTCCACATATGCGCCCGCCGACGATCATGCGACCGCTTCCGACACGGCACCCCAGCCCGCCGACTCCGCGCAATCCGAAACACCGACATTTGAGGAACTCGGCGTCGCGGCAGAAATCGTCGATGCGCTGGCCGAAAACGGTATCACGCACACATTCGCCATCCAGGAGCTCACTCTACCGCTGGCCCTCGACGGTAAAGATCTCATCGGACAAGCCCGAACCGGCATGGGGAAGACGCTGGCATACGGGGTGCCGCTCCTCGACCGCATTTTTGACGACGCTGCCATCCCCGAGCTCGACGGAACGCCCCGGGCACTAGTCGTCGCCCCCACCCGCGAGCTGGCCTACCAGGTCTCCGATGACCTCACCTTGGCCGCGAAACACCTGGCCAATTTCAACGATGAGCATCGTTCGCTACGCGTGACGACGATTTGCGGCGGCCATCCCTTCGAGAAACAGATTGCGCAGCTCCGCGAGGGAACCGACTGCATCGTCGGCACACCCGGCCGGCTACTGGACTTGTGCAAGAACCGTGAGCTCGACCTCTCCCACGTCGCCGTTCTGGTGCTCGACGAAGCCGACGAAATGCTGGACCTCGGGTTCCTCCCCGATATCGAGAAAATCCTCCAGCAGGTTCCTGAGACGCGCCAAACCATGCTGTTCTCGGCGACGATGCCGGCCCCGATTATGGCGTTGGCCAGGACGTTTATGAACAAACCCGTTCATATCCGCGCCGAAGGTACGGATGATTCGACGACGCACGCCACCACGAAACAAGTGGCGTTCAAGAATCACAAGCTCAACAAGCTCGCCACCTTGTCCGCCATTCTGCAAGCGCATAATCGCGGCCGGACCATCATTTTCACGCGCACCAAACGCTCCGCCGCCGACGTTGCCGACGACCTCGCCCAGCGCGGTTTCCTCGTCGGTGCGGTCCATGGGGATATGGCGCAACCCGCGCGGGAAAAGTCCCTCGACGCCTTCCGCAGCAAGAAGATCGAAGTTCTCGTCGCGACGGATGTTGCCGCCCGCGGTATCGACGTCGACGACGTCACCCACGTCATTAACTATCAAGTGCCCGACGACGCCATGACCTACGTGCACCGCATCGGCAGAACTGGCCGCGCCGGGCACACCGGGACCGCAGTGACCCTCGTCGGATGGGATGAGATCACCAAATGGAAAGTCATTGACGACGAACTCGACCTCAACGTCGGCGAACTCGATGAGTGGTTTTCGACGTCACCTGAGTTGCGTGAGGCGCTAGATATCCCCGATGACGTGGACGAACGTGTCGGAGAATCCCGCCCGGTCTATGGTGGCGCCAAGGTGCTCAGTCCGCAGCGGAAGAGCGCGAAGAGGGCCTCGCGCCCGCGTCGTGATGACCGGCGTCAAGGCGATCCCCATCGACGGTCGGAGTCGCGGTCGCGTCGTTCACGGTCCGGATCGCGTTCGCATTCTCGCTCGCGGTCCCAGCGCCGTAAGTAACGATCCCCACGTCGGGTCCCAACGTCGTAAGCAACAGTGAAGCCCAATGAGGGCGGCGCTGACAACACACGTAAGGTCACAGTGTATGAAGAGATTCAGGCCCCGGGTTCCTGCGGAACGTTCCACGCGCACTGACCGGATTGCAGTAGCTGTTATCACGCTCATTGTGGTCGTGTGGATTTTCGGCGTGTGGGTGACATCTGAGGCGCGCCATTCTCACCTTTCCACCGCGGATGGCACGCCCCAAGCTGAGGATCAGCTTACGAGTGTCCCCGCTCACCTGCAGCAAACGTGGACTCACGAGATTTCCGGCCCGGCCCCCGAAGGGCCTGTTGTCAGTGGCCCGACGGTTCTGGCGACGGGGGAGAAAAAAGTGGAAGGCCTGGACCCCGCCACAGGGGAGGCCCGGTGGTCATACACCCGCAACCAGGACCTGTGCGGGGTCACGGCGTCGTTCTCCCAGTTCGTTTCCGTCTTCAAGGGCCCTGCTGGCTGCGGTGAAGTCAGTTCTCTCGACGAAGCGACCGGCGAATACTCGCACAGCCGCGAGTCGGCGAACTCGAGCCCCGTGTCGATGATCCGCTCCAACGACAACGTCGGCGTCGTCACCCCCACCCGGATGGAATTGTGGCGTAATGATCTCGTGCGCACGGTTGAATTCGGTGATGTCGAGAACCAAGCCGAGCCTGATATGCAGCCCTTCCCCCACTGCACGATCCGTTCTGCGCTGACCCGATCTGACTTGCTCGCCGTCGTCGAAAATTGTCCCGACGACAAAGACAGCGAGGGTCATGCCATGCTTCGGCTGATGAAGGCTGTGCCGGACGATTCCCGCAAGCCCGAGATGATTAAGTCCTACAACTTGGGTGCCGACACCGCGCAAATCGTTGCCATCAGCGAAAACAAGGTTGCTGTGTATGTGGCTGCGAGTGAACCCCGCATTGACGTCGTGGATAAGAAGGGGCACGTGACGTCATCGCAGCGAGTGAAGCCGTCCCCTCTGATCGACGCCCATACCCGGGCGAATGCGGACGCGGCTGAGAAGGGTGAACCTCAGAACACCTTCGAGCCCGCCATTAACGACGGCCCACACAACATGTTCTGGTGGGATGGGGAGCGTCTTTATGCCTTCGATCCCGAGGATCTTTCCGTCCAGTTCGTTGTGGCCGATGCGCTGGGGACTGGGGATGTCGTCGGCGATAATCACCTCTTGCTGCCGGTTAAGGGAGGCATTAGCGTCGTCGACACTAAGAAAGGCGAGGCGGGTAAAACTATCCCCGTCGAGAGGACTTCCCGCGGTGATGCCGTGTCTACCGGTGGGGATGATTCAACAGCCATTGCCGACGCTGTGAGCTTGCGCGTTGCGGGCAAAACCATTGTGGAACGGCAGGGAAATAACCTGGTGGGATATCGTTCCTAGGGCGCGGATTAATGCAGGCTAGTGGCGATCTATTGGCCGTATCGTGATGCCGCCCAGGACACCGCGGCGGGATTAAAAATCAGCCCAAGGCCGACCAGGGACACAAGAAGCGTCGGGATGCCCAGCTCCGGCCGGGACGACGAAAACATATACCAAGCCACCGGCAGCAGAAGCATATTCAGCATTGCCACTGGAGCACGTCCCCACCGCTTACCACGCGTCAACGCCCATCCGGCCGCAGCAACAGCGCCGAAGATGATGACGAACCATAATGCCGTTCCGTAGCCACTACCCCAGCTGGCCAGCACTCCCTCAACCTTCGCGTCGCCATCGCCGTGTCCCCGGGCTGTTTGAATAACCATCACGATCGCGGCAATCAGCCCCACAGCACCTTCAATCATGCCGACGTAGCCCGCCCACTTCACGGTCGACGGGAGCGTTAATTCTGCCTCTCGGCCGTCTTGCTGATGGTCGTGCGCTGGCTGAACATCCTCGCGGGGCTGGCCTAACGACGGCCGCTGGTCAGACTTCCGCCGCACACCACGATTGACCGAACGCTTCTTACGGGAACTAGACACACGCTCACTGTAGCAACCCCGGCACCGACCACGCCCCACGCACGGGTTCGTCGTCGGCAATGAAACCGCAACCAGGCTGATTACCGTACTGCAACCACATCAGGCGGAACATCGGGCTGAAAGATGAGCATATAAGGCCCTGCCACCCCCACAGCTACCCTGTGTTTACCTTGAATTTCCGTGATGTTCACCTGAATATCCAGCGCTTTTAAGGTGACACTCTGTCGCTTTTTAGGCTTAAGGAAGCTATTACAAAAAATCCAAATAATGCTAGAGGTTGACGGCTGGCTGTCAAAAACAGTTCCTGTGACGTTCAACACATTTTACCCCCGAAGCCTAGAAATGCTGGCCAAGCCGTGCCATAGTTTCCAAGTACGCACATCAGCGAGACAAACGTTTCTGCTGACGAGGGTGCTGTTTCGAGGACTAGTTTCGGGATTTCCCCCGGTCATCCTCCCCTAATCCACTGTCGACGCCATGGCCATGGCTGCTTTTGGCGTGCCTGCCGGCCGGAGCATCGGTCGAGTTAGCAATAACCGGACACAGCACCGCCACACCCACCGCACGTAACAAGGAGAATTTCATGGATTGGCGCCACAAAGCCGTTTGTCGTGACGAAGACCCCGAACTGTTCTTCCCCGTCGGAAACTCCGGCCCCGCACTGGCACAGATCGCTCGTGCAAAGGTCGTCTGCAACCGCTGCCCAGTGACCTCGCAGTGCCTCGCCTGGGCCATCGAGACCGGCCAGGACGCCGGCGTCTGGGGCGGCATGAGCGAAGACGAACGACGCACTCTGAAGCGCCGCCGCAACCGCAACAACTCCCGTCGTCGCGCTACGGTCTAGGGCTCGTTAGCTCACTGACGACGGCTCAGCGCGCGTGAGCTCATCAGGCGATCCGTGGTACATAACTGAACCCCGGGATCAGACCGCGTTAGCTATCACAATGACCATTCGATAAAATCACCTTCCTATGGCGTCGTGACCGCCCGCGCGTGGCCCGGCCCTATAAAAAGACACGACGTGCACTGCACGTCCACTGACCCCAATCAAGTAAAGGAGAGCCGCGATGAGCAAACGTGGACGCAAGCGCAAGGACCGCCGCAAGAAGAAGGCTAACCACGGCAAGCGGCCCAGCGCATAAAACACCTCGCGTGAAACATTTAGTGCAGCTGCCGAATAGCTGACACAACTCATAACAAAAAGGGTGAACCCACCATGAGGTTCACCCTTTTCTCGTCTATAAATATCGTCGAGACTCCCCGTGACGGACGAGCAACACCCCCACTCACTCGTAGCGAATTTGCTCCGTAATCGCCACGTGAATACGGGCACGCAACTCGCGCGACGCTGGCTCTGAACAGCTACGACGGAGGAGGCTCCGAACGGTTTGCTCAATACCGTAGGCCTCAAAATACTCCGGGCAGCTATTCACCCTCTCCATCAGCGCCTGACGTCGCTCCGGATTGCATGGTTCATCCAGAAGATCGTTCAACTCGTCGATAATGTCGTGACAACAACTATCGAGCGCATACCCACCGGCAGATGCTGAGGAGTCTGACGCGCCAGGCTCCTCATCCTTGGGTTCATTCCCGCAGTGATGAGTCATGGGGTCGTTCCTTTCATACATGTGACGGTACTTATTCTTGACGGTACTTTTCGGATTTATTTATGTGTTTCAGCAGATCCGGCAGTTTGGACGCCGCCTATGCCACGTTCCGAGGCCACTTCTTTTAACGCTTCCCGCAGCTTTTTTCTTCCGCGGTGAAGGCGGCTCATCACCGTTCCCACCGGAGTACCCATCACATGAGCGATCTCCTTATACGGCATCCCCTCAACATCGGCATAATAAACAACCATCCGATTATCCTCGGGAAGATCCATGAGAGCATCGCGGATACGCTCGTCGGGAATGTTCTTTAGTGCTTCGACCTCGGTCGACTCCAGCCCCGTCGAGTCATGCTCCGCGTTGGCAGCCAATTGCCAATCGGTGATCTCATCAGTCGGCGATTCCGTCGGCCGGCGCTGTGCCTTGCGGTAAACATTGATGTACGCATTTGTCATGATGCGATACATCCAGGCCTTTAAATTCGTGCCTTCCTTAAAAGACCCGAAATTGCGATACGCCTTCATATAGGTTTCTTGGACAAGGTCTTCCGCGTCCGGTGGATTCCGTGTCATCCGCAGCGCACCCGCATAGAGCTGGTCCAACAGCGGCATTGCTTGCTCTTCGAAATCGGCTTGATTAGCCACAGAGAACCTCCTCACGACGTGCACCTTGAAGACTCTCTTCTGTGCTTAGACTCGCGAACGAGCCGCGTTCCCACGCATCGTGGTTGCCAGCGGAACGGCGCGATCGGTTATTCCCCATCACCAGCCGAGTTCCCGACATCGATCGACACAGAACAGTCGCAACATTCGCAGTCATCGTTCTTCATCGTAACCGACATGATCGTAATCGACATGCCCCACCGTGTATTTACTTTCGGTGACGGTGTACAAATAGCAGCCATGAGTGGCAAGAAGGGTCATGGGAAAGCATCGTCAGGGAAGAAAACAGGTCGAGCCGCAACGCCCGCGCTACAAGTCTGCGCAAATGCCGGCGTCGACCACGAGGTTCGGGAATTCGACCATCACACCACCAATTACGGCGAAGAAGCCGCCGAAATGCTGGCGAGCGAAGGAATCGAGGCCGACCAGATTTTCAAAACCCTGCTCATTGACCTCGCTGCCGGGAAAGAGCCCAAGCCCGACCTGGCGGTAGCGGTTGTCCCCGTCACTGGAAGGCTGTCCCTCAAACACGCCGCCGTCGCCTTGAAAGAACGCGGATACGGGCACGGGAAAGCCAGCATGGCTAAGCCCAAGGACGCAGAGCGCAGCAGCGGATATATCACCGGCGGGATCTCTCCGCTCGGCCAAAAGCATCGCCTTCCTACCGTTATCGACGAAACCGCCCTCCTCTGCGACACCATGTACGTCTCTGGGGGCAAGCGCGGCCTCGATATCGGCTTATCCCCGCAGGACCTCATTTCACTCACCGACGCCACCACCGCCGACATACTCGAAGGCCACTAGGTGTGCTGCTGGGGTCCACGCCATTTTCGGCCTCACGCGTAACCAACCCCCACCATGACGCACTTCTATGCAGTCCCGCGCCGATAATGCAACAATGACAACCGTGAAAGCGCAGTCACCCGACACCCTACTGTGGGAGGCCCCCACTCCCCGACACCCTGTCACCGCCACCGTGACCATCCCCGGTTCCAAATCCATGACCAACCGGGCGCTCATTCTCGCGGCACTGGCGTCGGGCCCCTCCACCATTACAGGTGCGCTGCGCAGCCGGGACACGGACCTCATGATCGCCGCACTGCGAGCCATGGGAGCCACTATTGAGGAGAGCGATTCGTCGTCGGGCTCATCGTCCGGCTCGTCGTCAACGGACAATAATTGCCGACGAACACCACCGGCATCGATTTCCCTCCGCGTCACCCCGACGCCACAACTACACGGAGCAACTGTCGACTGCGGGCTAGCTGGAACAGTCATGCGCTTCCTACCTCCCGTCGCGGCTCTTGCCGACGGGCCAGTTCTTATCGACGGCGACCCGCACGCGCGAAAGCGACCGCTACGAACCATGGCCGACGCGCTGCGTCAATTAGGCGTCACCGTCGAGGGCGACTCGCTTCCGCTGCGGATTGAGGGGGTGGCCTCGTCGGATGCGCACACATCGACGGGTAATCCGCACGCGTCACACGTCGGCACTATTGAAGGACCGCGCGGGGGAGCTATCCGCATTGATGCGTCGTCGAGCTCGCAATTTATTTCGGGCCTGCTGCTCTCGGCGGCGCGCTTCACTCATGGGATTACGGTGACGCACACAGGGACCACGCTCCCCTCGCAGCCGCACATCGAGATGACTATAGACATGCTGCGGGATGCGGGTATTGGTGTCACGATGCCGGAACCGCACACGTGGCAGGTTGCGCCTGGGGATATTCAGCCGAACCGATGGGTCATCGAGCCCGACCTGTCCAACGCCACCCCATTTATGGCCGCCGCGGCAGTCACGAGAGGGCGCGTCGTGATCCCGAACTGGCCGACCAAGACAACTCAACCGGGAGATCAATTCCGCACCATCCTGGAAGAGATGGGGGCTCATTGCGATCTCGTCGATCATGATCTCGTCGTCACTGGTCCTGATGCGCCCGCAGACGGTCGCAGATCCGGTCCCGGCCTGACCGGGATCACGATGGACCTTCACGACATCGGTGAGCTCACCCCCACTATCGCGGCCCTCGCCGCTCTCGCGGACACCCCCTCCCACCTGTACGGAATTGCTCACCTGCGCGGACACGAAACCGACCGCCTTCACGCCCTGGCCACCAACATCAACGCACTCGGCGGTCAGGTCGAGGAAACCGACGACGGCCTCATCATCACCCCGGCCCCACTTCACGGCAACACTTGGCCCACCTACGACGATCACCGCATGGCCACAGCCGGCGCCGTCATCGGTTTGGCCGTGGCCGGGGTTCGCGTCGAAAATATTGGGACCACTTCGAAAACCTTCCCCGACTTTGCACGAACATGGCTGACAGCCACGAATTCTGCAGAAGGCGGCCCTGAATGAGCGCACGACGACGCCCCTCACGCGACTGGGATGAAAGCGATGTCCATATTCGCCCAGGTAAAGGCTCCCGGCCACGCACGAAAGACCGCCCCTCCCACAAGAATGCGCAGTGGGGCATGGTCATCACCAAAGATCGCGGACGGTGGGGAGTTGTCCTGGACGACGCACCCGACGACGCTCGCACCATCGTGTGCATGCGTGCCCGTGAACTCGGTCGAACCGCCATCGTCGTCGGTGACCGTGTGGGCGTGGTCGGCGACACCTCGGGAAACCCGGGAACGCTCGCGCGGATCGTGAAGCTGGCCGACCGGCGCTCCATCCTCCGACGCACCGCGGACGATAACGACCCGTATGAACGCATCGTCGTCGCCAACGCTGATCAGCTGCTCATTGTCTCGTCCGTCGCGGATCCGCCGCCACGGGCGGGGTTCGTGGAGCGTGCCCTCGTGGCCGCTTTCGCCGGCGGTATCTCCCCCATCCTGTGCCTCACCAAGAGCGACCTCACCGATCCCGCGCCCTTTGCGCACGAATTCGAGGATCTCGACATCCGCATCGTTATCGCCGGACAAGATGACGACATTACCGACGTCCGACGCCTGACGCGCGGACATGTCACGGCGCTCATCGGGCACTCGGGCGTCGGCAAATCAACCCTGGTCAACCGCCTCGTGCCGGACGCGGACCGGGCTACAGGGGAAGTCTCCGGCGTCGGCAAGGGAAAGCATACGTCGACGCAATCGGTGGCCCTCCGCTTGCCGACGGGCACTGAACACGCCACGGAAGACGAACCAGCCGACGCCGGGTGGATCATCGACACCCCGGGAATCCGCTCCTTCGGCCTGGCCCACGTCGATCCCGATACGGTCATCGCCGCGTTCGAGGACCTCGCCGAGCTCATCACCGACTGCCCGCGAGGATGCACCCACATGGGGCCGCCCGCAGACCCCGAGTGCGCGCTCGATACCGCCACCGGCGCAACCGCCCGGCGCGTCCACGCGATTCGCTCCGTCTTAGAAACCCTGCGATCCAATGACGAGTGGGACCTCAATCGGGATGACTCGTAGTCGTCGCCTCGCCGTCCTCAGTCTGTGCATTGCCGGGGTGGCTGCGCTCACCGGCGTATCCGCAGCACTCCTCACCATCCTTTTCCTGGCCGTCGAGAAACTCTCTTTCGGTACCGACGAATCCAGCACACCCATTCCTACCGACGCCACATCCCCCGGCCGAATTCTGACCGTGTACATCGCGTCAGGTGTCATCGGAAGTATGTTGTGGTGGGGTCTTCAGCGGTGGGGGCGCCCGCAACCATCGGTACCGCAATCGCTCAACGGACAACCCTCTGTCATCCCCGAGACCAGCGCAAATGTTGCCCTCCAGGTAGCGCAGGTCGGCACCGGCGCGTCCGTGGGTCGGGAAAATGCACCGCGCGTGGCTGGTGCGCTATGGGCCGACCGCGTTGCCGCATGGGCGCGCATGACCCCCGAACTCCGACGACTGCTTATTGCGTCGGCTGCGGGCGCGGGACTTGCCGCCGCCTATCACGTTCCCCTGGCGGGTATCGCGTTCGCCATCGAGTTGTGCGGGGTGAGCATCCGACTCCACAAAATCATCGTCGTGAGCGCGACCTGCGTGATCGCGACCGTCATATCCGCTCTTATCGAGCCCACCGGGCTGCAATACAGCGCGCCGCGAGTGACCTGTTCATGGACAACCTTGCTGTTCGCCATCCTGGTGGGCGTGATCATCGGCCCTTTGGGCAGCGCGTTCCGTCACCTTGCTCGATGGTGTCAACACTGGGCCACCCACGACGCCCGCGTCCTGTATCGCATGCCGGTGGGATTCGCCCTGGTCGGAGTCGCAGCAATGAGCCTTCCCGCTCTTGCCGGCAACGGAAAATACGCGGCGGTGTCGGCATTTGACGCCTCGATAGGGTGGAAAGCTCTTGCGCTACTCTGTGCGCTCAACATCCTCGTCACGCTCATCAGCCTCGCCAGCGGAGCGTTTGGCGGGATCCTGACCCCGAGCTTCTCTATCGGCGTGATGGTGGGAGCATTGGCGGGCGTTGCTCTCGCAGGGGTCATGGGCGCCGTCGGAAATACAGGAAGCACGCCCGACGTCCTCACTGAAAATGTCCACGGGACACCGATCCTCGCCTGCGCGGTCCTTGGTGGGGCAGCCTTCCTCGCTACGGCACAACGCGCTCCCCTCTTCGCCCTCCTCATCACCGTGGAATTCACAGGGCAAGGTCTCTCCAGCATTCCCGCCATCGCCGTCGCGGTGATCGTCGCAAGTCTGCCCCTGATCTACCCCACATTGAGTAAAAAATGTCGCGGGGCAGGCACCTTTTCTTTCTTGACACGCCAGTGAACCCTTAACCTATTTTCATGTGGTGGCGCAGGGCGGTGAACAACTGGCAACAGAGAAACACGCGCGCCACCGACTCGTCGTGCGAACACCCCCTCCGTACCCGATTGCGGTCGTACTCCATCGCGTCGGCCGGCGATGATGACATTTCGCAATTCCCGCCCGTGCCCGCCTCCAGCGTGTCACGGTCCCCCATCGGGCTCGTCGCCGTCTACGCCACCATCATCGGGATTATCGTGGGGGCATTCATCGCCGGAGTGGCCCAACTGATCTTGTTCACCGAGCGGTTGGTGTACGGCTCCGACCATCAACACGAGATATCTCCCCTCGATTCGCTCGGCCCTACCATCAATCTGCTCATTCACCTCGTGGCCGTCGGATTCATCTCCGGGGTCGGGTGGGCCGTGTTGCACTGGCGATCCACCCGGCGCGTCTCTATCCCCCAGGCCATGCAGGGCACCACGATGCCCGTCGGCTCCACGCTCTCCAGCTCATTACTACAGATCATCAGCGTTTCCGCGGGCGTTCCCATCGGCCGCGAGCAGGCTCCCCGTCAGATCGGCGCCCTCATCGCCTCCGCGTTCTCGCGGCTATGGGAAGTAGACCGACGAACCCTCCGTCTCCTCGTTGCGTCGGCAGCCGGGGCCGGCATGGCGGCGTCATTCCACCTACCCTTGGCCGGTGCGTTGTTCACCATCGAGCTGCTCCTGGTATCCGCCTCCGTGCGAGCTGTTGTGACGACGATGACTTGCTCGGTGGTCGCGACGACGGTCTCGGGCCTCCTGGGCGCACCACGAGTCACCTATAACGCGGCACAGTTAAACGAAAGCGCGCTGACCTTGCTCTGCGCTGTTGTCGTCGGCTCGATAGCCGGCCTGGCCGGCGACTATTTCGCGCGCCTGGCTCATCGGGCATCCGCGCGACCCGTGTCGGCGCGCTGGCAATGGCTGGCCACAACAGGCGTGATGGCCATCGTCGGGGTTCTGTCCCTCTTTTTCCTGGGATCCAGCGGTAATGGTGCGTATTCGGCCAACCTTGCGCTCACCGCGCGGGTGACACTCGGCGGGGCCATCGCGGTCTTCATCATCCGCCTGGCGGTGACCTGCGCAAGCTTTTGGGCGGGCGCGGTCGGCGGAATCTTGACGCCGTCCTTCGCCTTGGGCGCGTTACTCGGATGCGTGTTGGGCTACGCGGGGCAATGGATGTTCCCCAGCGTCGACCCGCGTGCGTGCGCACTGTTGGGAGCGGCCGCATTCCTCTCGACGACGATGGCCGCACCGCTATTTGGGCTGGTCGCAGCCGTCGAGTTCACCAATCAGGGTGCCGACGGTTACCTCGCCATGTTCGTCGCTGTCATTGCTGCAGCGCTCGCTGTCCGCGCGACACAGAAGGGCCAAAACTGGCTATTCCGGCGCACTGTCACACCCAATAAGGCCGGCGTCGCCACTGCTCAGCACGGGCCCTTTGCCGACGATATGCGGTCGCAAAAGGCTGCTCGACCGTCACGAAGCACTCACACCACAGAGCCAGGCTGGCATCGGGTTGAAAAGGTGACGGAAGACGGCGCCCAGGATCAGGGCGCGCACTTTCCGTCAGCAGGATCTCCGCCTGCCGGATCGGCGTCGGCAGGATCGGCGTCAGCAGGTTCTACAACAGCTGAGCCACCATCGACAGCTCCTGAGGGTCATACCAGGCGAGATCGTGATCCTCGCAGTTAGCCAGGAGATGTTCCGCATCGTCATCGCCCAGGTCGGCTTCATCAATGACACGTAAAGCCTGCGCGGTGTCATCTTCGGCCTGCTTAACATCGATATGAATGGACGCAAGATCGTCGGCAGATAATGTCGGTGGATCCAATCGCACCGTTGATTCGCCCGCCGTCGGATCCGGAGTCACTGTGGACTCATCCACCTCGAAAGTGAGGATGACACGGCGGTGAGGAAAGCGATCCTCGTCCCCCACCGAGAGCAAGCGCAAGGAGGCCCGGCCTGCATCTAAGTACGCCTGGTAGCCCAGCTCTTCGTCGTCACCCGAGGTGAAGTACTCGCGCAATGCCGGGGTGACGGCAAAAGCTACGCCGCTACGTACCGGCATAGATTTGTTCTCCGCCAGCTCCTGCAACGTACTGAACGTGGCCGGCACGTAAATCCGCATTGTTGCCAACCTAGAAGTCACCATCCAGACCGAACAAGCCCGTCACCTGCACAACCGTCCGGTCAAACTGCTGGTACAGCACCCCGACCATGCCGGATTCGACAGCGCCCTTGACATTCTCGATCGAGTCATCCACCAGAACACAATCATTCAGTGGAAGTTCAATGGCGTCGGCGGCTGCCTGGAAAACTTCCTCCGACGGCTTATCCGCCCCGACTTCGCCGGAAAGGACGACGGCATCGACGGTGCCAGAGCGCTCCCACTCACGGATGGGATCTGCTTGGGGTCCGCCGGGATCATTCGACAAAATAGCGGTGGCCACGCCATTTGCTTTCGCTGCTTGAAGCAGGGCGCGCCACCGGTCCGCGTCCTCCTCGGACACGTCTAAAACGCCACAATAATCCACAATCAAACCTCTCATGTCGCACTATCGTAACCGAACTTCGGGTTCGATGCCCTGTCTCAGGGTGGGCGTGGCATATATGACTGTGGAGTGGCGATATGGCCGGGGCGCCGCATATATGGCAGCGAAGGGAACCATGAGCGCATTTTTACGTCAAACCAAGTATGAACACCGCAACCACCATGAACTCAGCAGCTGAAGAAGCGATAGCCACCGAGTCGAATGCCATTGCTCCCCCTTCGGCCCGACGCTTCACTGAACCAGACTGGTTAGCACCCATCCCCGGGTTCACCTTGTTGCATCACGTCACTAACCGAGCAATTCTGGATGCCAGCAAGTACGTGGATAACGGCGAATACACCAATGATCACGCGGACACCAGCGGGTACGTGGACACCAACGAATACTTGGAGAATCCCCCAGCACAACCTGCTCTACTCAGCCCGCCGCCATCCGAAACCGACTCCTCACCGATTCCTCTGGCAACCCCCACGGCCGTGATCCGAAGACTCGTCACCATCGCACTAGAGACCGCGAGCGGCCACCGGCCACCATCCAAATTATCCTCCGACGATTTCGCCCCCATGGTTCGGCAATCACTCACGACGCTATCCCGGTTGAGCACCAGCCCCCATGCACCCATCGTGGCGGGGCGGCTCATCATGGTTCACTGCTCGACGAACGAGGCCGAAGGAGAACGCCCACGTTTCGTTGAATTCTGCGGAACGTGGCAAGCACGACTCCCCCGGTCGCACCAGCCAGGACGGGTCCGGATACTGGCTGGTAAAGCGGCCAAAACCCGGACGTCCTACCGGATCACGACACTCCGGTTCATGTGAACATCCGGGCACTCCACGCAGGAAACCCCTCCACGCGGGAGGGCAATCAGTTACCGAGCGTGACGTCCGCTCTTGCGCTGAGCCCGTGCAGCCGCACGACGCTCACGGCGGTTCTTCGGCTGAGCCTCCGCGTCACCCTCGTTCACTGCCGAGGCAGAACCGGTCTCATCTGGCCCGGAGTAGCTCATCTGCACTTCCTGGCGCTCGCCCGCGAAGTCCGTCGCATCGACTTCGCCGTCACCGTTGACGTCGGCATTTTGCTGCATCTTATTCGCTTCGATCTGCTGGCGAACCATGAACAGCTGCCGGACGGCCTCTTCCTTGATGCCGTCCTCCATCTTGCGGAACATGTCGCCACCCTCGCGCTGATACTCAACAAGGGGATCGCGCTGAGCCATCGCACGCAAACCGATACCCTCTTTGAGGTAATCCATCTCGTAGAGGTGTTCGCGCCACTTCTGGTCCACCACGTTCAACAGGGTATAGCGCTCCAGGTTACGCATCTGCTCGTCGCCACCGATGGCCTCGACGACCTTCTCGAGGTCCTCGTACTGGGCCAACGCGTCGTCAATCAATGCCCGACGCAGATCTTCAACAGGAAGCTCACCCGCCGGACCGTATTCAGACGAATCGATAAGAGACTGCCAGCTCATCGTCGGTCCATAGAGGCTCTCGAGGGCGTTCCACAATGCACCCAGGTCCCAATCCTCGACGTACCCGTCGGCGGTCTCTGCATAGACGTACGCGGAAATGGTGTCGTCGATCATGGCGCGAACCTGGTCGCGCAAATCCAGGCCCTCAAGAATCTGACGACGCTCTGCGTAGATGACTTTACGCTGCGAGTTCATGACCTCGTCGTACTTCAAGACGTTCTTGCGCATCTCGAAGTTCTGGCTTTCGACCTGCGTCTGCGCGCTCTTGATGGCGTTGGTCACCATCTTCGCCTCGATCGGGACATCGTCCGGCACGTTGAGGCGATTCATCATGGCTTCCATGGACGGCCCGACGAAGCGCGTCATCAGCTCGTCGCGCATCGACAGGTAGAACCGCGTTTCGCCAGGGTCGCCCTGACGTGCACAACGACCGCGCAACTGGTTATCAATGCGGCGGGACTCGTGACGTTCCGTGCCCAGGACATAGAGGCCACCGGCTTCGCAGACCTCTTTCGCTTCCTTCTTCGAGGCGTCACGCACACGCGCGATCTCCTCATCCCACGCCTGCTCGTACTCTTCGGGGGTCTCCACCGGATCGAGCCCGCGCTGACGCAAGTTAATATCCGCGATAATGTCCGGGTTACCGCCGAGCACGATGTCCGTACCACGGCCAGCCATGTTCGTGGCGACGGTGACCGCACCCAATCGGCCGGCCTGCGCAACAACCTGCGCTTCTTCCTCGTGGTGCTTGGCGTTCAGCACACTGTGCCGGACACCTTTCGACTGCAGCAGGTGCGATAAGTACTCGGAGCGCTCGACTGAGGTCGTACCGACCAGCACCGGCTGCCCCTTCTGCACGCGCTCTTCGATGTCGTCGGCCACAGCGCGGAATTTCGCTTCCTGCGTCTTGTAGACCAGGTCACTCTTGTCGATACGCTGGTTGGGCCGGTTGGTCGGAATCTGGTTCACGTCGAGCTTGTAGATCTGGTGCAGCTCAGACGCCTCAGTCTCCGCGGTACCAGTCATGCCGGCCAGTTTGTCGTACAGGCGGAAGTAATTCTGCAGCGTAATCGTCGCCAAGGTCTGGTTCTCGGCCTGGATCTCTACGCCTTCTTTGGCCTCGATGGCCTGGTGCATGCCCTCGTTGTAGCGGCGGCCCGACAGCACACGGCCGGTGAACTCGTCGACAATAAGGACCTCACCATTGCGGACGATGTAGTCCTTATCGCGAACAAACAGTTCCTTCGCCTTAATTGCGTTGTTCAGGTACCCAACTAATTGCGAATTCTGCGGAGCGTACAAGTTGTCAATGCCTAGCTGATCCTCAACCAGCTCGACACCTTCCTCGCGAATACCGACGGTGCGCTTGCGCTCATCCACTTCGTAGTGAATATCGCGGGTCATCCGCGGCACAATCCGCGCGAAAGCCGTGTACCACTCCGATGTTCCCTCGGCGGGACCGGAGATAATCAGCGGGGTGCGTGCTTCGTCGATAAGAATGGAGTCAACCTCGTCGACGATGGCGTAATGGTGACCACGCTGCACTAACTCGTCCAGGGAGTGGGCCATATTGTCGCGCAGGTAGTCGAAGCCGAACTCGTTGTTCGTGCCATAGGTAATGTCCGCGTTGTAGGCCTGGCGGCGTTCCTCCGGGGTCATGCCGGAGAGAATGACATCAACTTTCAAGCCTAAGAAACGGTGAACACGGCCCATCCACTCCGAGTCACGTTTGGCCAGGTAGTCATTCACCGTCACGACGTGCGCGCCTTTGCCCTCCAGGGCGTTGAGGTATGCGGGAAGCACACAGGTCAAGGTCTTACCTTCACCGGTTTTCATCTCGGCGACGGAACCGAAGTGTAAGGACGCCGCGCCCATCACCTGCACGGGGAAGTGCTTTTGTCCCAGAACTCGCCACGACGCTTCCCGAGCGGTGGCGAAGGCCTCCAAGAGCAGGTCGTTGACCGTTTCGCCATCCTTCAGGCGCTGTTTGAATTCATCGGTCTTCGCGGCCAATTCCGCGTCACTCAACGCTGCATAATCATCTTCAAGGGCGATAACGCGGTCTGCGATGTTCTTCAGCCTTTTGACGGCGCGTCCTTCGCCAACACGGAGGATCGAGGAGAGTCCAAGCACAGGGAATGGTCCTTTAACAACTGTCGATTATGGATGGATAATGCTACCAGCGAGTGTATGCCCCACCAGGTGAGCATAGATAACACGGGCAGTCTACTCGGTTGGCAGTATACGGTGTTGACCACTAACGGGTGAACCACGCCAATTTATCTGGCGACTTATTCCGACTTATCGGCCACCTTAACTGTGGCCAGACATGAGAAAACCGGCCCCACGTGGGAGCCGGATTCGTCAACAGACGTTACTTGTCTGCGTCGGCAGATTCTGCCGCAGCCTCTTCCTCAGAGCCGAGGGTAATCAGGCCGTAGTCAAAAGCGTGACGACGGTACACAACCGACGGCTTGTTGTTTTCCTTATTCACAAAGAGGAAGAAGTCGTGCCCAACCAATTCCATCTCGCTGAGTGCTTCGTCGACACTAATCGGTGTCGACGGGTGAGTCTTGCGACGAACAATCTTGCCCGGCTCGAAGTCCGCTGCGTAGGGATCAACGTCGTACTTGCCAGGCTGCTCTGTCTTCTGCTCATCCTTGGCGTCTTGCACCAGTTGGGCCGTCGCCTCGCCCACGGAGATCGGTGTGCGGTGGCCGGAACGGCTAATCTGCCGGCGCACTTTCACCTTCCGGAGGCTACGTTCCATGCGGCCAATTGCGCTTTCCAATGCCGCGTAGAAGCTATCTTCCTTTGCTTCCGCCCGAGCGATATGACCTTTGCCTGACGCCGTGATCTGAATGCGATCAGCACGGTCAGCGCGGCGCGGGTTAGGTTCATGCAGCAGCTCGACGTGGAAGGAGGTCAACGTAGGATCCAGGCGTTCAATTTTGGCCAATTTCGCGTTAACCCTATCGGCGAAGTGATCGGGAATGTCAACGTTACGGCCAGTGAGGTGTACCTGGGCTTGTGGTGTGACAGCCTCATCTTTCTCAGCAGGTGTGGTCACGAGCTCTACCTCCAACACTAGGGGCGCCAGTGTCGCACGGACTGAATCGCAATAGCCTTATAGGGCTTCTATCCAGCTCTTTTCCTGCGGCACTGTGTATGGCGCCGGTTCCACGGCAACCCAATGGTTGCCTTCAAGGACACTTTCAAGACTACCTGGACGAGCTCGAACTCGGGGGTGGGGGTACCCACAATCACGGCCTTGAGGAGCACTAAACGGACATTATCAAGGGGGTTTAGTGGGCTACGCGCTACACAACGCTACCCCCATCACCGGATGCCACCCATGCGCGCGAAGGACGAGCGCCGATTCAGCGCATGTCGATCCGGTTGTGACGACATCGTCCACGAGGATCACGCGGGGCGAATTAGGGCCGGCCTGCCCCATGTTTACCCGCATATTCCTGGTGTGCCGCTCCCATTCCCGGGTATCGACGGCTACTGCGCCGGACAGATTCTCCCGCCGGGCGGCGGCTGACAGTCCGACCTGATCTCGCTTGGTTCCTCTGCTTCGCAACACGGGGGCGACGCTGATATCGCCGCATATTCCCTGGGCGGTGTCCTGGCACCACCGCGTCACCAGGTCGCCTCCCCTTTGGCGCGACGCACGAGGTGTCGTCGGGGCGGGAACAAGCACCCACGGCACCACCCTCGGATCAGGCAGGTATCCGTTAGACCACAGCCATCGGAATGTGCCCACCATCAGCGCGCCGCACACATCCCGGGCATCGCGTCGGCCGCGTTCCTTCGCACCCAAAAGCACCTGGCGGTGCACGCCTCCATACGACCCGCTCACCACGATGGGAATACCGGGGTCCAGGCGTGGCGTCGTAAAGAAGGGAGGATCCTGCTGGCACAGGCGCTCGCACCGAATGCACAACCCCGACGGTTCTCCCGGCACCGTGGGGTGCCCGCATCCCGGACAATCTGCGGGGAGAAGAAGATCCATTGTTGCGCGAGCGACCGAACCAATCGTCCACCGCACTGGCACCATCCCCCCGCCGCTTTGTCGCCTGCGTTTTTCCCCCGCGTCATGCTCCAGTCGCGCTACCGGGAGACGATCGGCTGCGCGCGAATGCCCTGCAGGCCAGGCACTTCACGCCAGTTCTGCGTCGCCGTATCCGACGAATTGTTCCGCTCCAGCTGGAGCACAGACCGCGAATCGGTGATGTAGAGCTCGTTGCGCGTGGACGCCACTGCCGACACCGGGGCCTGCACGTTGTTCGAGGTCAGCCTGGTTGCGTCGGCGCCGTCGGGCTGAACACTCCATAGCGGCGCGTCCTGCGACTGCGTGCCAATTAAGAGCGAACCATCTGGTTGCCAATCCAAGCTCGTCGCGGTGTCGCCCACAAAAACCTCTCCCAGCTCGCGGGGCGACATGATGCGGCTCTTACCGCCCTCGCCCGGCGCGATGATCGCGGTGAACACGCGGCCGCCGATGATCATGGCCGCCCGCACGCCGTCGTTGGCGACGCGGAATTCACTGATTTTGTGGTCGTTATTCTCGTCGTCGCCGTCGTCGTCGCTGCGGAGTTGGGCTCGGAGAGCGTCGTTATCCACGATGTATTCATTCTTGACGCTCCCTGACCCGGATTTGCTGTCCGTCCCGGTTTGGTATTCGACGCGGTGGATTTCTTTGCCATCGGCGACGGTCCAGGCCACTGTGCCGTCTTCTGACCAGGACGGCCGGGTGAGCGTTCGACCACGCACAATGGGTTGCGCCGCCCCATCGGCTTCCTCCAGGCTATTCCGGGTGTCGACGTCGGTATCCATCACGTGCCCGATGCGCAAAACACTACTGCCGCTGCCTGACTGGCCACGTCCTTCGTCATCATCGCCGGTGTTGTCGCGTTCCACGACTGCAGCTAGACCACCATTCGGCGTAATCCCGGCAGAGAGGATCTTGCCGTCACGCCCAAATGGGCCACGATCACCAGTAGCGCCCGAAGCCGAGATCGTCTCGATACTTCCATTCGCCACTGCGTGAAGGGTGTTCATCTCCGGCGGTTCGGGGTTGAGGTCTGAAACGTCGGACGCACTCAGCGACTTGTGCGCCTGGTCGAGCAGGGGCGCCCCGTCCGCCATGAGGGTAAACGGTCCGCGCACGTCTGTGTGAATGAGCGTCCACACTACTTGCCCGGCGATCTTTTGGCGATCGTCGCTACTGACTTGGGACAGCCCCTTGATATCGACGGTAGATCCGCCGGCTTTGTCGCTCTTCGCGGTGATCGACGTTCCCGCAGGTAGAGCGGTGCCAATGCCGGGCGCGAGTTCCTGGCGCGGCCCACTGGCAAGGAGCGACATGAGGCTCGACTCAATCGTGTCCTGCTGGGAATAGATCCACCGTCGGTCGGAGACTAAGTACCGGCCGGTGTGGTCCAAGAAGTACACCGAGTAGGCTCGATAGGTCTGTTCGAAGTCGACGCTCTGCAGGATGATGCCCTCGGGTACCGACGAAATCCTCCATTCCCCGTCCACTTTCTTTAGTTTGAATTGTGAACGGTAGGAGCCGCTCCGTGGGGTGAACGTTCCCCCATCGCCCAAGACGCCAATCGTGGAGCCCGACACATCGAATGTCGCTTCATCATCCATCGGTTGACCCGACGAATTGATGTTGAGCTGCTGGACGATGAACGCGTCATTGCCGTCTTTCCATGCATCTGACGACTTGCTGGTCAGGAATGCGCGAGCAGCCTTGTGGCTATGCGACGGATGAGCTGAGGCGGAGAAGAAACCGCGCAGCACTTCGTCGGGGGCGTCGCCCTTTTGGGGCCCGGGAACAGTTGTCCCCGACTCCCCCGGCGCGTAGGAATGGATAGCTTTCGGGTCGCTATGGCTGGGCAAAGTGGCACACCCTGACAATGACGAGGCCACCCCGAGGCAGAGTGCGGTGCTGACGGCGATCAGACGGCCGCGTCGCGACGAGGGCCACGGTTTGTTCATCATTGGTCCTCCTCAGCATCGGTGTGAGCGGTTTCGGTATGGGTGTCAGCATTGCCGGGCGTATCGACGGGCAGCGATCCAGACGGTTCTGGGTCGAAGTCGTCCATTTCAGCCGCCGCACGGAGTTCTTCTTCGCTGATTTCCTCTAACTCCGTACCGTAATAATCATCCTCAGCAGGATAATCATTCCCACGGCCGTCGGCACCTGCACTATCGACGGCTTTCTCGCTGGTGACAGCACTGTTTTCGGCGTCGGAGTCGGCAGCGGATCCGGAGTATACCGTCGGCCACTCTTCACTCGGGGCGATTTCGCCTGAGGTGACTTCGTCCGCAGTTACGGTTAGTTGCGCAGATTCGGCTGATGGTGTGTTCTCAGCAACCGAAGCACTGACCTCACTCGGCTGATCTATATCCGAGGTTTCTGCATGAGCGTTCTGTGCGGATCCGCTCAAAGAAGGTTCCGCCGACGGGGCGAATAACGCCTGTTGGCCATCCGATCGCACCCCGCGTTCATCGGCCACACCAGCGTCGGCCGCACTGGCGCCAGCCGCAGCCGCACCGGCATCACTCGGCTCGCCACCAGCGTGAATATCGGCACCAGCATGAACATCATCACCAGCTGGGGCGTTGTCGCCGGTACTCGCCTCGTCGCCGTCGGTTGGTTCAGTGACAGCGTGGTCCACAGCGCCATACGTCTTCACGACCAGCTCCGGATAGGACGCCAAGGTCGCGTCGGCCTTCTCCCCCACTGCGAGGTCCAAGGCAGCATCGTTCACCGTGACAGGGACGTCGGGATCGATCGGGAGAGTCAGGCGGAAACAGGAGCCGACCTTAATTTCACCGATCGCGTCGAGCTTCCCGCCATGCAACGCAGCGTTCTCGCGGGCAATGGCCAGGCCGAGCCCGGTGCCTCCACGATGGCGCACGCGGGACGGATCAGCACGCCAAAAGCGGTTGAACACGAGGTCTTCTTCGCCCGCTTTCAGCCCGACACCGTGGTCCAACACGATGATCGATACCGCCCGATCATTGCGTCGAACAGCGATATCGACGGGCTTACCTTCGGCATGGTCCAGCGCGTTCTCAATGAGATTGCGGAAAATGCGTTGGACCCGTCGAGTATCAATGGGCATAAACAGTGGCTCGCTGGGCACATGGAAACGCACAAGGACGTTGAGTTTCTTCGCCAGTTGGACGTTCAGCAGCCACGCATCATGCAACGCACCCAGCAAATCAACCTGTTCGAGCGACAACTCCTCAACTCCGGAATCGTGTCGGGAAATGTCCAGAAGGTCGCTGAGCAGCCCCTCGAAACGCCCCAATTCTTTATTCATCAACGACGACGCACGACGCATTACGGGGTCAAGGTTGTCGGCGTTGTCTTCGATGATGTCCGCAGCCATCCGAACCGTCGTCAAGGGTGATCTGAGTTCGTGAGACACATCCGACGTGAACTGTTTTTGCAGGTCACCATACTCTTCGAGCTGTTTAATCTGCTTTGATAACGAGTCCGCCATGGAGTTAAAACTCGTGGCCAGGCGCGCCATCTCGTCGCGACCATTCACCGCCATGCGCTCACTCAAGTGCCCCTGAGAAAACCTTTCAGCAGTACGGCTGGCCGTGCGCACAGGGGTGGTGACCTGCTGAGCGAATGTCCAGACGATGCCGACCAGCACGACGAGCAGAATGATGCCGCCACTGGATATCAGCCCGCGCATCAGTGCCAAGGTGGATTCATCATTATCCATCGGCAAGATCAAATACAGCTCCAGCCCCTGCACATCAGAGGACACCGGGGAGCCAATAATCAAGGCTTTATATCGACTGCCATCGGGGCGTCGCAGCGTATCGAACTGGTACGCGACTTGATTGTCGTGAATAAAATTCCTGAGGCTTTTCGGTATTTGAGCGTTGTCAGGAGAAACGACGTCCTCACCGTTGATATCCGGCGCAATCAGAACCGGCTCATAGGCTGAGTTGACCGGTCCAGATGACGAATCCGACGTCTCGGATCCCCCGCCACGCTCGGTCAGGGCAGTCCTGGCTGCGTTGATACGCACCTGAACTGAGTTAGAGGTATCCGACGCGTCGATCTGCTGCTCCACGGCGCGACGGGCTCTATCGATGCCGTCTTGAGCGGCCTCTACCTTCGATTGGGTGAGCCGAGTCGTCATAAAAGAAATGAGTGTGAAGCACAGAACGAACAGGACGATGGCTGACGCAATAAACATCCGCCCCACGGTCTTTACCTGGGCGGATGTCTGCCACTTGTCTATTATTCGACGCCACACACGCCTGATGCTCAGTGGCCAGTGGCTGTGCCCGTCGGGGTCATTATCGCGCAGCGAAGGGCGGACCAGCGCACTAAGCCCCTCTTGATTCTTCGGATCAAAGAGGGGGTGTCGCAATCGTCCCGGACGGGACTCTGGATTACCGCTACTCACCGATCTTGTAACCCACTCCTCGGACGGCCTGGATCAGCTTCGGATTCTTGTGATCCTTCTCGACCTTGATCCGCAAGCGGTTGATATGAACATTCAACACACGGGTGTCCGTGGGCTGCTTGTATCCCCACACTTCCCGCAGCAGTTCTTCACGCGTGAGCACTTGCTTCGGCCGGCTAGCCAACTGGGTAAGCAGATCGAACTCGATAGGGGTAAGCGGGATTTCCTTCCCATCGCGCTTCACGATGTGCCCCGGAACGTCGATAACCAAATCGCCGACGTGGATGGTGTCCCCCGTGGCCTGTTCACGACGCCGCAACTGCGCACGAACGCGCGCCACCAGCTCTTTCGGCTTAAACGGCTTGTTGATGTAATCATCCGCGCCGGACTCCAAGCCCAGGACAACGTCGACAGTGTCGGTGCGAGCACTCAACATCACGATGGGTACCCCTGACGTCTTCCGGATAGCACGGCACACGTCGACCCCGTTCATGCTGGGCAGCATGACGTCGAGCAAAATGAGATCGGGATCCTCGTTGGATGCGGCGGTCACGGCCTCTGCACCATCACCCACCACGACCGTATCGAACCCTTCACCTTGAAGGACGATCATGAGCATTTCCGCAATGGCCGGGTCATCGTCGACAACGAGGATCTTTGTCTTCATATTTATATATTCTGGCATATGGCTGGGACACAGTCGCAGCAACTTACGATAGCTCCGGGTATTACCCTTCAGCAGATCCTGATAAAAGGAGTGTACGGTGCGGTTTAGCATCAAAATGCGGGCGAGCGCGCGGGTTTCGTCATCGCCCAGCACCAGCGACGGTGCACCATGTGATCACACTGAATCACGTGATCGTGCTGATCGGCATATTTCGGGCGCGGAACGCATCGTGTCGGCGTCGGACATCATGCGGACAGTGACCGAATTAGAGCACCGAGCCTGGACGCACTCGAATGGGCGACCCGATGATGTTGTGGTCAGTGTCCACCGCGTCGATGAGGACGAGATCACACATATTCCCGCTCTCACCCGGGAGACGCGCCATACACAAACTGTCGACGACGCCCACCGCGCGATCACGGAAATCCTTCGCGGCGCGGGAATTCTGACCGCGGAGCACGCACTGGATGCTCTGACGCGTATCCGGGGGATGCGTGGCGCAATGCTTCTTGACGCCGATACTGGCGAACGTCGGGATACGAAAGATATCCGCGGAGTCCGTGTAACGGCCCTGGATAATGACATGCCTACGGGGGCCGACGGTGCCGAAGAAATGTCGTCCTCGGCGGCGGCGAAACCGTATTACTGCGAGGCGCTGACTCTGGCGTCGAAAGTGCAGTACCACCCCGCCGTGTGCGCGGAACTGTGCATTTCTGATGACCCCGACTACACGACGGGATATGTGAGCACACCGGGGCGCTACGTGCGGATCGAGAACATCAAACCCGCGGGCAGCCCACAGGGCGGGCGCGTTTTTCTCGTGCGGGGAACCGACGATGAGATTGCTGACTGCATCGAATATCTGGAAAATACTGCGGTGATTGTGCATGGAATTCCGTGGCCGCCACAGGGCAATCGCTCATCGAACCGTGACGCATCCGACGCCACTGCAAGCGATCCCACAACCAACCTCGCTACTGACCTCACGACGTTCGCCGAACAATCCCTAGCCGCGTGGGAAAACAAGGGTTTGCGCCGCTACCCGCTGGAATTCTCGTCGGCACCTACACCCCACACGACCGTGGCCGGGTCCGACACACTGCTCTTCTCGTCAAGCAACTATCTGGGGCTCAGTGAACATCCCGATGTGATCGCAGCCGCAGCCGAGGCTCTCAACCACTATGGTGCCGGAACTGGTGGTAGCCGCCTGACCACGGGAAACTTCACCATCCACACCAGTACGGAACGAACCCTGGCCGAGTTCACCGGGTACGACGACGCGGTCCTGTTCGGTACCGGGTACCAAGCAAACGGCGCTGTTCTGGCCACGCTGGCTACCGATATTCCCGAGGCCCCCAGCACCGCTCCCGCGAACACACCCGGAATGACCATTTTCTCCGATGAGCTCAACCACGCGAGCCTGATCGATGGCATCCGAATGGCGACCCGGGGAAACGCGGCTGTACACATTTACCCGCACAAGGACATGGAGCACCTCGAGAACGCACTCGCCCAGTGCGCGAGCCCCCGGAAACTCATCGTGTCGGACGGCGTGTTTTCCATGAACGGCGACATCGCCCCGCTCCCCAGCATTATGCGGCTGGCGCGGGCTCATGGTTCATGGGTTCTTATCGACGATGCACATGGCACGGGAACGCTGGGTCGGACAGGTCGCGGCATCGTCGAGTATTGGAGCGACGCTCGACAACAAGATGGTGGCGCGGACAGCTCGCCCGGCGCGGAATTGCCGGATGACTCTGACCTGCGGCCGGATCTTCTCGTCATTACCGCGTCCAAGGCCCTCGGATCAGAGGGCGCGGCTGTGTGCTGTTCCACCCCTGTGGCTGAGTTCTTGCGAAACCGGGCGCGCGGCTACGTGTTTTCTACGTCCTCAGCGCCGGCCTCAGTGGCAGCAACTCAAGCCGCGGTCACGACAATTCTTCGCGAGCCAGAGCGCGTCCACCAACTGCAGGAAAGCTCCCTCTACCTGCGCAATCAGCTGCGCAAACATGATATCCCACTGGTCGATGGGACAAGCGACAGCACCCCCATCATCCCGATTTTTATTGGCGACGAGGCCGACGCCGTTCGCATTTCACATGGGCTATCCGAGCGTGGATTCCACGTTCCCGGGATTCGGTATCCCACGGTCGCTCGCGGCCGGGCGATTCTCCGCGTGACGACGATGGCAACCCACACGCGTGACGATCTTGACCATTTGGTCGACGCTCTACGCGACCTGATGCCTCACTCGGTGTGACGTTTTAACGGCGTTAAAGCTCTCACGCATGTCGCAAGATGGCCTCGACAACCTCCGTGGCTTGCCGGGTGACTTCACCAGGCTCAACAACAACCCACGGCGACTGCCACTGATCACGCGCTAACGCCTCATACGCTGCAGCCGTTCGCTGCTGCAGATCACTATCCTTCTCAAACGCGTCGCGAGCACGGGAAGCATCCTCGCCCTCGCGGGCCACAGCTCGTTCAGAAGCCAGGCGCGGTGGCGTCGATAAGAAAACGTGGAGATCCGGAACTGGAATACCTAGCCGCTCGAACTCGAGCTCAGCAATCCACGACACAGTGGGATTGTCCTGAGAGGGCGATTGCCCATCCCACCCCGAACGCGCTGCAGTGTACGCAGCATTGGATGCGACAAAACGGTCGATGAGCACGAAATATCCGTCTTCCGACAGCTCTGCGATGTCATCGGCGATCTCCGCGCGGTCAAGGGCGAACAGGGTGGCCATCCCGCACGACGAATCGACGAGATCCCCCATCCCCCCGTACAGCGCGGACCGGGCCAACTGCGCATGGACAGAATCGTTATAACGGGGAAAAGACACCAGTGCGACGGGCTTTTCCCTCTCCACCAGATCTTTTTCTATGGCCGTGACCAAGGTGTTCTTGCCCGCGCCATCGATGCCCTCACACGCAACAATCATGCACCGAGCCTACCGCGAGGCCCGGACACGATCGACAGTGAGGGCGAGGGTCCTAGGCGCAGCCCTACACCCGACCAAGAATGCCGAGCGCAGCAGTAGCCGCCTGCTCGGACGAATTATCAACCTCATCAAGGTGTACGGACGTCTCCGACTCCCCAATGACGTCGGTCACGGACCGCACTGAAATAAACGGCGTCCCGTGAAGAACCGCCGTCTGCGCTAGAGCCGAGGATTCCATATCGACGACGGACGCGTCCGGGAAAATCTCGCGAATCGCGGCGGCTTCGGGGATGCCGACGAAGCGATCCACGCTGACGAAGCCCAGCGCTTTCGCGCCAAACGCATCTGCGGCTGCTAAGAGATCCTGGTCGCCGGGGTAGCCCGCGGTGAGGCCGGGGACCTGACCGCGCTCGTAGCCGAACGCTGTGAGGTCAAAGTCGCCCGGGACAACTTTCTCGCTGACCACGACGTCGCCAATTGAGGCACGACCAGGCACAACACCCGCTGTGCCGATTGACATGACGCAGCCGATCTCACCGAGCTGCGCGGGTTGGCTCGCTGTGCCATCCGAATTTCCGTCACGAACAGTTCCGTCGTTAACAACCGAAGGGCCTAAACATAACCCAACAGTGGCAGCATGCGCCGCGTTCACCAAACCGATACCGCTGAGAAGCAGCAGGATGGTCTTGCCACCATGACGGCCTACCACAGCGTCGTGAATACCGGGAAGTTGAACGCTGCGTGCGTCGTCCAAACGCGATTTGAGCGGCTCGAATTCTTCCGGCATCGCGGCAATAAGCAGGGCTATGGATGAATCAGATTCGCCATAGGTACGCCCTGGGCGTGGAACGTCGGACATGACCGATGGTTCGTCACCGCTCACGCGAAAACCTGATTCCACTCATCGCTGCGGGCGTCGAAATCCGCCAGCTCTTTCTTGGCGCCGTCGAGATCGTGATGCTCCGCCCAACCGCACGACTTAATTCCCGCGCCGGGCACGGAATCCCACTTCTCAATATCCTCAATGGCCTTCTTGACAGCGTCGGCAACTTCATCCCAGGTTGGACCGTCGGCAGTCGTGTCTACGGTCAAGTAAAAGCCGGTCTGGCACCCCATCGGACCAAAGTCGATGACTCCCTTTAGGTGATCGCGGAGTGCCTCGGCCATGCTGTGCTCGATCGCGTGCATCGTGGACATCTCGATGTGCGACTTATTCGGCTGGCGGAACCGCAGGTCGTACTTGACGATCGTGTGGCCATCAGCGATCTCGTAATCGGATGCGCGCCGGATATAAGGCGCAGCCACCTTCGTGTGGTCTAATTCAAAGCTTTCAACGTTCTTTGGCACAGTGTTCACTCCTAACAATGTGGGTAGATATCGAGCTACCGTTGTGTTTCGAGACACTTCTTGAAGTGATTTTCATCACTTTATAGTTTATGTCATGCCCCATTTATGGCACTCTACCCACGCTGCAATCCAGGCTATCACTGCTTTGCCTTTACCTTCGTGGCCTGATGGTGCACTAACGCGGCCTGCCAGCGCTACTCACATAAACCAGCACGTCCGTAGCTATTTTGTAACTCTTTTGTTATTCTCTTTCGCAGTTATTGATGCGAGTACCAATTCCCGCGGAAACAAGGGATGACGGCCGTCACTCAAGGGAGGCCACGGATTGACCAACAACAATCCAACCACGGGGAATAATTCCGAGTCCGAACAGCCCGAGGACTCACTACGCGCGAACCCGTCATCACGCTCTGCATCATCCGCCGACGATTCCTCGTTTTCTCATTCCAGTGACACATCTCAGTCGGTGTCGTCGGAACGCGTCGTATATAACGGCACTCCGCCGTCACGCGGTCGCCTTCCCATTTACACATTCGTCGGAACTGGCTTGGTCTTCGCATGCGCTATCGGAGTAGGCGTCTGGAAGCTGTCGTCACCCGAGACGGCTTCCTCAACCCCGAAGCACCCCACCACCGTCGATACAGAATCGGTCTCATCAAACGACAAGACCAACGACGTTGAAGCCGCCGGTTCACAAGGATCGAACGATGGTGGCACGTCCAACTCTGGGCAAGGCAAAAAGAACTCCGGGAACGCTCAGAACAACAGTGACACGCGGTCAGGCAACCAATCCAACAACCGGACTAACAGCGGCGATAAGAGCAACCGACGCTCGAACGAGAACCGCTCACACGAGAGCAACTCACAAGGGAACAATTCACAATCCCATGAGGAGTCGAACTCTAGCGCTCAGTGGGACGAGGATCCCATTTTGCCTCCCGGCACCAAGCGGGGCGAAACACATCTCGGTGCACTCGGTGTTCCGCGGGACAACGGCAACACTTCGATGGGACAGCACAGTGGCACATCTAATGCCAGCGATTCCACGGCGGACTCAGATAACGCGCCGGGGATCGGGCTGTGGTTTACCAACACACCCGACAGTCTGCAACGCGTCTTGAGCAATAGTCAGTTGCACCAAGCTAGGGAAATTATCGACAAGTCGGCCGCACAAGCACAGTCCGAAGCTGTCCACATGCATCGAAACAAAGATGGAGTGTGGATCGCGGACAACAAGGGGGACAACCCCACGGAGATCACAAAGCCCGCCAACCCCTCGGAGCCGCACAGCATCCACCCGTCTAGTAGCGCGAAGCCCACCCCCGCATCAGATGATTCCCACGGTTCGTCGCACGCGCCGACGCCATCCGAACCATCTGCTCAGCCGTCACACGAACCCACTCCGACGGATAATCCAAATGACACGTATTCTGGAGGGGGAGCTGCCCAACCGACGACTACCCACCCGAGTGCGATACAAGCGCCAACTAATCAGGGCAACCAAAACGCTGGCCAGAGCAACGAGGATGGAGTCCCGACGCAGGAGCGTACCGCGACCACTACTGGCACACCTGACACTCAACCACGGTCTGCCGGCAACGCTGCCTCAGCGACTCGCGAGGCGCCCACTCCCACCGTGCCGCACACCTCTGGTGCAAACACCCCTGGGCCGAACAGCGCTGGGCCGAACAGCGCTGGGCCGAACAGCGCCGGCGACGGTTCTGAGGAATAAGCTCCCGGGCTAACCTGCGACCGTTGCAACGAAAATTTCAGCGACCTCATCGCTATCATTCGTCACGAGAGTGCTTTCTGCGTCGTCGGGAACCCACGCGGCCTGGCTGGGGGTGAGATCCAGCGGCCCGAAACCATCACCGCGAAGGTGGCCGCCACCCTCCGACGCTGGTACGTCATCAACTGACGGTTGCGAAACATGAACAGTGCCGCGCGTACACAAGACAATCGCAGGCCCAACCAATGTCTCCGACAATGATCGTCCATCAGTGGCCACACTCGAGACCGCAACGGATTGACCCGAATTCAACTCCCAGCGCTGCAAACGGAACTCAGGCGCCGGCGTCGGATAATAAACACCCTGCGCAGAGGCCTGCGAACCTGCAGACTCCCCCGAACCACCCGTCGTCAAGCGATTCGGAGTGATCACAGGATCCGGCAGGGGATCAAACGACAACACGCGAACCAACTCAGGAACATCAATATGCTTCGAGGTCAACCCACCTCGCAGCACATTGTCCGAGTTCGCCATGATCTCCACGCCGAACCCGTGAACGTATGCGTGCAACTGGCCCGCGTTGAGATAAATCCCCTCCCCTGGTTCAAGACGAATGTGATTAAGCAACAACGCACAGAGCACGCCAGGGTCGGACGGGTAACGGTCAGCCAGCTCGATCAGATGGTCGGCCACGATCGCGAATTCCGTCTTACCGGTATCACGGTAGGCCCGAGCTCCCTCCACGACAGCAGCGATCAGTGTTTTGCGCTGGTCAGAGGGGAGAGTAATCCACGTTGTGACCAGGCTGCGCAACCCCTCAGAGGGAAGAATCCCGGAGATCAACACGCGGTAGCGCTCTAATTCCGGGACGGACAATGCGTCGAAAAGCTTGAGGGTCTGCTCAATCGGGCGGAAGCCACACATCGCATCGAACTGAGTGAGTGCCACGATCAATTCGGGCTTGTGATTATCATCGCGATAATTCCGCTCCAACGCATCACGTGCGATACCCAGGGTGTCCTCCCGGGCACACCCCTCCTCTGCCTGCTCTTTCGTCGGATGAGCTTGCAAACTCAATGGCTTATCCGCCGCAAGCAACTTGAGTAAGAACGGCAGCCGTCCCTCGTACGCTCGGGACATGCCAGCACCCAGCGCACTGACGGAATCCGAAGCGATGAGAACATCCAGGGGTTCGCCGTCCACTGTTGCCGGGGCGCCCGGATGGGCACCAAACCACATTTCCGCCTCCGGATGATCCGAGGGCGTTGGCCGGCCAGCCATCTGTGCTATCGCCGTGCGCGACCCCCACGGATACGTACGAATTGCCCCAGTGAGCGGCTGAACCATCTAAACCTCCGTTAAAAATATCTACCGTGCAGCGTGACATGCTGGTAACAACAATGTGCTGGCCACAAAACTCATGCGGACAAGCTACCTACACCGCCATCACTCCTGAGCAACGACATAGGCAGCAGCAGCCGCGCACCGCGCAGCCAACACACAGATATACGCGACCGCGGAATGCAGATCCGAGGCCGTCAGATCCACCACCGTCACCGGCCGCGCATCAAAATACCTCTCGAGTCTACTGAGCTCCTGCTCCGAAGGATATGCCCGCGACACCCCCGTATCAGGCTCATCATTTCTCCCCCGACCTGAATATCCCCCTGGCCCCGGCACCACCACGGCAGCCAGCGGCTGAACCGCGGGAGCATCCAAAAACGGATCATAAAAAATTGACTTATCGACGTCACTAATAGCCCCACTACCCAACCTGGTCATCGTTTCCGACGACGAATCGATCGCCGTATCCATCGACGTCCCCCGGTGAAGGTAGGAATAGAACCGGGCAAGCTCAGCTGTATCGGCGGTAGCAGCGACAATGCCATGCTGGAGCAGCCGCCTTGCCGCGAAAGAGGCAACATGCCGAGTAGCGCCATCGCCTGCAATGACCACCCGGTGATCTTTCATACGCAAACCCAGCTGACGCGCAGGATTCACGGACTCATCGCGCTCGGGACCACTAGCTTCCATCTCACGATCGACGGCATCGGCCGCATAGTCCAACACGCCTTGAATCGGCAGTTGGCCGACAAGGCCACATCCGCCCGTCACCGTGGCCACATACCGCCCCCACGATTCTTCGACGGCACCCGGAATGTCCGGAACAACAAGGCCATACCCGCTGCCCGCCTCCGCAACGGGTCCCGACGTCGGCGCAGCCACCATAACCATCGCACCGACCTGCCGGCACCGCACCACGGCTTCCTCCGCTTCACGGTCCGCAGGATCCGGCGTCAGGACAATCACGCAATCCATTGCTCCCACGTACCGCGGCAGACGGTCCACCACCGCGATGGGGACCGACGGGTCCGGAATCAGCGCGACAGCGGCACGGGCAGCGTGGACTGCAGTATCCGAACACGCCACAATCACAACGCCGCGAGCAACGTCGGGAATACTTTTCGCGAAGGAACGGAGATCCTCAGAGGAATCGTCGGCAGTGTCGTCGGCAATTCCGAAAAAGTCGGAACGGAGACTTTCTATGCTGGGGCCGTCGGGCGTGCTCTCGATCGTCGGGCGATCAAGGACTGACATCACGTCAGATAGTGATCGGGCGACGGAGCGGATGCGCGCGCCTTCTTGAGCTACCGTGACAAGCGTTTCGCGGGGGTACACAACGGCCTATTCTAGGCGCGAATAACCGCTAAAACATCCGAGGTGAGGGCATCGACGGCCTCACGGGTCTTGGCCTCTGCGTTCAACCTGAGGAGCGGTTCCGTATTCGAGGCACGCACATTGAACCACTCACCGTCCCCGAGCTCAACGGTGAGACCGTCGAGTTCATCCATGCTCTCGGCGCGTTCGGCGTACGCGGCACGCACGGCCTCAACCCGCTCCCGCTGAGCCTCGGCGGAATCCAGACGCGAGTTGATTTCACCGGAAGCCTCGTACCGCGAGTAGTGGTCCATCAGCTCCGACAGGGGCTTGTCCTGCGAGCCCAGCGCGGCGAGCACGTGGAGGGCCGCCAACATTCCGGAATCGGCGTTGAAGAACTCCGTGAAGTAGTAGTGAGCGGAGTGCTCGCCACCAAAGATGGCGCCCGTCTCTGCCATCGTCGCCTTAATGAAGGAATGGCCGACGCGGGTACGCACTGGTTTCCCACCGTTCTCCGTGATCATTTCGGGGACGGTGTGGGAGGTGATCAGGTTGTGAATGATGGTCGCGCCGGGCTTCTGGCTCAGGTAGCGCTCGGCGATGAGCGCGCAGATCGCGGATGGCGTGACCGGGTTGCCTTTTTCGTCGACCACGAAGCACCGATCCGCGTCGCCATCGAAAGCCAGTCCGATATCGGCCTTCTGGTCAACCACGAATTTCTGGAGGTCCACGAGGTTCTTCGGCTCGAGGGGGTTGGCCACGTGGTTCGGGAACGTTCCGTCGAGTTCGAAGTACAGCGGGCGAATATCCAGCGGAAGGCCACCCAGAACGGCGGGAACGGTGTACCCACCCATTCCGTTGCCGGCATCCACCGCGACAACGAGGGGACGCGAGGAAGTCAGGTCGACGAGGCTATTGAGGAACTTCGCGTAGCCGGGCAACACATCTTTGTCTGTGGACTCGCCACGGTCACCGTCATACGCCGGCACACCGTGCACGAGGTCATCTTTGATCTCAGCCAAACCGGTCTGCTCCCCCACCGGCCGAGCTCCCGCGCGGCACATCTTGATGCCGTTGTACTGGGACGGGTTGTGAGAGGCGGTGAACATTGCTCCCGCGCACTTCATGCTCCCGGATGCGTAGTACAGCTCATCGGTCGAGCACAGATGGACCTTGACGACGTCGAGCCCCTGATCCATGACTCCCTCGGCGAAAGCGTCGGACAGCGATGGTGAGCTTTCCCGCATATCGTGCCCGACGGCGACTGTGGATTCCCCCTCCGACCGGAGCAGACGAGCAAACGCGGCGCCGACCTCTTTCACAAAAGCTTCATCGATGTGCTCCCCGACGACCCCCCGGACGTCGTAAGCCTTGATAACGGAGTCAACAAATGAGCGATCGCGCGCAGGCACGGGAATCCTTTCGTCTGAATAATGTTCGCAGTTATCTTACACGGGCTTGACTTATCGATGTCACCTATCGCCATCCGGATCCGGGTCCGGAACGGCGTGGAGATGGCCGCGCTTACGCCCCGGAATGTTATGCAACGACGGGTGCCGAACTTCCGACGAGTCCTGTGTCCGCGACCACCCCTGGGCGGGCTCATGTGGTTCTGAGTGGTTCGACGCTCCCCGTCGCATCGTCCTTGCCGACGGTTCCTGCTCGGTCCCGGCGCGGTGGGATTCAGCCCGGTTATGGGGCGCGACGTGTGACGCGTGGTGGTTATCCGGCCGCCGGTGACGGCCCGTTTGGCCCGTCGTGATGAAGGACCTCCCGTAGGAGGACTCCACGGTGGGTTCTTCCCCGCGGCCACGCCACATGCGACGACGACGCTCCCGCTCCTTCGCTGCTTGGAGAAGGGGGGATTCGATCTCCCACTCGGCGTCATCGTCGGAGTCGGTATCGGCGTCGTTGTTGTAGGCGTCGGCTGCGTGGCCGTCGGGTGCGGACCTCATGCTTGACGGTTCCGTCGAGGATGTTCTTTTCTCGTTGTGATGGCGTGTGGCCTCACCGCGGTGTCCGTTTAAGCGCGAAATAGTGTCTTGAATATCGGCAACTGCGCCCTGGGTTGCGTCGGCATGACGAGCGCCAGAACCAGCACCAAACCGAGCACCGGGACCAGCAACAGAACCGGCGTCGAAATGCGCGTCGCCACTGTGAGTGTCATTGACGCTATCCAAGAGCGCTGTCATATCGTCGACACCATCGACGTCGGGCTCGTCGCGAATAACTGTCCACCCCTCGGGCGGGCGGAACTGCGCGGAATGGCGCGCACACAAATCCCAACTGTGGGGATTGTCGTCTAAGGAAAGGGGGCCGACGATGACTGTTTCCTCCGCGTGCGAATACACCAAGGTCGCAGCTGCGGGTCGGCCACAACCGGGGCGGCAGCACAGTCGCTTCTTATTCACGCGCTTTTCGTTCACGTCGCATTAGTCTAGCTGCCCATGTCCTCAACGCCGACGGCGTGGATGATTCATCCTGTCGGCGGCGCCCATTAGGGTTGGTGGCATGGATTATTCCCGCCGAGCTGAGCGCCACGGTCGTGGCATACGTGGGCCGATCTTGCCCCCCGAAGTTCCGCGGTGGACCAGCCGCCCGGCAGAATTCGACCAAGCCGTTTTAGACGCCTATGCCCCGATCCACGAGCAATGGTCGGAAGAGTTAGAACACCTGGACATCGCGCTAGACACTGTGCCACGCATGCGCTCCCGTCAATTGACGACGGTGTGGCCCGACGAAGTGGTGGCCGACGGCGCAGTCCCCCTGGGCCGGCTGATACCTGCCGGTGTCGACGATGATGGCCGTCCGACGCGGCCCCGGATCGTTGTCTTCCGACGCCCCATTGAAATGCGCACACAAAATATGACCGAGCGCTCGGAATTGCTCCACTACATTATCGGGAAGCTGGTGGCGACGTATTTGAACGTCGAGCCACGCATGATCGATCCAGATCTGGAATGAGCCGGCTGCTTTTACCCGGCCGCTTTACCCGATCTGCCTCTTCAAACGACGACGCTCACGTTCGGATAACCCACCCCAAATACCGAAGCGTTCGTCGTGCTCGAGGGCGTATTCAAGGCACTCATCACGAACCGCGCAGGCTTTACAAATGCGTTTTGCCTCGCGGGTTGAACCACCCTTTTCAGGAAAGAAAGCCTCAGGGTCTGTTTCTGCGCAGAGAGCTTGTTCTTGCCACTCTTGCTCCACAGAATCGAAAAGGATATCAAAGTCCTCGGCAAGGTCGGACGAGTAGGAGGCATCGCCAGGCTGGTCCGGCTGTGTAACTTCCTCTCCCATGAGCGCATGGAGGGTAGCGCGAGGGAAGTGCGCGGATGAATCAGCCATGCCTCTCCTTTTTGGTTAAACGACGTGGTCGCGCCGGGGTGGATGGCTACTGGCACGCGTCGCGGTATTCACATCAAGGGTCATTCATGCGGTCAACGGGCCGACAAGCTAGCACTACATCTTGTGGGGTCTTATGTTGTGCAGGCCGGCAAGCTTCTCGCACACTTTCCGCCTGATATGCACCATTCGCCCTGATAGGGGTCAAATACGCCTGGAAAAACCAGGCATTACCACTCCCGCAAGGACAAACCAAGCACATTTTCCGTGTCGGCGGAAAGTCTTTCTACAGGACGATTACACACGTGTAATTCGAATACGTCAAGCCCCGTCACCTGCGTAAACACGCCACATAAACCCCTTTAGTCACATCTGTCACACAGGTTACACAGGGGCGCTGACCCTTTTTCGGAGAAAACACGACATACCCTCATACTTAACCTGCAGACCACTAGATGTTGTGGTCTACAGGTTCCGAATGATTAATATACGTTTCCTTACCAATTTTTCATCAATGGGTGGGATAGATCCTTCCCGCGGAGGCTAAACGTCGGTAGAAAACCTAATTCCGCTATCTGGGATATTCACTCCGGGCCACACGCGGACACCGTCGATCAGTTCACACCGCGCACCGATCACTGCCCCCTCGCCGATCACCGCGTCGCGAAGAACAGCACGGGCACCAATCCGGGCACCCGCAGCAACGATGCAGCGCTCCAAGGTTGCGCCAGCCTCCACTTCGACACCGTCGAAAAGAACCGTCGTATCTAAGCGGGAGCCGCCGCCGACTTCACAACCGCGGCCCACGTAGGTGCCACCGAGCAAGAGCGCGCCTCCGCCGATCTGCGCCGACGAGTCCACCAGGGCTTCCCCGGTCTTCCCCACCAAAATCGGCGAATACGCAATACCGCGCACCAAGTCCGAACTACCGCGGACGAAGTCAGCCGGCGTACCCATATCACGCCAGTAGGCTTGGTCGACGTGGCCATACACGCGTAGTCCGTCGTCAAGTAGTTTCGGGAACACCTCCCGCTCAACAGACACAACACGGTTCTCTGGGATGCGGCCAATAATCTCGCGCTTAAAGACGTAGCAGCCGGCGTTGATCTGGTCCGTCGGCGGATCCATCGTCTTCTCTAAGAACGCCGTCACCCGGCCGTCCTCATTCGTCGGCACGCAACCAAAAGCACGCGGATCGGGAACGCGCACCAGGTGCATCGTGACGTCCGCATCCTTCGTCGCATGGGTTCCTAACACTGCGCGAAGGTCCGTGCCGCCCAACACGTCACCGTTAAAAACGAGGGCGTTATCGTGGCGGAGCGATGGCAGCACGTTACGAATACCGCCGCCCGTGCCCAGGGCCTCCTCCTCCACGACATACTCGATCTCGAGGCCCAGGTCCGAGCCGTCACCAAAGTGCTCCTGGAACACTTCTGCTTTGAACGACGTCCCCAGCACGACGTGGGTCATCCCGGCCGCTTTGATCCGGCCCAGCAGATGCTGAAGGAAAGGCACCCCCGCCGTCGGCATCATTGGCTTCGGTACAGAATTGGTCAAAGGACGCAGGCGCGTCCCTTTACCCCCCACAAGAATGACGGCATCCGTGTTCTCCGCGAGATGCGCACCGACTTCTAGCTGCTGTTGATCTGCAGAATCCTGTGCCCATCCTTGGGCACCCCTGAAATCAACGACCATTTTTTCATGCCTTTCTAGACGTGCGTGACTCCAAGCCGGGTCAACGGCCTGTGTCACCGCTATCAATGGACGCGCGAAAAGTGGCCGACGCGCGTGCGTACAACGATTCGCGATTAAACTACCACTCCCCTAGGACAAAACTGTGCTCCCGCGCCTAGGGGCGACGACGTGCCCCGTGCTTCCGTCGAGTCCCCCGCACATTCACGACGTTTTAGCTCTGATGCCCTTTGGTATGGCTATCCAGCCCAGCCAAGGCGACGAAAATTCCCGTTCGCGCTTTCAATCCGCACCACAGCGCAACACGCAACGGCAACCACCGCAGCCCCGGGTGCCGATCCGCCTGGAACCGGTAGGCGCTGTCATGATGGGCGGGAAGCATCGTTGATTTGTGCTTATTCGCGGAATGGCCCTGCGCGTGAGTCACCGTCGCCTCGGGAGTGAAGATGTTTTGCCAACCCGCGTGCGTCATGCGATCGCCCAGGTCAACGTCTTCCATATACATGAAGTACCGCTCGTCGAACCCGCCGATGGATTCAAACGCACCCCACCGGACTAACAAGCAGGAACCAGACACCCAACCTGCCTCGCGTTCACGGTCAAGGTCAGCGCCACATCGATACTTCTTTGACCAGGGGTTATTCTTCCAAATCGGCCCCAACAGAGCGTGTCCAATACCGCTAATAACTTCCGGTACTTCCCGCGCGGACGGATACACACTGCCGTCGGGTTCCACAATTTTCGGCCCTACCGCTCCGGCCCGTGGGTGGCGATGCGCAGCCTCAATCATGCGGTCAATCGACCCCGGCGAGAACTCCACATCGGGGTTCACAATCACAAAGAATTCGCTATCCACCGCGTTGTCGTGACCCCGCCGTCGAGCCAACAGACGAGCCGCAATGTTCACCGCAGTTCCGTACCCCACATTTCCGCCCGTGCGGAGCAGCTCCACATTGGGCGCGACAGCTGCTTCCGGAGCGCCGTCGGTCGATCCATTATCAGCCATCACGACGACGAACTCCCGGCTGGTCGCGTCGGCAAGAGAATCGAGGAAACGACGGAGGTGATCCCCTGGCGAATAGGTCACGGTCACGATGGCTAGCGGAGCTCGATCCCCCTTGAGCTGGTGTTCTGCTGGTGACTCTGCCTGTTTATCGCTCACAGGTTCCATACTGTACTCGATCCCGCGATGAATCAGCACACACCGGTGACAGCGCGATGGACACCATCCTCCCAGGCCGGCAGCGGTGTCAGCCCCAGCGCGAGCCACGACGAATTATCGAGAACAGACCAGTGAGGACGCGTTGCCGCCGTCGGATAATCCTGGGTCGAGATCGGGATGACACGATCCGGATCTGCCCCGACCTCTGCGAATACTCGACGCGCCACGTCCCACCAGGTGCACGCGCCCGCACCCGTGCAATGAACGACGCTCCCGGGGGCAAGGATCGCGGGGAAACTGATCGTTGCCGACGACGCGCCCGAGAGCTCCCACAGGCCACGGGCAAGGTCAAACACGTTGGTGGGGCTTCCCCACTGATCATTAACGACGCGGACGTGGGGGCTATCGTCGCCGCGGGACTGCTGCTCCAGGCGCATCATGGTGGAGACAAAATCTTGGTGGTCAGGCAAGGCCGAGCCTGAATAAACCCACGCGGTTCGGACAATGACGGAGGGCACGTCGGTATTCTCGAATGCTGCCTGAACAGCGCGGTCGCCGGCTAACTTGGTACGGCCATAGACCGACTGCGGATAAGTGGGGGTGTCGACGCGTAGCGGTGCGTGTCCGCCGACGAAGGGCTCCGACGTTTCTGTCTGATTGACTGACTCGTCGCCCCCATCCGGTTCTGTGGCGTCGTTCTGGCCGTAGACATAATCCGTCGAGATGTGGATAAACGGTATTTCTGCCTGCGCGGCCGCCTGCGCTAAATACGCGGCCCCATCAGTGTTGACGGCACGTGCAGCGTCCTGGTGAGCAGGTTCTTCGGCGCGGTCCACGGCGGTGTAGGCGGCGGCGTTAATGATCAAGTCGGGCTGTTCCGAATCCAGAACGTCATGAATAACGTCCTGGTTGGTGATGTCCAAATCCGCCCGCCCCACACATGAGATGCGCCCACTCCGTACCGGTGCCGGAGCAGTCATTGCTAACGCGGTTCCTAGTTGGCCTCGCCCTCCGGCGATGAGGATATTCACGGTCTTTACTCTCCTTGTGCCTGTGTACACGGGGCCGGGTCGCACCACCGACGTTTGCCACCCATATGTACTCCCATGCGTGCTCCGTCATAACGGTCATGACGTTCGACATGCCAAACGGTTATCGCGTCTCGCATAAACTACAGCGTAAACTGTATATTCTCGAAAAGCTTCACGGTCATGCCGCCTTAATGTGTAGGCATAGCTATCGACCAAAGGAAATTTTTTGTATGGGTAGGACTGACGATTCTCGAGGCCAGGGCCCGAAGGGGCACTACTGGCGCGGTGACGATTCACATGGACGCTCGTCGCACGAACGCAGCGGCGACGCATCACGGCGGAGTTCCTATCGCCACGAGTCGCCATCTGGAGCCGGGGCCAACGACGCCACCAGCGAACAGTCTGGTGCTGGGCGTCGCGGCTACAACGGATCTACCCGCTATTCCGCCTCACGTCATAATCCTGATGACCATTCTGGTCACGAGAATCTGCGCGACCGCACCCCTCGCGAGCGCGGCAATCACCGCCATCGGTCCACCGACGCGTACCGACGCAGGAACACCTACGCGGAATCCTCCCAACCGTCACGCAATCGGGGCCGCCCTGCGAACCGGGCGGCCGGTGCCAGAGTCATTCAGGCGCCACCGAATGCACGCCCCAGTCACAAACAGGTGGGATCGCGGACAGTCAAGTCGCTCTTAGTAGTCATCGCGTTGGTCTGCGTCATACTGCCCGCCGTCGGCTATAGAGCGATCGGCGGGTTGGGCAATGAAATGGCCTCCGCCGGAAACCTCAAGCTGGGCGAAAAAGGCAAAGCTAAGGACGGCGCCACCGATATCCTCCTCGTCGGCGCGGACTCACGCACCGATGCCAAAGGGAATCCATTAAGTGAGGAAGAGGCGAAAATGCTCCGCGCCGGGGATGACGTCGCAACCCTGAATACCGACACGATCGTCCTCATCCGCGTGCCCAATGATGGGTCGTCGGCAACGGCAATCTCGATTCCCCGCGATTCCTATGTCCACACAAAGGACTTGGGGAACACAAAGATCAACGCGGTGTTCGGGTCAACCAAGTTTGAGAAAGAGAAGGAGCTCCAGGACGAGGGGAAAGACAAGGACGACATAGATAAGGAGTCCACAGAAGCTGGGCGTTCCGCACTGATCGATGCCGTGGCGAACCTCACGGGGATTACGGTCGATCACTACGCGGAGATCGGGCTCCTCGGGTTCGTGCTGCTCACCAACGCTGTCGGTGGCGTGGAGGTCTGTCTGAACAACGACGTTGACGACGACTTCTCCGGGGCGCACTTCAAGAAGGGCGCACAAACGCTTGATGGCGCGGATGCTCTTTCTTTCGTCCGCCAGCGCCATGGTCTTCCTCGTGGCGACCTCGACCGCATCGCGCGGCAGCAGGCGTTCATGGCGTCGTTGGCTCACAAGATTCTCTCGACGGGCACGCTGACGAGCACGTCAAAAATCTCGAAACTCTCCGAGGCTGTTGAACGGTCGGTGGTGTTGGACAACGACTGGGATGTCATGAGCTTTGCGACGCAGATGCAGGATGTTGCCGGCGGGCATGTGTCATTCCAAACCATCCCGACGACCAGCCTGGACGGAACGGGCGACAACGGCGAATCCATCGTTACCGTTGATCCCGACCAGGTGAAGGCGTTCGTCGCGAAGACCGTCGGCGAGGAACCGCCGAAGAAGAGCGAGGATAGACACAAGGATTCGAGTGAATCACCGTCCGAGAGCTCAACTGAGGAAGAACCGGTCGAACGGGACTTCATGGCGTCGCAATACACGGTGACGGTGACGAATGGTTCATCCGTCACGGGCCTGGCCAGCCGGGTCTCGAAGATCGCGACTAGCGAGGGCTACGCGGAAGGGACCACGGCCAATGACACGGAGGGCAGCTCGCAGACCAGCGTCGTAAAGGTTGCCGATCCCGATTCGCACCCCGCGAAGTTCCTGGCCCAGAAGTTGCATCTGAAGGTGGAGCAGGACTCGTCGCTCTCGGATAACGAGATCAACGTGTACCTGACCAATGACTACAACGGGCCGGGCAAGACCGAGGATTCTCTGCAGAAGTACCTTGATGGAGAAGAGTCCGACGACGCCAACAACGCGGATGCGAACGCTGGGGCTGGGGGTGCCAGCGATGCTGGTCCTGGCGAGAAGGGTGAGACCAATACTCAGCCTGGCGAGTCGCCTAAGTTTGATGCTGGTGACAGCCCCAAGTGCGTGAATTAACGGGTGTGTACCGGCGGGGCAACCCGCCTCCGCCCCGCAAACGGCGCGCAACCCAATAACGACGCAACCCTAGAAATGGAGCACCGATGGACCTGCTGAGAGCTGCGCTGAAGCACGACCCCAGTGCGCCCCGCCTGACTGTCTACGTGGATTCCCCCGACCCGCGGAAATCGTCCCGCATGGAGTTCAGCACCATCACCCTGGATAATTGGACGTCCAAGCTCGGGAATTATTTCCTCGACGAAGCCATGATGGAGCCCGGGGACTCGGTGGCCGTGGCTATGCCAGCCCGGTGGCAGACCGCTGCGGTCATCCTTGGAGCAGTTCGAGCTGGCATCACACTTATCGACGACGAGAGTGACGCTGATGCGGAGACCGTTGGCCTTGTTGCGTTTGTTGAATCTCTTCTTGCGCCCTCGGGCGAGGGCACAGATGGCACGGAGGCTTCAAGGGATGCCGGTGCTCGGGCCGGGAACCCGTTTGCGCGCTATACCGACAACGTAACGGCATATTCTGACGCGCCGGTTTATCTCTGCACCGACGACCCCTTCGGACGCTCAGTCGAAGACACCGGGGTTGACCTGGACGAACTCGACGTCGAGGAACCGATGGATCTCTTTGGCGAGGCCCGCCTGTGCCCCGACGCTTTTATGGGCGACGACGCTGCAGCAGACGATCCCGACCACATCGTTCTCCGCGACCACAACGGAACGCTAACCGTCGGCGAACTCCATGAGGCTGGTCAGCGGTGGTACGAGGCGCAACTTCACGACAATGATGCGGTAGCGGAAGCCAGTGAAAACGCACCTCAGCCACACCGTGCGCTTCTGGGCGCGTGGCCAAGCATCCGTGACTTCTTAATCGTCGCCGTCGGCACCTGGGCGAATAATGGCTCGCTCGTCTTTTATTCCGATGAAACCAACCGGAATGACGGCCGATACCGCGATATTGCGGCTTCCGAAAAAGCTGCTATCAGCGATTATCTACAATAACGAGCAATAAGGGCACTATCTGGGGCATCTTCCAGCCCAAGCACCGGCGCCATCATCAACGCATGACAAAAGCGGATGCCTCGTCGGCATCCGCTTCATCTAAAAATTACCAAGCAGAATTTACTTGGAGTGGCACTTCGAGTGGCACTTGGTCAGGAAAGCCAGCTTTCCACCGGTGCGGCCAACTTTCTGCAAGCCACTGCTCTTGGCTGATTCAATCTTGGCCTTACGCTCTGCACGTGCAGCTTTCTTCTCTGCCTTGCGTGCGCGACGGGATTCCTTCTTGGAAACTTCCTTGTGCTTCGTGCGCGGAGCCGCAGCGATGTTCAGCAAACCACCGACGATAGCGGTGTTCAGCGCGAAGCTCAGGGCTTGAGTATTCTTCTTCTCTGGTTCACTTTCCTCCCAGAAGCGGTGGCCGGCGTAAGTCGTCGGAACGAGGGAGCCCACCAAGCCAAGTGCTGCAAGGCGCGGGAAAATGCCAAGGCCCAAGGCGGTTCCCAGGCCCATCATCGAAACACCATTTGCTTGAACAAGAAGGTTGGAGGAAACCGGGAGTTCCTTAATCCCCAGCTTGTCAGCGGCCTGCTCAACAACGCCGGACAGCTGTTCGGAGTTGTCCAAGGCGTTCTTTCCGCCGACGATAAAAACAGGGGCAATGGCCGCGCGGCCAATGAAACGCAGAAGCTTAGACATAAATGTTCACCTCATGAGTCGGATTGGTTCAGTAATGATTCTGGTGAAGGTCAGTTGTAGATTGTAGGCGCATTCAGGACATTAATCACCATCCACGCGCCTGTAGTGAGGTTTTCTTCGCAAACGTGGCCGCTCTGCAGAGACCCCACACTATTAACGGAACAAATTTTTTACATAGTGCATTCCTACCGCGGCATATTCCCTCAACAAGCTATGGTTCTGCACGCTGCGCGGATTCGTCGCCCCCACAACCTCAACATCGCACTCACGGAAAAGCCCGGCACGACGCAACCGCTCCACGATCATGTCAATGCGTATGCAGTGGAAATCCGTGCTCACCACCACGAGCGATTGCGGTTCCCGGCCCAACCGCTGCGTCATAATCGCGTGAGCATGCCGAAGGTTTTCCTCCGTTGTCGTCGAGGTGTCCTCAATCACAATGTGTTGCGGCTGCATGCCTTGTTCGCGCGCATACTCCGCCATCGCCTCCGCCTCGGGGCGCGGCTCGTCGTTCCCCCGCCCACCGCAGAGCACCAACACTGGTTCGTGTTCGAGCCTCTCGTCGCGGCCACTTTCCGACGGATGTGCGCGCTCTGTGTCACGCCAGACTTCTATTCCCTTGTCGACGCGATACGCCAAGACGCGGGATACCCGACCTTGGATCAGCCCGGCGCCACAGACGATGATCCCTTTCGGAACGCCTGCATGATGCCGGCCAGAACTGTCATACTGGCTGTCATACTGGCCCGAACGATGCGACCAAGGCGTTGACCGATGACGCCGCACAGCACGCACAAAACACACGAAGCCAGCGCCCAGCACGACGAACACCAGCGAATACCCACCTGCGACAACCCTGACGAATGGCTGCACACCACTCGGCATCAGCGCAATCCATGCGGCCGGAATAACGGTGGACGTCCACCACGCCGTCGCCGTCACCGCAGCCAGGTGGATAGGCCCTCGGCCGTCGGGCGTGCGAAGGGCTCGGCCCATCTTCCGCGCTGTCCACACCCCCACTGCGCTGGTCACGGCGAGCCCCGCGGGAAGTAAGCGCCACGTTCCCACGTCGATAAGAAAAGAGAGTGACCAACCGATCACCCCAGCTCCGGTCAGGGCAATCGCGGCTGCAGGAGTGCGCGCGGTTTTCTTCACTGGCAGATCACTTTCTGGCAGCTCACTCGGCGTCAGACATGAGCTTCTGGCGGAGCGCAAGGTCCTTCTTCAGGACGCTGGTCTCCATATCTTCCTGGTACTTCACCATTTTCGTGATTAACGACGGATCCCCTGCCGACAGAATTCGCACGGCCAGGAGGCCCGCATTTTTAGCGCCACCAACGCTGACCGTGGCGACGGGAACACCGCTGGGCATCTGGACGATGGAGAGGAGCGAATCAATGCCTTCCAAATTGTCCAGGGGACGGGGAACTCCGATGACTGGGAGCGGCGTCGCTGCGGCCACCATGCCGGGCAAATGCGCTGCCCCACCGGCGCCCGCGATGATGCACGAAATGCCCCGCTTGTGGGCCTGACGTGCGTAATCAAGCATGCGTTGTGGGGTTCGGTGCGCGGAGACCACGCCGACCTCGAAGGGGATCCCGAACTCCTGAAGAATATCGGCGGCCGGCTTCATTATTGGCCAGTCTGAATCCGACCCCATGATGAGGCCCACCTTGGGACCGTTGGGCTGCGAATCAGTGCTGACCTGCCCGGCGCTCGCCGAATCCGTGTATCCACTGTTGTCACTCATGTCAATTGTCCTCTCTTGCCCGGAACTTTTATTGCCTAGTTGCGCCGAACCTAGTCGGCAGTCTCCGGCCAGCGCCCGTGAACCAAGAAATAGGCAGCTTCCTGGGCCTTCTTTCTCACATCATCGGGAGACACAGCATTCGACTGCTCACCGAAAGAGCCAGCTGAGCTAGACGAGTCCCCGGAATCCGACCCCAATGATGCCGAGATGTTCACATGCCCTATCTTCCGCCCAGGCCGGAACCCTTTGCCATAGAAATGGATTTTTGCTTCCGGGAACCGCTTCCACACATGAACCATGCGCTCTGACCAGGCCATATCCGGATCCTCGTCTCCACCCAGTACATTGGCCATCACCGTGCACTCAGCAGTCATCGCGGTGCTACCGAGTGGCATGTCCGCCACCGCCCGCACATGCTGCTCAAATTGGCTGGTCACGCACCCGTCCTGCGTCCAATGGCCGGTGTTGTGCGGTCGCATCGCCAGTTCGTTAACCACCACGGCCGGATCGCCGTCCACATCTGTCGTCTCGAAAAGTTCGACGGCCATCACGCCGGTCACGCCGAGTTCTGTCGCAATGCGCGTAGCGATTCGTTGTGCTTCGTCGTGAAGAGAGGGCTTCAACCCCGGCGCGGGAGCGATAGCCAGCCAACAAATGCCATCTTTTTGTACAGATTCGACGACGGGCCATAACGCGGTTTCTCCTGATGGTGTCCGCGCAATCATCGCGGATAGCTCGCGAACCAAGTGAACTTTGCGCTCGGCCATGACCGGGGTGCCGTCATCAAGGAGGGTAGCGACGAGGTCCGCGCACTCGTCTTCGGATTCGGGGAACCAGACGCCGTGTCCGTCGTACCCGCCGCGGCAGGCTTTGATGCACACTTCCCCGTCCATGACATGCCAGAACTGGCGCGCGTCGTCGACCGACTCCATCGCCATGAAGGGAGGCACGGGGAGCCCCATCTCCCGGAGTTTCTTCCGCTGGGCCAGCTTGTCCTGGGCGTAAAGCAGCGCGTCGGGGCCCGGCTCCACATTCACCCCTTCGGATTGCAATGTTCGCAAATGCTCCGGGGGTACGTGCTCGTGATCGAAAGTGACAGCGGTCGCCCCCGATGCCACGCGATGCAAGTCGTCGAGATTCGTGTAATCACCAATGACCACGTCGGGAATGATCTGGGCGGCGGACGCTGAGGTATCTGAGGCGAGCAACCGCAAGGACTGCCCTAATTCCGCCGCGGCAGGCTGCATCATGCGAGCCAATTGCCCGTCGCCGACGACAGCGATCGTGGGCTGGCCTTCGATATGCGAGTCCGACGCGACCCGATCTGCCTTATCTTGATCTGCCTTGTCTACGGTATCTTCCGATCTAGCACTCACCCGGTTAAGTATAGGGGCCGCTACCAGCGGTGGCGCAGGCGTCTGGTGGTCACGCGTTTTACTCTGCGTACTTTTGCAACATTCGGGACCATCAAGGGGGGCATTCGGTAGACGTCGAAAATAAGGGTTGATCGACGACGATGCAGCCCGGTGACCTGGTCTAATGGGATATCAACGATATCGTCTTTAGCGAACCTAGCGACGACGCGATAGTTCGTGACGACGAGGCGATTGCGCCACCACTTCATCACCGGGCGGGCGAAGAACCAGGCCATGGCGACGACCCACGCTATGAGGAGGAACTGGCGCAGTCCGCCGAAGCCACCATCGACGAAAGGGCCGGCGGCGCCATCGATCATGCCGATGATTCCCCACATGATTCCGCTGATGAGGATGGTCTCCAGGACAGGGAAGACGAGGGTACCTCGTTTGGAATGGACGTCAACGAGAACTCTTTCATCGTCCGCGATGCGGTATTCGGGGAAGCCGCCGTTGAAGGGTGGGAGCGGTTCCAACGAATCGTCATCGAGGGGCTCGCCACCGTAATCCTGGCTCCACAGGTCGGAGCCTCCGTAACCTCTGCGGCCATCGCGTTCATCGAGGTCATCCGTCGGTCGGTACGCATGGCTTCGGATGGCCACAGTGAGGCACCTCCCTTCTCAGCGTGAGTCCCTTCGCGACGTGCATTGGTTTTTGGCGTATGTCGTTCTCGACGTGATCGTCGACAAACTACCAGTTTTACCAATTGTCACATGATTAACGTCAGTATCCCAGTGTTATCTCCTGTAACATCATAGTGGGCGACGGAACACGGCCTCGTGGACACAGGCTCATGAGTAGCGCAGATGCGTAATATCGCCGGCCGCCACGGTGTGAATTTGCCCCCGAGCATCGCGAATGAGCAATTCACCCGCGTCGCTAATATCCACCGCCGTGCCGGTCAGTTTTCCGCCATCGGGCAAACCGGCGCTAACCGACTCGTTCAAAGTTGCCGACACCGACTTGTAATCGTCGATAAACGACGATGCCGATCCGCCCGCATTCCGCCATTGCCGCTGCCTCTCAAGCAGTGAGCCCAGGACGGCGATGGTGACCTCTGTCCGATCGACATGCTTGCCTTCCAGGGCAAACGAGGTTGCCTTATCAATGGGTAGTTCCGCCTTCGTGAGATCAATATTGAGCCCGAACCCGACGACCACCGTGGGATTATCAGACATACTGACCGCTTCGGCGAGGATTCCGCACATCTTGTCCCCGCGCACCAAAATGTCGTTCGGCCACTTCACGCGGGCATCAATGCCATACGAGCGAACCGTATCGGCCACCGCCACCCCAGTCAGAAGTGGGAGCAATCCGAGTTTTGTCGGTGGCACTTCCGGGCGGAGCAGCACACTCAACGTGACCTGGCTGTGCCGCGGCGCGCTCCAGGCTCGCCCCAAACGACCGCGTCCGGACACCTGTTCTTCCGCAATCAGAACAGAGAGATCCGGGAGCGTCCTGGCCGCCGCATGAAGATCAGTGTTGGTCGATCCCGTTGACTCAACGATCGCGACATCGTTCCACCCCTGTTCGCGCAGAGCCTTCACCACACGCTCGTGATCTAACGGTGGCCTTACCCCCGCATTTTCACTTTCATTATCATTTGGCGACGTTGTGTCGGTGCGGTTGTCTTGCTCGCCGGAGCTTCCTTGCGAACCCTCAGACCACTTTCCTGGGGGCACTTGCGCACCTTTCGCCGACGCATTACCCGCACCGGACCACGTACCGGGAGGAACTTGTGCCCCCTTCGCGGATGCATCACCCTCACCCGACCATTTACCGGGCGGAACTTGTGCCCCCTTCGCCGACGGATCGCCACCGTCGGACCACTTCCCCGGCGGAACCTGCGCACCCTTCGCAGACGGATCGCCACCCGCGCCCTGCGCGTCCCGTCGGTCGTCGCCTGTGTCGTCGTTATTCCTGTGCTTATCGTCGTGAGTCATGTTTCTTATTCTTCACCATAAGGATTGAGAACCATAAGTATTAATGACGCAGTGAGGTCGCCCAGCAACCGTCGAGAGCTCACACCAGCACCACATGCCTCTTTCCGCCACTTTCCCTCTTTATGGGGGGCTCATCCGGGGGAATTGCAGACGTTTCAGTCCGTTCCTGTTGGTATTTGGGCCTAGACTTAAGCACATGACAGCCGCCACACTCACCGCGGATACAACCGCACAAGACATCCACACCACCGCCGGCAAGTTGGCCGATCTACGGTCGCGTCTCGCAGAGACTCAGATGCCTATGGGCCAAGCGTCCATCGACAAGATTCACGACCGGGGCAAGCTTTCCGCCCGCGAGCGCATCGAATATCTCCTTGACGACGGTTCCTTCGTCGAAGTTGATTCCCTGGCCAGACACCGGTCCACGAACTTCGGGCTCGACGCTAAACGCCCTCTCACCGACGGTGTTGTCACGGGCTACGGAACGATCGATGGCCGCAAGGTCTGTGTGTTCTCGCAAGACGTCGCCATTTTCGGTGGTGCGCTCGGCGAAGTGTACGGCGAAAAAATCGTCAAGATCATGGACTTGGCCATTAAGACCGGGGTGCCGCTGATCGGCATCAATGAAGGTGCTGGTGCCCGTATTCAAGAGGGCGTTGTGTCCCTGGGCCTGTACTCCAAGATCTTCTTCCGCAACACCCGCGCATCGGGCGTTATCCCGCAGATCTCCCTGATTATGGGTGCGTGCGCAGGTGGCCACGTATACTCGCCAGCGCTGACTGACTTCATCATCATGGTGAATAAGACCTCCAAGATGTTCATTACCGGCCCGGACGTCATCAAGACCGTGACCGGCGAGGAAATCACCCAGGAGGAACTCGGTGGTGCTTCAACCCACATGAGTTCCTCGGGTACATCCCACTACACCGCGGAAAATGACGAAGACGCCCTGGACTTCGTGCAAGAGCTCATCAGCTACCTGCCACAAAATAACCGGGCCGAAACGCCTCGTGTCCCTGCCGATCCATTCGAAGGCTCCATCGAGGACAACATCACCGACGCGGACCGTGAACTGGACACGATCATCCCAGACTCCCCCAACCAGCCGTATGACATGAAAGATGTCATCACCCACATCTCCGACGACGAGGAGTTCCTGGAGATCCAGGAAGGCTACGCCGAAAACGTCATCATCGGTTTTGGCCGGGTCGAGGGACGTGCCGTCGGTTTCGTCGCCAATCAACCCATGCAATACGCAGGGTGTTTGGACATTAAGGCCTCTGAGAAGGCTGCGCGATTTGTCCGTACCTGTGACGCGTTCAACATTCCGATCATTGAGCTTGTCGACGTTCCGGGGTTCCTTCCCGGCACTAACCAAGAGTTCGACGGCATTATCCGTCGTGGTGCTAAGTTGCTGTACGCCTACGCAGAGGCCACCGTCCCGAAGATCACGGTAATCACGCGTAAGGGCTACGGCGGAGCGTACTGCGTCATGGGCTCCAAGGACATGGGCGCGGATATTTCGCTCGCATGGCCCACCGCCCAGATTGCCGTGATGGGTGCTGCCGGCGCCGTCGGATTCGTCTACCGCAAGGAACTGAAGAAAGCGGCTAAAGAAGGCAAGGACGTTGCTGCCCTGCAGAAGTCCTATGAGCAGGAGTACGAAGATACCCTGGTCAACCCCTATGTTGCGGCCGAACGCGGGTTCGTCGACGCCGTTATTCCGCCTAGCGAAACTCGCGGCCAGATCATCGAAGGCTTGCGCCTGCTGGACCGCAAGGTGGAGAACGTCCCAGCAAAGAAGCACGGAAACATTCCGCTGTAACCAACGTGGCCGAGGGGCGACCACCTTCCCCGCCCCTCCGTCGTTAGCAACCGTTATTAACGACGACTATTAACGACGACGGCCTCCACGGGAGAAACAGCGAGAAATGGAGTTTACATGTCTGACGGCTCACACGTGGACGACACCACAACCAGCGCTAGCGACACGGGCGCACCCGGTGACGGAACAGCGACCGAGAAGAAGCCTGTGTTCCTCAAAGTGATCAAGGGAAATCCCACCGCGCCTCAAGTGGCAGCCCTGACGGCTTTGTTTGCAGGTATGTCAGCTAATGCGGGCGACGACGGCGAACCCGAGACACTGAACAACTGGGGACGCTTCGACGAGAAGTTCACGAACACGCACACGTCGAATGCCGGTAGCTTCCCCAACCTGAGGTTCTACTAAGCCCGCTGATCTCATTGTTCCGCGTGTTTTAATGGGACCATGATCATTCTGGCGTCCTCCTCCCCCTCGCGGTTATCCGTCCTCCGCTCTGCTGGCGTCGAGCCAGCCATCGAACCGCCCGAGGTCGACGAGGTCGCCATTTTGCGCACTGTGCGCGACAAATCCCCCGAGGACCAAGTCTGCGCCCTCGCCCACGCAAAAGCCACGGCTATTGCGTCGAGACACCTCACATCGGTCCACCCCGAAGGCGATAATCTCACGCCCCGGGTGGTTATTGGTGCCGATTCGATGCTGTACCTGGATGGCGAACTTCAAGGCAAACCCCACACCGTCGAGGAAACAATCCGTCGCTGGACTAACCAGCGCGGGAAAACTGCGCGACTCATTACCGGGCACTGCATTATCAACCTTGACACCACGGCGACAGATGAGGACACCTTCGTGCGCGCGGCCTCCACGACAGTGCATTATGCACATGCTTCCGACGCCGATATCCGCGCGTACGCAAATTCCGGAGAGCCCTTGAACTGTGCCGGTGCGTTCACACTGGAGGCCATGGGCGGGTGGTTCATCGACCGCATCGAGGGGGATCCGTCGTCCGTCATCGGTCTCTCACTCCCCCTTGTGCGGGAGGCGCTATACAACTTCGGTTACGAGGTTTCTGAGTTCTGGAACCGCTCTGAGCACGCGAATTAAGCCCGCCATCACTGGGAATCACACCCGGTGGTTACGTCGGCTCGGCGGGTGAGAAATATCAAATAAAACCTTATTGACACCCCGGCCCACCTGCCCTATATTTATTAATTGCTTTAATTTTTTATAATGTAGTTAGGGCTAACACATGTGGACGCAATCACGCAGAGGCATACATGCGGATCCACGAACCCGCGCGCGGTAATCCGTCACCAAGGAGAAAACAATGACTTCAGTTACCGCTAACAAATCCACACCATCAACATCGCCACAATCGGCACCAACGGTTGACGCCGAGAGTTACTCGGACAAAAGGAAAGCCAGCCAAGCCGCACTCAAACAGCTCATTAAGCCAGTTCAGAGCCGGCTGCTAGTGTGCAGGATCCTGGCTTTCGCATCGTGCATCGTCGCCGTTGCCCCCTATGTCGCACTCACCCACATCGGTGATCTTCTTCTTAACGACGGTAGCCATGACGACATCAAACGCAGCGCCATCATCCTTGTCTACGCCTTCCTGACGCAGGCGTTCTTGTACACGCTTGCGCTGGCTATTTCGCACTTCGCTGATTTGCGGTTGCGCGACAGGATCCAAAGCGACATGGTGAAAACCCTGGCGCGGGCGCCCTTATCGTGGTTCAGCGACACCTCAACCGGCAAAGTGCGCAAAGCAATTAACGACGACGTCAAACAAGTGCATACGCTCATCGCCCACGCCCCCGTGGAACAAACTGCCGCGGTCGCCGGGCCACTAGTTCTTCTGGCGTACGCGTTCATCGTCGACTGGAGGCTTGGTCTCCTCTCCATCGCCACGTTCCCCATTTACGGCGCGCTGCAAGCGCTCACCATGCGAGGCATGGGCACCAAAACCGCCGAAATGGACGACAAACTGGGCGATATTTCCTCCGCCGCAGTCGAACTGACCGAGGGCATCTACGTCGTCAAGAACTTCGGACGAACCGGAGAAACGCATGCCCGATTTACTCAGGCATGCAAGGACTTTGCCTCCTTCTACTGGGAATGGTGCGGGCCGCTCATCCGTGCCTCGGCTCTGTCGCTTTCGTTCATCTCGGTCTCGACGCTCATGGCCATCAACGTGGGATTCGGGCTGCTGATGGCGAGCACCGGATGGGTCACAGTCCCCGAGGTTCTCACCTGCTCGCTGATCGCGCTGATTCTCCCTCGGACGATTGAGGTTCTGGGATCGACTGCGTGGGCATATCAGCAGGCAGGCAATGCAGCGCTCCGTCTCAAGGGAGTGCTGGATACGGAACAGATTCCTTATCCCGAGGAGCGCAATCCCGAGGACAATGCTTCATCCAGCGCTGGCATTCAGGCCAGCGGCACGAACGGCAACCAGGACATCGTTTTCTCCGACGTGTCCTTTGCCTACTCCACTGCCGACGGCAAAGTCGACGCCCTGCGCGATATCAATCTCCGGCTTCGCCCCAACACGGTGACTGCCCTCGTCGGACCATCGGGTTCCGGAAAATCGACTCTCGCAACAATGCTCGCCCGCTTCCGTGATCCCGATTCCGGAACAATCACCATCGGCGGCACACCGTTAACAGAGTTAACCGAACGGAAACTCTATTCCACAGTGTCATTCGTCCTGCAAAACCCCTACTTGCAGGACCTCCCGATCCGGGACATCATCTCCCTACCTCGCCCCGACGCGTCCGACGAAGCGATACGCGAAGCCGCACGTCAGGCCAATATTCTCGATGACATCGAAGCGCTCCCCCACGGTTTTGATACCACCCTCGGCGGGCAAACGGACTTCTCCGGCGGCCAGAAGCAACGGCTAGCCATCGCCCGCGCTCTCCTTGCCGACGCCCCCGTCCTGGTCCTCGATGAAGCCACCACCGCCACCGACCCGGATTGTGAGGCGGACATCCAACGCGCGCTCGCCCAACTTGCACGCGGCCGGACGGTCCTCGCCATCGGACACCATGCAGAATCCGTCGCCGGTGCTGACCATATTTGCGTCATGGAGCACGGCCGCATCGTCGCCCAAGGCACCGCCGATGAACTGGCCGAGCAACCCTTCTGGAAGCACCTCACACAAGGAGTCGCACAATGAGCTCTGAATCTCAATCCACCCTTGCGTGGGCACGTAACCTCCTTCTCATCAAAGACTTCCGGCACATCCTCACCGCCGAGGGCTACAGAAGGTTTATCCGCAGCCTGTGGTTCGCCGTCGTCCTCGGCATTATCGAAGGCGTGGGCATCTTCGCGGTAATCCCCGCCATCACCGCCTACAGCAATGGCGGCACCTCCATGGGGCTCACATGGCCACAATGGATCCTGGTGCTCGTTGTTCTCGCGGTCGCCGGTGCCATCATGACCTACGCCCAACAAACAACCGGGTATATGGCGGCCATGGACCTGCTGCGCCATTGCACTATTAACGTCGGCAATAAAGTAGCCCGGCTACCACTGGGCTGGTTCGACCGCACGGTGTCGTCGCGGTTATCCATCCTCCTCACTCAGTCCCTCATGCAGATCGGTGAGGGCGCGGCGCACTTCCTCGGCCCACTCGTTCGCGGCTTGACCACCATGATTGTGATGACCATCCTGGCCTGGTTCTGGGCATGGCAACTTGGGCTCGTCTTCTTGATCGCCATTCCGGTCATACTTTTATTAACGACGGCGACCCGCGCTCTGAAACGGGCCGGGGAACGGATGACTATTCCGACCGAAATCGACTTCGCCAGCCGCGTGGTGGAATTCGCGCACACGCAGCCGTCGCTTCGTGCCTCCGGGCGGGCACAATCGTATGAGCCGCTCGACCGCGCACGGTCGGACAACTACCGCAGCCATGCTAAAGACCTGTGGGTGAGCCTGGCCGGCAATGTGATCTCAGGGATCGGCGCGCAAGCTATCACCGTGGCGCTCATTATCGTGGCCGTGGTGTTGGGCACAAGCGGCACGTTGACCCCCATTGCAACGGTGGCGTTCATTGGTGTGTCGCTCCGGTTCTCCAAAATCCTTGAGGAAATCGTCGGCAATACGCTGGCCATTGAAGTTGCGCGTCAACCCATTGGGCAGGTCGACGAGATCATGTCCGCCCCCGAATTACCGACGCCCGCCGAGCGTGTGTCCCTCCCCGAACCGGGCACAGTGGCGATGAAGTCAGCCACGTTCGGGTACCACAGCGGCAACCCCGTCATTCACGACGTCTCCTTCACTGCACCTCAACACGGACTCACGGCGATCGTCGGCCCCTCGGGAAGCGGAAAGACCACGCTCTTCCGCCTCATAGCCCGCTTCTGGGATGTCGACTCGGGCAGCGTCAGCGTCGGTGGCGTCGATGTCAAGGACCAGCCCACTGAGCAGCTGATGGAGCAGATTGCCATGGTGTTCCAGGATGTTTATCTTTACGACACCACCCTGTTCGAGAACATCAAAGTCGGGAACGACGATGCCACCGAGGACGACGTGTACCACGCCGGAGGCCTCGCCGGCGTCCATGAAATCGCAGAACGGCTCCCCGGCGGGTGGCACTCCACCGTGGGTGAAGGCGGAAACCGCCTCTCTGGTGGCGAGCGTCAACGCGTTTCCATCGCCCGTGCTCTGCTCAAACGGGCGCCGATCGTGCTCTTCGATGAGGCGACGTCGGCGTTGGACCCCGATAATGAGGCGCACATCGAGCAGGCCATCAATGACCTTCGTGATCGCTCAACGGTGCTGGTTATTGCGCATAAGCTCAACACGATCCGCAATGCTGACAAGATCGTCGTGCTCGGTGAGGATGGTAACGTTGTGCAGGTCGGCACCCACGATGAACTCATTGCATCGAGTGGCATGTATCAACATCTATGGAGTGCCCGCGAAGCAGCACAAGGATGGTCATTAATTTGAGTCCCGGGCCCGGTCGCAAACCCGTCTTCGATAAGGAACAGGCTGTACAAGCCGCGCTCGAGGAAGGCGTCGCTACTTTCAGTCTCCGGGGTGTTGCCGACAAACTCGGAATTAAACCTCCGGCGCTGTACCGCATGTTTTCCTCGCGGGACGAGCTACAAGCAGCGGCGATGCAAAAGCTTGCCGAGCACATTAATGACCCGGCCGTGGCCACGACATGGCAGGACGCGCTGAGGCTGTTTAGCTCGCGATCGTGGGACCTGTTTTCGCGTTACCCCGAGGCACCCACGGTCATTATGACCAAACCCGAGGCGATTATCGGTGTTCTGCCTGGCTTCAGGAGGCTCATTGACCGGCTTGTTCGCCTCAATATTCCCGGCGGATTCCTGTGCGCATCGTTCGCCGTGGACTTCATTGGTGACATCACCATCACAACATTTATTCAGATGCGGTCCTTCACAACAACCGACGACGCTGGAGAAACCCCGCTTGACCGGTACACCACCTCGGCCGACAACAACGACGATGTCTTTGGTATGAAGGACATGCCGGGAACAGGTTTTCTGGACAGCAAAGTGGAATTCATCATTGCCGGTATTGAGCACGGAATCGGCCCGGGGAATAGCGAGCCTGAAGCTAGTTAGCCGACGACGGGGCCGCGGGCGCGTCGAAGGTTGCGCGAAGGGCAGGCAATCCAGTCCCTAGCATTGTTATGTAGGCGCATTTAAACTGGGCTTATGAGTGAGCACCGTGATTTCCTAGCCCCCGCACCCGTCGAACTACCCGCCGATCCCGCGAAAGCGTTGATCGACGAAGGAAAGAACCTCAACGACGTCGTCGTCGCTGTGCCCACAAGTTCACTCGCATGGGCAGAGCTTGCCGAAGATGCATTGCGTTCCATCGACATGACCGCTGCTCACAGTTCCGACGATCACCGCCGCGCGGCCGTTGCCGCCTACGCGTATGCGCGGACCGGTTATCACCGTGGCCTTGACGCTTTGCGTGCGAATGGGTGGAAAGGATGGGGTTCGGTGCCGTGGTCGCATGAGCCGAACCGTGGGGTTCTCCGCGCCATTGCTGCTCTGGCCCTTGCTGCGCGAGCTATAGGGGAAGATAACGAATACGACCGCTGCCGGAAACTCCTCGAGGACTCTGACCCATCATGTGTCTCTGCGCTGATCGACGATCAGCTCGGCGCTAACTAATCCGCGCAGAATAGACGACATAAGGAGTGACAGCCGATGTCAGTTCTACTAGGTGTCTTATTCTTCTTCGGACTTCCGCTGATGGTGTGGTACGTCATCATCCGCGCAACCTATCGGATTGAAACAGCGGGTCGATCGGCTCACAGACGCGGAGCACCGGATACCCACAGCGGCGCCCAGGCGGCAGAGGATGTAGCACGCGGACCAGCAGAAAACGCTGAGGCAGATAGAGCCCCTAATGGCGTCCCCGCAACACGTGAGTTCACCATTTTCTTCTGGTCCATCGTGGCATCCCTCATCTCTGCCGGTGTGTGTTTAACCTGGTCACCGACAACAATGCCGACGTGGCCTCCCCCGACAAACACCGCGCCGTATCAAATCGTTGCCTTCATGATTCTGTTGGTGGTATCCGCGTCGGCACTGTCCTGCCTCACGCCGCGCGTCTACACGGGTGCGTACACCGCTGCGGCGGGAATTTACGCCGGGTTCGCCATCCCGTTCATTTACCTCGCGTACCAGGACCCGACCGGCCAAAGTGGCATCGGCGTCATCATCCTTGACGTCTTTGGCAACATCGCCCTCGTCGTCGTCCTATCCATTTTCGGCGCCGTACGCGTGTGGTGGTTACGTCGCAAAGGTCGTCGTCAGGCCCGCCACACAACAACACTGGAATAACGGCGCATAAAGCGCCATACAAACGCCACACACCAATTACCCCCACCGATCACAGATCGATGGGGGCAGATTGTTATAACAACCGGGTTATAACAACCAGACAGAGCTCTTAGGCGTTGGCTTCCTCAACGCGGCGGATTGCTTCGTCGGCAACCATTTCCTGGATGCCCATGTCCAGCTCAGAGGTGAAGCCCACGCACGAGCAGTTGATCTCGCCCAGGACGTAGGTGTCCTCGCCGTTCTCCCCGTCGTCAAGCATGAAGTCAGCGGTCCAGATCAGCGGCACGTTGCCGTCGCCACCCAGCTTGTCGGCAATAACAGGGCGGACAGCGGCGAATTCGTCGATCAGGTCCTGCCACTCTTCCGGCTTGTCGTAGGTGTACTGCGCGCCAGAGAACAGGGTGGCCGAGAAGTTTTCACCACCGGCGGCTGGCTTCTTGTGAACAACGAAGACCGGCTTGTCGCCGACGAGGAGGATGCGGATTTCACCTTCCACGATGCGGGGCATGAAGCGCATGTCCACGAGCATGCCGTTATCGCCGACGATGTACTGGTCACAGAAGTCCATGAACTCGCCGAGCTTCTTGTGCTCGGTGTGGTTGTCGACGGCTTCCGTGCAGACCAGCATGGTGTCGAGCGGAAGAGCGGTGCCCGGCTCAACGGAGTCAGCGAGTTCCTTGTCCTCGATGCGAACACGCCAGATGCCGGAACCCGTGGATCCGCGGTTCTGCTTGAGCACGCGCTCGCCGTAGGAGAGCGACTTCGGGAAGGTCTCGTGGAAGCTCTCGACGTCGTAGTACGCTGCCGTGTCCGAGGGCACCAGCGACGTGTCGTTGAGCTTCACCAGCGCATCTTTCGCGCCGTAGTCCATCATCTTTTCGGGGCTCGACATGCCGACGAGGCCAGCGTCGCTCAAACGGGTGAGCAACTCGAAGTAGCCCTTTTCACCACCGGGAATGTTGCCGGGGTTCACGCGAGAAATGTAGCCGCCTGAGGACTTGGATACCTTCTCAAAGATTTCGTCGGCCTTGGTGTTGTCGTAGTAGATGACCTCTGAATCCCAGCCGTCGTGAGCTTTAATTGCGTTAACGATGGGCATCGTGTCTTTACGGTGACCATCGGGTCCCTTGTCGTTTCCGCCTTCAACTTCGAACACAACGATGTTCTTCTGCACTGGCTATTCTCCTCGGTATTGCCGTCGGTTGGTGTTATCGACGTAAATCCGGCTCTCCACTGTGGGATATAGGGTAAGCGCTGTCTACGTCTCGCACCCCCATGTGGTGCGGGTGCAGGTCACTACCATCTTCAGAGTCCTCTAATCCCTACTGCACAAGCCCTGAATTAATGGATGTACCAGCTAAAACACTAATAGACCTCCCCTGGTCACGCTGGATATTGAGCTGTGGGAAATAACACCACCCGTTTTCACCCCCGAGTGCGGTTATATTGCACTGCTGTTACTTGCGCAGAAGGGATCGCTACCCACTGACCCCTTCCCCCACCCCATGTTTCTTATAGGATTGGGAACCATGGCCGCGCCACTTGACCCCCACCCCTTACTTCAGGACTACGCCCACCCGGAAAAAGTTGTTACCTCACAATGGTTGGGGGCAAAACTGGGCACCCCGGACGTTCGCGTCGTCGAATCGGACGAAGACAGTTTGCTCTACGATCTCGGCCACATCCCCACGGCCATTCGCATTGATTGGCGACGAGACCTATCCGATCCGATAACCAGAAACGTCATTTCCCCCGAAGCGTTTGCACAGTTAATGCGCGAGAAAGGGATCCGCCGGGAAGACACCGTCGTTATCTATGGCGACCATTCCAACTGGTGGGCGGCCTTCGCGTTCTGGGTTTTCACGCTCTACGGGCACCCGGATGTCCGCCTGCTCAACGGCGGCCGTGATGCGTGGATTAGGGCCGAGCGGGAAACGACATTCGCCGTCCCAGAGAACCCGGAGTCCACCTACCCCGTGCCCAACGTGTGCACCACCGGGCTGATCTCAGTTGGCGACTTACGCGAATCCTACGAATCATCCCAGCTTATCGACGTCCGTACGCCCGAGGAATACCGCGGCGGGACCTCCGATGGTGGCTCGTCGACGGCGAAGTCGACGTTGCGGACGGGCCATATTCCCGGCGCGGTGAACATCCCGTGGGACTCAACGGTGTATCCGAATAGCAATTTCCGCAGCACGGATGAATTGCGCGAGATTTTCGGTGCGCTGGATTCGTCGAACCCTACGGTGACCTATTGCGTGACGGGTGAGCGCAGTGCTCATACGTGGTTCGTGTTGCGGTATTTGTTGGGTTGGGATGATGTGAAGAGCTATTACGGCTCGTGGGCCGAGTGGGGAAATATGGTCGGGATGCCGATCGTGCGTAGCGACCGCCCGCTGTGATGTAGCCCACACCTGTCTACCACCCCCACATTTACCCCTTATTGATTTTCATAGTGAACTTATTTTGCATTTAACGTGGTGCAGTTACGGGCTATTTCCTCATCATTCCCCCCAATGAGGGCAATACAGCCGCTAAAGTTCACAGTTCTTCGTCACCACTGTGCCACAATTGAAGCTGTCCATTGAATATGTGCATCTGGACACGATTACAGCGAGTTCATCCCCGCGTGGCCGGAGTGTGAGCGCCCTTGATCCCTGATGATGGGGCGTTGACGATAGTTAACCAGCCCAGGCCTGCCCGCGTGACCGACTACTGATGCACACCAGCCGAGAGTTGCACAGCGAATACAGGAGGGTTTCGTGTCCGCCGACAGTAAGACAATCGAGACCAAAAAAATCACTAAAGTTCTCGTCGCCAACCGTGGTGAGATCGCGGTGCGTGTGATCCGCGCCGCCAAGGACGCTGGAATCCCCAGCGTTGCGGTCTATGCCGAGCCCGATGCCGAGGCACCGTTCGTCCATCTTGCCGACGAAGCCTTCGCCCTGGGTGGCCAAACATCTGCGGATTCGTACTTGAATTTCGACAAGATTTTGGACGCGGCGAAGAAGTCGGGCGCGAACGCGATCCACCCCGGCTATGGCTTCTTGTCCGAGAACGGTGACTTCGCGGAGGCCGTCGAGAATGCTGGGTTGATCTGGATTGGCCCGTCTCCTGATTCGATCCGGAAGTTGGGCGACAAGGTGACGGCTCGCCACATTGCGTTGGCGGCGAATGCTCCTATGGCTCCGGGGACGGAGGAACCCGTCAAGGACGCGGACGAGGTTGTCGAGTTCGCCAAGGAGCATGGGCTCCCAATTGCGATTAAGGCGGCGTTTGGTGGTGGTGGCCGTGGTATGAAGGTCGCTCACAACCTGGATGAGGTTCGTGATCTCTACGATTCGGCCGTCCGTGAGTCCATGGCAGCGTTCGGCCGGTCGGAGTGCTTCGTCGAGCGGTACCTGGATAAGGCGCGTCACGTGGAATGCCAGGTCGTGGCGGACATGCATGGCAATTATGTAGTGGTTTCTACCCGTGACTGCTCGTTGCAGCGTCGTTTCCAGAAGCTGGTTGAGGAGGCCCCAGCCCCCTTCTTGACCGATGAGCAGAATGAGCGTTTGCACCAGTCGGCGAAGGATATTTGCCGTGAGGCTGGGTACTACGGCGCAGGCACCGTCGAATATATGGTTGCCGACGATGGTCTGATTTCCTTCCTTGAGGTCAACACCCGTCTGCAGGTGGAGCACCCCGTGTCGGAGGAAGTGACCGGGTGGGATCTTGTCCAAGAGCAATTCCGCATCGCTGAGGGTAAGGAACTGTCGCGCAAGGAAGATCCTATTCCGAATGGCCACGCCATTGAGTTCCGTATTAATGGTGAGGATCCGGGCAGCAACTTCATGCCGGCTCCCGGTACGGTCACGAAGTACGTTGAGCCTTCTGGCCCGGGTGTCCGTATGGATTCCGGCATTAATGAGGGCGAAGTCATTGGTGGCCAGTTCGACTCCATGCTGGCCAAACTCATCGTGTGGGGTAAGGATCGCGACCAGGCGCTTGCCCGCTCAGCCCGTGCCCTAGACGAGTACCAGGTTGAAGGCTTGGCGACGGTTATTCCGTTCGACCGCCACATCGTGAAGAACCCCGCCTTCGTGGGCGACGGCTCCTCCTTCGACGTCTACACAAAGTGGATTGAGCAAGAGTGGATGGAGACCAACCCGATCGAGCCGTACGCGGGTGACACCGATGCGGATGAGGACACCACCCCGTCCCAGAAGGTTGTTGTCGAGATCGACGGCCGACGGGTTGAGGTTGCGCTGCCGGGCGATCTGGCGCTGGGTGGCGGCAATGGTGGCGCTAAGAAGAAGAAGTCAAAGAAGCGTCGTGGTGGCGGCAAGGCCGTGTCGGGCGATGCCGTTGTGGCCCCGATGCAGGGCACCATCATCAAGGTCAATGTTGAGGAAGGCCAGGAAGTTCAGGAAGGCGAGACCGTCGTCGTCCTGGAGGCCATGAAGATGGAGAACCCTGTGAAGGCCACGAAGTCCGGTACGGTCACCGGACTGGATGTGGAAGAGGGCAAGGGTGTCTCCAAGGGAGATCCGCTGATGGAGCTCAAGTAGGCGGTGCGCGTCGGGCAGTGAACCTTGGCAGGTGATGTACGTCGGCGAGCGGTGCATGACTAACCTAAGTGTGTGTGAGCTCCCCTGCTAACACCACATCACGCTCGGATTCTAACCACTCCCCCAACCCATCGGGCCAGGCAATCGCCGTCGACGCCTGGCCTGGCACAGTCACAGCGCTCGTTCTTGGTTTCCAACACGTGTTGGCAGCCTACGCGGGTGCGGTGGCTGTGCCTCTTTTTGTTGGCTACGCGTTAGTTGATGCCGGCCGGATGTCGTCGTCGGACATTCCACATTTAATTGCTGCCGACCTTTTAGTCGCTGGTATCGCGACAATCGTGCAGTCTGTCGGTCTATGGCGGTTCGGTGTCCGCCTGCCCCTAATCCAAGGGTGCACCTTCTCTGCAGCAATCCCAATGGTGAGTATCGGGTCGCACTATGGTGTGTCCGCCATTTACGGATCGGTGATCGCCTCCGGTCTGTTCATGATCATTTTCGCACCACTGTTCTCTAGCCTATTGAAGCTCTTCCCGCCGCTGGTTACGGGCACTGTGTTGTTAATCATCGGGTCAACCCTCATGCCCGTGGCCGCCGAGTGGGTTGGTGGTGGCTCCGAGGCGAAAGGCACCCACGAGTTCGGCACCGGGAAGAACCTGCTGATCGCGTCGTTCGTGCTGGTGCTCATCCTCGTCATTGAGCGCTGGGGGCCGGCGTGGCTCGCCCGCATTTCCGTGCTAGTCGGAATGCTCTCAGGCCTGGTGGCGTGCATCCCTCAAGGCATGGTGGACTGGCATTCCACCGCCTCATCACACTGGTTCGGCGCCACACAACCGTTCTACTTCGGTACGCCGGAATTCATCCCCTCGGCTATCGGCGCGATGTGCATCGTGTCCCTGGTCACCATGGTGGAGGCCACCGGTGACATCGTCGCCATCGGGGAAATCACCGAATCCCGCATCGATGACAAGAGAATTGCCGACGGCCTACGTGCCGACGGAGCTGCCACCGTGCTCGGCGGGGTTTTCAACACGTTCCAGTACACGGCGTTTGCGCAGAATATCGGCGTGCTGTCGATTACCGGCGTGCGGTCGCGGTGGGTGACGTCGGTCGCCGGCGGGATGCTGATCGTGCTCGGTTTGATCCCGAAGACCGCGTCGGTCGTGGCGGCGATTCCGGCACCGGTGCTGGGTGGCGCTGGGATTGCGCTGTTCGGGATGGTGGCGGCGTCGGGGGTGAGGACGCTCTCCACGGTGCGGTTCAACTCGTCGAACATTTTGGTCGTGGCCATTCCGCTGGCTCTGGCGCTGCTGCCGGCGACGTCGCCGACGTTGTTTGCCCAGATGCCGTCGTGGGCGCAGACGTTCCTGGGGTCCGGCATTTGCATCGGGTCGGTGGCTGCGATTGTGCTGAACCTAATGTTTAACACCGGTACGCGGGCGCCCGCGTCGCACAAAGATGGGACGACGGCTCATGACACGCCTCGCGGGTCGTCGTACGGTCTTGCGGACGATGACCATGACGGCTTCGGAGACAATCCCACTGCGCTATCCTGAGAAATAGAGGGATGCCCGGCGCGTGAGCTCCGGTTTCCTTGCCAGCGACGCCGATGACATTAAGGAGCGCTTCGGATGCCTACCAATACGGGGCCTTTCCCTTCGGGCACCTACCGAGTAAGCGATGACGATCGCCAACATGCCATCGAGTTGTTGGGCATTCACTTCTCACAGGGTCGCTTGACCATCGACGAGTACGACCAGCGGGTGTCGGTGGCCTCTGCCGCGCAGAATAATAATGACCTCAACGCCCTGTTCACGGACTTGCCAGGGCTTCCATCTGCCACTATTGCGAAGGGCTCTCAATCGCTGGTGACGATGACCGATGGCACTGTCCTCCCTCCAGCGTCATATGGGCGGAATATCCGGTTAGGGTTGCTGCTGGGATCATCCACTCTTCTCGCTATGCCCGTCGCGATTAATGCTGCGCTCGCACCCATTTTGTTCTTGATCCCCCTGATTTTCATCCTGCTCTACATCATGAAGGTCGGGCCGGAATCGTGGCACACCGCGTCGCGGATCCGACAAGCGAAGCGTCTGCAGCGCGCTCAGCTGCGGATGGACAAGGAAAAACTGGAGTTGGAGCGACGGAAACTGCAGCTCGAGCAGAAGCAGCGGCGGCGGGAAATTCAACAGGACGCGATGAGTTCGGCCATGAACTTTGCGCACACTGTGGCGAATTCCGCGAAGGGAATCTCTACCCGCCGGCGCCGGTAGGGGTCGCTGGGTTGTAGCGTGCGCTCAATGTCACTCGACGACGCTGGGTTGGGTTTCCCTCGAGCTCCTAAAATTGATTCTCATGGAACCCATGCAATTGAACGGCGGCCGCTTTTATCTGCGTCCTTTGTCCGCCGATGACCGCATTAACGACGTCCACGCCCTGGCGCTAGCCGCCGACTGGGCGGATCATTCCAGCGATAAGTCGGCACACGGTGCCGGTTCTGGCAGCGCGATTGATGAGAGCTTCATCGAACTTCGTCGCAATCAATGGTTGACGGGGACGGCGCTGTCCTGGGCAGTGTGTGAACAAACTCAGGTTGAGATGCTCGCAGAGGCCATTCTCTTTTCCGACGACGGCGTCATCCTGGATCCTTCGGAGGAGAACGAAGCCTCAAGCGACGGTGCACACCGTGCCCCCAAGGCCACACATGCAACTCTCTCCATTCGCCCCGCGGGTGACCCGACTCGCGTCGTTCCTAATGAACCGGACGCAGAGAAGAAAACCGTCGGCGATGCTGTTGAGGAAGCCGAGGGAACAATCAAACGGTGGGCCGAGGGCTATCTCGGGCTCACCGTCACGCTGATTTAACAGCGATTTATGTGGCGCGGGCTCGTTTAACGCGGGCCCGCAAGTACCGTCGTTAATCTAAGTCGTCGTGAGCGACCAAGTGGCGGGCAGCCTCGGTCACCGAACCAGAGAGCGACGGGTACACAGAGAACGTCCGGCTCAGATCCTCCACGGTCAACCGGTTCGTCACCGCAATAGCGATCGGCAAGATCAGCTCAGACGCTGACGGGGCGACCACCACACCACCAATGACGATGCCGGAGTTCTTGCGGCAGAAAACCTTGACAAAGCCGTGGTTCAGGGACCGCATCTTGGCACGCGGATTGCCCTTCAGCGAATAGGTCTCAATTCGCGCGGACACTTCCCCAGATTCAATTTGTTTCTGGGATACACCCACCGTTGCCAGTTCCGGGCGGGTAAACACGGCCGACGCCACCGTCCGCAACCGGATCGGCGTGACGCCCTCACCCAGAGCATGATACATAGCGATACGTCCCTGCATTGCGGCGACGGACGCCAGCGGGAACAAATCAGTACAGTCCCCCGCCGCGTAAATGCCGGGGACCGATGTCCTGGATACGCGGTCAACCTTGATGTGGCCCGAACGTGTGAGGTCAACCCCCACCTTGTCGAGCCCCAGATCACGCGTATTCGGCACAGAGCCGACGGTCATCAACGCGTGAGAACCCTCCACCTCACGCCCGTCGTTAAGAATGACCTTAATCCCGTTATCGGTGTACTCCACAGCTTTACACCGGCCACGCTTGACCAGGTGCACCCCCCTCTCGTCCAGCACATTCTCCAGCACGCGTGCAGCGTCGGAATCCTCATGCGGAAGGATTTGATCCCCCGAGGCCACCATCGTGACCTCTACCCCCAACTCGGTGAACGCCGACACAAACTCCGCGCCCGTCACACCGGACCCGACAACAATGAGGTGCTCCGGTACTTCCTCCAGGTCATAAATCTGACGCCACGTCAGGATGCGGTTCCCATCGGGCTTTGCGCCGGGGAGGATACGAGGCGTGGCCCCCGTCGCCAAGAGAACAAGATCACATTCAATTGTTTCTTCTGAACCATCGGCTTGCTCCACCAAAACTCGGTGAATCGTGCGGCCCGGCTCATAATCGTTCAACCTGGCGGTGCCCGGAATCAGGCGAATTTCCGACGCGATCATCTGCCGCTGCACATCGTCCGACTGGGTCTGAGCCAGGTGCTTGACGCGCTTGTTCACTTCCGCGTACGGCAGCCGTTTACCGTCGTAACCTGCGTGGAAGCCCATCGCGTCCGCCCGACGCATGTCGGTGCGAATACCCGTTGCAGCAATAAAGCTTTTCGACGGTACGCAGTCATGCAGGACGCACGATCCCCCCATGCCCTGATCCTCAACGACCGTGACCTCCGCCCCGTACTTCGCGCCTGCTAATGCGGCTTCATAGCCCGCCGGGCCTCCGCCGATAATCACGATCCGTTTAGCCACCAGTTCGCTCCTCGATGTGGTGATGTTTCAGGGGCATACTCAGCGCCCAGAGACAAGGACCAAACCCGGCACACGGTCACATGCGCGAGGCTCACTACGGCCGTCGTCAAGGCGCAGCTCGTCTCTTTCAGAATAAACTAAACCCCACACATAACCCTGGTTCGGGCTAAAAGCAGACACCCCCGACGCCACAAAGAGGGGTAGGCCGTCGGGACTGAGCGTCTACAGACCGGCCTTATCGCTACAGATCGATATTTCGGGGACCATACAGACGGTCGCCCGCGTCGCCTAGGCCAGGGACAATGTAGGCATCCTCATTCAACGACGGATCGATCGTCGCCGTAACCAACCGCGTGACCGGCAGATCGGCGTCCTTCAATGCTTGCACCCCCGGTTCGGCGGCCACCATGCAGATGCAGGTGATGTCGTCCGCGCCCCGGCTGGCCAGCAGGCGGATCGCGTGAAGCAGCGAGCCGCCCGTCGCCAACATGGGATCGACGAGGAAGACGGGGCGGCCAGAGAGGTCATCCGGCAGCGCCTCCAAGTACGGCACAGGCTTGTGCGTCGTCTCATCACGAGCCAAGCCGATGAATCCCACTTGGGCGTCGGGAATCATGGACAATGCTGGGTCCACCATGCCAAGCCCGGCGCGAATAATCGGGACGATAATGGGGGGCTCGGTCAGGCGGAATCCATCAGCCTGGTCTACCGGGGTAGATACGGGGAAGGTATCCACTGAAAGATCTCGGCTGGCTTCGTACACCAGCATCATGCCTAAATCTGACAACGCCGCGCGGAAAATATCATTTGTGCTGCGCTTATCGCGCATGATGGTCAGCCTCGACGACACCAACGGATGATCAACGACCCTAATCTCCATAAAAACCAGCTTACCTGTGGGGAACCATAACGAAACTCGCGCGTCTAACCCCACCGCACGAGAAATATCACATAGCCCGCCAGGCACGCCTGGCGCACCTGGGACGCCTCTGGCTCGACCAATACACAGGAGGACACCGCAATGATGGAGACCGGCTCGATTACCGCCCAACCTGACGCTCTACGCATCGCTTCAGATCAGCTGACCGACTGTGCAGATACGGTCAGCCGCCTGCGTGATGGTCATGAGGCCAATCCCCCAGGCTTTGCCAGGTGTTCCCCTCACATACCCGCTCTTCAGCACGCTATCGAGTTGCTGGGACAGAACCATGACCGCCTCAGACACGAACTCGGACAGTTCAACGAATCGTTGTTATCGATCTCGCGGGGCACGCGGACCCTGGCCGATGCCGTCGATCACTCTGACACGGTGGCTGCTGTGCGTATGAACACGCTGACCAGCGCAATTACAAGTAACTCCGAGGGAGGGCAACGATAACTCATGCCTTCGTTTATTGGATCGCCCGTATCGTCCGAATCCGCAGCGCTCATTGAAGATACTGTTCACTACATCACGTCGCTGCTCCCGATCACCCCGGAGACGCCCCTGCCAGATTTCACTCACCATTACCCACTTTTCGACGCCACGCAACGCGAACTCGGTGCGATGCTAACCGGGCCGTGGAAAGAGAGCACGGCGACTGTTGATAGTGCGCTGGTCGGTGAGGCGGGAACCGCGTGGCACGACGGACTGGAACGTGCTGGCCAGGGCGCCGAATCGCTCCGGCACTCTGCCGAGGAAGCGTCGCACGCGAGCATCCACATAGCCAGCACCATTATCAAAGGTGCACTCGACATCTCCGGTATTGCTAACCGATATCTCACGATCGCGACGTCACTACTCACGGGGAGTATGAGCATCCCTATTCTTCTGGGTCCGATCCCTGTGAAGCCCGGGACCGGGATCATGCCGGCGTTAAAAAAGGCCTCTGCCGAAGCGCGGAACGAGGCCGATAACGCAGCAGAGCGCATTAACACGGAACTCGAAGGCGATGTTGCAGTACTTCAGCGATTGTTGGAGGAACCGGCACCTGCCTTTCCTCAGTGCGAGGTGGACATACCTCCCGATCCGCCGGCGACAGCGGTAACGACCCCTGCCGTGGCCTCACCACCGGCTATCGTTGCGAATGATGTGGCAGGGGCGCCGGGGGCGGCAGCGCCTACGCCGGGCAACCAAGCACCGGCCGTCCAACCACCTGCCGTTTCGACACCACCTGCTGCACCACCGCCACCATCACATGCGTCGGCCAGCGGAGCCTCACCCCAAGCACTACAAGCGGTAGAAGCCGCGCGCAGTGCCATCGGAACGCCGTACCAATGGGGAGGAAACACCCCCGGCGTCGGTCTTGACTGCTCAGGGCTCACACACTGGGCGTATGCCCAAGCAGGAGTAGACATTCCGCGGCTCGCTGAGGCGCAAACCGTCGGCACACAGGTCACCCAAGACCAACTTCTCCCCGGTGATCTTGTGGTGTGGGATGGGCACGTCGCGATGTACGTCGGCGACGGCATGATGATAGAAGCAGGTGATCCCGTCCAAACCTCGCCGCTACGGACCACCAACATGGGGATGAACTTCCTCGGCTTCTACCGGCCCACGGGGTAACTGCCGGCGCTAACGCACCCAACCTGTTAGCACTAACGATAAAGCACGCTACGATGAGGGGTCATGGCCACCGAGAGCATAATCCCAGTCCAACTGGAACTGACCAGCGGAACGTACTACACCCTATGGGCACCGTCCTGGAAAGAGAACGGTGAAGAATGGCAGGCGTTTCTCGGATCAGACGATAGCCTCTACTTCTTCACCTCACCCGCCGAACTCTTGGCGTATATCAACTCCGACGCACCCATCGACCTCGCCGAGCACCCCAAGTGGCGCGCATTCCTTCATAAGGACGCGGAATCACAGGCTGTCCCCACACCCCGCCACGTCTACGACCTGGTCGCCGTTCCCGCCATGCTGGCAGAAAAACCCAGCTACACCTCCGTCGACAAAGTCGAGCGAAACCTAGCTATGGCGCGCTCCCTCGGGCGAGTGTGCGGAATCGACCGCATCAACGGGTTCTTCAATAGCTACTCGTTGCTCTCCAACCTCAGCCGCGGAGCCGAGCACTTTACTGGCGACGACGGCAATGGCGAATGGTCTGCTATTGGCCAAACGATTCTCTCCAACTGGGGCCCTGTCCTCGACGCCCTGGACAATGAGGCCGTGGACGATGGAGTCTTTGACGACAACGCCAGCACGTCCGGCGATGCCGCGAATGTATCGTCTACCAGCACAAGCGTCCCCATCGGCGCACCGACCGGCGACACGGCAAGCAACGCGGGCGCAACTGGAACGCGCACCGCTCCCGTCTTCGTCACCCCCGCCATTCCCGGGAACAACCCCACGGATTCCATCAATAATGCCCAGCGCAGCATCGACGACGCTATTGCCGCACGTGAGGACCACGAAAAAGAGGTCGCCGCGGAGCGCGCATCCCAGGCAGAGAACGATGAGGCCAGCTCCACGCCGGCCACCGACCCCTATGACTCCACTATCTGGGCGTCCGTCGGCATCGATCCGATCACGATCGTGATGAATGGGCGTACTCTCTACACCCTGCGGTGCTACATCAACGACCGCCCCGTCTTCCTCGGCAAATTCGGCCAGATTTACACGTTCACGTCCGGGCGCGCTCTCAGCCGCTGGATCGTCGACCATAAAGACCACGACCTGGCGACGGTCTCCACCTGGGGAGAACTTGTCGACAAAGCCAACGTCGGTGAGCTCAAAGTAGAGACTCACCCCACGAACAACTACGTCTTCACTAACTTGGCGGAGTCCATCGCCAAAGGGCCCAACGTCGTCGATACCGACCAGCTCGGCCAGGCCTATGAGGTCATTGCCGACGCTTCCGACTGGGCAGAGGACGACGCCGTGAACTCCGTACTCCTCGCCGTGCCCGAGCTGCAGGAATACATCTCGTACATGCTGGGGACGTCGTCGAATTACCTCCCCTCGGCGCCGTACGACACCGAGGCCGACGGATGGCGTCGCCTGGAGGAAACGCTGAGCGAACGGTTCAGCAAGTCCTAGGCACGAGCCTAAAACCCACGCGCGGACTAGGCGCGGACCTGCCCGAGCTCGTGGGATAGGGATTCGAGCTCCTCACCGCCAGCCATTTGCGCAGTGAGCTGCTCCAACGTGATGTCCTGGCGGCCCGCATCCAATTGCATGCGGCCGTGCCCCAGCAACACAAAGTGGTCCCCCACCAAATAGGCGTGATGAGGGTTGTGGGTGATCAAGATAACGCCCAGCCCTCGTTCCTTCGCCTGCTGAACAAACCGCAGCACCATGCCCGATTGCTTCACGCCCAGGGCGGCCGTCGGCTCATCCAGAATGATCGCGCGAGCTCCGAAGTGAACGGCTCGAGCGATCGCCACAACCTGGCGCTGCCCACCGGACAACGTCGAAATCGGGACCGTCACGTCGGGTAGATCAATGCCCATCGACTTCAGCGCACTGTCGGTGGTTTTCTTCATGTGCTCCGCGTCCAAGGGAGCAACCATGCCCAGCCAGTTCGGCCCGCGAACCACCTCGTGCCCGAGATAGAAATTGCGCCACACCGGCATATCCGGCACCACCGCCAAATCCTGGAAGACGGTGGAAATGCCGCGGGCGATCGCGTCCTTCGGGGACTTCAGCGCAACGGTCTCACCGTCGATAAGAACACGCCCCTCGGTGGGTTTGTGCAAGCCCGATAGCGTCTTGATGAGCGTCGACTTGCCAGCACCATTGTCGCCTAGCACGCAGGTCACCTCGCCGGCATAGACCGACAGCGTCATGTGGGAGAGCGCGACATGCGTTCCGTATGCCTTGGTGACGTCGTCAAGCGCGAGAATAGGAGTCCGTGACTCTGCCGACGGCGACGGGGTTGCAGGTGGTGTCATCGTGGTATCAGTCATCGTGTGCTGTTCCTTTTCTCCATGGCTCGGTTCGACAGCACCGCCAGCAGCAGCATGGCCCCGAGGAAGAACTTGAACCAATCGGGGTTCCAGCCCGCGTACACAATGCCCTGATTAATCATGCCGAAAATGAACGCGCCGATAGCCGTGCCGATCGCGGTTCCTTTTCCGCCCTTCATCGACACCCCACCGATGACGGCACCGATAATGTACAAAAACTCATTGCCGACACCCTGCCCAGCCTGGACGGAGTCGAAGGCGAAGAGCGTGTGCATACCGACGAACCACGCAGCGACCGACACCCCGATGAAGAGGAGCACTTTGACCCGGGTGACGGGGATGCCTTGTGCGCGGGCAGAGTTGTGGTCGCCACCGACGGCGAAAATCCAGTTGCCGAAACGAGTGGAGTACAGGACGTAGGTCGCGATGGCGACGAAGACGAGCCACCACAGCACCGTGATCTTCACCGACACCGAGCCGATGGTGATGGACGACGCAAAAACGTCTTTGGCGCTGCCGAAACCCTGCATATCCGAAATAGACGGAGTCGAGACCGCGTTGGTGACCCACTTGGTGATCGCCAAGTTGAGCCCCTGAAGCATGAGGAAGCTGGCCAGGGTGATAAGGAAGCTGTCTAGCCCCGTCTTCATCACCAAGACACCGTTGAACGTGCCGATCGCCACGGCGATCAGCAGTGATAGCACCACACCCGTCCATGAGTTGAGGTGCCAGTTGTAGTTCATCATCGTGGCGGCCAGTGCGCCCGTGGTGACGGCCACACCGGAGGACAGGTCGAACTCGCCGCCGATCATGAGTAAGCCGACGGCCAAGGACATGATGCCGATGGTCGACGACGCATAGAGCACCGTCGAGAATGCGGCGAAAGAGCGGAACGACGGTGCGACCGCCATGAACAGGGCGAAGACAATGACAGCACCCAAGATGGAGGCTGCTTCCGGCCTCATGAGGGTTCGTTGCCACAAGGGTCGCCGCGCCGGCACAGATTCAGACGTCGGTGCGGATTCAGTGGCCGGCACAGATTCAGACGCTGTCGTCATCGCAGACCCTCCTTAGCAGCATCCGCAATGGAATCCACGTTGGAGGAATCGACGAAGGACGGCCCCGAATACACCGGACGTCCACCTCCGATCGATGTTCCGTTACGCTTATGCAGCCACAACGAGTCCACGGCCATGTACCCCTGCAAATACGGTTGCTGATCCACGGCGAACTGAACGTTGCCCGATTTAATGGCGTTGACCAGTTCCGCATTGGTGTCAAAGGTGGCGATTTTGGCCTGAGAACCAGCGTCGCGAGCAGCATCCACCGCGCGGAGTGCGACCGGTGCGACCAGCCCCATCACCCAGTCAATGCTGTGATCCTGCGCGAGTTTCGATTCGATGGTGGCCTGCGCCGAGGGCAAATCTTGCCCATTGACGTAGAGGATCTCCGTATTCACCTTGTCTTTAATGCCACCGCAGCGGGCTTCCTGGCTGGAATTGCCCTGCTCGTGAATGACGCACAAGGTGTGCTGGGCGCCTTGTTCTTTGAGCTTGTCGCCCACCGCTTCCCCAGCGACTTTCTCGTCCTGACCGAAGAACCCTTTCAGCCCATACTTCTGCCAGACGTCCATCCCGGCGTTCAACCCAACTGCCGGGATCTTCGCATCGTCGGCCTTCTTGGCGACGGGCCCGATGGCCTCCGGGTTCGGCATCGTGACAGCGATCCCATCCACCTTGGAGTCGATCGCGTTCTGGACCAGATTCGCCTGGTTCGGCGCTTGAGGGTCGGAAGAATACCGGAAATCAACGTTGTCTTTTTTCGCAGCGTCCTCGGCACCTTTGCGCACGAGGTCCCAGAAGGTATCCCCGGGCGCACCGTGGGTGACCATCGCCACCGTCATACGGGGAGTATCGACGGTTCCTCCCCCGCCGGAGCTTCCGGAGCTCCGGGGCGCTCCGCCGGTGGATGAGCATGCCGCGCCCGCAACAGCTACGGCGCCAACCACGAGGGCGACGGCACACCGTCGAACGGTGTAAGAGACACGGTGGTGCACAGGTATCCCGATCCTTATGAGTGTCACTGGTTAGATCCCGTTACCCGCGGCTGCGAATAACGGACATGTCTGATCAATCTCGCTATTTCACCCTCCTCAGTGGGGGTGGTCAAATCTGTTTCTGCTGGTGTTGAACGATTCAGATAATCTGAACAGGGATAGCTGTGACCGGTTAGCGTCACTTTTTACCCCCTTTTGCCCCCGCGCGCTGTAGCTTGCCTCGGCCCCGCTATTCACGCTTATCTGAACCGAGATCGCCTAAATCTAATCCGTCCAGACCGGCGAGTCCGTCAATGTCGTCGAGGCCTAAATCACCCAGATCGATATTCAATGTGCCCGCGCCCGAGTGGTTATGCCCGTGGGCTCCATGAGCGTGGTCATGCGAGTGCCCCTCAGGATCGTGCTCGTCAGCACCATCGTCGTCGTGGCCGGAACCGTCGTTTCGGCTAGTGCCCCTCATATCGGGATCCCCAACCAGTTCCTCATACGCCGGAATGATCAGATCTCTGGCCAGGCGCTGCCGATCTGGCAGGGGGAGGAATGCTGCATCCATCGCGTTCAGGGTCAGATGCAGCAGCTCGTCGTAACCGAAGTCAAAATGCTCGCCGAGCAGCAGCATCTCGTCGGTCATCGTCGTGCCGGACACCGTCCGATTATCCGTGTTCACGGTGCAGGTAAAACCCAGTTCATACAGAAGCGACAAGGGGTGATCCTCCATCGAGTCGACAAGCCCGGTCTGGCGGTTCGACGTCGGGCACAGTTCCAGGGCAACAGTGCGGTCGCGAACTCGGGCAGCCACAGGACCCAATTCGATCCCGTCGAGGGACGCGCCGAAATCTTCGTAAATGCGAGCACCATGTCCGATACGCGACGCACCCAGGGCTAATGCGTCCTTCATCGACTGCACTCCATCAGCTTCACCCGCGTGAATGGTGAACGGGATGAGGTTTTCACGGAGCAGCTCCAATGCTTCAGCATGCTCACGGACCGAGAACCCTTCTTCCGGGCCTGCCAAATCAAAGCCGACAACATATCCGGACCCATCACCCGCATTATCGACGACGAGGCGTGCGATCTCCGTGGACCGATTGTTATTCCTCATCGCGCACAGAATGAGCCGCGCGACGATCGGATTATCCTCCGCGGCAGCACTCCGTTCACCTGCGCGAACACCGGCGATCGCGGCGTCGACAATATGTTGAAGATCTAACCCCTGCTCCTGGTGCTGTTCCGGCGCGAAACGGAGTTCCGCATACACGACGCCATCGCGGGCAAGGTCTTCGACGGCTTCGCGGGTCACGCGCTCGATGGCCTCGGCTGTTTGCATGACGGCGGTGGTGTGGGCGAATAATTGCAGGTATGAGGGGAGATCCCCCGATTCGGCGGACGTGCGGAACCACTCCTCTAATGCGTCAGCGCGCGCGTCCTCGGGCTGAGACATGATGCTGTCCGGTAACCCGGAGTAGCCAGACTGCTGAGCAAGGTCGAGCAGCGTGGAAGGCCTTAGACCACCATCAATGTGGTCATGAAGCTCCACTTTGGGAAGCTGGGAGACCGTGTCACGATCGAGAGTTTTGTGATCTGGGCTAATCGATGGTCGCGGCCCTATGCTGGCGGAATACGGTGATTTCTGCGCGTTCATTGCCATAGGGTTCAGGCTAGCCGATGGGGAGGACATGTCGTTGAGGCCACAACATTAAGGCACCCCGAAGTGTCATATATGTCCAGGGCCGAATTTTTCCTAAGATTCTGGATTATGGCTTCCCAGCACTTTGCCCACCACATCCAGCGATACGCACCATCGCTAACCACTCTACGTCGAACCATCGAGGCCAGCACGGTGGGCATCGCACTGGGCTACACCTCGTTTTTCCCGGGAACGGCATTAATCACAACATCCGCTACAGCCACAGAATCCGCTGCGGCGTCGGCACCCTCGGTATCCGTCTTAGCCCAGGATGAGACCACCCCAACTCGCCCGGTTGATCCCAACTGGATTCCCCTCGAAGTGCCTTCCGACCAGCCACTGCCCGACGATCCCACTCTCCACACCGATTCGTGCCCCTTCCGCGAGCACACGCCCCCGGCCGTCGATGAATCCGAAACGGTCCAACCCGGCGGCACCAGCCCCACCCCCATCCCGGTCAACAAAAACCCCGAGGGCGGCAAAAAGCTGCAGTCATGCGGCGTCATTGTTCCGGAGGGGTTTAGGGTTCCTGAGCGGCTCACCGTCGGAGCGTGGCTTATTTACGACGTCGACTCGGGCGATGTCATTGCTACCAAGGACCCACATGGGCGGTACCGGCCGGCCTCTATTTTTAAAGTGCTGTTAGCTCGCGAAGCTATTGATCGTTTGCCACTGGATAAGGTGCTCACGGCGACGCAAGAGGATGCCAATATGGAGGGCTCTCGTGCTGGCATTGGCCCGGATGGGAAGTACACCGTGAGGCAGGTCTTGCAGGGGCTGCTGATGCGCTCCGGTAATGACTGCGCACATCTGCTCATGCGGACCTTGGGTGGGGAGAAAAAACTCCTGGCTGACTTGCAAAAACGGGCTGACAAGCTGGGTACGCAGGACACGCGAGTCACGTCATATTCGGGGCTTGACGCGCCGGGGTTACAAACATCCGCATACGATTTGGCGCTGCTGTACCGCGAAGCGTTTCACAACGAGACGTTTAACGAAATAGTCAATACAAAACTCGTTGATTTCCCTGGCTATCAAGAAAATCCTGGTTTCCAAATCTCAAACGATAACGACATGCTCTTCAATTATGAGGGTGCTTTCGGTGGAAAGACCGGATTTACCGACGACGCTCGCCACACATATTCCGGTGGCGCAGAGCGGGACGGGCGGAAACTAGCGGTCATCGAGCTGAACGCCACCAATGCTGCCGGCAAGGGCTGGGATCAAGCGACAAGGCTTCTCGACGCAGCGTGGCCTGTTCACGACTCCGTGGGGTATCTGGTCGGCTCCCCCGCTGCTAAGAAAGCGGGGAAGAATGATGGTCAGTTTGCTGGGGAAACCGTTACTGAAGACCAGTCCGCACCCCATCGTGGAAACGAGCTGCGGCGGCACCCGAAGGCGTTTGCTATCACGTCTGGAATTGCCGTGCTCGTTATTGCCGGCGCAATCTGGAGTGTGCGTCGCGGGCGCCGTCGGAAGTGATAATTACTCTCATACCCGGGATTCACACATCGTAAACAAATCGTTATTTTTATTCTTTTTTTATCACAATTGGTGCATAGTTGAGCATTTTGTTTACGTTGAAACGTCGCAGTGATTAAGTTGTCAGGTATGGATACGAAATCATCGTCCCCTCGTGAAACCGCCACTCCTGGTCATCACGGTGTCTCCACTCGGACGCGTCGCGTAGTGGCTTCGTCAGTAGCCATCATGGCGTCCACAACCTTGGTGCTGGCTGGCGCTAATGTAGCCATGGCACATCCCACTTCGATGCCTGAGCACCCAGCTGACACGGCACTTGCGTCGGCAATTGACGGTGTTCATCATGACGCTCACCGGCTAGTCAAGGCTGAAGCTGCTAAGGAATCCGCAGCTAACGCTGCTCAGGCCGCACGAAAGAATGATCGTATCGACGCTATTCACGGCCATGCTAAAGAGTCCGTCGGGACTATTGTGACGCCGGTTTACGACTCCCTGACCAGCACCTATGACACTGTTGTGCAGGCGAACGCTGATACTGCCACGCGCATTGCGTCCACAGCGAACTCGGTGCGCGAGCGGTCAGAGGCCCACCACAATCCGGTCGGCGCGCGTATCGCGGATACTGTCACGCAACGGACAGCCGCTGCTTCCAATGACTTCGCTGGTGCACAGCTCGCGGCCCACAATGCTGCTGGCTCCGCCGTCGACAACGCTGTCTCTGTTGCTAACCAAACAATCGATGGTGTTGCAGACGGCGCACACGCGTCCGTCGATAACCGCGCTGCACGGAAGCAGGCATCCATCGATGCCGAAGCAGCTCAAGCCAATGAGGTCATCCACCATGTTTCCGACGCAGCGCAGGCAGCCGGTAACCAGTTCGCAACGGCCGTCGGAGCTGCGCAGAACGTTGCTCCAGGAGCTGCCAAGCTCGCCCGCCAGGCCGTCGTATCCACGGTCAATCAGTTCGACCAGGTACTCATCAACACGGGTACGCAGCTTGGTGCACCGAGCGTTGCCCACCAGGGCCCGGCACCGGCACAGTAAAACTATGCAGTAACAACGGAGTGATATTGCAGTGGAGCCATCGGGTAACTACTGCAGCCATATCGCTATAAAACCAGCTAATAAGCTCTACGGGGCGCGATGGTCATAGTCATCGCGCCCCGCAGACATATATAGATTTCAATGTTTCGCGCCCCGACGCATCGACGTCGCCGCCGTGTCGGGCGTAGCCTGCGTCTCGCTCTATTACGCCTCGTCGTTCTTCTTACCGCGCGTTTTCCGCATCGCCGAACCAACTGTCAGAGCCCCAACCAGGGCACCAACGCCAACCAAACCGGCTTTCTTCGTCGTCGATGAATCTTCATCAACCTCTGCCCCGCGGATCGAAATAACCGCAGGCGGCGGGGTATGAACGTCGACCACTTTTCGAGATTCTTGAGTCGTGGCGGCCCACGCCGAGCAATAGAGCACAACGCGCCAGATCAGGTAGAAGAGAACCATGATGGCGATAACGGGCCCGAATGCGGCGGCCGCGGGATTTTTCATCGTGGCAGAAATGAATACCGCACCGAACTGCTTGATCAACTCAAACGCCACTGCCCCGATAATCGCCGCCTGAAGCACCGATTTCCACGGCACTTTTTCCCTCGGCAGGAACTTCAGCAGCCAAACAAACACAATATAGTTGGCGAGCAAACCAACAATGAATGCGATCAACCAGGTCACAAAATGAATTCCTGGCACTGAATCCAGCTCAATGTATTCCAGGAATTTCTTGGTCAGACTGGACGACCCAATAGCGGTCACGACAAAGGCCACCACAAAGGCAACCAACAGTCCGATCAAGCCGATAAGATCTGACAGCTTCCCCTTCACGAAATTGTCCGGGGTGATCTTCACCTTCCACATCTCCGAGACGCCGAGACGAAGGTTGCCCATCCAGCCGAGACCGGTCCAAAGTGCGGTCAAAAGACCAATAACACCGATGGAGCTGCGCCGTTCAACGGCTGTATCCACCAGTGTTTGCAGCGTGTCTTTAAGACCGCTCGTACCCAGATCCAGGATCTGCTGCTCAACTTTGTCCATGGCAGCGTCGTTCCCCGCCAGAACGAAACCGAAGCCGGCGAAGACGATCAACATAATGGGGATGAGGGAGAGAACGGAAAAATACGTGATCCCCGCCGCAAAGTGGTTGCCACCTTGTTCGCTATAGCGGTCTTGCATGCGCATGAGGTGGTCGAACCACGGGAACCGCAGCCGAGCCTTTTCCATTTTGCTCAGTTCGTCGTCGTGCGAACGCTCCATGCCGGTGTATTCGTCCGCGCGCCCGGTATTTTTGTCTGCCGCGTTTTTCGCTGGAGCCACAATAGCCCTTCCTTTATGGTTTCAGCTTGTGATTCAGCCAAAAATGCGGCTGACTCCGCTTCGTATTGTTCTCTCGTATTGTCTCTTAGGGTTATTTGCTTTCTGGCAAAAACCCAATTTTCTTATGCACTTTACGCAAAGTTTTGTGTGCTTCATAGCGGGCACGCTCTGCGCCGTCGGCAAGAATTTTCTCCAATTGCGCCCGATCAGACATGAATTCTTCGTAACGGGCTTTCAGCGGAGTGGTGAAGGCTTCAAGGGCTTCCGCCGTGTCCTTCTTCAATTCGCCATAGCCAACGCCGGACTCTTGGTATTGTGCCGCGAGGTCCTTGGGATTCTTGTCTGTCAATGCACCTTGGATAACAAGGAGGTTCGAGACACCCGGCTTGTTTTCGCGATCGTAGCGGATCTCGGCATCATTATCGGTGACAGCCGAACGGATTCGCTTTGCTGACACTTTTGGATCGTCGAGCAAATTAACAATCCCTTTGGGATTCGACCCAGACTTCGACATTTTCGACGTGGGTTCCTGAAGATCGTAAATCTTCGCCGCCCCCTCCGGAATAAAACCGTCGGGAACAACAAATGTTTCCCCAAACCGAGAATTGAACCGCTGCGCTAAGTTTCGGGTGAGCTCCATGTGCTGGCGCTGATCCTCCCCCACAGGAACCAGCTCCGGCTTGTAGAGCAAAATGTCGGCAGCCATCAACATGGGGTACGCGAACAAGCCAGCGCTCGTCCGCTCCGTGCCCTGCTTAGACGACTTATCCTTGAACTGGGTCATGCGGCTGGCCTCACCGAAACCGGTCAGGCATGTCATGATCCACCCGAGTTGAGCGTGCTCGGGGACGTGAGACTGCACGAATAGCGTCGACCGTTCGGGGTCAATGCCCAAAGCCAACAACTGCGCGACACCGGATAACGTACGCTTCCGCAATTGCTGCGGGTCCTGGTCCACGGTTATGGCGTGAAGATCCGGGATAAAGTAAAAAGCGTCATAGTTGTCCTGCAATTTAATGAACTGCCGGACTGCACCCAGATAATTACCTAAGTGATACGAATCTGACGTTGGTTGCAACCCCGAGACAACGCGAGCCTTATGTTCTTGTGCGCTTTGTTGTTCATTCTCACTAGCCATGGGGTTTACAGTACTTCTTACCGCACGCGTTTCTGCAACCGGCCGTCAGACACCTTCAATAACGGGCGCTCGAAATACATATTTCTATTTAAAACCGACGACGACGGGCGAATGGTCCGACCAGCGAAGATCATAAGTATCAGCGACGTCGGTACGAGCAGCGACCGCCCGATCAGCCAGACTCCGTGTCGCCGCGTGGACGTCGATACGCCATCCAGCGCCCGTGTCAAAGGCCTGCCCACGCCAGGTGTACCAACTGTAGGGGCCTTCTTCGTTCTCGTGGAATGAGCGCTGAACGTCGATCCATTTCGGATCCTTTGCCGGACCCCGCAAACTCGCCGCGGACGGCTTGTAATCCTTCGAGGCAAAGAATTCGCCGATTGCGCCCGCATTCCCCTGGCGTCGCCCGTCACTCAAGGTCACGCCTCTGGGCGCCTCGGTATCGTCGTTAATTTCAGAGACCGTCGCACCAGGCCCCGGGCCGAAGATGGAATCCATAAATGCGCGCTCATCAGGTAAGAACCCCGCCTTCTTGCGGTTGCCTTTCCAGCTCTTCAGGTCCTCAAGTTATGAGATCGGAAGAGCGGTTCAGCAGGAATGCCGAGACC
>OJUH01000033.1_pt1 | contig 123560 bp, 87 predicted proteins | sample 1599921 | NCBI WGS metagenome assembly OJUH01 (sample SAMN04436632, study PRJEB24849) | human gut metagenome | biome: human gut; feature: NICU; material: stool | host: Homo sapiens | place: USA: Saint Louis, MO | collected 2010-01-15 | reverse complement strand
CCCTCGACGGCGCTAACGTCGAAATCCGTGAGCGCGTCGGCGCCGAGAACTTCTTCCTGTTCGGCATGACCGTCGACGAGGTCGAGAAGAAGTACGCCGAGGGCTACAATCCCGCCTCCTACTACGAGGCCGATCCGCGCCTGAAGCAGGCCATCGATCTGGTGGCCGACGGCACCTTCTCCAACGGCGACCGCAACGCCTACTCCCCGCTCGTGGCTGACTGGCTGACCAAGGACTGGTTCATGACCTTGGCCGATTTCTCCGCCTACATGGGCATCCAGTCCGAGATCGAGGCCCTCTACGCCGACGAGCTCGAATGGAACCGCAAGGCCATGCTCAACGTCGCCAACTCCGGCTACTTCAGCTCCGACCGCTCCATGGAGGACTACCTCGAGCGCATTTGGCACACCGCTCCGCTCGCGTGATTGCGGAGCGTCCTCGGCGTTGCTCCTCGGTCGACGTACCTTCGTACGCCTTTCCTCGGTGCGCCTTGAGGTCGCACGCGCAATCGCGCTCGCTCCGCTGGCCTGATACCTGGCTCCTGCTGGCGGGAGCTGGCTGGCAGAGCCAGACTGAGGGTGGTTTTTCTGTGACCACCCCCAGTCAGCTGTGCTGACAGCCCCCGCCAGCGGGGGCGAAGATCTAGCTAAACGCCAGAGGGCCCTGCAACCAACTTCATACGTTGGTTGCAGGGCCCTTCGTGTGTTGAAAGACTGTGTGGGCTATCAGGCCTCAGCCGGAGCCTCAACTGCAGGCTGCTCGCCGTCGGCCTCGTCCTCGGCCTTGTTCAGGCCCAAGTCAACCGGCGAGGAGCTGTTCTCCCACGGCTCCTCCCACGGATCATAATCCGGGTTCTGCTGCTTGTAGATGTACAGGCCAACTACTGCTGCCAGTGCCGCGCCGAATAGCAGTGCGAAGAACTTCCAACCGTTAGAAGACTTGCTCTCCATGACGGCTCCTTTCTGTGAGGACATTTGGTCGGTATGCCCATTCAAACCGACTCTGCACCCCATTCTATGCCGTCGTTTGTGACGATTGGGTGGGGAACACCTATCGCATGTATTGCTCATGGCATAGTAGCTCCGAGCATCCGGCGCGTTGGATACAGTGGGCACATGCATATGCCTACCAAACAAGAAATCCGTTACCAATGGGAGCACGGCGGCCCGGTGATGACCTGGGCGCTGATTGCCGCATGCACAGCAGTATGGCTGGTGGAGGTACTGCTGGGTTTCTTGTCGCCGACGTTGCAGAACTGGCTGATCTACCGTGGCATGTTGGCACCAGCCACAATGTTGGCTGAACCGTGGGCCATCGTCACCTCGATGTTTCTCCATGCGCCCAACTCAATACTGCATATCCTGTTCAACATGATTGCGCTGTATTCGGTCGGCCCGGTGTTGGAACGGCTCATCGGTCACTGGCGATTCCTCGGGCTGTACATGATTTCCGGCCTTGGTGGCGCGCTGGGCATGATGGTGTGGGCTGTCGTGGCCCCTGGCGGCCAAGGCTGGCAAACGGCCGCCTACGGGGCTTCAGGGGCGTTGTTCGGCTTGTTCGCCGCATTGCTGGTGGTATATCGCCGCATCGGGGCGGATATCCGTTCGATGCTGATATGGATGGCGGTGAACTTTGCGCTGCCGTTTGTGGTTGGCGGTGTGGCTTGGCAGGCGCATGTCGGTGGCTTTGTGGTGGGTGGCTTGCTGACATGGCTGCTGATCGGCGGCATCCGGCCTTGGCGAGGCAAAAGCCTTGCCTGGCGTATGCAGGTGTATGGCTGGTCGGTGACCGTGTTGGTCATCGCGCTTATCGTGGCGTGCAATTTTGCCAATCCATATGGCTGGATGTGGCGCTGATACCGTTGTGGATTCCTCCGGGGCAGTGTCCGATCATCTTGTCGACTTGTGCACAACTGTGCATGAAAGTGCATAAGACGGTGGATAACTTATGTGGATAAGTTGGCCATAATCCCGTAATTCAAGGGATATGTCTGTGGATAACTTAGGAAAGAGACGCGATGTTATCCAATGATTTCCCGCCTCGGCAACCGTTTGTGCACCGGTTATGCACCAAAAAGAGCCTGTTATCCACTAGTTATCCACTATGTTTTCCACATTCTGTGGAAAACTACACGCGTGTAATTCATCCACAGCAGGTGGATAACAATGTGGATAACTAGTGGATAACCGGTGGATAGTTGTGGGTAAGTGACTGCGCGAGGGCGAAGGAGGCCGGAGCGGCGGCAATTGCCATAATGGAACAACAATGTGCCGTACGCCGGATCTGCTGACAAAGGCGGCTCGGCACCCGTCGCAAGACAGAAACGCAAAAAGCCGGCCCTGCTCGCAAGCAGAACCGGCTTTCGTAATAAGACGATAGGCGAACTCAGCGCCAGCCCATAGTCATCAGGAAGCCAGTCATAATCAGGGCGAAACCGATGGCAAGGTTCCAAGCGCCGATATTCGGAATCGGCCAGGAACCGGACGGGGAAAGGTAGTACACCACGCACCAAATCAGGCCAATGATCATCAATGCGCAGAATACCGGAACAAACCAACGCGGGTTGGACTTGGTGCCCTTGATGGTCTCCTCAACGCGCTTGGTGTTCTCCGCCTGACGGCTCATCATGCGCTGCATCTGCGGGGTCAGCGTGGCCTTGTCGGCAGTGGCGTTCAGGACAGCTTCGACCTTCTCCATGTCAACGCCGTAGTTCTCATCCTCTGCAGCGGTCTCGTCCGCAGCGTTCTCGGACTTGGCGGCATCGTCCGTGGCGGCCTCAGATGAGGTCTCGCCCTGCCAGTCCTTCTGGTCGTTCGAGTCGGTTTCGTGCAGCTCTTCGTCAGCCATCAGCATAGTCTCCATTCAGTAGGCTAAAAGTCATAATAGTGGCTACACTCGAAACCAGTAAACTCGCCGCGTATAAAGATGGGAAATCATGTCCAGGCACGTAGGCAAACACAGCACGAAGCGCTCTCTGCTGGGAGGCGTTGCGGTGTTCGTCGTCGTCGCTCTGACTGGTTTTCTGCTGAGCACCAACGTACGCGTGAACCGTACGGCGACCGTTACCAATGACACGGCAGATCTGGTGGAACAAGGCGTCAGCGAGGTCAACCAACTGCAGAATGACGTGAACGATTTGCAGCGGCAGGTGACCAATCTCACCGATGTGCTGGGTTCCGGCGACCGGAATGCCGGCGATCAAAGCAGCCAGGGAGACAGCAGCGACAACAGCCTTATGATGCCCGAGCTGGAGGGCGCTGGTGTTACCGTAACCCTCAACGATTCGCCGTTGTGGGAAACCGCAGTCAACAACAGCGGTTCGACCACCAACATCAACGATTACGTGATTCATCAGCAGGATGTGGAATCCGTGGTGAACGCGCTGTGGGCGGGCGGCGCCGAGGCGATGATGATTATGGATCAGCGCGTGCTGTTCAATTCGGCCGTAATCTGTTCCGGCAACGTGCTGTCCATACATGGTAAGAAATACGCGCCGCCATTCACCATCTCGGCCATCGGGGATCAGGCCTCCATGCGCAAGGCGCTGAACGATTCCGAAGCCATCACCATTCTTAAGCAATATGTGACCGCATTCGGCATCGGCTACAAAGTGGAGAACAAGGACGATCTTAATTTTCCGTCCACCGCGGCCTTGCTGCAGCAGCTGAAATATGCCACGGTGAATGAGACGCAGTCCAAGGACGAGGAGAACACCCAACAATGAGGCACGGCAACCATGGCAGCGACGCCAGCATCGCGATGGATAATGTGCCTGCATACGCAGCGGGCGCAGGCAGTGCCGCATCAGTGCAGCCATCGCGCGGCGGTGACTCGCGTCGCAGGCCATCCGCTCCGAGGCGCGGCGCATTATGGCAGGTGCTGGGCATCATTGCGGAACTGTTGCTGACCGCCGCTGCGATATGCGCGCTCTATATCGTCTGGCAGATGTGGTGGACCGGCGTGGAAGCCGAACAAGTCCAGAATGAGACCACGCAGTCCGTGAATTGGTCCGACCCCAGCAACAACGGCGGTGATGTCAAGGTGGCCGAGGCGCAGGAAGGCGATCCGCCGGTCCAGCCCGAAAAACCGGCGTATGGCGATCTGATCGCACAGGTGTACATCCCTCGTTTTGGCTCTCAGTGGCACCGCAACTTGGTGGAGGGCACCACGCTGGAGCAACTGAACCGTCACGGTCTGGGGCACTATCAAGACACCCAGATGCCTGGTCAGGTCGGCAACTTTGCCGTAGCTGGCCATCGTAATGGCTACGGACAGCCGCTTGGCGACGTGGACAAACTGCAGGAAGGCGACCCGATCATCATCCGTACCAAGGATTACTGGTACGTCTACCATTACACGCGCTATGAGATTGTGCTGCCCACCGACATATACGTGATTGCGCCCAACCCGGAGAACTCCAGCGTGGAGCCCCCCAAACGCATGATCACCCTGACCACTTGCGAACCGAAGTACAGCACTCCGACCCACCGATGGATCAGCTATGGCGAGCTCGCATATTGGGCCAAGGTGTCTGATGGCGTGCCCAAGGAACTGGCCACCACCGATTCGTCCGGTGAGGTGCGTTTTGCCACCAAGGAGACCCCGTCCCTGGTTTCCAAGATCGGTTCTTTGGACAAGGTGGTGTATGGCGCACTGGTGGCATGGCTGATTCTGTTCATTGCCGCAGCCGTGGCTTGGCGCTGGCCGGTGCTCAAGGCGATTCGTCTGGGCGAACGCCGCCGCCCTGATGCCAGCATCTATGGCACGCTGCTGCGCTTGCAGCCAGGTGTGGCGCCAATCCGCTGGCTACTGTTGGCTGTGCTGCTGTTTGCCGGTGCCGCGGCCCTGTTCCAGTGGGTATTTCCCTGGGCGGCCGCCAACATTCCGTTCCTGCAGCAGATGTCGAACTTCGTGGTGTCCAACTAGGCCGTGCGCATGTTCGGGTGCAAGCACGGCAAAGCGCTGTAGTATGGCTTGCAGCATAGGTTTTTCAAGGAGAGCAGTATGACCGATTCCGCACGCATCCTGGTGGTGGATAACTACGATTCCTTTGTATATACGATTGTTGGCTATCTGAAGACGCTTGGTGCCACGATTGACGTGGTGCGCAATGATGCCATCGATCCCGCCGCGTCCGGTGTTCTGGACGGCTACGACGGCGTGCTGATTTCCCCCGGACCCGGAGCTCCCGCCGAATCCGGTGCCAGCGAGGATATGATTCGTCTGTGCGCAGCCACCGGTGTACCGATGTTCGGCGTGTGCCTGGGTCTGCAGGCGCTCGCTGAGGTCTATGGCTGCACAGTGGATCATGCGCCCACCATCATGCACGGCAAGACCAGCTTGGTGGAGCATATCGATGATGAGATTTTCGAGGGCGTGGCCAATCCGATGACCGCCACCCGATACCATTCGCTGGCCGTTGAGCCCGATTCGGTGCCGGATACGCTGCAGGTCACGGCATGGACGCAGGACGACCACATCATCCAGGGGGTGAGGGTCAAGGACAAGCCGATGTATGCGGTGCAATTCCACCCGGAATCCGTGATGACACAGGATGGCTACCGTCTGCTGGCCAATTGGCTGAAGGTGTGCGGGCAGGATAACGCCGTAGCTAAATCCGCTGGATTGCAGCCCAAAGTCACGAAGTAACGAGTAATGATTGACCCCCGCTAGCAGGTATCGCTAGCGGGGGTCAATGCTCATCATCGGTCGCGAGACGGGCTATTCCGTTGTGTTGGTGTGGCCACCACTGCTGTTGTTGGTATTGCTACTGGCCCCAGCCTTGGTCGTGATGGTGACAGTCGAGCCTTCATCGACCTGCGAACCGCCAGCCGGATCGGTGCTGACCACCACTGCGTTGCTGTCGCTTGGTCCGCTGACCTGTACAGTGAACCCGGCTGCCTCCAGCGTGAGTTTTGCAGTCGCGTAGTTGGTGCCGGCGGCAATGGTCGGCACGGTGGCCTGCTTTTTGCCGGCGGATACCCAAATGGTGATGGTGCCGCCCTGTTCGATGGAGGAACCGGAGCCGGGTTCCACGCGGGTAATCGATCCGGCAGGCACCGAATCGGAATTCTCGGATTCCACGGTGAAATTGAATTTGTCGTTGTACTGCTGCAGCACGGCATCCTTTGCCTGGCCCACCAGGTTGTCCGGCACCTTGGTCATGCCGGTGGACACCCACAGGGTGATCGACGAGCCCTTGGTGGCGGACTGCCCGTTGGCGGGATCGGTGCGGGTCACCAGATCCTTGGCCACGGAATCACTGTCTTCGGTCTTGACCACGGAGTTCACTTCAAAGCCGGCATCCTTGAGGATATTGCGGGCCTCGTCCTGAGTGCGCTTGGAAACGTCCGGAATGGAGATGGACTGCGGTCCGGCCGAGAACCATACCTGCACCTTGGAACCCTTGACCACCTTGGTGCCGGCCTTGGGGCTCATTCGCGTGCATGTACCTTCCGGCTCGGTGGAATCGGTGTCACGCTTCTCCACCATCGTCAATCCCGCCGCCTTGAGCTTGGCGTCCATGCCATCCTTGGAGGTGGATGCGGTGCATTCAGGTATGGCGACCAGCTCTTCGGTGGACGTATGCGACCCGTTCATGGCAAACGCTACGCCAACCACGATGGCGATAACCGCGATTAATGCCACAACCACACCAATGATGATGCGCTTGCGCTTCTTGGCCTTGGCCGCAGCCGCACGCTGCTCGGCACGCGACTTGACGTTTGCGGCATTGGTGCCATTGGTGGCCGAGATCTGCTCGAATTGGCCGGTTACCGGATTGAATGCCTGCGTAGGCTGCTGAGGCTGTCCCAGAGCTGCGGTCGGCAGGTCGCGCTCGGCATCCCTGCGGGCCTTCATATTAGAGAGGTCGGTCAGGGGGTTGAACGCAGCCGCCACCGGAACGCCGCCGTTCATATAGGTCAAGACATCGTTCTTGAACTCGGAAGCAGTGGCATAACGGTTCTGGCGATCCTTGGCCATGGCCTTGGCGCAGATCGAATCCCACATCTTCGGCAGGCCCGGCACCACGGCGGAAGGCGGCGTGGCCACCTCGGAAACATGCTGGTATGCGATGGCCACGGCGGAATCGCCGGTGAACGGCGGGCGGCCGGTCAGCATCTCGTACAGCACACAGCCGGCGGAGTACAGGTCGGAACGCATGTCCACGGTCTCGCCGCGTGCCTGCTCGGGGCTCAGGTACTGTGCGGTGCCCACCACGCCCTGCGATTGGGTCATGGTGGCGGCCGAGTCGTCCAGTGCGCGGGCGATGCCGAAGTCCATGACCTTGACCACGCCCTGCTCGGAAATCATGATGTTGCCGGGTTTGATGTCGCGGTGGATGATGCCCATACGATGCGAGTAGTCGAGGGCGTTTAGCACGCCGAGCATTACCTGCTCGCAGTCGCGCTGGCTCAAGGCGCCGTTCACCTTGATGATGTCGCGCAGGGTCTGGCCCTTGACGTACTCCATCACGATGTACGGCAGATGCTCCACGTCGCCGTTATCGGCGGTGACCGTCTCCTCGCCGGAATCGTAGATGTTCACGATGTTCGGGTTGTTCATCTGCGCGACCGCGTGCGCCTCACGGCGGAAGCGGGCCAGAAATATGTCGTCGTTGGCCAGATCCGCGCGCATGATCTTGATGGCGACGGTGCGCCCCAAGCGGGTGTCGAGAGCGACATGGACTTCAGCCATGCCGCCGCGGCCAATGAGCTGGCCGAGCTGGTATCGGCCATCGGCCAGTGCAGTAGGCATATTGCTGCTCATTGCTTATTCCCTCCCAATAATGAGGCCGGAGCCTCCATAACGATGCGCGGTGTGCTCGACACCCTACGGGGCAGACGGCTACCGGACGTGATCATGGTGCTGTCGGTCATTTCGGTCTGCTGGTCAAGCAGACGACGTTCGATGCGGGCCAGTGTGCGGGACACCACCAGAGCGTCCTTAGGACGGTCCAGCGGATCTTTGGCCAGCATGGACATCACGAATTCACGCAGCTGGATATCCACAGAATCGGGCAGCGGAGGCACGGCATTGTTCACGTGTGCGGCCGCGATATCCACCGGAGTGGCACCGGTGAACGGACGGTGACCGGCGAGCCCTTCGTAGGCCACAACGCCCAGAGAATAGATGTCGGATTGCGGCGTGGCCTGCTGGCCCTGCGCCTGCTCAGGCGAAATGTACTGCGCGGTGCCCACCACCATGCCGTCTTGGGTGATCTGACCCTGGCCGGTGGAATAGCTGACGCCGAAATCGGTGATTTTCACCTCGCCGCTATCGGAGACCATGATGTTGGCCGGCTTGACATCGCGGTGAATCACGCCGTGTGAGTGTGCGATGAACAGGCCGCGCGCGGTCTGGATGAGAATGGGCAGCAGTTCGATGGGATCCATCGCGCCCTTCTCGCGGAACAAATCGGCCAACGACTTCGAGGGCACGTATTCCATAATGAGGAATCCGATGCCATCATGCTCATAGTATTCGAACAAGGCGGCGATGTTCGGATGCGCCAGATTGGCGGAGTTGTGGGCCTCGGCACGCAGACGGCGAAGTTTGGCCTCGGCATTGGTCATGTCCGAACGCAAAGCCTTGATGGCCACCTCGCGTCCGAGCTGGATGTCGTAGCCTTTCCAGACCTCGCCCATGCCGCCCTGCGCAAGGCGCGCGTCAAGGCGGTATCGGCGGTGAATGAGCTGTCCTTCGATGAGTTTCATTGCTGCAGCGCCTCCTGAATCATCGCGCGCATAATCGGGCCTGCGGCGAACGAACCGTACAGATCTGTGTTATGCACCAGCACTGCGACGGCAATCTGCGGATCGTCTGCCGGCGCGAAGCCGATAACCCAGCCGTCGATGCTGCTGTTATCGGTGCCGATTTGTGCAGTACCGGTTTTTGCGGCCACAGATATGCCATTGATGGCAAGCGTCGGGTTGGCCTTGGTAACCACGCTTTCCATCATGGTGGTGAGCTTGTCTGCAGTATCCTTGTTAAACGCCTCGGCCATGACCTGCGACTTGGTTTCGGAAAGCACGGTCAGATCGGAGGCGCGTACGCGATCCACCAGGGTGGGACGCATCAGCTTACCGTCATTGGCGATGGCCTGGGCGACCATTGCCATCTGCAACGGCGTGGCCGTGGTGTCGCCCTGGCCGATGGAGGCCAATGCCAGTTTGTCGGCGGTGGAGCTGGACGGGAACGTCGATGCGGTGGCTGTCATCGGGGTGTCGGTGTTCTCGGTGCCGTCAATGGTGATGGTGCTGCCGAAGCCAAGCTTGGTGGCCATATCGCTGACCTTGTCTTGTCCCAGAGCCACGCCAAGCTGGGCGAAAGCGGTGTTCGAGGACCAGGTAATCGCGTCCTGCAGCGAAATCTTTCCGTCAGTGCCGTTGGCTTGGTACACGGCGTTCGGCAACTGGGTATTGGTGCCAGGAAGCGTGTATGAGCTGCCTGCGGGAATCTGCGTATCTGTCTGGTAATCGCCGGTTTCCAGCGCGGCGGATGCCACGATGGTCTTGAACGTGGAGCCGGGCGGGTACAGCTGTGAGGTGGCGCGGTTGATCAGGGGGCTATCGCCGCCTGCCGCAAGCTCGTTGTACGTCTTGGTGGCGGCATCGGAATCATGGGTGGCCAGCTGGTTCGGATCGTAGCTGGGGGTGCTCACCATGGCAAGGATGCGGCCGGTTTTCACCTCGATGGCCACGGCGGCGCCGTCCCTGGTGCCGAGCTGGTCGTACGCGACCTGCTGGATCTTGGGGTTGATTGACGTCTCGATGGACGCGCCTTGATTGGCGCTGCCGGTCAGCATGGCCTTGGCGCGCTGCCAGATCAGCGAGTCGGCCTCGCCGCTAAGCAACATGCTGCGCGAGGCTTCCAGGCCGCGATCCGCAGTCTGGTTGATGGAGAAGAATCCGGTGACCGGTGCGTACAGCGGTCCATTCGAATAGGTGCGCTGGTACTTGAATGCGTCATTTACCGGCTCCGATTGAGCCATTACCGTGCCGTCGGAGGCCAAAATGGCGCCACGATAAGCGCCAAGCTGATGGTAGAGGGCACGGGCGTTGCGAGAGTCGTTGTTCAGCGTGCTGGAGCTGATGGCCATGATGATGGTAGATGACAGGCCGAGTACCACGAACAGAGCGATGACGGCGGTAAACAGCTGGCGCAGGTATTTGTTCATGCGCGTTCACCTCCGTTGGATGTGTCGATGGGGAAGTTCGTCTGGATCTGCGGCACCGGTGGGGCAGGAGGCATGGATGGCACCTGGGGCACCGAGGGAATGACCCCGGTACGGACCGTGTACTCAGGTTCCTCAGCGGTGTTTGGAATCTGCGGGTCGTTTGCTTCCTCAGACACGTCGTGCGGCGTGGCCGAGGCTACACGCGGGCGGACAATGGGCTCGGTGGCGCGTGCGCGGGCCTTAAGCTCCTTGTTGCGCAACGCCGCAAGCGCTTCATGCTGGAAGGTATCTGAAGTCAGCTCAGGCTCCGGCTGGTTCGCCGAATTGGAAATGACGATAAGCAACGCCGCAAGAATGTAGTTGGCGATAAGACTGGAACCGCCGGCTGCCATATATGGCAGGGTCAGGCCGGTAAGCGGAATGACGAGCGTGATGCCGCCGACCACGGTGAATACCTGGAAAGCCATGGTGAACACCAGTCCGGAAGCAAGCAGCTTGCCGAAACCGTCCTTGATTTTCATAGCGACGATGAAGCCGGAAGCGATGATGATCAGGTAGAGCATCAGAATAGCCATGACGCCCACCAGGCCGAGCTCCTCGCCGAGGGAGGCGTAGATGAAATCGGAGTTGGCGAAGGTGACCAGAGATGGATGGCCCTGGCCCAGACCGGTACCGATCATGCCGCCGGATGCCAGGCCGAAAATGCCGGTGACCAGCTGCCAAGAGCCGCCGGGGGACTTGGTGTACTGTTCGTTGCTGAACGGGTGCAGCCATGCATCGACTCTCGAACCCACATGGCTGAACATGCTTGCGGCCAGCATCGCACCTGCGGCAAAGGTGATCAGACCGATGACGATCCAGCTTTTGCGGCCTGTGGACGTGTACAGCATGGCCACGAACATGGCGAAGAACATGAGCGAGGTACCCAGATCGTGTTGCACGACGAGCACTCCCATCGAGGCGATCCACACCACGATGATAGGGCCTAAGTCCTTGATGCGGGGCAGCTGCAATCCCAGCACCTTTTTGCCGCCGACAGCCAGCTGATCGCGATGATCGAAGAGATAGGCGGCAAAAAAGAACGCGAGAAAAAGTTTGGCGAATTCACCGGGCTGGAAGCTGCCGAGGCCTGGAATGCGCACCCAGATACGAGCGCCGTTGATCTCTGTGCCGATAACCGGCAGCATGGGGGAAAGCAACAGTATCAGACCCACCACCATCGACACGTAGGAAAAGCGCCTGAGAACGCGGTAATCTCGCAGGAAGACGATGATCAGCGTCGAAAGCACCAAAGCAACGTACAGCCATATGATCTGGCGCTTGGCGATATCCCATCCCTCGCTCTGATCGATGCGGGCGATCATCGTGATGCCGGTGGCGGTGAGCAGCAGTACGCACGGCATGATGGATTGGCTGGCATACGGCTGGAAGCGGGCGGTCAGCCCACAGAACACGAGGAACAGTGCGGCCGCCGCGCACAACATGATGGCGTATTGCACGGGGAATGCGCCGGTGGTGCGCTGGAACATCTGGATGAACGCCAGCGCGCTGATAGCCACGGCAAGCAGGAGCAGCGCAATTTGGCGGAAACGGGTAGCGATCATTGCGATCCTCCCGTGGTGGCGTCGTCGGCTGCCCCAATGCCGGACTCGGACTTGTTGGTATTGCCGGAAGTGGACGAGTTGGATGAGCCTGACGAGTTGCTGGATGTGGACTTCTTGGCCTGCTCGCTCTCCTGCTGCTTCTTGAACTTGTTCATTTCGCTACGAATAATGCCCACATGCGATTGGGCCTCGTCCAAGGAGCCCACCGAAATACCCCGATTGAGCTGATCGCGCCAAGTCTGCGGCAGATTCGACACGGTAATCGAGGTGCTGGAAACCTCATGAGACAGCGCCAAGCCGAACAGATTAGTAGGCACGCCTTGGTAAATAGCCACTTTGCCGTTGCTGTTGCCGACGTAATACCGGGTCTGGCTCCACATGTACGTGCCGGTGCCGGCACCGAACAGCACCGCCACAGCCAGAAGAATGGTGATGACTATGGCCAATCGGTTCCGCTGATGCTTGGCACGTGTGGCTTTCTTCTGCTCCACGTGCTCGTCCCTGATGGCCTTGGCCACCTCGGGATCGTTCGGGTCCGCGGAAAGACGGCCGTCAGGCTTTTGCACTACCGGAATTTCGCCAGTATCCGGGTTATCGCGCTCGCCGGTCTCCTCGCGGACGGCGGAGGGCTGCACCACACGGGTGGTGGATGGCTCCGCGCTGGCTGGCGCTGCATCGTTATGTTGCGTGTCCGCTGGCTGCATCAGTGCCGCAGCGCGTTTGGCGGGCGAATGATCGTCCCTCAGCGCAGGGGCGGTGGCCACCGGTTCGTTGACGATATCGGCAATCGGCTCCAGGCTGCGGCTGGCTGCGCCGCCCACCAGCGGGGTCTGATGTGGCAGATCGAAGGCGTCGGCATCCAAAGCCAGCGTGGCGTCCGCAATCACGGCGGTGACGTTGTCGGTGCTGCCGGCGCGTAGGGCCATCTGCACCAAGCGTTGCGCGCATTCGCCTTGATCGGCCAATGCGGTCATCGTCTCTTTGATGGTGGAGTCTTCCAGTACACCGCACAGGCCGTCGGAGCACAGCAGCCAGCGATCCGCGGGGTGGGCCTTGCGAATAGAGATGTCCGGGTGCGGGTCGATGTCGAAATCACCGAGCACGCGCATAACGACATTGCGTTGCGGATGGTTCTTGGCCTCCGCAGGTGTGATGCGGCCGGTGTCGATCAGGTGCTGAACATAGCTGTGATCGCAGGTAATGCGGCTCAGGTGGCCGTCACGCAGCAGGTATGCGCGGGAATCGCCGATATGCGCCACTACCCAGTAGCCGGCGACCAATGCCACTGCAGTGACGGTGGTGCCCATGCCGGCGAGCTTGCGTTCGCGTTTGGCTTTGCCGACGATGGCGTCATGCGCGGCCATAACGGAGGTTTCCATCATGCGGGAGATGACCTCGACATCACCGCCGGTATCGTCCTGCTCAATATGAGCCAGAGACCGGATGGCGATGGAAGATGCCGTGTCGCCGCCGGCATGACCGCCCATACCATCGCAAATGGCGATCAGATGCTCGCCGGCGAAGGAGGAATCCTGATTGTTCGCACGCACGGTGCCCACGTCGGACACAGTGGTGGAATACAGGAACAGCGGTTGTGAAGCGGCGGAATTAGGCATGCGGCTACCTCAGTTCAAAGGTTGTGGCGCCGATGCGCACGGGGACGCGAGTGGGCAGAATGGTGGGCTGGCTGATGCGCTGCTGATTGACCACGGTGCCGTTGGTGGAGTTCAGATCTTCAATAGCCCACTGGCCGGAACTGGGATCGCGATAGACGCGGGCGTGGTGGGAAGACACGAATTCGTCGTCTAAGACCACGGTATTTGACGCGGCGCGGCCCAAGCCGATTTCGGCTCCGGTGAGTGGCACGGAACTGCCGGCCAGCGGGCCGTCAATAATCACCAGCAAAGTGGGGTTGACGTTTCCGGAGGCAACCGGCGCGCTGGACGAAGTGGCACGGGAGACCGGTGCTTGCGGCGCCTCGGCCTTCTCCTTGTGCATCTCTCGTTCGCGACGACGGCGAGAACGAGACGGGCGCGGGCTGAACGTCTCGATGTCTTTGTGCAACGAACGTACCGCCAGCCATATGAAAACCCACAGTAGGATGAGGAATCCATACTTGAGCAGGGCGAATGTCAGTTCGGTCATAGATAGATGACTTTCGGGCGGGGCGCTCGACTACTCCTGCGCTTGCGCGGAGGCCCAGTACAGGATGCGCGTGCGGCCGATGGTGATGGTGTTGCCGTCGAGCAGCGTGGCGGCGGGAACCTGATGGCCTTCCACGTATGTGCCGTTGGTGGAACCAAGATCGCGCGCGATTACGCCGTTGTCCGTGATGTCGATTTCCAGATGCTTGCGGGAGATGCCCGGATCATCGATGACGATGTCGCAGCCGGAGCCGCGGCCGATCATCGTCTTGTCTTTGGTGAGCAGGTACTGGTTGCCGTTGACCTCGAGCACGGGGCTGTCTTCGGTCTGGGTGTCTGTGGTGACAGGCACGGCGTTGCCCTGCACGGATTCAGAGGCGAGGTTGAAGCTGCCCTTGGACAGATCCAGGTCTTCTTCAAAGATCACTACGACCGGGCCCACGAAGGCATAATGCTGGCTCTTGGCGTACTCGGTGAGGTTGTCGGCAAGCTCGTTGGCCAAAGTTTCGCTGCCCCATGCTTCGATGCGGTCGAAGTCCGGAGTGCTCAGCTTAAAACGGTATTCATTCGGGGCCACCGTGCGGTCACGGCCCACAGGCATGGCTTCGGCATCAATTTCACGCTCCAGCGCACTGGAGAGGTCGACAGGCTGCAGGTCTTTGGAGCCGAATTTGGCGAATACTCCGTTGACTGCACCCTCCACGCTTTTTTCAAAACGGTCGAGAACGCTCATAGTCCTCCCTTTCTAATCTTCACCTATCCTACGCGGCTGTAGGAATATGGGGGGTAAAAACAGGCCCGTTTGCCGGCGATGAGTGCAAAATTTCCAAAAAATAGACAGGAAAAGAGGGCGTGATGTGTCGTTTGGCACATCTCAGTGGGGTGGAACAGCCAGTTTGTGGCGGGTGCGCCCCACTACTGGCCTCTCAGCGGTGCAAAATATCCAGATGCTGGCGGTTTTGCCCTGCTGGGGAGCTGCCAGTGGGGCAAAACCACCAGTTCGTGGTGTATTGGCTTCGCTGAAAGCGTCTCAGTGGGGCAAATCTTCCAGTATCTGGTAAGACGTCTCCACTGAGGGCTTGCTGGTGGGGTCAACTTGCCATGTACTGGCAGAATCGCCCCACTGAGTATGTTTCAGTGGGGCGGAACAGCCAGTTCATGGCGGTTTTGCCCCATTGGAGGGGATTAGGACAGCGCCTCGCGTAGGAAGTCGCGCTGGAGCGTGAGCAGATTCTCGGCCACCGTTTCGTCGTTGGTCATATGGGTGATGCCCGTCAGCGGCAGGAAGGTATGCGGACGGCCTGCTGCCATCAAGGCTTGCGAGAGACGCAGGCTGTGGGCGATGGTGACGTTGTCGTCGGCAAAGCCGTGGATGAGCATCAGTGGGCGTGTGAGCTTCGGCGCGTCCTGAACGATGCCGTTGCGGTAATACACGTCCGGGTCGAGGCCCAGATAACGCTCGGTGTAGTGCGTGTCGTACAGCGTCCAGTCGGTGGGCGGGGCACCGGCGCAGGCGGCCTTGAACACGTCGGGTGCGTCCAGTACGGCCAACGCGGAGAGGAATTCTCCGTAGGACCAGCCGATTATGCACACCTTATCGAGGTCGGGCATAGGAATTGCCTCCCGCTTGCGGGAGGTGGCGCAAGGCGCCGATGGACGGTTCTCAGCCTTGGCTAAATCGCCCGCGGTCAATTGCGTCGAGAGTCCCCGGTCGGCGTTCAGCTTGGCGATGGCCTCGGGCAGAGCGTTGACGGCCTCGACCTGATCGGCCAACGTCACGTCCTTCATGTCTTCGAAGATTTCGCGATCCCAAGCCGGGCCGCGACCGGTGGTGCCGCGATTGTCTGCGGTAACCACCAGGAAGCCTTGATCGGCCCACCACTGGCTTTCCCAGTAGAACGACTGCGAGGCGATGACCTGCTGGAATCCTGGGCCGCCGTACGGCTTCATCAGCACCGGCAGCTTATCGGCGTGCGCGTAAGGGCTTTCGGGGCTTGGCGTGATAATCGCCGTGTACATCTGGTGCTCGCCGAGGCGTGTAAAGGTGACGTTCGGCGTGAATCCGGGTTCGGCAGCGGTGCTGGCGATAGTGGCTTCTGCTGGTCCTTCTCCCTGGGAGGAACTGTCGGCCGTAGGGAGATTGAGCGGAGTCTCGGTCGTCACCGGTGCGCTCCCCTCAGTCCGCTTCGCGGCCAGCTCCCCTCGGAGAGGGGAGCCAAGGATGTGGAACATCTGAGCATTGGCATGGGTCATGTCGCGACCGGAAACGACCATGCCGTGCTCGGCGCGCGAGGCGGTCCACTGGCCAGGCACAGTGGTCACGGGTGTGATATCGCCGCTGTAATCGATGCTCACCACGTCGAAGCTTCGAGCATCATGCCCACCAATCATGGACGCGATGGACTCGTCGGATGCGCCAGCACCGTTGGTGGTGCCGTCGTCATCGCTGGACTCGGCCCATGCGGACGGCACCTCGGGGGCGATCTCCGGCGCGCGCTGCACTACAGCCAGCACGTCGGTATCAGTCACATCGAGCACAGTGCGCACATTCCAGCCGGCGGGCGTGAACGGCCGGCCATCCACGGTCAGACGGTTGGTATCGGTGTCCATGTCGTTCAACGAGCACACCAGACGGCCATCTGTCGTGTAGGCGGGCGTGCCATGAATCAGATCGATCCATTGCTCATTCGCATGCTCCTCAAGTACGCGGGTGGCGCCGAGCGTCGGGGCGGACGATGCAAATGAAGAGGTCTCGCCGGTTTCGTTGTCGCCGCCGAACTCCACGACATCAGTTTCCGCAATCCTCTCGCTCTGATCGGCACTGGCTGCCTGAGCCCAAGTGGCGGCAACGTCATCGCTCAGCGCCTCCGGCTCTTCGGCGGTCTCAACCGCCACCTCGAGCACCTGATCGCGGGTCTGGCGGCGGTTCTGCACCAGCACCAGAGGATCATGGCCGCGCTGCCAATTCACGGCAGCCACATATTCGTAGGCTTCGCGATCCCATGTCACATCAGCATTGCCGGTGATGCCGGCGTATCGGTAGTTCTCATCGAACGCAAGGCTGATTACGGTCAGATACACATCGGCATTGCGGGTCAGCGCGCGCGGGTAGCGGCGACCGGTGGCAGTGGTCTCGGGATTGGCCGGATCGCTGATGTACCAGGTCGGTTCATCGGCGGTATCAAAGGACTCGAATAGCACATGCTGCGAATCCGGCGACCACCAGAAACCGTCATAGCGATCCATCTCTTCGCCGGCCACAAACTCGGCCAAACCAATCTTCCAGGTGTTTTCAGCTGGGTTGCCGTCCTCGTCCTCCACACTTACGCCGTAGATGGCGGTGATACGGTCGGTGAGCGGCTGGTCGCCGTCCTCCTCATCGCCGTACAGGCCCTCACTCAGCGCGGATTCCTCGGCATCTGCCTCTACTTCAACGCCGTTGTCCAGCTCACCTTCGGGCACTTCGAACGGTTCGCCCTCAGCCGGCCAATCGCCAATGTCGACCAGCATCAAGTAGGTGCCGGTGGTGTACAGCACATGCTCGCCGTCTGGGGCGATGCGCGGGTTGAGCACCGGCGTATACATTGCCGGATCCTCGTCCAGCCATTCGCCGGCCAGCTCGCGGGTGCGACTGGTCGGCGCGCCAGTTGCAGCATCGTTGCCAATCTCCGTCAGAAACAGCCGACCATTGATGGTGAACACCACGCGATTACCATCGGCGTCAACGGAATAGCTCACGATGCCAGCGCCGCCTTCACGGGCACGTTCGCGGCGTGCTTTCTCCTCGGCCGGCACATTTTCGCTATCAGCGGTAGCGCCCAGTAGCTCACGCGGATCGGCCAGCTTGGTTTCGTGATGCTCGCTCGAGTCATCAAACCAACTCAGCCACAATGCGGTGACGAGATCCTCGGGGCCGTCGGAGCGCAGGAACAGCGCTCGCGAACCGTTGCCTATGGTTTGCGCGGAACGCGGGGCTCCGCAGGTGAAGCGCAGCGTACGTGCCCTGCGACGAGGCAGATTGGCGATTGCATCGGTAACATCATTGGTTTCGCTCATGCTTCCAACCTACGCGCTTGTACGGTCAGGGGGAGTTGCTGCCGGCAACGAAGCAATACATCGGTTCGTTCACAATTTTGCCTTGCTGGCGGCTCCTCAGTGAGGCATTTTGTCGACTGGTCCGAGGTTTTGCCTTGCTGGCGGCTCCTCAGTGAGGCATTTTGTCGACTAGCTCGAGGTTTTACCTCACTAACGGCCTCTCAGTGAGGCAAATCATCGACTGGTCCGAGGTTTTGCCCCCCCGCAACAGGTGGTGGGCGATAAGAATCCGCTCCGGCAGGCTTGCTGGCCGTAAGATAGTGGACATGCAGGTGACGATGATCGACGAAAACAAGTACGCCGAAACGATGACGGACGTGGTGCTGCCCGCCCTCGAGCAATGCCGAGATGAAGGCTGGTACGACCCGTCCGCTGCCGAGCGATCGGCTGGTATTGAGCCGCTTTCCGGCATTATGGATACAGGCGGACGCTCTGGTCAACTGCACTACTTGTGCTACGACTCGGCCAAGTTCGACGCAATTCGCGAGCAAGGCGCCACCGCCACCTTCCGCGGGGCCATCGTCATCAGCCACGGGTTCACCGAGTTCGCGGAAAAATATGACGAGCTGGTCTGGTACTTCCTGCTTGCCGGCTATTCGGTATGTGTGCTCGAGCATCGTGGGCACGGCAAATCTTCCCGCGACGTCGAGAACCCATGCATGGTGTGGATCGATGATTGGCGCCGATATGTGGCCGATTTGGCCGGCTTCGCCGAAACCATCGGACAGCAGTACGCGGCCGGCATGCCGCTGAACCTGTTCTGCCACTCGATGGGCGGCGGCATCGGCGCACTGGTGCTTGAGCAGTATCCGACCTTGTTCGACAAGGCGGTGCTCTCCGCCCCGATGATCGCCCCCGCCACTGGTATGCCGTTGGGCGTGGCCCGTGTGCTGGTCGGCGCGCTGTGCGGTCTGGGGTTCGGCAAAAAGCGCGTGTTCGGACAGTCCGACTTCACCCCGGAATTCTCCATGGAAGGCAACGAGGGCGCCTCCGCGGCGCGTGAACGCTGGTATTTCAAACTGCGTTGCGAGAACCGTGAGTATCAGACCTATTGTGCGGCCTTCGAATGGGTGCGGCAGGCGCTGAAGATGAACCGGGCTGTGCTCAGCCCCACCGCCTGCGCTGAAGTGGAGACGCCAGTGCTGCTGTTCCAGTCCGGGCGCGATATCTGGGTGCTCAACAATCCGCAGAACCGTTTCGTCCAACTGGTCAAGGACGGCGGCGGCGAGGCGGACATGGTGCGTTACCCTGAATCGCTGCATGAGATTTTCTCGATGCCGAACGCCATCTACAAGCCGTACCTCGAGAGAATCCTGAGCTTCTACGACGATCCGATGATTGCCAGCGCCACGTACTGATTGAGTGGAATATATCAGAATTTCACTGTGGGTAAAACTCCGGAATGATTGCCACGCTCTGGAATTGGGTGAAGTGAAGGTCAAAGGTTGAGAGCCCGGGAGGGTTCCGGAACCGGCCGCGATAACCGCTGCCAGCCCCGCGATACGGGTTGACGGCTGGTAGCCAAGCCGATTCTCTCCTAATCAAGGAGTACCGATTATGGCAATGTTTCCGGCTTTGATGAATGACACTATGTTCTCGGATCTGTTCGATGACCCGTTCTTTGAGGGTTGGCGCAACACGAACAACGCGATGAGCGCTGCAATGCCTGCCAACATGATGACCACCGATGTGCGCGAGACCGATAAGGGCTACGACGTCGACATCGATATGCCGGGTTTCAAGAAGGACGACATCAACCTTGAGCTGAACAACGGTTACCTGACCGTGTCCGCCTCACGCAGCAGCGAACATGAGGACAAGGTTCCGGAGGGTGAGAACAAGGCTTCGGGTGAGCAGTGCGCTTGCGCGTCCGATTCCGGCAAGTGGCTGCGCCGCGAACGCTACATGGGTTCGTGCTCTCGTAGCTTCTATGTCGGCGATGACGTGAAGGAATCCGACATCCACGCCAGCTACCAGAACGGCACGCTGTGCGTCCAGGTGCCGAAGATGCAGGCTCAGCCGCAGGTTGAGGCCAAGCATCAGATCGCAATTGAGGGCTGATTGAGATTGTTGCGCTCAGTCTCTCTTGAAGCTTAGCTTCGTAGTGTGCTTGCCCGGTGTCCAGCATCGGGCTTGTTGCCCCCTCTGACGAGGAGGCTGTCAGCGAAGCTGACTGGGGGAGAGATTAGCGCAATCGATTGCAAACTAGACTCTGTTCCCTGCGCTGTCTGTCCTACGCTTTCAACACCGACTATTGTGACAGACGGTGGGAAACATAGCCAATACGAATGCCGGATAGGGTGTATGCCCTGCCCGGCATTTTGCTGTTTTGAGCACCCTGTTTTGCCATATTCTTATTCCGGTCGTGTGCCGTTCTGCCACTGTACATATCCGATGGGTAGAGTGACTTCGAAACGAGGCAAGAGAGGACATGCATATGGCAGACGACGCGCGCAACGCAAGCGGCACACCGGCACCGACGGCAAGTCATGCCGGCCATTCCGGCGGACATGTTGTTTCCTCCCGTGCCACTGCGGTCGGCCTGATGGCAATTGTGCTGTGGAGTTTCATGGCCGGAACGGTGCGCATCGTCGCCGAAAGCTTCGGCGCCACGCTCGGATCGGCCCTGATATATACGGTCGGCGGTGTTCTGCTGTTGGTGTTCCGCCGCCCGGCGCCAATCCGTGAGTTCCCCAAGAAGTATCTGATTATCGGTGGACTGCTGTTTGTGTTTTATGAATCGTCGATTTCGCTTTCGCTCGGTTTGGCCTCTACGGCCGCTTCGTCGGTGGAAGTGAGTCTGGTCAACTACCTATGGCCCACGATGATGGTGTTTCTGGCGGCGGGCGTATCCCGTCGCAGGCATGCGGTGTGGAAGGTGCTGCCGGGCGCGATCGTGGCCACGGTTGGCGTCGCGCTGGCGGTTGGTGGTAATTCCGGGCTTGACTGGCAGGCAGCCGCTGGACACATAGCTGATAATCCGCTGCCGTATGTGTTGGCTTTTGCGGGCGCGCTCGCATGGTCGGTGTATGCGGTGTTCACGCCGGCCTGGTCACATGGAGTGGATGGCACTTCGGTGTTCTTCCCGTGTGTAGCCGTGGCATTGTGGATTATCCATTTTGCTTCCGGGCAGGGCTGGCCTGCAGAGCCGCCAAGTCTGGTCGCATGGCTGTTCGTCTTCATTGCGGCTGCCGCAATCGGCGGTGGCTATGCCTGCTGGGGCTACGGCATTCTGCACGGCTCGATGGAGCGGCTGGCCATCGCCTCCTATGCCACGCCGGTGCTCTCCACTGGGGCCAGTGCGGTGCTATTGGGATTGGCGTTATCGTTGCCGTTCTGGTGCGGTGCGCTGCTGGTGGCCGCTGGTTCGGTGCTGAACTATCTGGTCAGCGCGCGTCGCTCAGACCCCACCACGTAGTGAAATCTCCACCACGATGTGAATTGCCCACCACGAGGCGTCTCAAAACGGCTTAATCCCGCGAATCATCAAATCCCGCTCACCGCGTGATGGGCTTTTTACTACGCGGTGGGAGGTTCACCGCGTAGTGGAATTAACCATAATCACTTGCCCCGGCGCTCGGACGGGCGGCGGATCGGGTCAAGCAGGGCGTCCGGATTGGAAATGCCGAACATGCTGCGTCCGCCGGTGGATTCAGGGTGCTTGGCGAGGATGGCCAGAGAAATCGCACCCGGAACCAGAATGATCACGGACAGGGCGGCCAATCCCCAGTTCACAAAAAAATCCGAGGCACAGCACGATAATCACTAGAACCGCCACGGTGCCGATGATGGTCAACCATGCCTGATGCGGGTTGGAGACGCGGGTCCAGGAAGCATTCTTGGCCGCGGCGACGTCGGTCTCGGATGACTTGCCGGCGGAAGTCGGGCGTTGTTCGTTCGCGTTCGTTATACCTGCCAGCATATGCCCTGACGTCTGATGATGCGTTCCGGACAAAGTCTGAATAAAGGTTGAGAACTCTCGGGATGTTCTGTGAAATCCGGCACTCTTCCCTGAATTGCGCGATAGGCTTACGTGAGCTCTTGGGAAGCGTGGGGGTGAAGGTATGAGGAACTCCGTCTGGAAGACGTTGATGGAGCTGTCGCTGATTCGGGGAATCGTTCCTCAGACCGTATTCGGCGTGACCGCAGTGGCGGCACTCGTATTGCTGATCGGATTGGTTGTGGGCAAGCGGAACCGTGCGCGTCGCATGCACCCGCTAATCGTGTCATTGATCGTCGCCGTGGCCGCCGGTGCTGTAGGCCTGTTGGCGGCATGGTTGGTATCCGACGTGTTCATGGCATTCGAGGTCTCGCTCGGCTGGCCGGTGATCTTTACCATCGCCGGCGGCATCGCGGCGGTCGGCTTCGTAATTGCCGCAGCTGTGATCGTCCAAGGACTGCGTCGCGTCGTCGCCATCATTCTGGTGCCGTTGATACTGGTCTCCACGGCACTCGGCGTGGATTCGATCTATGGCGAATACCAGACCATTGGCAACCTCGTCGGCTATTCGCCATATGCTTCGCTGAGCTCGGTCAAAGTGCACGAATCCGCGATGAGTGTGGACCAATGGCGTAAGCGTGCCCAGCGCAACGATTTGCCCGACATGCCGCAAACCGGCAAGGTGCTTACTGTCACCATTCCCAATACGAAATCGAACTTCGCCGCGCGCCCGGCAATGATCTATCTGCCGCCCGCCGCGCTTAGCGAGATGCCTCCGACGTTGCCGGTTATGGAACTGATGGCCGGGCAGCCGGGCAGCCCGAGCCGCCTTATCGACGCGGGCAACATCGCGGCAATGATGGACTCGTATGCGGCCAAGCATGACGGTCTGGCGCCAATCGTGATTGTGCCCGACCAGAATGGTGAGGTGTCGCATAACAGCCTGTGTGCCGACACCACCCAAGGCAATGCCGAGACCTATCTCACCAAGGATGTGGTCGTGTGGGCTAAGAGGAATCTGCCTGTGGCCAAGTCGGCGAAGATGTGGGCGATTGGCGGCTTCTCGCAGGGTGGCACCTGCACCACGCAGCTCGGCCCGCGTCATCCTGAGTTGTACGGCGCGATGCTGCCGGTGGACGGTGAGCTCAAGCCGACGAATGGTACGGTCGCCAAGATGGTCAAGGAGTATTTCGCCGGTGACCAGTCCGCTTATGACGCACAGGTGCCGGTTAATGTGATTGCCGCCACCGGCTCGTCGGACCAGGCGCTGTTCTCCGGCGCGGGCGAACGGGATAAAGAGTCGATACATAATATGCGTCTGATTGCCCAAGCCGCACGCAAAGTCGGCATGGACGTCACCGAACTGGTCGTGCCGGATACCGGACATGACTGGCATGCGGTGCAAGCCGTCTGGCGGGCCGGGCTTGACTGGTTCGGCGAACGAACCGGATTGGGTGAGATGCCGCAACCGTTGAAGGACTACAACCAAGTGGAGGTGTTGCAATGAGCGACGAACAGCAGCATGAGGGCGGCAGGAAGCCGCAGACCTCGCATGCGTCCAAGTCTCATGCGCCGAAATCCGGCCATGTTGCGGACAGCTGGCGTGAACTGGCCGAGGACGCGCGGCAGTGGGCGGATGGCCATAGGCTGGCCGTTGTGGCCACGACGGTGCTGGTCGTGCTGAACTTGGTGGTATGGCTGGTGGCCGCCATGGCCGGATTCGCGTTCCCATTGCGCCTAGACACCAGTATGGCCGAGTTCGATCTCGGCAAACTGGTGTGCTCGTTGTTCCTGGCGCGCGGCGTGATCCAGCTCATCATTGATGCCGTGCTGTGGCTCGTCATGTTCTCCATCGCCGAGCCATGGCTGGGTCGCACCCGCACCGTTGCTGCTGCGCTCGCCTGCGCTGCTGCAGGCGCGCTTATCGGCCTTGGCCTGTGCGCGGCGGCCGGTTGGCTGTTCCAGGATTCCCAGTTCGTCTCCCGCATGCAGTTTGCTCTGAGCCCGCTGGTGCTGCCGGTCGGCGCATTGATGGCGGCCAGCGCCTTCTGCGGCCACCTGTGGCGGCGGCGTATCCGGCTCATCGGATATGTGGCGATTCTGGTCGCGCTGCTCTACAGCGGCAACCCCGGCGACTACTGCATTCTCGCCGCCGCATTGCTCGGTCATATCGCCGGCCGTGTGATGGCCGGTCCACCCGCGCACGCCGAAACCGGCTGGCACTGGCTGCGTAGCACCTCATTCGAAGCACGTCGCGTGTTCGCCGCCATCGCCGTGGTGCTGGCGCTGGGGCCGGTCATTTCCATCACCTCGCATAACCATGCCGGGCCGTTGAGCACGGTCGGCCTACTGATGAGCCCGGCTTCCGTCGACAACGGCACCTTGGCCAAATGCTTGGCCGGAGCCACGCACAGCGGTTGCTTCCTGCAATTCGACCTGTTGCGTGCTTCGATGCCTGGCGCGGTTCTGCGCTCGCTGCTGCCCACAGCCGTGACCTTGGTGCTGGCATGGGGCCTGTATCGCGGTCGCCGGTTTGCGGCCATCTGCGCTGTGGCCATCAACCTGTTCACTGCGGGCGTCGCCATTGCCTATTATCTGGTCGTGCCGCTGAGCTTTGCACCGAACGGTATGACGTCCTTGCTGCAGCATGGCGCGATTACCGCTTGCGTGGCGAATGCTCTGCCACCGTTGATTTTTGCCGTCGCCTTGGCTGCGATGCTGAAGCATTTCCCGATTCGTGTCGGCTGGCGCCGGCTGATCGGCGGCGTCGGTGTAATCGTGCTGGTCTTACTGGCCTGCGCCGCTGTGTACCTTATGTACGGCATCGCCCAGCCGGACGCGTTTGCGCCTCGGGCCACGGCGTCGTCGCTGTTGGCCGAACTGCCGGGACGGTTCCTGCCCATCGGGTTCTTGAGCCATATGAAGTTGTCGTTCGTGCCGCGTACGCCATTGGCGTCCGTGGTGTATCAGGGCGTTGGCTTGGTGTTCTGGATCGTGGTGCTGGCCGTGGTGATGCGTTGGATGAGCGACGTCAGTGAGTCGAATGAACGGGCGCAGGCCCGTGCCGAACGGCTGGTTGAGACCGGCGGCGAATCGATGAGCTTCATGACCACGTGGGAAGGCAACGACTATTGGCTGTCGCCCACGGGCAAATCGGCCGTGGCATACCGTGTACTCAACGGTATTGCGTTGACCTGCACTGGGCCATTTGGCGATCCGGCGGAGTGGATGGACGGTCTGACCGGATTCACGCAGTATTGCGTGGAACGGTCGTGGTCGCCGGTGTTCTACAGTGTGCATCGCGAGCAGCGTGATGCGCTGCTGGCTGAGGGATGGAACTCGATTGAGGTCGGTAGTGAAATGGTTGTGGACCCGCGTGTGTGGAAGACCACCGGCAAGAAATGGCAGGACGTGCGTACCGCCATCAACAAAGCCAAGCGCGACGGCATCACCGATGTGCAGTCCACGTTCCTGGAATCGCCGCTGGAAGTGCGTGAGCAGATTGAGGACATCTCCGAGGAATGGGCACAGCTCAAGGCTTTGCCGGAGATGAAGTTTACGTTGGGCGGTGTCGAGGAACTGCGTGACCCGCGCGTGCGTCTTCTGTATGCCGTCGATGCGGATGGGCGTGTGCTGGGCGTCACCAGCTGGCTGCCCACATGGCGTGATGGGCGCGTGATCGGTTGGACACTGGACTTCATGCGGCATCGTACCGACAGTCCTAACGGCATCATGGAGTTCCTGATTGCGCGTATGGCCGAGCGTCTGCGTGATGAGGGGGCTGCGGATCCGGAGCATGCCGCAGAATTCATGAGTTTGTCCGCGGCTCCGTTGGCCGGTATGAACCCCGAGCGGGACAATGCCGGCGAAGGTGGTGCGCCGGCCGGGGAAGGCACACAGGTGCTCCAGCATGCGCTGCAGATCGTGGCCGATTGGATGGAGCCGGCGTACGGCTTCCATTCGTTGTTCAACTTCAAGCGCAAGTTCCAGCCCACCGAGGCACCGGTCTACGTGTGCTACCCGGACCCGGCGGCATTGCCCCAGATCGGGCTGGCCGTGGTGCGCGCCTACGTGCCCAGCGTGACGCCCGCCGAAGTGGCCGGCATGCTCAGCACGCTGCGGTCGTAGGGTGTGGGGCGTACGGACCCTGACAATTGTGTTCGCGGTTGAGGCTCTAGGCCGTTTGCCTGTTCGTTTACGTACGGACCGGAGACTGGCCGATTCGAGCCCAAGATGGGGCTATCTGCTTTCAAAGAGGTGCCTTCAGCTTCTTACGGATAGCTAACTGCCTTCGGAGGGGCGCCTGAACCCTGAAATCCCAAGTATGAGCGTTGCAATGACGGCGTTTGTACTCGGGATTTCCCATATTCGGTACCCCTTTGGACGGAGATAGCATTCCGCGGAAGCCCGAATATACCTCTTTGAACGGAGAAACCCCAGCTAGGGGGCATAGAAGTCGCTATCTCCGTTTCAAGGGGCTGATTCGGCCTGCTCCGGAGGTCTACTCTCGTTTCGAGGGGCTGATGCCGAAGTATTCACGCTCCGAAACTGGCGGAATGGCGTTGGCGCAGATGGGTTTCTACATGCGTTCTAGTGGATGACTAGCCCCTTGAAACGAAAGTAGACCTCCGGCGGAGGCCGAATCAGCCCCTCGAAAGCGTTTTTGCCGTTGCGGAGATTTTCCAGCCGTACCGTGAACCGTCTCAACGGTGTAACGTGGGACGCATGAGCGAACTTACCGAACATAATGACGGCAACACGCAGGTCGCATACTTCGCCGGTGGCTGCTTCTGGGGGCTGGAGCGCTACTTCCAGAACGTCGACGGTGTCACGGACACCACGGTTGGCTACGCGCAATCCACGGTCGAATCGCCGACCTACGAGCAGGTGTGCGCGGGCGGCACGGATGCAGCTGAAACCGTGCAGGTTACTTTCGACCCAGCACGGGTAAGCCTGCGGACACTGGCATTGCTGTTCTTGGAAGTCATCGACCCGTTCTCGGTGGATCAGCAGGGCGAGGACCGCGGCCGGCAATACCGCACTGGCATGTTCCACACGGACGAGACGCAGCGTGCCGTGTACGTGGCGGCCTTGGAGCAGCTGGTCGACCGTCAGCCGCAGCGCCCGGCCGTGTTGGTCGAGCCGCTACGCAATTTCTACCCGGCCGAGGCCCATCATCAGGATTATCTGATCAACAATCCCGGCGGCTACTGCCATGTGCCGATTGCGGCGATTGCGAACGTGAAGCGCCGCCAGAAGTACGTGGAGCGTATCTGGGACTTGACGCTCGAGCAGTTCGCGGTCACGCAGAACGCCGCTACTGAACGCCCGTTCGTCAACGAGTATGACGAGGAGTTCGAGCCCGGCATTTACGTGGATATCGTCAGCGGCGAGCCGTTGTTCTCTTCGCGGGACAAGTTCGACTCCGGCTGTGGCTGGCCCGCGTTTTCCCGCCCGATTAAGGGTGACTTGCTGACTGAGCACGAGGATCATCGCATTCCGGGGCGTGATCGTATTGAGGTGCGCACTTCCGACACGCAGATTCATCTGGGGCATGTGTTCCCCGACGGGCCGGTCGACCGAGGCGGCCTGCGCTACTGCATGAATTCCGCCGCGCTGCGATTCGTGCCGCGCTCGCGCATGGCCGAGGAAGGCTACGGCGACTGGGTTCCGGTTGTGGATGGGGAAGCTGACGGTCCGGTCGGGAAGACCGATCAGCCTGGGGCAGCTCACGAACGGTAAGCCACGACTGCACGAGCTGCATGAGATGTGGCATTTTGCTGAATATAAGCGCCGAAAGGACCGGACAGCAACATGAGCATGGAGAACATTGCGGGCGCTCGCAAACCTGCCAAGCGTGAGGATGAGCGGACGGTTGCCGGCGAGCATCGTATGATGCGTCGCGCGGACCGTGAGGTGACTGACCCCGAGCAGATCGCTGCGATTATCGCCGCTTGCGACATCGTCGAAGTGGCATATGCGGATGCTGAGGGCCTGGCCATCGTGCCGTTGAATTTCGGATTTGATTATGAGTATGACGAGGCCGATGGTGTTGCCGCAACAGCCTTGGTGAACGGTGCTGAGACGGTCGGCAGCACGGGAGTCGTGGCAGCCGATGAGGTGGGGTGCCCCGGCAAACTGACGCTCTGGTTCCATTCCGCGCCGCACGGCCGCAAGCTCGACGCGATTCGTGCCGCAGCCGGCGGGCGTCTGCCCGTGGCATTCACCATGCAGGCCGACTGCGAGGTGGTGGCGGGTCGCACCACGTGCAATTGGGGCGAGGCGTTCAAGTCGATTGTCGGCAATGGCGAGGCTTCGCTGGTCAAGGATTTGGGCGAATGCCGCCACGGCTTGCAGGCGCTGATGGCGCAGCAGGCGCACATGCCGCACGTCGAATTCACCGACGCGCAGGTGCGCAGCGTCACAGTGTGGAAGATCGAGGTCGATTACTTCACCACCAAGGTCCGTGCCAAGCCCGCGCCCGCGCACATGCATCAGCGCCCTGCCGTGCCGCGCGCAGGTGTGATCGGTGCCCGATAACATCATTGCAGCAAGGATGGGATGTCGGTTGTGGTGCGGCTCAACGGTTCTTAACGTACCGGGTGCCGCGGCCGGCGCCCAGTTTGGTGATGGTGCCGTTGTCAAGCAGTGTCTTCAGTGTACGTTCAACAGTGCTGGCGCTGATATCGGGCAATTGTTGAAGTATGTCCGCTTTTGAGAGCGGCGATAATATGCGATCAAATAGATTGCCGATACGCTGCTCCTTGGTGGGTTTTCTATTGCTGCCCCAGCCGGACACTTCCCCAATCCGTTCGTCGAACTCTTTACAGGCAGTGAGGATGACGCCGAGTAAATAGTTCACAAATGGTGCATAGTCGTTGACGTTGTCGTTCCAGCCGTATGTGCTCGCGGCAAGTGCCTCGTAATAGGTGTCTTTGGTCCGTTCGATAAGGTGTTCAATGCTGATATATTTACCTACTTGGTAACCATTGCGGTAGAGCAGTAGCAAGGTCAGCAGCCGGCTCATTCGACCATTGCCGTCATTGAATGGGTGGATGCAGGTGAAGTCGAAGGTGAACATTGCTGTGGCGAGCAATGGATCGATATGTCCGTCTTGGATGGCTTCTGTATAGGCGGCGCAGGCGCGCTCGACGAGCTCCGGTGTGATGAGTGCGTTTGGGGGCGTGAAACGAATGATTTGTTTTCCGGTGGCGTCGCGCTCGATGATGACATTGTCGCTGTCTTTGAAATGTCCGCCGAAAGCGAGGCCAGTGTATCGGAACAGATCGCGATGCAGTTGGAGGATTGTATTTGGGGTCGGTGGAATGTAGTCGTGGCTTTCGTGGATGGTGGCGAGTACGTCGCGATAGCCGGCGATTTCCTCCTCGGCACGATTGCGTGGCGTGGTTTTTTCTGCAACCAGTGCCTTGAGTCGCTTGTCGCTGGTAGAGATACCTTCAATACGATTGGATGCGTTGGTGCTTTGAATGCGTGCAACCGCGATGAGCGTGTTCAGCAAATCAGGCCTGATTGCAGCCTGTACGCTTTGACGACCTTTGGCTTCGTGGATGGCGGATAGCAGTGTTGTGGTTTGTGGGGTGAGCAGTCCCTTAGCGGCGGTGATGTAGTCGAAGTGCTTCATTGTGAATCTCTTTCTGGTCATATTCTATCAATATGATGCAGAAAAAACGATAGATGATGCAGAAAAGTGGATTGTTATTCCCGTGATGATGGTGTTGTTCAAATCTCACCTCCCGCTGGCGGGAGGTGGCGCGCAGCGCCGGTGGGTGGTTTGCTCTCGAACCCGATAGACTTGCCGCATGACAGCAGTGACAGTGGTAATTACCAGTTGCAATCAGGGTCCGTTGATTCGCGAAGCAGTCGAGTCGGCATTGTCCCAGACGGTTCACCCGGAACGCATCATCATCGTGGATGATGGTTCCGATGAGCAAACATCTGTTGATGTATTGAGCGCAATTCTCGACGATTGCCGGCATGGAGTGCTGGATACGGGCGGTGTCGCCGTCGATCTTATCGGGCAGGTGAATGCCGGTCCTTCCGCTGCGCGCAATCGTGGTGTCGCCGCTGCCGAGACGCCGTTCGTGGTGGTGCTGGATGGCGATGACCGTCTGATGCCGACCTTCATTGAGCGCACGTTGCCGTTGCTTACTGCTGATGATTCGATGGTCGCGGCCTCTGGCTGGCTGCGTACGTTCGGGGTTCTGGACTCAGTGGTCCAACCGATCGGTGGCGACGCGGGGGCGTTCGTGTCACATAACTGCTGCCCGGCCACATGCATGATTCGGCGCTCGGCTTGGGAGCGTTGCGGTGGCTACGACGAGTCGATGCGCAGTGGCTTTGAGGATTGGGATTTCTTCTTGTCGTTGCTGGAGAGTGGGTTGGCTGCGAAAGCGGAAGATGGTATCGACGGTATTGGGGATGCCGGCGGTATCGATGATACCGATGGTGTCGAGGATGCTGGTAGTGCAGGCGGTGCTGTGGATATTGGCGGTACTAAGGATACCGGGAACATTGAGGCTGTCAGGGATGCCGGTAACACCAAGAATCCCAAGGAGGGCACGGCTCACATCGGCATTGTTCCCGAGCCCCTAATCGAATACCGCACGGCCCCGGCCTCCTCAAACGTGACCAGCATGACCAAGCGCCTCGATCTCATGCGCTTCCTGATCACCAAGCATCGCGATCTCTACGCCGCGCACATCGCCGACGCCATCCTCGGCGTTGAAGCCATCTCCATGAGCCGCTTAACCATGTGGGAATCGTTGATGCGCGGCGACACCACCGCCAGCCAAGCCTTCATGACCCACCCCACCTATGGCGACGGTGGAATGGCCGCCGCCATACGCTTGCGGAGTTGAGAGGCATCAGCTGACCAAATGCCGATAGAGCTCCGGATCGATTGGCCGGGCCAACCGCAGGATCGACAGCGTGACCTTCACGCTGCCTTGTCCGCTTGCGTCAGGTTTGGTGGTGAGCTGAGGGTTGTCAAACGCGGCAACGTGGCCAACGTAGTAGTACTTACCCTCGGCCTCTTCCGCCTTGCGCATAACGAATAACGGGACGAAATGCGTCTGGCCCCAATTCGGGCCAATGCCGTTAAGCGCCCATCGGAATTCGGGAGACTGCGGAGTTCGTCCATTCTTGCTGAAGTATTTCATTTCCTGTGTGCTCAGGAATTCATCTTCGTATTGACTTGCCGCGTATTTCACGAAGATGGGCATGGTATTGGTTTCCTTGTCGAGGAGGTAACCACCCACGTTTTGCGGAGTATTCTCCTTCTTCCATCCGCACAGTCGCATGACGTCTGCCATGGAATATTTGCGTTCGTACAAGAACATGTGATCAAAGACCTGTTGCCTGGCGGCGGCCTCACGGAATATATCTCGGCAATTGGCCATACCGGTGCGCAGAGTGTCCGCAAAGAAGATACGGAACGTTCTGTTCGTGGCAAGCATATCGGCGAATCTGCTGTTCAATCGATATGCGGTACCGTTTTCTGTGCCGATGCTGTTCACGGCTTCGACTAATGGCTGATTGCCGAAACGATTGCAGTTTGGGCCGGTGAAATATGAGTAATCGAGCACGCTGATCGCAGAGTCGAATTGCGTGTCTGAACCATCGGACTGCGGGAATTCAGTACGAATCGCATCGAGCAATTCGCTGCGGCCGATTGGCGAGCCCGCACTCCAATGCTGCGGTACGTCGTCGTCGAGCCGTTCGCTGACGAAATGGCATAGCTGAGCAAGAATGACCAATTCGTGCGGTCGCAATCCGGGCAGCAGCAGCTCCGCTGCCATCTTGAGTATCGCGTCTTCAACGTCGGTCACCGGCTCCAACTGATCCTCAAATGTCGCTTCATGATGTTTGCCTTTGCCCAGGCTTTTTTCACGGGAACGCACGAAATCAAGATAGTTGCTGCGCTTCGATGCGATGGTATACGGCAGTGAGGGGTCGTAGTTATAGATGTCCGTAAGCATGGGGATGCGGCCCAGCTCGTAACGGACTTGGCGATACTGTTCGGACAGCTTTTTCATGTCGGACCAGTCGGCGGTGTCCAAAGACTTAAGGATGCGCTCCTTGGCGATCGGGTCGAAACTGATGGACGACAGGCCGATTGACTTTCTCTGCAGGTTCTTGCGAGCTCTGTCGCGGTCGCCGGTGTTGCCGTATAACGCCACCGGAATCAGATAGTTGTTGTTGTAATTGCCAATGAAATCGATAACCACAACGCTTTCTTTGTGCGGGAATTTGCGCAGTCCGCGCCCGAGCTGCTGCGTGAAGATGATGCTGGATTCGGTGCTGCGCAACATGACGATTTGGTTGACGGCGGGAATATCAACTCCCTCATTGAACATATCGACAGTGAAGAGATAGTCGAGTTCGCCTTCAATGAGCTTGCGGACGTATTCGTCTCGCTGCGTTTGGGACACGGGCCTGCCGTCATCGTCCGTGCTGGTAACGGCAGCGGTGCGATAGGGGCGTTCAGCTTGTTGATTCCACTGTTGGTTAAACAGCTGGGATAGCTTATGGGCTTCCTCCTGTCGGCTGCAGAACACGAGTCCGGTGACCGGAATGTTGAACTGCCCATATTCTTGCAACTTGTCAATGATGTAGCGGACTCGCTTTTCGGTGGCAAGCTGCTCGATCTCGTACTTGAGCTGTTTCGAGTCCTTCTCATCAAGGCCCTTGGAGATATCGAGACGATGGGCGATTCCATTCGGATCGTCGTTGGAGCCAAGGTATTCCGCAACACCGTAGTAGTGGAATGGACAGAGCATGTTCTCGTCCAACGCCTTCTGCAAGCGAATTTCGTACGCGATGTTATGCCCGAATAGCTCGAAGATGTTGATGCCGTCGGTGCGCTCTGGCGTGGCGGTCATGCCGAGCATGAAGTCGGCATCCTTGAAATGATTGATGACGCGCTGATATCCTTCGGCTCCAGCGTGATGAACTTCGTCAACCAGAACGTAGTCGAATTCATCGGATTTGAATTGCGCCAAAACCTCCGGCTGCCGCATCGTCTGTACCGTGGCGAATACGTAGCGGCGGTCCTGTTGCTTGCTGGTGCCTGAATACAATCCCAATTCGGATTCATCGCAGCCGAGCACCTTTTGGTAAGACTTCATTGCAGTTTGAAGAATCATCTGCTGCTGGGCGATGTACAGCATGCGCTTCGGCTGGCATTCGCGTACGTCGAATGCGGAAAGGTGCGTTTTCCCGGTGCCGGTGGCCGACACGATAATTGCGCGGTGCTCGCCTTGCTCACGAAGCTTCTTGAGATTCGCCAACGCCTCCTGTTGCATGGCGTTTGGCTGAATATCATGCCCCTCAAGCGACTGCAGAATCTCATGACGCGGTGGGGCGTATTTCTTGAAATCTTCCTCATACTGTTTGATCCATTCTTCGGTCAGCGGAACGGAATCAGCCACCTGTGAGTCGATTTCATCCTGGAACTGCCCGACCAGCTCTCCATCCGCCAGCGATGAGACTTTGAGATTCCATTCGCGTTGCGTGGTCAATGCGGCTCCAGTGAGATTGGAACTGCCAACGTACAGGTCGTAATAGGGTGTGCCGTCTTTCATGCGGCGAGAAAAGATATATCCCTTGGGATGGAATGGTTGTCCTTGAGCCATTGCGGAAACTGAGGTATTACGGGAACCTTCCCACACGCGAACGTCAACACCAGTGGTGTTCTGAAGATGCAGCAGCTCCCAGAATGCCCTGGGATCGTTGAAATGATTTTTCGTTGAGGTAATCAGTGTGCCCGCTCGGGTCGCTGTTTCATGGTGACTTCTGAAGTCTTCAAATAAGCTGAGCACGGCCTCAGCCGAGACGAATGCGACAGAAATGTCGAAGGAATCGCTAGTAGCCAAGGAATTGCCGATTTCCTCGCGCATGGTCAATCCACCGGGGCGATTTGCGATGAGGGTCGGCTTATATTCGCCGGGAGCATCTGAGCGCGGCTCGATCAGACCTGAGATGACATCTTCGAGGATCGAGGGGGTTGGATCAGAATCGTGATGTTGCGTGTTGGCTGGAGAGTCTGAGGTGCTGACCAGATTTATAGACATGTTGCCCTGTTCCCTTGCGATTCGGATCGTTTGATGAATGCCTGACTGCGCTGTGGCGCGTTCATCGGAGCGCCAGTTGTTTGTTCGCGATAATCGCGACTGCTTCGCGATCTACCGGAGCCCAGTTCAATGTTGGCATATCAGCAGGATTCAGCCATCGGATATCAGTGTGCTCGGTGAGATGCGGCGTACCGGCGATGAGGTGACAGATGAATGTGGTGAGCCGCACGGTTCCAAAGTCGTAGGCGTATTCGCTGGTACATACCTCTTCCGCGACCTCAACTTCGCATAACAGCTCTTCTTCGATTTCGCGGTGCAAGGCTTGCCGCGCTGTTTCATGAGGCTCAATTTTGCCGCCGGGGAACTCCCAATATCCGGCCAACGACTTTCCCGGGCCACGTTGGGCGCATAGTACGGTGCCGTTGGTGACGATTGCAGCTCCTACGACGTTAATGATTTTGCGTTCCCGCTCCATGAACAACCAGGATACAACGCTTCAAGATCCACAAGCGATCCACGATCCTCGGCGGTTTTGCAATATCGATCCTGATGCTTTTGATTATGCGATCGGACGGGTCGAAAATGTCGGTGTGGACGCTACCGACTATTGTGGTGAGCAGGAGAAGCAGTCTGTTTCCGAGGTGAGATTCGGGAACGGTCCGACTCTCGGCAGTGATTTATCCACGCAGACAAGCCAAAGGAGCCTCGCCATGATCCTCGTCACCACCACCCCGTCTGTCGACGGATACACCATCACCAACTACCAGGGCATCGTCTTCGGCGAAGTGGTGTCCGGTGTGAACATGTTCAAGGATCTTGGCGCGGGCCTGCGCAACATGTTCGGCGGCCGCAGCCAGGGCTATGAGGAAGAGCTGATGCGCGCCCGTAACGAGGCCATCGCCGAAATGCAACAACGCGCGGAGGCGATGGGTGCGCACGCCGTGGTCGGCGTGGACATCGACTACGAGGTGCTCGGCGCCGACAACGGCATGCTCATGGTTACCGCGTCCGGCACGGCTGTGCAGCTCGCGCGCAAGGCCTGAAAATACCTATATTGAGGGCGGTCGGGTGGCCTGCTTGGCTGCCCACGCAGTTCGTGCAGCTTACAGCGCGCAAACAATCAGATAAATCGCCACGACGTGGCAGGCGTACCCGATGACCGTGCCCAAGTGAAACACCTCGTGGAACTCGAACCAGCCGGGGACGGGGTTCGGCTTGCGCAGCGCAAAACACACGGCGCCGGCGATATACGCGGCGCCTCCGCATGCGATGAGTATAGTCAGCCGGACCCACTGCGGGAGCCGTCCATAGCTGCGGAATAAGCGTCACCGGCGCCAATCCCAGCACAACATACACAGTGGTGAACACCCAGTTCGGGGTGCGCAGCCAGACGATATGCAGTATCGTGCCGATCGCCGCGGTCACCCAAATCACCGTGAGATATGGCCGGCGAATCGCCGGGCTGAGCGCGAACAGTACGGGCGTATTGGTGCCGGCGATGATGAGGAAGATGTTCGAATAATCGATGCCGCACAGTACGCGAGTCACCTTCGCGCTGCGCCACGGCACGACGTGCAGCAGCGCGCTGTTGCCGAACAGCAGCATGGCCGAGGCGCCGTACACTGCGCAGGCCGCCTTGACGGGACCGGCCGGCGCGATACAAATGAGCACGATGGACGCCGCGATGCACAGCGGCAGGGTGGCGAGGTGCAGCCATCCGCGCAGTCGGGGTTTGCGATTGCCGAATGCGTCCACGGGGACGACGCGGCGTCTGACCGCTTTCAGTGCTGCCTTGGCCTGACGGTAACGTGATTGCGCGGCCTTGTAGCGGGCCGATGCGCGATCCAGTGCGGCGGGGCCGGTGCTTGCACCGGACTTTTGGCTCACGGTCACGGAAGGCGTAACTGTTGAGGCGGAAGCCATTTTTCGCCCAGATGGCGTACTGATGGAAACGCTCATACTAATCACCTCGCCATGGCCGGCGACGCTCTGCCGACCACTAACTTACGCTACCGTAACCTAGTATAGGTCGACACAATAATCAAGGTTGATTCGTCCGACAGATGGACGGACAAAAATCCTATGAACCCAGCAAAGCGGTCCTCGGTCCCGGACAAAGCAAAAGGGCTGGAACCTTTCGGTTCCAGCCCTTTACTTGCTGGTGCGAGTGGGGGGAGTTGAACCCCCACGAGCATACACTCACTGCCACCTGAAGACAGCGCGTCTACCATTCCGCCACACTCGCAGACAATCGACCAACTTACACCCAGCCGTCCAATCGCACAACGTCCGGCGTGTCGCGTTGGTGGCGGACATGTATTGTTCGTGAATCTCCTACGGGTGCTGTGATTTTTTGAGTGTAGCGCTGCTCCCCTCGGTCACTTCGTGGCAGCTCCCCTCAGAGAGGGAAGCCAGAAGGAGATTGCGCAAGCTACGGCTAGGCTCACAGGCCTGGTTTGCGCTCGCCGTTGCCGTAGAAGTGTGCCAGAGCCTCGTCGCGGAACTCGTCGAAGTAGCCGCCGTCGATCGAGGCGCGGATGTCGTCCAGCAGTTTCACGAAGAAATGCTCGTTATGAATCGTGGCCAGTGTGAACCCGTTGAACTCGCGGGCGCGCAGCAGGTGGTCGACGTACGCGCGCGAATAATGCTGGCACGTGTAGCAGTCGCACCCTTCCTCCAGCGGCCCGAAATCGAACTTGTGCTGGGCGCGCTTGATGTTGTACCGGCCGGCGCGTGTGTAGATCGCGCCGTTGCGGGCGCAGCGCGCGGGGGCCACGCAGTCGAAGGTGTCGCCGCCGTTCTCCACGCACGCGAAGATATCGTCCACGGAGGCGATGCCCAGCACATGGCGCGGCCGGCTCTCCGGCATCGCGTCGCAGATCCAGGCGCAAGTGTCGCCGATGATGCGTTTCTCGATCGCGCCGCCAATGCCCACGCCGTCGAAGTCCAGCGACGCGATCTGCGAAGCCGCGCGCCGGCGCAGATCCTCATAATTCGCGCCCTGCACCACGCCGTACAACGCCTGGTAGGGCTTGCCCAGACGCGCTGCCGTCAGCCGCTGATGTTCCTCCACACACCGGCGGGCCCAGCGGAACGTGCGCTCCACCGAATCCTCCTGATAGGACCGCGTATTCATCAGCGTGGTCAGCTCGTCGAACGCGAACATGATATCTGCGCCAATTTTGTGCTGGATGCCCATCGAAATCTCGGCAGAGAACCGGTGCGCGTCACCGTTCAAAGGAGATTTGAACGTCACGCCGTCCTCGTCCACCCATGCCATGCGTTCCTTGCCTTTGGCGATGATGTCGTCCGACTTCATGCCGGTTACATCCATCGCCAGCGTCTTCTTGAATCCGACGCCCAGCGACATCACCTGGAATCCGCCCGAATCGGTGAACGTCGGACCGTTCCAATTCATAAAGCGCGCCAGCCCGCCGGCTGCGTCGAGCACATCCTCACCAGGGCGTTCAAACAGGTGGAAGGCGTTGGCCAGCAAGCACTGCGCGCCTAACTCCTTCATCTGCTCGGGCAGCACGGCCTTCATCGCGGCCTGCGTGCCCACCGGTACAAATGCGGGCGTGCGGATGTCGCCGTGCGGCGTATGGATAATGCCGGTGCGCCCGTAGCGGGCGCCGTCACGCCCCAACCCGTTCGCTGCCGAAGGCAGCCGTGTAATCGTCTCGAAGTGGAAAGCGCTGCGGTCGCCGGGCTTTCCAGCCTGCGCTCCCAGCGGATGGTTCAAAACATCGCTTGTCATAGTTTCACTTTAGGCAAAAGGGCCAGAAATTGTGAAGAACTCGGTTTCGAGGGGCTGATTTTGTGTTTTCCAAACATCTATCTCCGCTTCAAGGGGCTGATGCCCAAGTAGACGGCTCACAAGAATGGCGGAATGGCGTTAACGCAAGGCTCCTGATACTCTGATTTGGCCAGCTGAACAGCCCCTTGAAACGGAAGTAGACATCCGGGAATCGCCGGATCGGCCCCTCGAAACCGAGATACCCATGGTGCTCTTCGATGATTACTCATAGACTTTCAACTAACGTTCAGAAAATCTCCAGATTAACTGCCTTTACTACTGAATTAGCGCATGAGAGTGGCGGCGAACAAGCGCCCAGAGCCGCTGAACAAACGTGATAGGAATTTTAGAAAAGGAGCAGCAATGGCTGACGAATTCAACCCGCAGGGCGTCGACCAGACCCCGCAGAACAACGAAAATCCCGCCCCAAACGGCAACGAGACTGAGACTCAGGCATCAGCTCAGACCGCAGCTGAGGGCGATGCCGCAACCACTTCATCTCACGAGGACAGCAACCCGACCCAGCAGATGCCTTCCGCGCAAGACGATGCCCCGACCGCTGCCACCGAGCCCATTCCGGACTACGCCGCAGCCAAGGGCGAGAGCACCGTGGTCTCCAGCGCTCCAGCCTCCACTCCGGCTGCAGACACGCAGTCCGCAACTCCGCTCTACCGCCCGGCTCCAGAGTTCGGCGCGTATGGCCCGACTCCGACGCAGCCCGAGCAATCCGCGTCAAACACCGCTCAGCAAGGCGCCCAGCCCACGCAGCAGTTCCCGTATGGTCAGGCCTTTTCGCAGCAGCCACAAGGCCAGCGCAACCCTTACTTCACCAACAACCAGCAGCAGGGCAACAACAACCCGTTCAACCCGCAGCCGCAGCAGCCGCAGAACAATGGCAACCCGTTCGCTACTCCAAACGGCCAGCGTCAGGGTGGGCTGTTTGGCTTCGGCTCTGGCGCCGGCACGCCGAACGGCCAGAATCCGCAGGGCCCGCAAGGCCCGGCCCAACCCAATAGACCTGGTCTGTCCAAGACGGCAAACGCCATCGTCGTTGCTGTGGTCGCCGCGCTGGTCGCTGCGGCTTTGTGCCTCGGCCTTGGCTACGCGGCCATCACTAACGGCTGGGTGACTGTCCCGACCTCCAGCTCGCTCTCGAACGTCACTTCAAACAAGTCCGGCTCCGGCTCTGCCACTGCCAAGACTGGCGAAGCCCCCGATTGGCAGACAGTTGCTAGCGGCGTCTCCGGCTCTGTGGTCTCCATTCAGACCGCAATGGCCAACGGCACTGCCAAGGGATCCGGTGCAATCATTGATACTGAGGGCCACATCATCACCAATAACCACGTGATTTCCGGGGCTCAGCAGATTCAGGTGACGCTTGCTAACGGCAACATCTATTCCGCTCAGCTCGTCGGCACCGACACCACCACCGACCTTGCCGTGATCAAGCTCGACAACCCGCCGAGCGGTCTCAAGGCCGTCGAATTCGCCGATTCCGACAAGCTCGCCGTCGGCGAGAACGTGATGGCTATCGGTAACCCGCTCGGCTACGACGACACCGCCACCACCGGCATCGTCTCCGCCCTGAACCGCCCGGTGACCGTGACCGATGACAACAATAACGAGATCGTCACCAACGCCGTCCAGATCGACGCGGCCATCAACCCCGGTAACTCGGGTGGCCCGACCTTCAACGCGGCCGGCCAGGTAATCGGCATCAACTCCTCGATTGCCTCTACCGCAACTTCCTCCGACTCCGCCGGCTCGATCGGCATCGGCTTCGCGATTCCGTCTAACCTCGTCAAGCGCGTTGCCGATGAGATCATCAAGGATGGCTCGGTTAAGCACGTCGCCCTTGGCGTGGTCATCAAGTCCGACACGGTTGAAGCCGACGGTGTGACCCGCGGCGGCGCGACCATCACCAAGTCGAGCGCCACTGGTTCCGCAGTCGTCTCCGGCGGCCCGGCCGACAAGGCTGGCCTGAAGGAAGGCGACACCATCGTGGCCTTCAACGGTAACGCGGTCAACAACAACTACTCGTTGCTGGGCTTCGTGCGCGCCGCAGCTCTCGGCGATAAAGCGACGCTGACCATCGTGCGCGACGGTAAGACCATGGACGTCGACGTCACGCTCGACCAAGAGGAATCTTCCGTAAACGGTTCGTCCAGCTCGAACTCGAACGGCAACAACCAAAATAACCAGAACAACCAAAATAACCAGAACGGCAACGGCCGGAATGGTTACGGCAATGGCAACGGCAACAACGATGGCGGCACCGGTGATGGCGGCGGCTTCTCCGACCCGTTCGGTCTGTGGTAAAGCTGGTTCAGCGCGTCACACGGCGTTGAGCGGTAACCGTTGAATACCGTGTCAGGCAGGCAAAGGCCCGTAGCAGTGAGCAACTCCTGCTGCGGGCCTTTCGTATACGCGGGAAGCGTTTGGCTGGGTCGGCCGGAGCGGCGGCAGATATCTTGTTCCGTGGGCTTTTGTATGCACGGGAATCGTTCTGGCAGGAAGTCAGCTGCAGGCGCATAAGGGCTGCGAGCCCCTCATATGCACGGGAATTCTTGGCGGAATCGTAGGAGGGGGGATTGATGCCTTCTGACTGATCCGCCAACGTAGTTTCGCAGCCCGGCATGTCGCGTTCAGGCCGCTGATAGGGTAGGCCAAGCGCTGATTCGGGCAATGTCTCGAGCGATGCGCACAATAATTCAATACATAACTAAAAACGATTTCTTTACGCCGTGTATCGGATGGTCGCGCGGAGCCGAAAGGCCCTAAGCAAAGCCGCCGGTGGGTTAACAAGGCGTGACCGCAGCGCCGATTGCGCGGGCCACGCTTGCCGCAATCGACTCCGTATACGAGCGTAAGGAGCAATGATGAGCGGACTCATCAGATTCTTCACCAAAATCCTCGACATCTGCCGACTTGTGCCGATGCTTCCCGTTGTTGTTATCGCCGCAATCCCGCTGGCATTGCTGGGCGATTGGCGCCCATGGGGCAACGCAATTGCGATGCCGGTGCTGGGTAATCCTGGTGTAGGCCAATGGCTGATAATCGCGCTGGTGGCAATCATTGTGATTGACACAGTGCGTGGCATGATTGACGATTTGCGCCACGGACAAATCGGCGTCGATTTGCTGGCCGTAGTGGCGATTCTTTCCACCGTTGCCGTCCGCGAGTACTGGGCAAGCTGGGCGGTCATGCTGATGATTACGTCCGGCGAGGCCATTGAGGAATACGCGCAGGCCAAGGCCGAGCACAGTTTGACCGCATTGATGCAGGCAGCACCGCAAACTGCGCACGTCGTCAACTTGCCTGGCGTGGGGTGTGGGGATGCCGCCGATGAGGACGATTCGTCCGATGGCTTCCGGCGTGTAGGCTCGGTTCCGGCGACGTCCTCCCCTCAGTCGACTTCGCCGACAGCTCCCCTTGGAGAGAGGAACCAAGTACCGCCGTCGAGGGGAGCTGACTCGCGGAGCGAGACTGAGGGGAGCTGGTCGGCTGAGGCCGCCACGCACCGCTTCGACACGGTGCCGGTCGAGCAGGTGAAGCTCGGCGATGTGCTCATGGTGTTGCCGGGCGAAACCGTGCCGGTCGACGGCGAACTGCTTTCCGGCTCGGCCACGCTCGATCTGAGCAACATCAATGGCGAGCCGGTGCCGCGCGAGGTGTTCGCCGGTGCCCGAGTGATGTCTGGCGCAGTGAACGGTTCCACTGCCTTGACCATGCGCGCCACCCAGGTGGCCGCCGATTCCCAGTACCAGCGCATCCTCGAACTCGTCGCTTCCGCACAGGAGTCCCGTCCGGCCGTGGTGAAAACCGCTGATCGCCTGGCTGTGCCGTTCACCGTGTTGTCTTTGGCGATCGCCGGCATTGCGTGGGCTGTCTCCGGCGTGCCGACGCGATTCGCCCAGGTGTTGGTACTGGCCACGCCCTGCCCGCTGCTTATCGCTGCGCCTGTGGCGTACATCGCCGGTACTGGTCGACTTGCCGCCGCCGGTGTGCTTATCAAGGCACAGGATGTGCTCGAAAACCTCGGCCGCGTCACTCAGGTATTCTTCGACAAAACCGGCACGCTCACCGTCAAGCATCCGCAAGTGGTGCGCGTTGAGATGCTGCCCGGGGCTAAAACCCGTCTTAATGAGGATCATGTGCTGATGATGGCCGGCGTTGTGGAAAGCTATTCCGTGCACATCCTGTCGAAGGGCATCGCCAAGGCCGGTGCCGACGCGATGGCCCGTCTACGTCAGCGGTTCGCGGACGGCCAGCGTCGCTGTCCCGAGCCTGAGGCGAGTTGGCCCGGCCATGGCCGTGAATATCCGGTTGTCAAGGACATTAATGAGGACTCCGGCAAGGGCGTGTCCGGCAAGGTGAACGGCCATGCCGTCCGCGTCGGGCGACTGTCGTTCGCTGCGGCCGGCGATGACGGCTTCTTGACTGCCGAGGTAGCGGGTGTAAGCCGGGCGGATGGCCCACGGCAGGAGGCGGCCGACCTCCTCAGCCCGCTTCACGGACAGTCCCCTCTGGGCGGGGATACTGAGGCCGGATCTGGTCGCACGATTGCCGGGAACACTAAGGAAAAGGAAACGCTGCGTACGCGATTCGGTATGCTACAGCCGGACGAAATGGCCTCCTACGTGTCCGTTGACGGGCAACTGATCGCCCGCATCGTGCTGCGAGATGTACCTCGCGCCAACACCAAAACCGCGCTCGCCAATCTGCACGAACTGGGTGTTACCAAGCTCGCCATGCTTACCGGCGATAAGCGCGCCTCGGCCGAAATCATCGCGGACGAAGTCGGCATTGACGAGGTCCACGCCGAGCTGTTCCCCGAAGACAAGGTTGCCGCCGTCAAGGCTGCCACGGAGGCAAGCGCCGCGCCGGCCGGGCGCGCGAATCACGCCGCCAGCCCTGTGTCCGATGCCGTAGATGGCATCCGGTCCGATGGTTCTCAACCGTCGCGTTCTCGATGCAGCCGCGCCGCCGCAATCCGCAAGCCGGTCACGATGATGGTCGGCGACGGCGTGAACGATGCCCCGGTACTTGCCGTCGCCGATATCGGCGTGGCCATGACCGACGGCACTTCCACTGCTGCTTCCGAAAGCGCCCAAGTGGTCATTATGAATGACGATATTGCCGCTGTGCCGCGCGCTATCGCCATTGCACGCCGTACCAAGCGCGTGATGCTGCAGGCCGTGATCGCTGGTCTCGTACTCGCCACCATCGGCATGATTGCCGCCGCCTTCAACCTCATTCCAGTGGTCGTCGGCGCTTTCCTCCAAGAGGCCATCGACGTGGTCAGCATCCTTTGGGCCCTCACTGCCCTCATCGACCGCGACTAGGCGGGGTATCTCCTCGACTGAGTCGCGGTTTTGCCCCGCTGACGGTCTGTAAGCGGGGCGATTCTGTGGGTTAATAGGGGTTTTGCTCCACTGACAGGCTGTAAGTGAGGTAATTTTGCGGTCTACTCGTGGTTTTGCTTCGCTGGTGGGTGTTCAGCGGGGTGCTTCGGCTGGTTAGTCGCGGTTTTGCTGCGCTGGTGGGTGTTCAGCGGGGTGCCTTGTCGGGTTAGTCGCGGTTTTGCTCCGCTGGCGGTCTGTGAGTGGGGCAATTTCTTGATCGACTCGTGGTTTTGCCCCGCTGGCGTGAGGCTGGCAGAGGGTATTAGGCACAGGATTCCCACCATTCGCCCCTGTTGCAACGGAAGGCTTTGCGATAACCTGTAACGCGTGACTGAATCTGAGAACACTGAACTTCGTATTGCTGTAATTGGCGCTGGTCCGGCCGGCGTCTACTCATCCGATATCTTCCTGCGCCAGCTCAAGAAACTCGGCGAGGAACTCGGCCTCGGCACCAAGGCCCGCATCGACCTGTTCGAAAAGCTGCCGGTACCGTTCGGTCTGGTGCGTTACGGCGTGGCCCCCGACCACCCGTCCATCAAGTTCATCGCCTCCGCACTCGAGAAGACGCTTGATAACCCGGACATCCATCTCTACTGCGACGTGGAATTCGGCAAAGACGTGACCCTTGATGATTTGCTTGCCCGCTACGATGCCGTGCTGTTCGCCACCGGCGCAGTCAAGGACAAGCCGCTGAACCTGCCCGGGGCCGACCTCGATGGCGTATACGGCGCGGCCAAGTTCGTCGAATGGTATGACGGCTACCCCACCGGCGCCCGCGAATGGCCGCTTACGGCCGAGAACGTCGCTGTGATCGGTGGCGGCAACGTGGCCATGGATGTGGCTCGCGAGCTCATGCGCAACGCCGACGACCTCAAGGCCAAGACCGATATCCCGGACAATGTCTACGAGGGCATCGACAACAACAAGGCGAAAACCCTCCACCTGTTCATCCGCCGCGGTGTGGCCCAGGCCAAGTTCAGCGTGCAGGAGCTGCGCGAGATGGAGAAGTTGCCCGGCGTGCAGCTCATCATCAATGAGGACGACTTCGATTTGGACGACGAGACCATCGAGGTGGCCGGCAAGGACAAGCTCACCCGCCAGATGGTCGAGGAGCTGTTCGCCATCCGCGAGATGGCCGAGGACATGGAAGATGACGGCGACGTCGACTTCGAAGGCAATCCGGCCGACCGCAAGTACTACGTGCACTTCAACTCCGCACCCACGGAAATCCTCGGCGAGGACGGCAAGGTCAAGGCCATCCGCGTGGAGCGCACCGAAACCGGGGCCGACGGCAAGATGAGCCACACCGGCGAGTTCAACGACTACCCGGTTGAGGCCGTCTACCACGCCATCGGCTACAAGCCGGCCGAGGCTCCCGGCATTACTTACGACGAGCACGGCGCTCACCTGGCCAACGCCAATGGCGATGGCCGCATCACCACCGAAGCGGACGGCGGCGAAGTGCGCGACCGTCTGTACGCCACTGGCTGGGCCAAGCGCGGCCCGGTGGGCCTGATCGGCTCCACCAAGTCCGACGCACTTGCCATCGTGACCAACATGCTTGAGGATCTGGCCAAGGCCGCCGAAGGTGGTCGCGTGGCCGAGGATCGCGACCCCGAATCCATCGACCAACTGCTGGAAAGCCGCGGCGTCCGCCCGATTGACTTCGCCGGCTGGAAGAAGGTCGACGCCTTCGAGCGCGCCGAAGGCGCCAAGGAAGGCCGCGAACACAAGAAGGTCATCGAGCCCGACCAGATGCGTGAGCTCGCTCTGGCCTGATTGACTATCAGCTCATCGCATCGGCAACTGCACCAGCAGCTACGCAATCGGCGCGATTGATACATCGATAAATAAGGACGCCGGTTATACGCCGGCGTCCTTATTTATATAAAAGCCAGTGTCGTGCCAGTCGAGCAGGCCGATGGGCCAAACGATCCAAGCAGCCAAAGCAGTCCAAACAAGCAAAGCGTCTCGATCAGACCAATCGGTAAAGCGGTAAAACAGGCCAAGCAGCCGCACTGTCAAGCATCGTCAATCCCATGTAAACAGGCTATTCCGATCCCGCCAACCGCACCGTAAGCACCGCCGACCCCCATCCGATTCACCCCTCGGCGCACATCCAGCCAATATTCAGGCAGTGATTTTAGTGTGAGCCTCATGGATGCCAAAGTACGGGTGCACGGCCATTTCAACGGCCTGAAGACTACGCTGCTGTTCGCCTTGATGTGGGCCATCATCATGCTGATATGGTGGGCCACGGGCGGCAGGCAGCAGACGCTGGTCATCTACGTCATTATCGGGTTGGCCACCACGTTCGGCTCATACTGGTTCTCCGACAAACTCGCCATCGCATCCATGGGAGCCAGGGAGGTCAGCGAGCAGGAAGCCCCCGAAATCTACCAGATCGTGCGCGAGCTGAGTGCCAAGGCCGGCAAGCCGATGCCTCGCATCTACATCGCGCCCACCATGAGTCCGAACGCCTTCGCCACCGGCCGCAACGAACGTCACGCTGCCGTATGCTGCACGCAGGGCATCCTGCAGATTCTGAACGCCCGCGAGTTGCGCGGCGTGCTGGGTCATGAACTGATGCACGTGTACAACCGCGACATTCTGACCTCCGCCATCGCCTCTGCCATGGCCACCGTCATCACGTACCTCGGTTATTCTCTGATGTATTTCGGCGGCGGCAACTCGCGCGACGACCGCGATAATTCAGGCGGTCTCGGCTTGATCGGCGTGCTCCTCAGCGTGATTCTCGCGCCGATTGCCGCATCACTGATTCAGATGGCCATCTCCCGCACCCGTGAATATGATGCCGACGAGGACGGCAGCCTGCTGACCGGCGACCCCGAGGCCCTGGCCTCCGCGCTCAACAAGATCTCCTATGGCGCCCAGACCACGCCAATGCGCAAAACCGCCGGCACCCAGTCCGTCTCCGCGATGATGATTGCCAATCCGTTCTCCGCGGTCGGTTTCTCCAAACTGTTCTCCACGCATCCGCCGACTGATCAGCGCATCGCACGCCTGATGCAAATGGCCAATGAAATGAACGGCACTCCGGTGGCCGCATCCACATATTCCACGCGCGCAATTCACTAGTCCAGCACAGAACTCAAACCGGCACATGGCGCAAGGTGCCGCATAGGTGATACACTTGCCTCTCGTGCGTGGAAGCGCACATGCGGACGTAGTTCATCGGTAGAATGAAAGCTTCCCAAGCTTTAGAGGCGGGTTCGACTCCCGTCGTCCGCTCCATCGATTTTCCTTGAAATTCCAACGGTTTTCCCTCTTTTGAGAGCTTATTTTCCTGCCGTATGACCGCTATATGAGAACAATTCACGTCGTCCGCGTATCGTGATGGGCGATGTGTGAACCCAAGACCGCTGCAACCAATGGCCAACCAACGCCAACCCTCGAACGCACCCCGCACGACATCTTCGTCGGTGCCGGACTGGCGCTCGCCGGAGGCGTCTTCTGGGGCGTCAACGCCACCGTCTCCAAACTCCTGATGAACGACTATCACGCCGATCCGCTGTGGATCGCCTGCGTACGCGAGCTATTGGCCGGTGTCGTCTTTCTGGTTTGCGCAGGAATCTTCACGCCTGACAAGTTCATCAACTCGCTTAAGGACTACCGTTCCTACCCGAGACTTCTGCTGTGCGCGTTCTTCTGCGTGCTCATGGTGCAGGTCTCTGAAGGCCATTGACTGGACCAATTCCGGCACGGCTACAGTGCTGCAGACGCTCAATCTGCTGGTTGTACTCGTATTCGTATGTATTATGGGCAAACGGCTGCCCGGCAAACGCGAAAGCATCGGTGTGGTACTCGCTTTTGTGGGCACGGTGCTCATCGCCACAGGCGGCGATCTCAGCCAGCTCAGTCTGCCGCTGCCCGGTCTGCTGTGGGGCCTGACCGATGCCGTATGCACGTCGTTGCTTGCGATTCTGCCCATCGCATTAATGGCCAAATGGGGCAACTTCATGGCCAACGGCGTCATGTTCATCGTTTCCGGCCTAATGCTGCTGCCGCTCGTGCACCCGTGGACCACCGCCCCCGCGTTGGATTGGTTCGGCATTGGTCTGATGGTATTCACCGTGGTGTTCGGCACATTCGGTGCCTATTGGCTATTCCTCGGCGGCACCCAGCGCTGCGGTGCAATGCGCGCCACCATGCTCGGCACCAGTGAACCCGTAACCGCCACTATCACCGGTGTCCTATTCGCCGGCGCGGTCTTTACCCCGACCGATTTGGTCGGCTTCGCCATGATTATCATCATGGTGTTCCTCGTGAGATAGTTCACAGCTCGCCTGGCTCCAGAACCTAGTCTGGCGGGCACACCCCGAGCGATAATGAAGCCATGACAATCGCAACACCGGAACGTTATGCCGAAATGCTAGACGCCGCACGACGCGGCGGCTACGCTTACCCTGCCATCAACGTGAGCAGCTCGCAGACGCTGAACGCCGCGCTGAAGGGGTTCGAGGATGCCGAATCCGACGGCATCATCCAGGTGTCCGTCGGCGCAGCCGCATACCTTTCCGGCATCGGCGTCAACGACCGTGTCACCGGATCGCTGGCCTTGGCCGCTTTTGCACACGAGGTCGCCGCGAAGTACCCGAACATCACCATCGCCCTGCACACCGATCACTGCGCCAAGCAGTATCTTGACGAATGGGTGCGACCGCTGCTCGCACATGAGGCCGATCAGGTGGCGCATGGTCAGGAGCCCACATTCCAGTCGCATATGTGGGACGGCTCCACCGTGCCGCTCAAGGAAAATCTGGACATCGCCGAGGAGCTGCTCGATAAGTCGCAGGCCGCGCACACGGTGCTGGAGATCGAGATCGGCGCGGTCGGCGGCGAGGAAGACGGCTATTCCGCCAAAATCGACGAACGCCTCTATTCCACGCCGGCCGATGGCCTTGAAGTGGCCCGTCGCCTTGGTTTGGGCGAGCGTGGCCGATACATGGCCGCCTTCACGTTCGGTAATGTGCACGGCTCCTACAAGCCCGGCGTGGTCAAGCTGCGTCCCGCCCTGCTCGGTGATATTCAGTCCCGTGTGGCGCGCGCGGTGGTCGAGGGTGAGCTGCCCAGCGCCGCCGGCATAGTCGACTTTCCCAACGGCAAGCCGTTCGAATTGGTGTTCCACGGCGGTTCGGGCTCCCGTCCGGAAGAGATTGCAGAAGCCGTGAGCCATGGCGTGATCAAGATGAACATCGACACCGACACGCAATACTCGTTCACGCGCCCGATTGCCGACCATGTGTTCGAGAACTATGACAAGGTCCTCAAGATCGACGGTGAAGTGGGCGAAAAGAAGTTCTACGATCCGCGTTCCTGGGGCCGCAAGGCCGAGGAATCCATGTCCGCCCGCGTGGCTGAGGCATGCAAGCAACTCGGCTCGGCCGGCAAAGCACTCAGATAACACCCAAATAAACTGTCATTCGCCGTGGCGGCGCCTTGGTGTCGGCCCGCCTCGCGCAACGCGCGGCAAAGACACCAGAAGCCCGATTGCGTGAGATGGCCGCGCCCCGAGTAGAGGGTGTAAGGTAGTCTGTTTCCGGCGGAATCGTGCGAATGCGGAGGTGCATCATGCCTGGAATTGTTCTTATTGGTGCCCAGTGGGGCGATGAGGGTAAAGGCAAGGCGACCGATCTGATCGGTACCAAGGTCGATTATGTCGCACGCTTCAACGGCGGCAACAACGCGGGCCATAGCGTGGTGGTCGGCGACGAGTCGTACGCCCTGCACCTGCTGCCCTCCGGCATCATCAACCCGAACCTCACCCCGGTGATCGGCAACGGCGTGGTCGTGGACCCGGAGGTGCTCTTCGAGGAGATCGACGGCCTGGAATCCCGCGGCATCGACTGCTCCCACCTGCTGGTGAGCGAGGCCGCGCACATCATCGCCCCCTACCACCGCACCCTCGACAAGGTGACCGAACGCTTCCTCGGCAAGCACAAGATCGGCACCACCGGCCGTGGCATCGGCCCGGCCTACGCGGATAAGATCAATCGCATCGGCATCCGCGTGCATGACCTGTTCAACGCCGACCACCTGCACGACAAGGTGGAGGCCAGCCTGCACCAGAAGAACCAGATGCTGGTCAAGCTCTACAACCGCCGCGCCATCGACGTGGACCAGACCACCGACGAACTGCTGAAGCTCGGCGAACGCCTGAAGCCGTATGTGGCCAACACCGGCCTGATTCTCAACAAGGCGCTCGACGAAGGCAAGACCGTGCTGTTCGAAGGTGCTCAGGCCACCATGCTCGATGTGGATCACGGCACCTACCCGTTCGTCACCTCCTCCAATCCGACCGCCGGCGGCGCCTGCACCGGCACCGGCGTGGGCCCCACCAAGATCACCCGCGTGATCGGCGTTGCCAAGGCCTACGTCACCCGCGTGGGCGAAGGCCCATTCCCCACCGAACTGCTGGACGAGTCCGGCGAATGGCTGCGTCAGCAGGGCCACGAATTCGGTGTGACCACCGGCCGCCCGCGTCGCTGTGGTTGGTTCGATGCAGTCGTCAACCGGTACGCCTCCCAGGTCAACGGCCTGACCGACATCGTGCTCACCAAGCTTGATGTGCTTACCGGCTTGAAGGAGATCCCGATCTGCGTGGCCTATGACGTGGACGGCGAGCGTCATGATGACATGCCCACCGATCAGGCTGCTTTTGCCGCGGCCAAGCCGATTTACGAGACCATGCCCGGCTGGAATGAGGACATCTCCAACTGCCATTCCTTCGACGACCTGCCGGCCACCTGCCAGGCATACGTCAAGCGTCTGGAAGAGCTGAGCAACTGCCGTATCTCCGCCATCGGCACTGGCCCGCAGCGCGACCATGTCATCCAGATCAATTCGCTGGTCGACTGACCGTCTGCAACGAATTTCCCGGCTTGACTGGTAACGACGCGGCACATGATATCCGCCGGCTGATTCCGCGATTCGACCACTTGAAGTGGAAGATGGCGGCGGCCGGCATAGTCATTGGTCTGGTTTCAGGATTGCTGGTTGTCGTATACCGTCTCGGCATCGAATACGGCACGGATGCGTCCCGTTGGATATATGCGCGGATTCGCGAGACCCCGTGGCTGATTGCGCCGTGGGCGGTTGCCGCGGTGGCGGCCGCGCTGGCGATCGCGTGGATGGTCGGCAAGGAGCCGATGGCTGGTGGCAGCGGCATCCCGCAGACCAACGGCGTGGTGATATGCGGCTTGAAGATGCGTTGGCAGACGATTCTGCCAGTCCGTTTCGTCGGTGGACTGTTGGGCGCGTTGTTTGGTCTGTCGCTCGGCCGTGAGGGGCCGTCCATTCAGATTGGTGCGTCGGGGGCGCAGTGTGTATCCCACCGTTTGCGCGGCCGCCGCCGTGAGGACATGCAGGAGCATTATCTGGTCACCGCCGGTGCCGCGGCCGGCTTGTCCGCCGCGTTCAGCGCGCCGCTGTCCGGCATGATGTTCGCTCTGGAAGGGGTGCATCGGAGTTTTTCCCCTGCGATTCTGATGGGCGCCACCGCCGCATCGCTGACCGCCGATTTCGTCTCAAAATACTGTTTCGGTCTGCGTCCGGTTTTGGATTTCGGTGATATCGGTCAGCTGTCGTTGGAAGAGTATGTGTGGCTGATTCCGTTGGGATTGGTGGCCGGTTTGGTTGGTTCGCTGATGAACCGCTCGTTGCTTGGCTTCCAGACGCTGTACTGCAAACTGCCGGCATGGAGCCGCCCGATGATTGCGATTGCGATCGCGTTGCCTGTCGGCATCTGGTTGCCCGATGTGCTCGGCGGCGGCTCGAATCTGATTGATACCGCCGAACATGCGCGCGTCGGCTTGGGAATGCTGTGTCTGCTGTTCGTGGCGAAGATGCTGTTCACATCTACGAGTTTCGGCTCAGGCGCGCCTGGCGGTATTTTCATGCCGATTCTTGCGGTCGGTTCGTTGGCCGGCGGCATCTGCGGTGAAGTGTTGCATCGATTCGGTAATCTGCCATCCGACGCAGTGGCGGTGTTTGCGGTGTGCGTGATGACGGGCACGCTCGCCGCGTCCGTGAAAACGCCGATCACGTCGATTCTGTTGGCTGTGGAGATGTCTGGAACGTTGACGCACATGCTGCCGGTCGCGGCCGTCGCTTTCGTCGCGCTGTTGGTGTCCGATTTGCTGCGCACCAAACCGATCTATGGGGAGTTGCTGGAGCGGTACGTGCGCGCGCAAGGCATGCAGATGGCGATCGCAAGCCATGTGGGCAGCGGCATTATGGAACTGCCATTGGAAATGGGGGCGATTGCGGACGGCAAGCGGGTGCGTGACGTGCGTTGGCCGTCTGGGTGTCTGATCATCGGCCTGCGTCGCGGCGAAAGCGAGATCGTGCCGCGCGGTGATACACGGCTGCGTGCCGGCGACTATCTGGTGGTGCTGTTCAGTGGCGAGGAGGAGCGCGAGGTGCGACCTGCGATGCGGCGGCTGTGTGATGCCCGGCTTGACTGAGCCTGGCTGAATTCGGCTGGACTCTGGATGTACGAATCTGCGGAATCGGACATCCAGGGTGCATACGTTGGCGCTCCGTGTAAACTCATATGCGTTAGGAAGGCAGCAATCGCGGCCCAGCTCGTTGTTGCACGGCCTATGGGCGGGAACAACGCTGTCCGCGGAAGGCCAGTACAGGGGGAGCGCAATGGAATCGCAAGAACAATCGCCGGGAGACGTGGTGACTGCGGGTGAGGACTCGCATCCTATCACGCAGGCAATCGACGCTGTTGAGGTGACGCATGCTGGTGCAACCGCGCCCGCCGCTAACACCATGGATCCGCCTACGATTCCCCTGGCACCGATGAAACGTATGCAGGCGCGGTTCAATCCGCTCGCCGACGGACTGATGTATGTTGTGGTGTTTGTCGGTGGATTTGTTGGAGTCGGCTGTCGGCATGCGTTGGATATGCTTCTGCCGTCGGTTAGCGGGACGCCGTTCGTTGTGGGCACGTTTGTGTCGAATATGGTCGCCTGCTTCCTGTTCGCGATGCTGACCGAATTCATGGCGACCGCTTCGTGGCTGCGTCGCCGGGTGCGGCAGGTTGTCAGCCGTGGTGTTGGGCTCGGCTTGCTCGGTGGGCTTTCGACGATGTCCGGCGTGATGCTGGAAACGATGGCAGGTCTGCACGAGCGGCATATCGCCAGTGCGCTTGGCTATCTTGCGGGAAATTTTGCAGGCGGTTTGCTCACTGCCGCCGCCGGCGTGGTTCTGATGCAGGCACTGCTGTCACGGAGTACTCGAAAGCGGGTTCGGGGTGCGTTTTCAGCTGTTTCCGTGTCCGGTTCTGCCGAATCGGACACGCAGGGCGTACGCCATGTGAAAGTGGCCGACGTGGCGCGTTCTGCCGCGCAGGCCGCAATGGAAGCCGCGCAGACGGCCCAGCAGATTGCACAGACGGGACAGGTTCCGCGAGTCGAAACGCCAACCGTGCCGCCGACTGCCATCCAGCCTATGCAGACAGGCCACGTTCCGCAGATTCCTCCGCTGGTCGTTCCTCAGCTGGCACAGTCATCGCAGCCGTTGTTGCGCGAGCCGGATACTCCAGACTTGGGGCAGCTGCCCGAGCCGATTCAGCAGTCGCAGCCGATCCAGCAGCCGGCCAACCCGCTTCCGCCCAGCTTCGAGCCCAAACCGATCACTGCGGAGATTTCGCTTGTCGCCGACCTGGCTACCGGGGAGGTGCGCTGATGATGTGGATGATCTGTCTGTTCGGCGGTCTGGGCGCCATGGCCCGTTACGTGCTTGACGTGTCAATTCAACGAGGCTGGAACCGCGAGAATCGGAGAACGAACCGCAGCTTCCCGCTATCCACGCTCGTCATCAACGGCGTCGCCTCGCTATGCGCAGGCATCGCCATGATGTCCTACTATTCGCAATCGGTGGATATGGACACGGTCATGATGTTCGTTGTCGGATTTCTCGGTGGTTTCTCGACATTCTCCACGGCGCTCAACGAAGTGGTTTCATTGATTCGCCAGCGTCGTTTTACGCTGGCTCTGGGCTATGGAATAGCAACCGTCGCGGTGCCTCTCATTTGCGTGGCCACCGGTTTCGGCATTGCGCTGCTTGCCAATCCGGCGTAATTTTCACGTTACACGGACGGTCGCTGAGTAACGTGAAAGAAATCTGAGCGCAACTGCCATCAAGGCCGCCAGTCCGGATGCAACGCTGGTGATTGCATTCGACCAGACCAAGCCGCTGCTGAAGGCCTTCGCCTCCGCGGGAGTCGACACTAAGAAGCTGTATTTCGTTGCCGGACTGTCGAACAGGTTCGAGAGAATGTAAATGAATGTAATGTTAGCGGTAAGCACGTGAGAATACGGCGATAGAACAGTGATGACGGGGAAGGTGCGATGATGGTCGGTATGCGCGATGTGGCGAAGAAGGCCGGGGTGTCTCTGAGCACCGTCTCGTTGGTGGTGAACGGCAACGGGTACGTGTCTGATGGCATGCGTGAACGTGTGCGCAAAGCCATGCAACTGCTCAATTATGTGCCGAACGAGCTTGCCCGCAATCTGTATCATAATCGTACGAATCTGGTCGGCGTCATCGTGCCCACCATCCGCCACCCGTTCTTTGCAACGTTTACCGCACATCTGCAGCATGCGCTCGCCGCGCAAGGATTACGCACTATGTTGTGCTCTACCGCAGATGAGGCGGACGGCGAAATCCAGTATGTCGACATGTTGCGTCGGCACATGATGGACGGCATCGTCATGTGTGCGCACACTTCGCATCCCGGCGATTATTGGACGTCGATTCATCGCCCGATCGTCGCGTTCGACCGTGTGCTTGGAGACGGTATTTCGTCGATTGGATCCGACCACGAGCAGGGTGGGCGATTGATTGCGCAGATGCTGATCCGCAATGGTGCCAAACATGTGGTGATGATTGGTGGTCCGCGAGATCAATTCTTCGATTTGGCTGCGCGCGGAGAAGTCGAGGAAGGACCGTTCGATTTGGGAAAGACCACGTTCCCGACGGTGCGCTATTACCTCACGTTGAAACAGGAATTGACCTCCGCAGGCGTGAAATACGAGTACGTTGAAGCTGGCGAAGTGATGGATTTTGCCGGCTATCATCGTGCGGTCAGCAATGCGCTCGACAAGGTGACGACCGACGGCGTCGATGCCGTGGTCAGTTCCGATATTGGCGCGTCGTTCTGCGTGCGCGAAGCGTTGAGCCGCGGAATTTCCATTCCTGACGAGCTGCAGATCGTTGCCTACGATGGTACGTATTTGACTGATTTGGCCGGCATGAAGCTGACCGCGGTCGCGCAGGATTTCTCGGCAATCGCACAGTCGACGGCCGATCATATCGTGCAGGCTATTGCCAATGAGGAAGTGGCCGCGGCTAACGCTTCACGCAGGGACATCCCCAAGCCGTTCGAGCCGAACGTGCTTATTCCCATGACGCTGGTGCCAGGCGATACCACGCGTTGATGCTGCGCGTCTTCATGCGTGTGCCCGGTGTGGATCTCATCGATTTCAGCGGCGTCCGCAACCAGCGGACGCCCGTCGATGGTCGTGCTCATCATCCGACTTGTGCCCATGTGTCCGATTCTGCCGAATCGGACGTCTGAGTTCCGAAAAAAGTGTTCTGTGTGTCCGATTCCGGAGAATCGGTCATGTGTGATGTGTGAGATGTTTGGATGTCCGATTTTGCAGAAACGGACACATCGGGGTCGGACAGGCTGGGTTGTGTAGAACACCGCATCAAACCGGTTCGACACGCGCATTTTGCGGTATTACTGGACATCAACGTCCCTTTCGAGGTAATATCAAACCGGTTCGATACGTATAAGTATGTAAAAGCACGCATACACTGCGTACACATTGCACCTGCATCCATGAACCAAGGGAGGTCCCATGAAAAACAAAGTGCAGCTCATCGCTTACGCCGATCGTCTCGGCGATGGTACTCTTAGCTCGATGACCGACATCCTGCGCACCCGCTTCGACGGCGTGTATGACGGCGTCCATGTCCTGCCGTTCTTCACTCCGTTCGATGGTGCGGACGCTGGCTTCGACCCGATCGACCACACCAAGGTCGACCCGCGCCTCGGATCGTGGGACGACGTCGCTGAACTTTCCAAGACCCACGGCATCATGGTCGATGCCATCGTCAACCACATGAGCTGGGAATCCGCCCAATTCCAAGACGTGCTGAAGAACGGCGAGCACTCCGAGTATTACCCGATGTTCCTGACCATGAGTTCCGTTTTCCCGAACGGCGCCACCGAAGAGGATCTCGCCGGCATCTACCGCCCGCGCCCGGGCCTGCCGTTCACCCACTACAAGTTCGCCGGCAAGACCCGTCTGGTATGGGTCAGCTTCACCCCACAGCAGGTGGACATCGACACTGACTCCGCCAAGGGCTGGGAGTACCTGATGTCCATCTTTGATCAGATGGCAGCCAGCCATGTGCGCTACATCCGTCTCGACGCCGTGGGCTACGGCGCCAAGGAGGCCGGCACCAGCTGCTTCATGACCCCCAAGACCTTTAAGCTCATCTCACGCCTACGCGAGGAAGGCGTCAAGCGAGGCCTCGAAATTCTCATTGAGGTGCATAGCTACTACAAGAAGCAGGTTGAAATCGCCTCCAAGGTGGACCGCGTCTACGACTTCGCTCTGCCGCCGCTGCTCCTGCACTCGCTGTTCACCGGTCACGTGGAACCCGTGGTCCACTGGACCGAAATCCGCCCGAACAACGCCGTCACCGTGCTCGATACGCACGACGGCATCGGCGTGATCGACATCGGCTCCGATCAGCTCGACCGCAGCCTCAAGGGCCTCGTGCCCGACGAGGACGTCGATAATCTGGTCAACACCATCCACGCCAACACCCACGGCGAATCCCAGGCCGCCACCGGTGCCGCCGCCAGCAACCTCGACCTCTATCAGGTCAACAGCACGTACTACTCCGCGCTCGGCTGCAACGACCAGCACTATCTGGCCGCCCGCGCGGTCCAGTTCTTCCTGCCCGGAGTGCCGCAGGTCTACTACGTGGGCGCGCTCGCCGGTCGCAACGACATGGAACTGCTGCGCAAGACCAACAACGGCCGTGACATCAATCGCCATTACTACTCCACCGCCGAAATCGACGAAAACCTCGAGCGCCCGGTGGTGAAGGCCCTGAACGCCCTGGCCAAGTTCCGCAACGAACTGCCTGCATTCAATGGCGAGTTCAGCTACGAAGCCGACGGCGACACATCCATCACCTTCCGCTGGATCGCTGCCGACGGCAAGACCAAGGCCGCCCTCATCTTCGAGCCCGGCCGCGGACTCGGCACGGATAACACCACTCCGGTCGCCAGCCTCGCCTGGACCGATGCCGCCGGTGACCACGAGACTGATGATCTGCTGAGCAACCCGCCGATTGCCGATATCGACTAACCGTTGGCTCATAAACGCCACTCCGCTGTGCGCGCTCCAAGTAGTGCGTCCGGCGTAAGCTGGGTCCATGGAAAACAAACCGCCCGCAGTGCACTGAAGCTAGTGCGCTCGGGCGGTTTTGCATGTGGCGGGGTTGCGGGTCATGCTCAGTCGGAGCTGGCCGGTACCTCCTGCCGGTGATGAGAGCAAAGAAAGAGCAGCAACATGTTGGAACCGTACGTGCGCCCGGGTATTGACGACCGCCCGGATCTCGACAAGGCATTGAGTCCCGAAGACAAGGATGCCGTGGCCCGACTGGCCATCAAAGATCGTCGGCGTCCTCCCGAGGCATCCGCCGATCAGCCCGAGGCCCAGGCCGTGCGTCTGGCGGCCGCCGGTTCGTCGGCTGCTGCCGCTGCCGCGGCCAGCGTGGATGCCCCTGCGCCTGATCTGTCGTCTGCATATCTCGATATGCGCGATCCGATGGTCGCCGCCAATGGTCAGCGACCCACCGCTGTTCAGATTTCCCGTCTTAATTGGGGCTTTTTCGTGGCTTCGATTCTGGTCGGCGCGCCTTGGGCGGCGTTGAACACCATCGCCATGCCCAACGCCGTGGCGCGTTTGTTCGACTACGACACCGCTTCTGCCATATCGGTCACCATCAATCCGTCCACCGGCCGTCCGCTGCCCGTCGCCACTGACTTGGTGATGCCTCTGGCCGTGCTGGTGGTCGTTGGCGTGGTGGCCTCCATGTTCGCGATGCCCTTGGTCTCCGCGCTGTCCGACCGCACACGTATTCCTCTGGGCCGCCGTACCCCGTGGATGGTGGCGGGTGGCGTGCTGTGCGCGCTGATCACGCTGGTTCTGGGACAGAACACAGGCCTCGTAGTGCTGTGTTTCTTCTGGGCGCTCATGCAGTTTGCCTATGCGATGATTTCCGTGCCGTTGGCCAGCGCCATCAGCGAACGGGTGCCGGACAAATTCCGTCCGTGCATTGAGCGCTGGCACGGTATCGGCGTGATGCTTGGCCAAGCGCTTGGTGTATGCATGGGTGCGCTCGGCGTGATGTTCGACTCCTTCACGCCGTTTGCCTACACCGCCGTGCTGTTTGCGGTTTCCGGCATCCTGACCGTGATCATGCTGCCCAAGGAGCCTTCCAGCCAGGAGCAGCCACATCAACGATTCGAGTCGAGCCAGGTGTTTGACCAGCTGCGTCCGCCGGCACATGCGCCTGCATTCGCCCGTGTGTTCGCCGCTCGCGTGTGCATGATGACGGGCGTTGGACTGACCGGGGTCTTTCTGTGGTATCTCGTGCGCTTTTGGGTGTATGGCAAGGCTGTGGTGTTCACTTCCGCGCCATTGACCATTCCCGCGGGCCTCCTCATCGCCGGCATGGCCGCGGCAACGCTCATCGGTGCTGCGCTCGCGTCCTGGGCCGCTGGGCCGATCTCCGAGAAGATCGAGGAACGGAACATCGCCACCACTGCAGTGGTGGCGGCATCCTGCCTGCTGTATGCCATCGGCGTGGCGGTGGCATGGGGGCTCGGCGTCTGGTCCACCGGCACGGCACGCGAAAACGGCATGCTGCTCTTCGCGCTGATCTCCGGATTCGCCTTCGGCGTCTACGATGCGTTAGGCCTTGAACTGGTAATGAATGCCCTACCCGACCCGCGCAACGCCGGTCATGATCTTGGCATCTATGCACTGGCCAATTCGGTCGGACTGGCGCTCGCCGCCATTATCGGAGCCGTGCTGGTCAGCGCATTTGCGAGCAGCTTCGGCTACTACCTGCTGTTCCCCTCCGCCATCGTCATGGTGTTCCTCGCCGGAATCATCACGCTCTCTTCCAAGGCAGAGTAACAGCGCGATAAACCGGTTCGAGTACACTGGTCGTCAGTAATCCAGCTAGTACTCACGGGGGAGCAAACCATGGTCGGTATGCGCGACGTAGCCAAAACGGCAGGAGTGTCGCTCAGCACCGTTTCGCTGGTGGTCAATAACACCGGCTATGTCTCGGACGATATGCGCGCCAAAGTCGAGGCCGCGATGCGCCAGCTCAACTATATTCCCAACGAGCTGGCCCGCAATCTGTACCGCAATCGCACCAACACCATCGGTGTGATTATGCCGACTATCGCCCACCCGTTCTTCGCCACGCTCACTGCGCATCTGCAGCGTGAGTTCGCCGCGCGCGACCTCAAAACCCTATTGTGTTCCATCGCTGATGCAGACAAAGGCGAGGGTGAATATGTCGACATGCTGCAGCGGCACATGATGGACGGCATCGTCATGGCGGCCCACACCGAGCATCCGGGCGGCTACTGGACATCCATTCATCGTCCGATTGTTGCTTTTGATCGCACGTTGGGCGAGGGTGTTCCGGCCGTTCGATCCAATCATGAACAGGGCGGCCGGCTGATTGCCCGTCAGCTCATCGATTCCGGAGCGCGTCATGTGGTGCTCGTCGGTGGTCCGCGCTCCCAGTTCGCGGAAGCCACCACGTTCCCCACGATTCGCTATCATCTCACCGTTGAACGGATGCTGGCTGATGCCGGCATTGCCTGCAATTACGTGGAAGCCGGCATTGTGGCCGATATTTGCGCACACGAGGCCACCGCCCGTGCCATCTTTGAGAGATATTCCGATGTCGATGCCATCGTCGGATCGGACCTGGTGGCATCCGTGGCGTTGCAGGAGGCGCTGCGCCGAGGAATTTCAGTTCCCCGCGATCTGCAGATCATCGCCTACGACGGCACCTTCATGGCCGAGACCGCCGGCATGCGCCTGACCGCGGTGCGGCAGGATTTCCCCGCCGTCGCCGCCGCCCTCGCCTCCCGCATGGACTCCCAAATCGCCGCCGATAACGGAACCACGAGTGCCGCTGCAGCTGAGGGCGGGAATGCAGTTGCGGCCAATGGCGGCCAGTCTACTTCCGAAGACATCATCTCCGTAACCCTCATCCCCGGAGAGACTACCCGGTAGCTGTATCGTGGCTTTTTCCCCCCATCCTCCCGATGAGAGGAGCTGTCTCACCACGACGGAAGCCGTGACGTTCTCCATCGTGGCTTCCTCTCCGAGGGGGAGCTGTCGCCGTAGGCGACTGAGGGGAGTTCGGCAGAACTACTTGGTAACCGATTTGCGGTGCAATCTTGTCAGTATTTGGCGGGTTAACTTCGCTGGGGAAGCGGCCGGCGAAGCCAAACTGCCAGTTACTGGTGGTTTTGCTCCGCTGGTGCGTTGTTAGCGGTGCTTCTTTACCAGCTCTTGGCGGGATAGCTCCGCTGAGGAGCTGTCAGCGGTGCAAAACTTCCAGTTATTGGTAGTCTGGCCTCATTGAGTATTAGTAAGCGGTGTAGAGCTGCCAGCTACTGGTGGTTTTGCCCCGCTGAGGGGTTGTGGATGGTGCGGAGCCCCCATGTACTGGTGGTTTTGCCCCGCTGAGGAGCTGTCAGTGGCACGAAGTTTCCAGTTACTGGTGGTTTTGCGTCGTTGAGGGGTGCTGAGCAACGCTTTTATGCCAATTGCTGGCGATTTTGCGCCGCACAGGGCATACATGCCGTCCACAATGTGAACCCTTGCTGGATTGGTGAGATGACCGAACCTATGTTTACATTCCAGTTCGGGTCGAACGGCCCGAGAAGATACCGAAAGGAGGCCACGCGATGACTGGATTCAATGCTTCTGCGTCTGTATCCGCACGAATTATTAGCCCGTCTTCGCTGGCGGACTAATTCGGCACTGATGCTTGAAGCCCCGTCAACGAAGGCAGGGCCAATCAAGCTGACACAATCGGCACGGCCCTGCATGATGCGGGGCTTTTTTTGTTGCGCTCACAAGGCTTACGGCAAAATCCCGCAGACGGAAACGGTAGCGACGGTACTCGGCAACAACAGCAACAGAACAGCAAACCTCCCGCAGGCGTCAATCACCTGCCGATGAGAGTGAACAGAGAACACACAGGAGTTACCAATGACTGCAGCAGTCGAAGAGACTGGCCTGGGACAGGCGGCCAGTAAGGCCACTGCCATGGTTCGCGATTCGGTCAAGACCGTGATCGCTGCATCGATGGTTGGAACCGCCATCGAATTCTACGATTTCTACGCCTACGGCACTGCCGCGGCAAACTACTTCCCGCACATCTTCTTCTCCGACAAGGCCAACCCGACCGTCGCCCTGCTGATGAGCTTGCTGACCTTCGCCATCGCCTTCATTGCCCGCCCATTGGGCTCGCTGGTGTTCGGTCACTTCGGTGACCGTATGGGCCGCAAGACTACGCTGGTCGTCAGCCTCATGACCATGGGTGTCGGCACGTTCCTCATCGGCTGCCTGCCCACCTATGACCAGGTCGGCGTCGCAGCAGTCGCCATCCTCTGCCTGCTGCGCTTCATCCAGGGCATCGGCCTGGGCGGCGAATGGTCCGGTGCGGCACTGGTCGCCACCGAGAACGCGCCTGAAGACAAGCGCGCGCTGTACGGCTCCTTCCCGGAGCTTGGCGCACCGATCGGCTTCTTCCTGTCCAACGGCACCTACTTCGTGCTCGAGTCCTTCAATGACCAGAGCGCGATGCTGGCGTGGGGCTGGCGCGTGCCGTTCCTGCTGTCCGCCATCCTCGTGATTGTCGGCCTCGTGGTCCGCGTTCACATGGAGGAGACCCCGATCTTCCGTATGGCCCAGGAGCAGAAGAAGGTCGTCAAGTCCCCGCTGACCGAGGTTTTCCGCAAGTCCTGGCGTCAGGTGCTGCAGGCCACCTTCCTCGTGGCCGTGACCTACACGCTGTTCTACACGCTCGCCACTTGGTCCCTTGCTTGGGGCACCAAGGACACCGCGAACGGCGGCGGCAGCCTCGGCTTCACCAACCAGGAATACCTGCTCATGCTCATGATCTCCATCTGCGTGTTCGCCCTGTTCATCGTGCTGTCCTGCCTGTACGCGGACAAGCTCGGCCGTCGTCGCGTGCTGACCTTCTCCTCCTGCGCACTCGTGGTGTTCGCCGTGCTGTTCCCGTTCCTGCTGGACGGACAGGTCGTCGGCCAGCACAACTTCTTCGCCAACATGGTGTTCCTGTGCGTCGGCTTCGCCCTGATGGGTATCGCCTTCGGCCCGATCGGCGCCTTCCTGCCTGAGCTGTTCGACGCCAACGTGCGCTACTCCGGCTCCGGCATCGGCTACAACCTGGCCGCCATCGTCGGCGCGGCCTTCGTGCCGACCATCGCCACCTGGCTCGCCCACAACTGGGGCGTCCACTCCGTGGGCCTCTACCTCGCTGTGATGGCCGTGTGCTGCTTGGTCTCCGTGCTCACCTGCAAGGAGACCAAGGACGTTGACTTTACTAAGTAAAGTCAACGGCTGGTTTCCTACCCCTCACTCAGCTATCGCTTCGTTCGGGCGTCGCCTACAGACAGCCTGATGGTCTGTTCGTGGGCGAAGGCGAGCCGAGAGGCGAGCAGACAGGCCGCGGACGGTAGTCCGTCCATAATTGCGGCCGAGCTGTTGCGGAGTGACTGAGGGGAGTTCATCCCCATAACTGAATATCGCCAAGTTCACAACGTGAAAAATCTCAATTCCACGAAGTGAACCCCTGCGAGGCTTTTCCGGTGCAACAGGACTAAACCTGCATATCGGAAAAGCCCACAAGGAAAGCCACAACAGAATATCGCTCAGCGAAACCCCGCAGAGCACAAGAAAATTTCAACCCCATAAATAAACAAATAAAAGGAGCGCCAAAAATGGCAGCAACTATCTGGTACGAGAAGGACGCCGATCTGTCCGTGTTCGATGGCAAGAAGGTGGCCATCCTGGGCTACGGTTCTCAGGGTCACGCCCACGCGCTGAACCTGCGTGACTCCGGTGTCGACGTGGTTGTCGGCCTGCGTCCGTCCTCCAAGTCCGTCGAGTTCGCCAAGGAGCAGGGCCTTGAGGTCAAGCCGGTTGGCGAGGCTGTCGCTGAGGCTGACGTTGTTATGATCCTTCTGCCTGACCAGTACCAGGCCAAGGTCTACGAGGAAGAAGTGGAGCCGAACCTGAAGCCGGGCGCTGCTCTGGCCTTCGCTCACGGCTTCAACATCCACTACGGCTACATCAAGCCGTCCGAGGATCATCCGGTGTTCATGGTTGCTCCGAAGGGCCCGGGCCACATCGTTCGTCGTGAGTACGCCGCTGGCCGTGGCGTTCCGGTCGTCGTCGCTGTTGAGCAGGACCCGGACGGCAAGACCTGGCCGCTGTGCCTGGCTTACGCCAAGGCTCTGGGCGCGCTGCGTGCAGGCGCCATCAAGACCACCTTCACTGAGGAGACCGAGACTGATCTGTTCGGTGAGCAGGACGTCCTCATGGGCGGCATCAACCACCTGTGCGACCTCGGCTTCGACGTGCTGACCGAGGCTGGCTACCAGCCGGAGATCGCCTACTTCGAGGTCTTCCACGAGCTGAAGATGCTGGTCGACCTGGCTAACGAGGGTGGCCTGAACAAGGCTCGTTGGTCCTGCTCTGACACCGCTCAGTACGGCGACTACACCTCCACCGTCATCACCGACGAGACCAAGAAGCGCATGCAGTACCAGCTCAAGCGCATTCAGGACGGCTCCTTCGCCAAGGAGTTCATGGACGACCAGGCTGCTGGCGCCCCGAAGTTCAAGAAGCTGCAGGAAGAGTTCTCTCACCCGCACCTTGAGACTGTTGGCCCGAAGCTGCGCGCTATGTTCTCCTGGAACAACGCCGAGGCCAAGGACAAGGATGAGGCTGAGTCCTTCAACGGCAAGATCGCTCGTACCCAGGTTCAGTGATTGCCGCCCCTGAAGGGGATTTAAGCTAGCAAACCGCCGTTCCCGCCCATACGGGAGCGGCGGTTTTGTGTTGTTGCGCGCAGCGAATCATTCTCAATAACAACTATGCGCTGATTTCTTGCAGGCAAACGAACACCGAATATGCAAGATCGTTGATATCTCAGCCTTTCCCCATATGTGGGATTGTGCGATTCTGTTCAAAAGGGTGCAGAGTTGTTATCGAGAATCGTTCTCTGCACACGGCTGTCCATACTCCAATAGTGACCTAGCTCACGTTGTGGACTCCAGCGGGGCTGCGACGGCGTTCTCGGTAGGATTGATTTCGGTTTGAAGGACACAATCCTCGCAACACAGGACTTATCTGCACACCGTAGATACCCCGGCGCCCAGCGGCGCCACACCCCACTACTGAAAAGGAGTGCCAATAATGGCAGCACAAATCTGGTATGAGAACGACGGCGATCTTTCCGTCCTCGAAGGCAAGAAAGTCGCAATCATCGGCTACGGTTCCCAGGGCCACGCCCACGCGCTGAACCTGCGCGATTCCGGTGTCGACGTGGTCGTCGGCCTGCGTCCGACCTCCAAGTCGGTTGATTTCGCCAAGGAGCAGGGCCTCGAGGTCAAGTCCGTGGCCGAGGCTTCCGCCGAAGCCGACGTGATTATGATTCTGGCCCCCGACCAGTACCAGCGCACCATCTGGGCCAACGACATCGAGCCCAACATCAAGCCGGGTGCCGCTGTCGCCTTCGCTCACGGCTTCAACATCCACTACGGCTACATCAAGCCCACCGAGGACCACCCGGTGTTCATGGTTGCCCCGAAGGGCCCGGGCCACATCGTTCGTCGTGAGTACGCCGCTGGCCGTGGCGTCCCGGTCGTCGTGGCCGTCGAGCAGGACCCGCGCGGTGACGGCTGGGCCCTGACCCTCGCCTACGCCAAGGCCCTCGGTGCTCTGCGCGCCGGTGCCATTAAGACCACCTTCAAGGAAGAGACCGAGACCGATCTCTTCGGTGAGCAGAACGTGCTCATGGGTGGCGTGAACAAACTCGTCGAGATGGGCTTCGAGGTCCTCACCGACGCCGGCTACCAGCCGGAGATCGCCTACTTCGAGGTCTGCCACGAGCTCAAGATGCTCGTTGACCTGATGAACGAAGGTGGTCTGAACAAGGCTCGTTGGTCCTGCTCTGACACCGCCCAGTACGGCGACTACACCAACACCGTCATCAACGAGGATTGCCGCAAGCGCATGGAATACCACCTGCAGCGCATCCAGGACGGCTCCTTCGCCAAGGAGTTCATCGATGACCAGGATGCCGGCGCCCCGCACTTCAAGGAACTGCAGGAGAAGTACTCCAACGAGCGTATCGAGACCGTCGGCCCGAAGCTGCGCGCCATGTTCTCCTGGAACAAGGACGGCGTCAAGGACGCCGACGAGGCCAACTCCTTCACCGGCAAGATCGCCCGCGCCCAGGTGCAGTGATTCTTCCTTGGCTCCCCTCGGGTGAGGTGCGAACGGACAGCGAGCCGGCGATCGCAGCCTTCATGCTGTCCGTGTTTGCAGGACGCTGGCGCGTAAGCGCCTGAGGGGGAGTCCCCCCAGTGCATACCAAAAGGCCGCCGCTCCGATTCATTCGGAACGGCGGCCTTTCGCATGGTCCCACCATATAGTCAAACCTCCACCACGTAGTAAAATCCCCACGACGTAGCAAACTACCCACCACGTGGTGACGCAAAACGGCTTTATTCCGCGGAATACAAAATTACGCTGACATCGTGGTAGAAGATTCATCGCGTGGTGGGCAGTTCATCGCGTGGTGGGATAGACAGTTGATATACGCCGGCTATCAAATCAATGATGTCTTGCTGTGTTCCCCGTATGCCGAGCTGCTTCATCGGAAGCGTTTCATGAGATATTTCCCCAAGAAAATCAGCGAGATCATGGTAGGCCTCGTCGTTGAGAGACACGCGATCCTCTGGAGCAAGTAGTTGAGCCAAACGGAATACATCATATTTATGCTTCTTGAGATCTTTTCCGTCTACGTGCTCGCCATGTTGTTCTCGGGCGTTGAGATCCAACCATGCTTTCGCCTTGAAAGGAATGAGATATTTCTCGTTAAGCACGCTGATGCCTTGTATTGATTCGCGGCCTTGCTGCAGTAGCCGATAGTAGCTGTCGTTCAGCATAATGGCTGACAGGCTGGAAACGTCGTTTGCAATATGCAATGGCGTCAGGAACGAGTTCGGCACAATAGGGAAGTCAGGGTGACGTGAAAATAGCTCGATCATAGTGGGATACCCGTACGTACTGGGGTGCATGAAACGGTACAGGTGAGGCTGTGCGGAGTTCTTCGTGATAGAGGTGTATCCGCCATCGCGAATGAAAGACCACAATCGTTGTGCAAACTCGCGAAGATGTCCCTCGGCAATCAGCACCATGTCAATATCTTTGGTGGCTCGGAAGTCCAGGTCGTTGTCGGTCATGATGATGTCACAAGCGGTGCCGCCGATGATTACGTAAGAATCTTCGTAGCCGGCAAAGGCCGTTCTGATGAGCTGCAGGCCTTGTGTCATATTGTCGCTCCTGAGAAAGTATTGCGGATGGATTCTTGTATGGCGTCTTCCAAACGTTCGTCGGCAATCTCGCCAAGAGTCAGGGCCGTGGAAATGGGGTCGGCAAGGTAGTCTTCCTGCGTATATTGAGCAAGTAGGCGGGGATCGTACCTCCACAGCTCCAGAATATATGCATTATCTGGCACCTTTTCCAAAGCGGGGTCGATAATGCATAGTTCCTTGTTGTGCTGCTTGAGCCAATGACGTTCAACGGCATAGATTCGCAGTTTTGGGGTGGCCAGTTGCGTCCTGCGCGAAAGAGCAAATTCGCCGGCCGGAATCAGCTCGTCGGCAATCATCTGGCGATTGCGATTCGTGACGGTATATTTGCTGAATATTGGTGACTTCAGTAGATGCCAAGATGATTTCAGTAAATCAAGTCGGCTGGTCTGCCTTGAAGTCAGTAGTTCGACGCTATTGCTGCGGCCTTGCTTGGTGCGGTGCACGAATGCCAGCTGTTCTAACAGCGTCACGGCAACGCTGACCTGAGCTTCGGTAAACTGAAGCGCTCGGGCAATATCTGATTGGACTTTGCTCTCGTTGGAGTAGAGCAAATACAGCCAGACCAGCTGTGTTGCGGGGGAGAAGGGTCGCACCTCGATATCCTGTGCGTTCTCCAGCGGCCGCGAGGAGATGCGCTGGGTGAACACCATGCCCAGTGAAGGGATATACAGTTGGGTACCGGGCACGATGAAAGGAACGTGATTCTGAATCAGGGCTTTTCGCTGGTATGCAGAAAGCCGGGGAAACTGAAAGACAATGGGCAGATCCGTCCGCTGCTCAAGCCTGCTGGCGTCGGCGGTGACGCGTGTGATGCTGAATGGGTGAGCCTCTCCGCTCGCGATTAGCATGCTCGTGTTGTCGATGGTGAGTTTGCTGAATGTCCGTCCGTTGGTCAGAAATAACGGCAGTGAGGCAGTGCCATCCCAAGAAGTGATTTGGCAGGGCAGACCAAGTGTCTCGCGAATGTAATGCACGGCATCCATGTCGACCTCAATCCTTAACGAAAATCTGTAAGATTCACATCTCTTGTTAAGTATATAGAATATTATTAAGTATTTCGGGGTTGGCATGTCGCGAATGGAAAGAAAGGGCAGTCATCCCCGAAATGGAGACAGCTTAGCCGGGAAAAAGGACGACGCCAGCATCCGGAGAAGATGGATGACTGGCGTCGGGTAAGCTCGCAAAAGCACTACTGAACGACCCACGCAGAAGTGTCGGTGGGGAGCTGGCCTTCGGGGTTCAGCGGGCCGGACGCCAGCACCACGGAGCCATTGGGCAGCGCGACCGGAGCATTGCCGAAGTTGGTGATTGAGGTGAACACCCGCCCGCCAACCGCCGCGCGGGTGTACGCCACCACATCGTCGCCCATGTCCACTTGCTCGGCCGTGGTGTCGCGCGTGGCGGTCAGCGACTCCTGGCGAATCGCCAGTGCGGCGCGATACAGCGCGAGCATCGAGTCCGGGTCGGCTTGCTCCACGTCCACCGCGTAATCCTTGAACCACAGCGGTTGCGGCAGGTGCGGGTCGGCGGCCGGCGTCACGCCCTCAGCGCGCGTAGCCGGCGAGAAGCCGAAGGAAGCGCCCGTGCCGAACTGGCCGGCGGCGCACAGCGGCACATGGTTCTCGCCGGTACCGTCATCGGCCGGAGTCGGACGGCTGAAATCGGCCAAGGCCGGCTCATCGGCGGCGGTCCACGGCAGCGGCACGCGGCAGCCGTCTCGGCCCTTGTCCATCGTGGCCTGAGCGGTGTGGAAAGCGGTCGGATCTTCCAGTCGATCCCACGGAATATCGGCCACTTCAAACAGGCCCAGCTCCTCGCCCTGATAGATATAGGCGGCGCCGGGCAGGCCGAGCTCCATCAAAGCGGCGGCGCGGGCGCGGCGGGTGCCAAGCTCGCGATCCTCGGGATACGTGGTGCCGTTGCGCAGCAGCCAGTCGTGCGGCAGCTGGTGGTAGGGCGCGCCCTTGACCTGCGGCAGGCCGTAGCGGGAGGGGCTGCGCGGCACATCGTGATTGTTCATCACCCACGTGGTGGTGGAGCCGCCGGTTTCGGCGGCGGCCTTGAGACCCGCGTCGATGGCTTCGCGGAACTCATCGGCATACCAGCTGGCCTGCGCAAAGTCGAAGTTGAAGGACTGCCCCAGCTCATCCATCGAGGCATACAGGTGCTGGTGCTCGGGCACCACCCACGCCTCGGCCACGGCAAAGCGCGGCGGGTCGTACTCGTTGAACACCTTGCGCCATTCGCGGTAGATGTCGTGCACTTCGCGGCGGTCGAACAGCGGATGGCTGAAGTCGTGATTCAGCACGCCGACCACGCTGTATTCGCGGCCGAGCTCCTCCAGCGGCTTGGATTCAAGGTCTTTGGCCAGACCGTGCGCCACGTCGATGCGGAAGCCGTCGGCGCCGTGGTCGGACCAGAAGCGCAGGGTTTTCTTGAATTCCTCGTGGATGTCCGGGTTCTTCCAGTTGACGTCCGGTTGCGCCTTGTCGAACAGGTGCAGATACCACTGGCCGTCGTCCACGCGTGCCCAGGCCGGGCCGCCGAAGAAGGACTGCCAGTCGTTGGGCGGCAGTTCGCCGTGCTCGCCGCGGCCGTCGCGGAAGATGTAGCGGTCGCGCGCCGGGGAGCCGGGCTCGGCGGCGAGGGCTTCCTTGAAGAACACGTGCTTGTCGGCGGTGTGATTGGGCACGATGTCCACGATCACCTTGATGCCGGCCTCATGCGCGGCTTTGGCCATGGCGTCGAAGTCGTCCATGGTGCCCAGTCGCGGGTCGACGTTGCGGTAGTCGATCACGTCGTAGCCGCCGTCCGCCAGATCGGAGGGGTAGAACGGGGAGAGCCAGATGGCGTCCACGCCGAGGTTCTTCAGGTAGTCCATTTTCTCGGTAACGCCGGCGATGTCGCCGATGCCGTCGCCGTTAACGTCCTTGAAGCTGCGCGGGTAAATCTGGTAAACGACGGCCTGCTTCCACCAGTCGTCATTGAGGTTGTTGGCGGTCATGCCGATTCCTTTCTGTGCGTGCGTGATTGTGTGGCTCACGTGGTGTGTTGCGCCCGATTGCTGTGGGTTAGTGGTTATTGGGTTCAGCAGGACTCGAACTGCAACGGTGAACCCATGCTTGCTTATCACATTGATGACAACGGTATCATGCAAATGATTTATGCGAAAATACAAGCATCGGCGTTTCGTGGTGGTAACGTGGTCACGCTCACCTTAGTCCACACAGAAAAGACATTGAGGGCAGAGGTGGGACGCGGTGCACCGTGCCCGATCACCCCTGCGCAGGCACGGGCGCGGCAGGAGGCGCAGTGGTCTCGCGCAGCACGAGCGGCGCGTCGGGCTGAATGAACGCCGGTTCAATCGGCTCGCCCGCAATGGCCTCCAACGCCATGCGCCCAGCGTCGGCACCCATGGCAAACGGATCCTGATGCATGGTGGTTAGCCCCACGGCCTGAGACATTTCAACGTCGTCAAATCCCACAATCGAAATATCCTGCGGCACGCGTTTGCCGTACTGGCGCAGGCGATACAGCACCGGCAGCGCCAGCTCATCGTCCTCAAAACAGAATGCAGTGGTGCCGGCCGGGGCGGTCAGTACCGCGTTCAGAGCCGCGCTGGTCTCCGTTGCGCCGCGGGGCACCTGAAGGTTGGTCACGGTGAGCTCCGGGTGCGCGGCCTGCGCGTCCAGCACGCCCTGCAGTCGCGATTCGGCGCTATATCGCATATTGGTTTCGGCGGGAGTGCCGCCAACGAATGCGATGCCCCGATGCCCCAGCGCGATGAGGTGTTCGACGGCCGCGCGGGTGGCGGTACGATCATCAATGCTTACGCCGGAGTCGAACCCGTCCGTGGAAGGGATGTTAATGCCGATGATCGGCACATGCATATGCTTGAGGCGCTCCACCTCGGCCGGCTCGATGTTGAACGAGCTGACGATTACCGCATCTGCATTGCGGCGCACGGGCAGGTCCGCAAAGAAATCGTGACGCTCTTCGGCGTTGCGCATGGGGTAGGCCACGGTGTCATAGCCAGCAGGGCGCAGCACCGAGTCGAGCCCTGCAAAGATGTTCGCATTGAACCAGGTGGTGATGGTCTCGCTGGCCAGCAGTGCGATGCGGAACGACTGGCCGGACTTCAGCGCGGCGGCCGATCGGGAGATGGAATAATCGAGCTTTTCGGCGGCGGCCATTACTTTGTCACGAGTTTCAGGGAGTACCAGGTCGGGCTTGGCGAAGGTTCGGGACACCGTGGATACGGAGACGCCGGCTTCCTTTGCCACCGCTTGAATGCTTGCTTTTGCCATAGTCTTTATCCTCTGCTGCTGTGCGGATGCGTGTTGCCTTGTTCTTGTGTATGTTGCGCTGCGCCGTCGGTGTGTGCGTTTCGATTGTCATTGCTATGACAACGGTATCATGCCCGGTGGCGGTAATGCCGTCGATTGCTCGGCAGCGGGAATCTGCTTCGCGCTGCGTGACGTGTCGAAAGCGGCGGTGAGGAAATTCGCCGACATGGGGTGTGTTGTACATATTGACATCGTTTGCATAATAGCATGGGACAATTCGCTGTTGATTCCCGATGGCGGGGTCCTGGCCTCTGCCGTTCCCCTTTGAATAGATGGTAATGCATATGCATGCAATACGTAGATCCCCCCGTATGGGGGGTAAATGTTTTCGACACGCCGGCGTATAGTGTCAACATATTCAACGCATTTCCCCTTTTGCTATGCGGGAAGAGAACCCATACCCCCTTAATTAGAGGGCATGCGGGTTGAAATAATGACAACCTTTGCAGTATGATGTTGTGCACACGAGAGAAGTGATGCACGTCGAAGTCGACCAGTGGTAAGTGGTTGTTTGGAGTCGACTTCGGGGAGGCCAAAAGCCAACGTGTGCAAAACCGATTTCGCTAATGAAGTGGGCATATTCCGCAAAGCTGCGTGCTCGCTCCACGACCCGTGAGCATAACGAGCGCGCTGTAGCGATACGCCGATATCGACGCGTTAGACGACGGTTCGCCGGAGACGAGGAAAGCATGATGATAGCGAGAAGTTTCGGGGGGGGGGAGCGAAATTCAAGGCTGCCGCCGCTGCCCTGCTTGCCGCTGCCGTGCTGGTGACGTCAACTGGCTCACTCGCATTTTCCAATAACAAACTTGCCTATGCCGCCGATCTGAGCGACGGCGCATTATGCACTCCGACCAGCCAGTCGATGGGCACTGAAGCAAATCCCGCAACTGAGAGGGATTCCGGCGTTGCCACTTGGGTTGGCGGCGATATGTATGTCGGTAAGAAGTCCGACAACCTGACCAATGCTGACGGTCCTGATGCTTCATATTCCGCAGAAGCCGAAGGCTTGACTGTGGTCAACGGCAAGCTCATGCTGCATCCTCAGAAGAATTCGTGGAACGGCCAGGGCTTTCGTTTCGGCGTTGCCGGCTTCGGTACGCAGTATCGTCCCGCCGAAGGCAGCACCGCATTGGTAGTTGGCGGCAATACCGGAACCGTAATGGATAGTGCCACTTCCACTGCTGCTGTGAAAGCGTGGAATAAGCCTGGTTTTATTGATGGACATTCGCACGTCGGCTCACTCTCCGGTAGCCAGTCGGATGTATGGGACAGGGGCGGCACGTCGTCGATTGGCAGCTATAACGGTGCTTCCGTCAACTGGCAGAAGGACAAGTCCGGGAATACTCAGAACCAAGACGCCGGCAATCTGACCAAAGTTTCAGTCAAGGCTACCGATGGCGGTGCCGCCACTGACAAAGATTTTTCGAAGGATACGTTCTATCAAGGGTATGTGGTCGACGATATCGTTAGCCCGCTGGCCAAGCAAAATAAAACCGGTACAGTGAGTTCAAGCATCTCCACGTTGTCTGAGCTCCCTCGCCATAAGTACAACTATTACAAGGAAGGCACCAACGCCGCTAGCGGCATATCTTACACTTTCAAATACGACGACACCACCAAGTACGGTACCGGCCGCGGCATTGCTCCCACAACGTCGTACACCAATCGCGAAAAGCTCATCACGTTCACCGGCACGAACAATGCCAGCATGGAGGTATTCAATCTCGATGCCAGCATGCTCAGCGACACCGATGAGAATGGCACCCTCTACCGTGGCGTAGGTTTCGCCTTTACGAACATCGCCGACACTGCATCTGTCGTAATCAATGTGACCGGCAACGCCAGTAATATCTCGTTCCACAACGGTTGGCAGTTCTGGTGGAACGGTGCGGAAATCTCCGATGGCTACTCCAACTACAACAACACCGACGAGTTGAAGAAGAAGTCGGCTGCATACGACAAAGCCTCCCAGAAGATTCTATGGAACTTCAGCAATACCGATAACCTCACCATCTACGGTGGCGTGGCCAATGAGGACGGTACGAACACCAATGCCGATAAAATTACCCAGGATGATGCCGCCGCCGCGAACGATGGTGATTCCGCCTCTGTGCTCGACATGGATCAGGAGCGTCACAACTTCCCGTGGAACGGTTCGTACACCGAGTCCTGTTCCGCTATCGCGTGGCAGAAGGCCGATGAAAGCGGCACCCTGCTCGGTGGCACGACGTGGGCTGTGTACGGTAAGTACGATGATGCCGCAAGCGGAAAGAACGCGCTGCTTACCGTGCAGGATAACGCGTTCTACGACAAGGACTCTGCCGATGGCCGGTTCACTGTGGAAGGTCTGAAGCCCAACGCAACCTACTACATCAAGGAAGTCTCCGCCGGCAACGATTACCAGCTGAATACGAACGTCTATTACGTAGCGACTGGGGACTCATCGGCAACGCCGGTCAATGTCACGCAATCGGTGACAAAGACGGACGGTGCTTATACGTACGGCAGCGCCGACATGACCGATGGCAAGATCGTCAACAAAAAGAACGGCCATGAGGTTTCTTGGTCGAAGGTCGATGCCGACACTAACAAGGAGCTTGCTGGCTCTGAGTGGCAGATTCAGCAGGTGAAAGATGGCGCGGCCACTAAGAGCTGGAACGTCACAGACAACACCAGCAAAGCAACCGGCGTAACGGTCAATCCGACCTCAGCCACGTTGGATTCTACCAATGGGTGGAAGACCGATTTGACCGCAACCGTCGATCCGAAGGATGCCTTGCAAGAGGTTGCATGGACGTTCACCGATAAAGATGGCAATGCTGTCGATTCGTCCACTGTTGCGGTATTGACCCGTACGGGTAATCTGAAAACCACCGTCACCGGTATCAGCAGCATTGATGCCACTGTGTATGTGAAGGCATGCTCGGTCTCCAATCCTGAGGTGTGCAGCGCCCTGGTCACCATCAAGGTGAAAGCTATGAGCGTCAAGGATTTCACCGTCAAGGATTCCTCGAACCGGACTGTTGAGAACAATTCCACCATCACCGCTGCTGCAGTGGATAGCACGCTGACGTTCACCGCTTCCTCCACTCCGGCTGTCCCGATTACTTGGGAGTCGAGCAACAAGAGCGTGGCAACGGTTACTTCCAGCGGCGAGAACGGTCAGAAAGCAACCGTGACGATGACGGGATTCGGCTCTGCGGTCATCACCGCGAAGGCCGGCGACAAGAAGGTTTCGTTCACGGTCAAGGTGCCGTCTACCACGGTGTACTTCAAGAAGTCGTTGATGAATTGGTCGAAGTACTACGTGTACTACAACGCTGGCAACAATAACTGGAAGTTCGTGGAGATGAGCCAGAGCTGCGGTGATTATGTGTATGCCATATTGCCGAAGCAGTCGCCTGGTACGAAATTTTTGTTCCACGGTGACGATGAAAACACGAGCACCAACAAGTGGTACCAGGGGTCGAATAAGAGCGATTTCAAGTTCACGGGCAACGAAGTGCAAGTCGTGAACCAGCATAACGATTCACAGGTCTCCACCGCTCCGGCCGGCTGCCCTGCATCCGCCGCAGCTGCTGCCCAGTCGAATGATGCGGCGGTGCTCAACGAGAACGCCGTGGTGACGCCCGCCGATGACCCGCAGCCCAGTGATGCTGACGGTGTTGCCGAAAACGCTATTGACGATGGTGCAAAGGCCATTTCCTGCACGGCAGCCGACGGCGAGAACGGTCAGCCCGGCGTGAAGTGCGATATGGACACCGCGGCTGGCAAATTCAAGGTCGGTGGTCTGGATGCCGGCACGTACTGGCTCCATGAGACCACGGCTCCGTACGGATACACGATCAATAAGACCCTGTACCAATTCACGATTGATGCCAATGGCAACGTCACGTGGAACGGCGGTTGGGCCAGCGGCGAGGCGACTGGCGCCATCGATGAAAAGCTGAAGCCCGGTGACAACAACGCAATCTCGGATACCCCTACCGAAGTGACTTGGAACAAGGTCGACACCAAGGGCGGCAAACTTGCCGGTTCCCAGTGGAAGATCGTTGGTCCAAGCCCTGTAACGGACGTGTACTGCGTGGCCGACAACGTGACGGTTGATGCCAATGGCGCCACCACGCCGGCAGGCATCGAGTTCACAGGCTGCACTGGCGAAAAGCTGTCCGATGCCGCGAACACCGCAGACGAGGCCGGCGTCATCACGGTCAGGGGCCTGCCGGTCGGCACGTACACGCTAACCGAGACTAAGGCTCCAGACGGCTACGTGGCAACAACCACGGTCTACACGCTTACCATCTCTGACACCGAAGCTTCCACCGTTGTGGCTCAGACCGCGACCGATAGGCCCACGACCCGTTCTGGCGGCAATCGCGAAGCTGCGGCCAATGTCCCCAACGCTTCGGCTCCGGTGAACATCCAAATCCCGGTAAAGAAGAGCGTGAAATACACGTCGTGGCCAAAGGACAGCAACGGCAACTACGTCAACTTCAACTTCAAGATTGAAGCGACCAAGTCGACTGTGGACGCGAACCCCGCCGCGCCGATGCCTGCCGAATGCAGTAGCAGCGACGCGACCAAGAATGACTGCACCATCTCCTTGGCTCCGAAGTCTGACGCTGATGATCTGTCCAACGTCATAGCCAAGTTCGGCAAGATGACGTTCACCGACGCGAACCTCGCGGCGGCAGCTGGCGACGCCAGCGACTACGCCAAGACCTACACCTACAAGATCACCGAGATTGTGCCAGATTCCGCCGACGCGGTGGAAAACCTGCGCTACTCGAAGGCGGAGTACCAAGTCGTAGTCACGCTCAAGCAAGCCAAGGATTCCAGCGGAAAGCTGTCCGGCTTGTCCGTCTCCGCCACGATGACACGCATCAAGGATGACTCCGGCAATGCCGAAGCTGGTGGCGGAAAGATAATCGGCACATGGTCATCAACGTCCACCGGCAGCAGCGCCGGAACTGCCGTCGAAGCAACCTTCGTGAACACCAAGGTGCTCACCGGCCTGCCCACCACGGGCGCCGACTGGACCGGACGCCTAGTGCTTCTGGTCGGCGACGGATTCATACTTGCTGGCGTTCTCATCGCCGGCGGACATCAACTGGCCAAACGTCGACGGGAGGAGGACTCCGACTGATTTTTCTCCCTAGGCCACTCGATTGGCCGCCTACCAACACTCATAACTGAATAACCAATATTCAACACAATCTTCTTCTCCATTTCAGAGAAAGGAAAAGAGAAATGAACACCATATTCAAGAGGGTGATCTCCGGAGCCGCCGCTCTGGGCATCGCCGTCAGCGGTCTAGCCATAGGCGTCTCCACCGCGTATGCTGCGGATCCGACCACCGGCAGCATCACCATCAACAAGTCAGACGCTGGTCAGGTGGATCACAGCTTCGATGGCTGGCACCTGGCATCGTTGACCAACGTCACCAAGGATAGTACTAACAAGATCAACGGCTTCCTCATCGATACCGATGACAATATGGTCAGAACCATTGTTGCCGCGATGACTAGCGATCAAAAGGTTGCATACGAGAAAGACGCCAACTACTACAGCACCGACAACGCCGTCGCCAACCCGATGGGGTACTTGGTCGAGAAGGTATTTAAGGATAAATCTGGCAAGGCGCTGAGCGAGCTGACCAGCCCGTGGGGCGGCGATAGCTCCACGCTGCGTGTGTTCGCCAAGTCGCTGTCCAAGGAACTTGCCAAGGTCGGTGCTCCCGCTGCCGATAAGACCGGTGACAGCGCACTGAAGACCGGTGAGAACAAGGAACTCAAACAGGGCCTGTGGTTCCTCAAGGATGTCACGACCACGGATGACACCAAGGGTACCAACTCCATCCCGATCATCACGCCGACCACCTTCGATGGCGCCGACAGCTGGGGCACGGTGACGCTGAAGAACACCACCCCGACCATCGACAAGAAGCTGGTTGATTCCAAGGGCGACGGCACCTACACGCCGAACACTCAACCGGATTACGCAGTTGGCGATGATGTCTACTATGAGCTGACCTCCACCGTGCCGGTCTACACCGGCTACGACATCGATTCGACGATGAAAGACGCAACCAAGACCCGTATCTTCAAGATCAATGACACCGCCAGCAAGGCGCTGACCGTGTCCGCCGGCACCGTCATCGAATCTGTCAAGCTGACTCCTGCTCAGGGTACGGCCGTCACTCTGGTCAAGGACAATGACTACACCGTTACCGTCGCTGACTATGGCGATGTGAACACTCCTGACACCGATGCCTACAAGGGCGGACACGTGACCACTATCGACCTTGGTAAGTACGTCAACAAGGCCAAGGGCTCTAAGTCCGCTACTGACGGCATCCTCGAAGGCGCCACCGTCACCGTGATCGTCAAGGCTAAGCTCAACAAGGATGCGCTGATTTCCGAGCCCGGCAATCTGCAGAAGAACCCGAACAAGGTCGACCTCGAATACTCCAACCACCCGGAAGAAGTGAACCACGCCCATAAGGTTCCTGGCCCGGAAGTGCCCGTGTATGCCTATAAGTTCGACATCTTGAAGACCGATAAGGCTGGTACCACTAAGCTGCCCGGCGCTAAGTTCACGATCAAGGCAGTCTCCGGTACCAGCAAGCACGACGGCAAGTACCTCGGTTCTTATGGCAAGGATGGCTGGAGCTACCTCGATAGCGAGCCGGCGGTCACTGATACCGATGGTGTGTTCACCACTGGCAAAGACGGTAAGATCAACGTCTCCGGCCTCGATGCCGGCACCTACGAGGTCCATGAGATTGCACCGCCGGACGGCTACACCGCGATTAGTCTGCCGAAGTTCCAGTTCACCATCACGCCGACCGTCGGCGATGACGCCGGATGCAAGACCATCACCGTCGTGGCGCTGAGCCTCGCGAAGGGCGCCGACGAGCGTGCCTCGCTGTCCCAGGACGGCAAGACGCTGAACATCTGGAACGCCAAGAACATCACCGAGCTGCCGAGGACCGGTGGCGCTGGTCTGGCCATGATTGTGGCCGTCGGCGCACTGTTCATCGCGGCCTCCGGTATCTTCGCCCTCCGCGCTCGCCGCAAGGCCTGAGCGGACACGCCTAGATAGCTAAGGAACGGCGGCCAGCGCACCGCACTTACCCCTCGCAAACCGCCGTTCCTGCTCCGTCTCCGGCCGCATCGTCTTGTTCCCGATCGATGCGCCCGGAGACTTTTCCATATTTCTTTATTTTTGCTGATTCTGGAGAACCGAATGACGCAAACAATTATCATGAAGTCCCGTATCCGCAGGGTTTTCTTAGCTCTTGGGGTAGTGTCGTTTATTGAGCGGAGATGAGTCCATCCAATGCGAAGCAGCACCGGAGCAAAACAAAGTGGTACGCGCACACAGTCGCGCGTGTTTACTGTGCTGTCGGTGCTGTTTTTGCTGATCGGGTTTGCCATCATCACCACGCCGTTCGTCATGCGCGCCATCAGCGAATACCAGCAGAACGCCACCGTGCAGCAGACGCAGCGCGAGGTGGATGGCTGGCCGTACCCACAGGCGGAGAACCAGCTCAAAACCGCCCGCGAGTACAACAAGAAACTCGTGGCTGGCGGCCAGGCCGCCATCGGCGAGGTCAAAGATCCTTTTGCCAGCAATGCCGGCCAGTCCACCACTTCCGGCGCGGATGATTCGATGGCCGCCAAAGATCAAGAATATCAGAGTCTGCTCGACGCCGGCCAAGGCGTGATGGGCTCCATCCGCATTCCTAAAATCGACGTCAACCTGCCCATATACCACGGCACCAGCGAAGATGCGCTCGCCGTGGGCGCGGGACACCTTTATGGCACTTCATTGCCGGTCGGCGGCAAATCCACACACTCTGTAATCACCGGCCATCGCGGTTTGCCGAACTCGTTGCTGTTCACTCGCCTTGATGAGATGAAGAAGGGTGATGCCTTCTACATCGAGGTCATGGGCAAGACACTCGGCTACAAGGTCGACCGCATTACCGTGATCAAGCCCGACGATTCCAGCAAACTGCGCATCACCAAAGGCGAGGATCGCGTAACCCTCATGACCTGTACGCCTTATGGTGTCAATTCTCATCGCCTACTGGTCTCCGGTGTGCGTGCCGAAATCCCGGAGGAAGTGCCTGACCCGGACGATGTGCATGGCATCAACACCACATGGCTGGCACTGGGAGCCATAGTGTTTTTGGCCATGCTGCTCGCTTTCATCGTCATATTGATGCGACGTAAGCAAAAGCGCGATCGGGAATTTGCCGGCCTCGCCCGGCACGCCGCACGTCCGACAAAATAAGCGCCCCGCGCGTATGCGATTCCGCGTTGGGAATATGAACGGTTTCGGGCGCCGGACTATTCAAAAAGCGGCCAGATTGTCGTAACTCGATTTCGAGGGGCTGATTGGGCTTGCTCCGGACATCTACTTTCACTTCGAGGGGCTGGTGCCAAAGTAGACACAGCTACAAAACGGCAAAATGACGTTGATGCAAAGCCGTTTCTACTTCCGTTTCAACGGATGAGGAGCCCCTTGAAGTGGAAGTAGACCTCCGGCAAGCACGAAATCAGCCCCTCGAAGTCGATCTAGGCAGTCTCTCTACCGTCGGGAAGCGTTTTCAGCGCTTCTCGCGGCGCATTACGGCGGACAGGGACTGCACGCGCGGCAGGTCGAAGACCTCGTCGGTGTGCACTACGTGCCCTTCGTCATCTGCCAGCGGCACTCGCCAGTTGGAATACTCGCTGGACGTGCCCGGCTGATTCTGCGAGCGGCATTCGCCCACGCCGTCCACCAGCGCAGCCTGCAACAACAGCGACGGCGTATCAGTGAGCATGGCGTGCATGGCTTCAACGATCTCCTGCACATGACCTTCCGCGTCATCGGCCACAGCCTGCGTGATGTAACCGCCCTCCACCAGTCGGTTCATCATCGCGGTGCGCTCGGCCATGGCCGAAGCGGCAAACACCTCCACCGGCTCGCTGAGCAAATGCAGCTCCTCGCGCAGTTTCACATGCTCGAAGTTCAGATAGCCGGCGGTTGGCGGCAGATCGTGTGTGGTGACCGATGCCAGTGCCTGCTTGCGGTACTCCTGCGGCGTGCGGTAGGGATCGCCGGCGTTCGGCGAATCGTCCACACGGTTGAACCACTCCACATCGGTGCCAAGCACGCCATGATCGGCCAGAATGCGGCGCACATAATCCGGCACGGTGCCCAAATCCTCGCCGATCACCATGCCGCCGGCGCGCGTGGCCTCGATGGCCAGTACGCCGAGCATCGCCTCGTGGTTGTACATCACGTAGGCGCCATTGCGGGCGCCAAGTCCCTGCGGAATCCACCACAGGCGGAACAGTCCCAGCACGTGATCGATACGCACCGCGCCCGCATGCTCATACATGGAATGCACCATTTCGCGGTACACCTGGTAGCCGGTGGCTTCCAGATAACGCGGGTTGAACGGTGGCTGGCCCCAATCCTGGCCCTGCTGGTTGTAGAAGTCCGGCGGGCAGCCGACCGTGACGCCACCGGAGGCGAAACGCTCCGGGTTGGCCCACGCGTCAGCGCCGAGCCCGTGCACGCCAACGGCCATATCCTGCATAAGGCCAAGTGTCATGCCATGATCCAAGGCCGTGTGCTGAGCGTCGTTCACCTGCTCGGCGGCGATCCACTGCAGCCAGCGGTTGAACTCGAACAGATCATGATGGTCCTTGACCAGCGTCTGCACGGTCGGGTCGTCGATGGTCTTCTCGAAGAACCAGCGGTTCTCGCCCCAAGGTGCGCCCCACACCTCGAAGCACAGGCACCAGGTGGCGAAGGAATTGAGGTCCGGGCCGGCCGTGGCCTTGAAATACTCGAACTCCAGCTCGCGCTTGTTGTTGCGGCCCGCATCGAAGATCAGGCGCAGGGCCGGGCGCTTGGCCTCCCACGCCGCGTTGATATCCATCGGCGTGGATTCATCATTGCGTGCGGCCACCGAGGCATGCAGTGCATCCACCTGGGCGCGCACGTCATCCGGCAGGGTGGCGTATTCGGGAATGTCTTGTGGGCGAATGTACGTCACGTTGAGGAACCGGCGCGATTCCGGCAGATACGGCGAAGGCTCGAGCGGCGGAATCGGCGCACCGGCGTGAATCGGATTGATGAGCATGAAGTCGGCCTTGGACTTCTCGGCGGCATCCGCCAAAAGACGCTTCAGATCGCCGTAGTCGCCGATGCCCCAGGAATCGTGGGAGCGTACCGAATACATTTGCGTCATCCAGCCCCAGCGCTGATGCTCCTCGACCGCCTTCGGCACGGCGATGCGTGCGGGGGCGGCGATGATGGTCGCCTTGCCTGCGCGCCCGTCAACAGTGACGGTCAGCGTGTGGTAACCCATCGGCAGGTCGGGGGCGATGGCGAGATCCGGCTGGCCGGAGTTGAGATTCGGCAGTAGGGAGAAGCGATCGAATGCGGTGCCGTCTTCCAGCATGATGGCGGCGGTGATGTCCGCGTCCGACGGGCAATTCAGGGTCAGGCTTGTCGGCTTGCCGGTGATGGCCACGATGGTGGGCGGTAGCAAACGTTTGCTGTTTTCGGCCTCAAGTTCGGTCATGGAACGTTTTATGGCCTCGTCGCTGGAGGCATCCACATCGAGGGCCTTGAGCACGGCGACCAATGCGTCATCGCTGATTTCGGTGTAGGTGCCGAGCTGGTCGATGAACGAGGTCGCAAGCCCGGATGCTTTGGCCAATTTGATCAGCGGTCGAGCAAGGCGTTCGGCGCTTTCCGTTCGCTGTGTGGTGTCTGGTGCATTGGTTGCCGCTTCATTGCTGCGCGCCTCGGTCATAATAGCTCCTTGCTGTGCGTCCATGTACTGCTGTTCGTTTGCATTGCTGTTTGAGGGCCGCTCTGCGTTGAGGATCCGGCAATCTGACAGACCAATGTTGAACCTGTTCTGCTCTTACCGTAGCTCATATTGACAACGATTGCAATAGAGCGGTGAGTTGGGCCGGTTTGGAGGCGTCGGGGGCGCCGGCCTGTTGGCCACCCCAGTCGGCTTTGCCGACAGCCCCCGCCAGCGGGGGCGAGGCTGAGTGGGTCTCTAGCCGAGGATGGCGAATGACTGGGCGGGGAGTGTCAAGGTGCGACCGGATACGGTGGGGGAGCCGAGGGCTAGCAGCATTGATGCATCGGGACGGAGTTCGCTCGGCAGTTCCACGGTTTCAATCCCTCGACCGGGGTTCATGGCTATGAGCAACGGCCGGGCCGTAGCGCCATTTCGGTCTGAGACATCATCGCGAGTGGCGGCGGGGGCAGGGGCCGAGCTGGAATCCGCGGTCGTGCGTGGGTGGGTGGACGCGTGACCATCCGCAGGAGTGCGTATGTAGGCAAACGCGCGGCCATCCACTGGCGCTGCCACCACGTCGAATCGGGCATCGGAAGCCAATGCGGGCTGCTCGGTGCGCAATGCCAGCACCTCGCGAACCCAGTTGAACAGTGAATCCTCGCGTGCGGCTTCGCTGGCAACAGTCGGCGCATCGGCGGCCGAATCGACCGGCAGATATAACGACTCGGATGGTGCGCAGGAGAAGCCAAGATTCGGCTTATCGGCATCCCACTGCATCGGCGTGCGACTGCCGGTGCGCACATAGCCGCCCTCCTTGGTGGGCAGCGGCCGGTATCGCATGCCGATTTCGTCGCCGTAGTAAAGGAACGGGCAGCCGGGCATGGTCAGCAGCATGCCGTACGCCACCTTGAGCTCGCGCTCGGTAAGCCTCTGTGCCACGCGCAATGTGTCGTGATTGCACGTGATGAGGTTGAAGGTGCCGCTGGCTCGTTCGCAGTCGTGCAGCTGCGGCAGATATTGTTCGAGGAACGGTGCGATAGAAGTGCCGGAATCGGCGTTGAAGTAACTGGCGTCACTCTCGTGGTCCAGCGGCGTATCCGTATTACGCAGCAGCATGTTGTACCCGTTCGGATGGCCGTCCCAGCGCCAGTCGAGGTAGAAATCCATGTCGAAGCCGGCCTGCATCGACTCATAGGGGCGCCCCCATTCGGCAACGAATGCTGCCTCGGGGAATTCGGGGCGGATTCTCGAGAAGATGTATTGCCAGGTGCGGATGGTGAAAGGCTTGCCGTCGTCGTCGTGTTTGACGAGGCTGTCGGCCATGTCCACGCGGAAGCCGTCTGCCCCGCGGGAGAGCCAGAAGCGCATGACGTCGAGCATCGCCTCGCAGGTGGCCAGTGCTTCGGGGCCGAGTGCGGGCTTCTGCCATGGGTGTTTGGGGTGGGCGAAGCCGTAGTTGAGGGCGGGCTGGCATTTGAAGAAGTTGATGATGTAGGTGCCGTCGCGCTCGGTTTCGCCGCCAATGAAGGGCAGGCCGTCGCCGCGGGAGATCCACGAGTCGGTCCAGATGTAGCGGTCGGAGACGGATTCTTGGGTGTCGGATTCCTGGACCACCCTCCGGATTGTTTCACAATCCGACCCCCGCCGGCGGGGGTCGAAGAGCGAAGCGATTCGGGGGGTGGTTTGTCCGACGGGGGTAACACTCTCGACGGGGATAGTTCGATCGGCATCAACGGGGGTAACGCGCTCAGTAGGGTCAGGACGTGAGCTGGCCTGGAACCAAGGGTGCTCCTCGCTGGTGTGGCCGGGGACCAAGTCGAGCAGCACGTGCATGCCGAGCGTGTGGGCGTGCTCGAACAGGGCGGTCAGGTCATCGTTGGTGCCGTAGCGCGGTGCGACCTTCGTGTAGTCGCGCACATCATATCCGGCATCTTTGAACGGTGAATCGAAGCAGGGATTGATCCATAGTGCGTTGCAGCCCAGGTCATGGATATAGCCAAGTCGTTCGGTCAGTCCGCGAAGATCACCGATGCCGTCGCCGTTCGAGTCGGCGAAGCTTTGGGGGTAAACCTCGTAAAAACGGGCGGAACTCAGCCAGGATGGACGGGGGGATGCTTCGGCGTGTCGTACGCGGCTTGACATGGAAACTCCTTTGTTTATGCGGGTTCAAGGCTATGCCTATCGATTGCAATAATACCAGCAAAAGCAAAACTGCATACGTATGCAAAATGCATGTTATGCTAAAAACCAACGATGTTCAGCAATGTTGCAAATGTCAAACATTTCAAGGGCTAGCCACGATAATGCGAGCGTATGCATCATTCGTTTTCCTATAGAACTGAAAACGTGTGCATCGAAACTATCGGAACAGGAACCGAATCAGGAAAGGACAGATCAATGAAGATCGATTGGGAGAAGGCTATCGGCCTCACTGCTGCCGCAGCTATGTTGCTGCCCCTCGCCGCATGTGGTGGCTCCAACAATGCCGGCGACGCAAAGTCCGGCGGCACTGAAGATGTGACCCTGAGCGTGTGGGCCCCGCAGGAGGACCAGGACGGCGGCAACGACTCCTGGCTGAGCCAGGTCGAGGCCAACTTCGAGAAGGAGCACCCCGAGTACAAGATCACTTGGAAGAACGACGTGCTCTCCGAGGGCGACGCCGCCACCCAGGTCCAGACCGATCCGACCGCCGCCGCGGACGTCTACATGTTCGCCTCCGATCAGCTCGGCGCTTTGATGAAGGCCCAGGGCATCGGCGAGCTCGGCTCTGACGCTGAAAAGCAGGTCAAGGAGCAGAATGGCGATCTGGAAGTCGCCTCCGTGACTGGCTCCGACGGCAAGATGTACGGCGTTCCCTACACCGACAACACCTGGTTCATGTACTATGACAAGTCCACCTTCTCCGAGGATGACATCAAGAGCCTCGACACTATGGTCTCCAAGGCTGCGGTCGCCTTCCCGCTCAACGATTCCTGGTACATCGGTGGCTTCTACGATGGTCTGACCCTCTTCGGTGAGGACGGCACCGACCCGGATGCCGGCATGGTGTTCCCGAAGGACGCCGGCGACATCACCAAGTACCTGGTCGACCTTGCCGCCAACCCGAACTTCCACAACAGCGCCGACAACTCCGGCCTGTCCGAGATGCAGTCCGGCACCGTCAAGGCCTTCTTCTCCGGCTCCTGGTCCGCTGCTGACATCAAGGAAGCCCTCGGCGACAACATGGGCGTCGCCCAGCTGCCGACCTTCACCGTGAACGGTACACCGAAGCAGATGAAGTCCTTCGCCGCCACCAAGGCCGCCGCCTACAACCCGAACGCCAAGAACCCGAAGGCCGCTGCCCAGTTCGCCGCTTACCTCGGCTCCACCGAGTCCCAGAAGCTGCACTACACGGTGCGCAACATCATCCCGACCGACAAGACCCTCACCGATCTGACCGCCGATGACCCGGTGGCCATCGGACAGACCGATACCATGGCCAACACCGCCATCCTGCAGTCCGGTCTGGCCGGCATGGCTGACTGGTGGGATCCGGCTAAGGCCTTCGGCGACGCCATCCTCAACAAGGAAGTCACCGCAGACAACGCTCAAGCCAAGACCGACGCCTGGGTCGAGCAGGTCGGTTCCTACGCCAAGTGATCGTTTGACGGCTCGCAGCACTTGGCCGGCGCGGACCACTCCTCTGCGCCAGTCAACCCAACCTATAACCGAATAACCAACAATCAAATATGAGGGGGCCGTAAGGTACGCCAGCTGCGGGCGGATGATGTGAAGCCGTTGCATCCGCCCGCAGCCCCTCACCTATCAACGGTTTCAGCCTTCTTTGTTTCTCCTCCTTCATTGCCGGCAGAGCTCGGGCAACGTGTATGCGGTGTCCGGGCTTTGAACGGGTTTAAGCGAAGACAAACAAACAACAAGCCGGGCATCGCGGCCCGGAGCAACGGTTTCCATCATTTACAGTGAGAGGCGGTAGGGTGCGATGACAGCAGCAGCACTTTCCCCGCGCGAGATGAAGCGCCGCCGCAAAATGGGTGCAGATTATGTGGCGCCCTCGCCATACTCGGTAGGCAACGCGCTTACCAAGGGCGATGTGTTCACCAAACTATCCGCAGTCGTATTCGGACTGGGCAACATCGTTCGCAAGCAATACGTCAAGGGCGTGGCACTGCTGGTCCTTGAAATCGCATTCTTCGTATTTCTGTTCACCAACGGCATCACGTGCCTGTCCAAGCTCCCCAGCCTGGGCGACCAGAAGCAGGGCAAGGTACTCGTCGACGGCTTCTGGGAGTACACCCAGGGCGACAACTCCGTGGTCATTCTGCTGTACGGCGTCTGCACCGTGGTGCTCTGCCTGCTCTTCGTCTATCTGTGGACGGTCTCGCTCAAGTCCGCATACAAGGCCGAGTGCCTGACTCGAGAACAGGGCAAGGCCCCGAGCCTGGGCGACGATCTGCATGAGCTGACCAATGCCAAGGTGCATCGCCTGCTCATGTTCCTGCCAACGCTCGGCATTCTGGTCTTCACCGTCCTGCCGTTGATCTTCATGATCTCGATGGCATTCACCAGCTACGACCGCAACCATCTGGTGCTGTTCGACTGGGTGGGCTTCGACAACTTCGCCAAGGTGTTCTCCAACAGCGGCGGCACCGTCAACGCCCGTCTGTTCCTGCAGGTGACCATCTGGACGCTGGTCTGGGCGTTTTTCGCCACCTTCCTGAACTTCTTTATCGGCATGTTCTTCGCGATGGTCATCAACCGCAAGACCACGCGCTTCAAGGGCTTCTGGCGTGCGTGCTTCTCCATGTCCATCGCCGTGCCGCAGTTCGTCTCCCTGCTGGTCATGCGCACCATGCTTCAGCCCACCGGCGCCATCAACCGCCTGCTCATGGAGTGGGGTTGGATTGATCAGGCTCTGCCGTTCTTCACTGATGCCACTTGGGCTCGCGTCACGGTCATCGTGATCAACCTGTGGGTTGGTATTCCGTACACCATCATGCAGGTCACCGGTATTTTGCAGAACATCCCGGCCGATCAGTACGAGGCGGCCAAGATCGACGGCGCGAACTGGTGGCAGATCTTCACCAAGATCACCATGCCGTACATCATCTTCGTGCTTACCCCGTACCTGATCACCACGTTCACCGGCAACGTGAACAACTTCAACGTGATCTACCTGCTGTCCGGCGGCAACCCGGTGCCGGTCGGCGATTCCGCAGGCAAGACCGACCTTCTGATCACCTGGCTGTACAAGCTGACCGTCGATAAGAACGATTACAACCTCGGTGCCGTGATTGGCATCATGACGTTCATCGTCCTCGCGGTGGTGTCGCTGATCACCTACCGCAATTCCGGTTCCTACAAGAACGAGGAGACATTCCGATGAGCAGGCATTCCGAGCAGGCCGTACAGGCTTCCCGTATGAAGCAACCTGAATCGCACGGTCTGATGCATGACACCAAGAAGCGTCGTATTCTTGGCGACGTCCTCTCCTATCCCTTCCTGGGAGTCATGGCCATCATCTGGCTGATTCCGATTGTCTGGGTGTTTGCGGAGAGCTTCAACAAGAACACCGCACCCTACACCAAGACGTTCTTCCCCACCGAGTTCTCGCTCGACAACTACATCACGCTGTTCACCGACCGCTCGGTGCTGAACTTCCCGAAGATGTTCATGAACACGTTCATCGTGGCGTGCTTCGTGTGCCTCATCTCGGTGGTGTTCGTGCTGTCCGTGGCCTACTGCATGAGCCGCATGCGCTTCCGCGCCCGCAAGACCTTCATGAACGTGGTGCTGGTGCTTGGCATGTTCCCCGGCATCATGGCCGTTTCCGCCATCTACTTCATCTTGAAGGCCGTGGGTCTGACCAGCGAAGGCATGACCACCATCGCCCTGATTCTGGTCTACTCCGCCGGTACCGGCGCGGGCTTCTACGTGATGAAGGGATACATGGATACGATTCCGACCTCGCTTGACGAGGCCGCGCTGCTGGACGGTTGCACCCGTCTGCAGGTGTTCACCAAGATCATCATCCCGATTTGTAAGCCCATGATCGTCTACCAGGCCATCATCGGCTTCCTGACCCCGTGGCTCGACTTCGTGATGGCCAAGGTGATTTGCCGCACGCAGTCCAATTACACAGTGGCCCTCGGCCTGTGGCTCATGCTGCAGAAGGAATACATCCAGAACTGGTACGCGCGCTTCGCCGCAGCAGCCGTGGTGATTTCCATCCCGATCGCCATCCTATTCATCGTCATGCAGCGCTTCTACCAGGAATCGATGTCTGGTTCGGTTAAGGGCTGACGCGTTAAGCAGACAGCCCGGTGGGCTGTCTGTAGCGTCAGCCTGAGCGAGGCGATAGCCGGGCGAAGGTCGGATTGAGCCTCGCCGCAGGCGAGTTCGTAATTGCAGGACTGAGCCGTTAAGTAGTGGGGTTTAACTTGGCTCCCCTCTGAAGAGGGGAGCCAGAACAGGAAGGCGCAACCTTATGAACGAAGTGGAGATGGCAAAGCAGCGGCGTGGTGAGAAGCGCCGCCGCAAGGGCCTGTCCGTATTCCGTCTCAAGATGATCGGCGCCCTATTCATGGCATTGGGCGTGGCCGGCGTCTCGGTCCTGCCGTCCATGTTGGGCGACCCGACTCAGGACATGGCTGCACTGACCGTGGTGGTGGCGTGCACGGCGGCTTCATGGTGCGCCATCCCCATCTACTCATGGCTGCTGTTCGACGGCTACCGGCATACGGGCAGCATTGGAAAATATGTGCTCCGTCTGTTCATCGTCGCGGTGGTCAGCGATGTGCCGTACGACCTGATTATGACCGGCAAGCCATTCGACTTGAGCGCGCAGAACTCGGTGTATGGCTTGGTCATCGCCCTGGTCGTGCTCATGCTGGTGGATTGGATTGCATACCAGTACGGCGGGGAGAGTCTGCGCCCGTGGTCCGGTGCTCAGCGAGGTGGTGCGGCTGCGGTGCGTTGGCTGCTGACCATTGTAGTCATTCTGGCCGGACTGCTGTGGGCGTTGCTGCTGCGCGTGGGCGTGGATCAGCGGATTATGTATACCGGTGTGCTGACGCTGCTGTTTGTGCTGGTGTTCTACTTCCTGAACGCGCGTGAAAATACGATGATGTTCACCGCCGGGCTGCTGGGTGCCGTGATGTGCATTACGCCCGGTATTGGTGTGGCCTTCCTGCACTACCGCAATGACGAAGTCGGGTTCAAGCAGTCTTGGACCAAGTGGGCCTGGTACGCGGTCTATCCAGTGCTTTTGATTATCGGCGCGCTGGACTAGTTACGCCATTTCCCCGAATGGAATATCGGTGCTGCGCGGCACTAGCTGTGCCTCGAGCACCTCGTGCGGGTCATAGAGCGTCTTGCCACTGATGAGCGTCAACGCCTTATTGGCAGCTGCGCGGCCCATCGCATACGGATCCTGACGCATGGTCGTCAAGTTGATGGTGTCGGCATAGGGGCTGTCGTCAAAGCCGACAATCGAATAATCGCGCGGCGTGCGGTGGCCGTAACGCTCCAGCTTGAGCACCAGCGGAATCGCCATCATATCCATCTGGCAGCAGATTGCGTCCGGGAACTCATCCATCGCCAGCAGCGCGGATAATGCGGAGTCGGCGAAGGCCGGGCCGCGCGGCACGGAGAGCACTTCCCAATTGATGTCGTGCTTGCCTTCGGCGTCCTTGCAGGCGTTGATGAAGCCCTGTGCGCGTGCGTCAATCGAGGAATCCAGCCCGGCGGCCTCGGAACAGGGGTAGACGATGTGCTTGTGACCGAGGTTGATGAGATGCTGCGCGGCCGTGTACATGCCTCTTTCGTCGTCGATGCTGATGGTGGCGTCAAAGCTTTCGGAAGACGGCGTATTGATGCCGATGATCGGCACATGAATGCGCTGCAGCTGCTCGACCTCGTGCGGATCGATAGCGAACGAGGCCACGAAAACGGCATCGACATTGCGGCGAATCGGCAGGTCGGTGAAGAACTCATGACGGTTTGCGGCGGTATCGATGTGCTGGAACAGCGAGATGTCATAGCCGGCCGGATGCATCACCGATTCGATGCCCGCGAACGTTTGCGTATTGAACCAGCTGGTGATCTCCTCATTCATCAGCATCGCCACACGGTAGGTCTGTCCGGACTTCAGGGCGGTGGCGGAGCGGGAGATGTTGAAATCGAGCTTATCGGCCACATCCAGCACCTTGCGGCGGGTCTTCGCCGAGACGAGTTCCGGGCGGGTGAAGGCGCGCGACACTGTAGAAATGGAGACTCCGGCCTCCTTGGCTACTTGGTAGATGTCTGCCTTGCCCATGTTCCTCCTCGTGCAATTCGTGGTATCGGCTATGCCACGTAATCCCCCTAACGGGTTGCGCCATCCACGATGTGTAATCATTTGTATCATACACTGCAAACGTTAGCGCGAAGCTGGGGGAAGTGTTGCTTGGTGTGGTATGCTGATTGGGACATAGTGTTGCGAACGTATGCAGTCTGTCAACTGTGCTGCATGCCGTTTCTGCAGGAGTGGTGCTGAAAGTGTTGCAACCGTTGTCAACGGTCTGACCGTGCGATAGGGGGTGTTCCCCTTCATGGTTCGTGCGGTCAATGCTCAAGGATGAGAGAAAGGACTCATATGGCCGTACGACGATTCAGCTCGCTCGCCAAACGCCTTGCCGTAACCGGCATAGCGGTGGCAATGTCTGCCACAACATTGGTAGCATTGCCGGCTTCTGCGGACGAGACCGAGGCCAATGCACAGGCGCGCACATCTGTTGGCGCGCCGGGCGATGTGATCGCCATCGCATTCCAAACCAACTGGAATTCGGTGGCCAAGGAGTGTACCGAGGCTTACGGCCCCGAAGGTGTGGGCTACGTACAGGTCTCCCCGCCGATGGAGTCCATCCAGGGCACTGAATGGTGGACCTCCTACCAGCCGGTCAGCTACAAGCTCGACTCCAAGCTCGGTACGGAAGCCGAGTTCAAGACCATGATCGCCACGTGCAACGCGGCGGGCGTCGAGATCATCGCCGACTCGGTCATCAACCACACCACCGGCGCCGATCAGGGCGAGGGCACCGGCGTCGCCGGCAGCAAGTACGACGGCGAGGGCAACTTCCCTGCAATCCCGTACACCAAAGAGAACTTCCACGACTGCACCAAGAACATCGGCGACTACACCAACGCCGACGAAGTACAGAACTGCCGCCTGACCAGCCTGCAGGACCTCGACACCAGCCAAGAATACGTGCAGGACAAGCTCGCCGACTACATGAACCGCCTGCTCGACCTCGGCGTCTACGGATTCCGCGTCGACGCGGTCAAACACATCGCCACGGCCGACGTGGCCGCCATCAAGGCCAAGCTCGCCGAGAAGTCCGGCCGCAACGCCGACGATATCTTCTTCGAGCAGGAAGTCATCGGCAACGCCTCCGAAGCCGCGGAAATCCAGCCGAGCAACTATGTGGCGAACGGCAAGGTCTCCGAATTCAACTTCACCAACCACCTGTCGGTCGCCTTCGCCGGCGACATCACCGACGCTAGCAAGGGCCTTGCGAAGGTCGGCGGCGACGGCTGGGTGAGCTCCGACAAGGCCGCAGTGTGGGTGACCAACTGGGATACAGAGCGCGGATCGGCCATCACCTATAAGAAGGGCTCGAAGTACCTGCTCGCGAACGCGTTCATGCTCGCGTACGACTACGGCCAGCCGCACATCTACTCCGGCTACTACTTCGACAACTCCGACGACGGCGCTCCCGGCGCCACCGAAACCTCCGTGCCCGACATGGAGTGCCCGACCGACGGCTCGATGACCTCCGGCACCTGGCAGTGCGCCGAACGTTGGACCGCGATCCGCGGCATGATCGGCTTCCACAACGCGGTCAACGGCACTGACGTCACCAACTGGAAGGCGTACGACACCAACGTGCTCGGCTTCGGTCGCGGCGACGTCGGCTACCTCGCGCTCAACAACAGCGCCGACGACTCCAAGCAGACGTTCCAGACGTCACTGCCCGCCGGCGAATACTGCAACGTGTACGCCACCGGCGACTGCTCTGCAACTGTGACCGTGAAGGACGACGGCACGTTCGACGCGACGCTCGCGAAGAACTCCGCCATCGCGATCTACGCGGGCGCGACCAAGGATTCCTGGACCGGCACGACCAAGTCCGATCCGTCCGATCCGGACCTGTCCGTCAACGACGAGACCAAGAAGGCCACGGCCGACACGAGCCGCACCATCTACTACAAGCTGCCCGACGGCTGGAAGCAGGCGTACCTCCACTACGGTATCGACGGCTGGGCCGAGCAGGGCCACGAGCTGATGGCCGACGCCGGCAACGGCTGGGTCAAGTTCACGGTCGATCCGAAGGGCAAGTCCTTCGAATACGTATTCACCGACGGCGGCGACAACTGGGACAACCCGAATGGCGGCGGCAACTACACCGCGCAGGGCCACTGGACGGCGGTCGCCGACCACGAGGCCAGCGCCGGCGTGCCCTCCGACGTGCAGTCGTACCAGCCCAAGACCAAGGTGATCGTGCACTACAAGCCCGCCGAAGGCGACGCCGTCGCCGATCGCGGCGTGTACATGTGGGGCACCGACAAGAACGGCGCCACCCTGAACGGCGCGTGGCACGCCTTCACCGGCGAGGACTCCTACGGCAAGGTGTTCGAGACCACCATCGATGGTGCGTACGACGCCGCCAAGATCGGTGTGATCGTCACCACCGAAGGCTGGGACAAGGTCGGCGGCGACCGTACCATCGACGGTTCCACCGGCACCGCCGAAATCTGGGTCGACGGCGCCAATCCGGACGAAACGCTCACCGAAGCCCCCGACGGCTACAAGAAGGCCGCCAACCAGATCGACGTGACCATCCACTACCACCGCCTCGCCGACGACTACACCAGCGAAGACGGCATGAAGGCATGGGACATCTGGGGCTGGGCCGACGGCGTCAACGGTGCTGCCTACCCGTTCACCGAGCACGACGACTACGGCCTGATCGCCAAGTACACGCTCAAGGGCAGCGGCATGAGCACTCCGCAGTTCATCGTGCGCTACGGCGGCGACAGCTGGGAAGCCAAGGATCCGAACGACGAGAATCGCACGATCCCGCAGTCCGCCATCGCCGTGAACGCCGACGGCACCGCATCCGCCGAAATCTGGCTGGTGCAGGGCGACACGACGATCTACACCAACGGCACGCTCTACGACGCCAAGGGCATGATCGTCTCCGCCGAAATGACCGACTTCAACACCATCACGGTCAAGCTCAACAAGGCGCTCACCATCGACAAGCCGGCCGACGCGGTGTCGGTCGAGGGTGTGAAGATCAAGGACGTGAAGGCTAGCGGGAACACCGTGACCATTACCACGGCCGACAATCTTGACGTAACCAAGGCCTACAAGGTGACGATCGAGGACTACGGCACACAGAACGTGTCGCTCGGCGCCGTCGTGCGCTCCGACGCGTTCGACAAGAAGTACGCCTACGACGGCGATGATCTCGGCGTGACCTACAAGGCCGAGAAGTCCACGTTCAAGCTGTGGGCGCCGACCGCCACCAAGGTGACGCTGCGCCTGTACGCCGACTCCACCGATCCGAAGGCAGCGCAGACCGACGCCGTGACGCTGGAGAAGTCCGGCAAGAAGGGCGTGTGGACGTTCACCGTGGACAAGGATCTCAAGGATTACGCCTACGACTACGAGCTGACCTTCGCCGACGGCACGGTAAACACGTCCGCCGACCCGTACGCGACCGCCGCCGTGTCCAACGGCGAGCGATCCGTCGTGCTCTCCGGCAAGGAGAAGGGCGATGCCGGCAAGCGCATGGCGTCGTTCAGCAAGCCGACCGACGCGATCATCACCGAGGCGAACGTTCGTGACATGACCATCAACCCGAACTCCGGCGTCTCCGAAGCCAATCGCGGCAAGTATCTCGGCTTCGTCGAGGAGGGCACCACGGTCGACGGCAAGCAGGGCGCGGCGCCCACCGGCATCGACTACATCAAGTCGCTCGGCGTGACGCATGTGCAGATCATGCCCGTCTACGACTACGGTTCCGTGGACGAGACCGGCGATCTGAGCTACGGCGCGCAGTACAACTGGGGCTACGATCCGGAGAACTACAACGTGCCGGAAGGCTCGTACTCCTCCGCCCCGAGTGACCCGAGTGCTCGCGTCAAGGAAATGAAGCAGATGGTCTCCGGGCTGCACAAGAACGGCCTGTACGTGGTGATGGATGTGGTCTACAACCACGTCTACAACGCCTCCGAACACGCCTTCAACAAGACCGTGCCTGGCTACTACTTCCGCTACGACGCCAATGGCAACCTGACCAACGGCTCCGGCTGCGGCAACGACGTGGCTTCCGAGCGTGCGATGGCCCGTAAGTACATCGTCGATTCCGTGAAGTACTGGGCGACCGAGTACAACGTGGACGGCTTCCGCTTCGACCTCATGGGTCTGATTGACCAGACCACCATGAATCAGGTGCGTGCGGCGCTTGACGAGATTGATCCGTCGATTCTCGTCATCGGCGAAGGCTGGGATATGACTGACGCCATTGGCAACCAGGAAACCACGCAGCCCAATGCCTCCAAGGTCAAGGGCGTGGCGTTCTTCAACGACTCCCTGCGCGACGCGATCAAGGGCAGCGTGTTCTCCGACGAGGACACCGGCTTCATCGCCGGCAAGGCTGACAAGGAGAACCTCATCGCCACCAACGTGCTCGGCTGCAACAACAAGCGCGAGGGCATCGATGAGAACGGCCACTGCAACAACGGCACCGCCGACACGAACTACGGCGGCGCGGATCAGGTGGTGCAGTACGTCGAGATCCACGACAACCTGACCTTGTACGACAAGCTGGTCAAGAGCGCGCCCAACGACTCCGAGGAGACGCGACTCGCTCGCGCCAAGCTCGCCGACTCGCTGATTCTGCTCTCGCAGGGCATCACCGACATGCAGTTCGGCCAGGAGTTCCTGCGCACCAAGGGCGGCAATGACAACAGCTACAACGCCGGTGACGCGGTGAACGCCATCGACTGGAACCGCACGGTCGAGCAGGCGGGTTCCGTGAACTATGTGAAGGGCCTGATCGCCCTGCGCAAGTCCATCAAGAACCTGCACCTGAGCAGCTATGATGACATCGCCAAGAACATGACGGTGCTGCAGCAGTCCGACGGCGTGGTGGCCTACCAGCTGAAGGACGGCAGCGACACGTATGTGGTGGTGTTCAACGCCAACGAATCGGCCGCAACGGTCGAGGCCGTGCCGGCTGGCAAGTACACCGTGCTGGCCGCCGATGGCAAGGTGACGGAGACGCAGGATAAGAATGCTGCAACCACCGTGGGCGCTGACGGCTACCAGGCCGGAGCGCTCGCCGCTGCCGTGCTCAAGGCCGGCGCCGACGATGATTCGACCAAGCCCGATGGTGGCAAGGACGATAACCAGTCGGGCGGCACCGCCACCCCGGGTACTCCGGGCGATAGTGGCAACGGCAATGGTCAGACCGGTGACGGCAACGCCTCCAACGGCGCATCCGACACCGCGGCCGGCCAATCCCAGCAGTTCGGCGCTGCCGCTCTGCCCAACACCGGCGTAGCCCTGTCCGTCATGGCGGTCGCCGTATTGGTGATGACCGCTGCCGGCATGCTGTTGCAGCGGTTCTCCAAGGGCGGCAATGTCGTCAACAGTAAGGAGGGCTCCGAACGGTAGTCCACACCGCGTCAGTTGCTGAGTGGTCCCCGCTGGCGGGGGCTGTCAGCGAAGCTGACTGGGGGGTGGCTCAGAACCGCTCCAAAAACCTGAGCCTACATCGCTCAACTTTTGTGATGAATTTGGGAATAGAACTTGCCAAACAGAAGTTGAGTGATGTAGGCTCAAGTTTTGGAAGGCCCAAGAACCAACCAAGGAACTTGAGCGAACAACGTAAGAACAAACGAATAATTAAGGAGCACACATTATGGCACGTGCAGTTGGTATCGATCTGGGCACCACGAATTCCTGCATCGCTACGCTGGAAGGTGGCGAGCCCACCGTTATCGTCAACGCTGAGGGCATGCGCACCACCCCGTCCGTGGTCGCGTTCTCCAAGTCCGGCGAAATTCTCGTCGGCGAGGTGGCCAAGCGTCAGGCTGTGACCAACGTTGACCGCACTATTTCTTCTGTCAAGCGTCACATGGGCACTGACTGGACCGTCGACATCGACGGCAAGAAGTGGACCCCGCAGGAGATTTCCGCACAGATTCTGATGAAGCTGAAGAGGGACGCTGAGGCTTACCTCGGTGAGCCCGTCACCGATGCTGTCATCACCTGCCCGGCATACTTCAACGATGCCCAGCGTCAGGCCACCAAGGACGCCGGCAAGATCGCAGGCCTGAACGTTCTGCGTATCATCAACGAGCCGACCGCAGCTGCTTTGGCCTACGGTCTGGAGAAGGGCAAGGAAGACGAGCGCATCCTGGTCTTCGACCTCGGCGGCGGCACCTTCGATGTCTCCCTGCTGGAGATCGGCAAGGACGACGACGGCTTCTCCACCATTCAGGTGCAGGCCACCAACGGCGACAACCACCTCGGTGGCGATGACTGGGATCAGAAGGTCATCGACTGGCTGGTCGGCGAAGTTAAGAACAAGTACGGCGTTGACCTGTCCAAGGACAAGATCGCTCTGCAGCGCCTGAAGGAAGCCGCTGAACAGGCCAAGAAGGAGCTGTCCTCCTCGACCAGCACCTCCATCTCCATGCAGTACCTGGCCATGACCCCTGACGGCACCCCGGTGCATCTGGACGAGACCCTGACCCGTGCGCACTTCGAGGAAATGACCTCCGACCTGCTGGGCCGCTGCCGCACGCCGTTCAACAACGTGCTGCACGACGCCGGCATCTCCGTGAGCGACATCGACCACGTGGTGCTCGTCGGTGGTTCCACTCGTATGCCCGCCGTCAAGGACTTGGTCAAGGAACTCACCGGTGGTAAGGAAGCGAACCAGTCCGTGAACCCGGATGAGGTTGTGGCTGTCGGCGCTGCCGTGCAGTCCGGCGTCATCAAGGGCGACCGTAAGGACGTCCTGCTGATTGACGTGACCCCGCTGTCCCTCGGTATCGAAACCAAGGGTGGCATCATGACCAAGCTCATCGACCGCAACACCGCCATTCCGACCAAGCGTTCCGAGGTCTTCTCCACTGCTGAAGACAACCAGCCGTCCGTGCTGATTCAGGTCTACCAGGGTGAGCGTGAGTTCGCTCGCGACAACAAGCCGCTGGGCACCTTCGAGCTGACCGGCATCGCTCCGGCTCCGCGTGGCGTCCCGCAGATCGAGGTCACCTTCGACATCGACGCCAACGGCATCGTGCACGTGTCCGCCAAGGATAAGGGCACCGGCAAGGAGCAGTCCATGACCATCACCGGTGGTTCCGGCCTGCCGAAGGACGAGATCGACCGCATGGTCAAGGAAGCCGAGGCTCACGAGGCTGAGGATAAGCAGCGCAAGGAAGACGCCGAGACCCGCAACCAGGCTGAAGCCTTCGCTTACTCCACCGAGAAGCTCGTCAACGACAACAAGGACAAGCTGTCCGACGACATCGTCAAGGAAGTCACCGACAAGGTGAACGCTCTGAAGGAAGCCCTGAAGGGTGACGACACCGATAAGGTCAAGACCGCTCAGGGTGAGCTGATGACCTCCGCTCAGAAGATCGGCCAGGTCCTCTACGCCCAGCAGGGTGCTGAAGGTGCCGCGGCTGGTGCCGGTGCGGCCGGCGCTTCCGCTGGCTCCGCCTCCGGTTCTGACGACGACACCGTCGAGGCCGAGGTCGTGGACGACGATGACGACAAGGACAACAAGTGATGTCCGAGTTCAACAAGGACGACTACCTGAACGACCTGCCGGATCCCTCAGATGCTGAGGCTGCCGGCCAGGCCGCTCAGGCCTCTTCAGGGGCTGACGCCTCCGCCGAGTCCGGCTCTGCGCAGGATTCGGCTGCCCAGGCTCCTTCCAATGAAGGAGCCGACGCGGCTCCTGCCGCAGCTGAGGGAGAGAAGTCGGATGCCGGAGAGAAGACTGGCGAAGGCCAGTCCGATTCCGAAGACACCCTCACCCCTCTCGGCAAGGCCAAGAAGGAAGCCGCCGACTACCTCGAAGCCCTGCAGCGCGAACGCGCGGAGTTCATCAACTACCGCAATCGTGCGCAGAAGGAGCAGGAGCGCTTCCGCCAGCATGGCATTATCGACGTGCTGACCGCGCTGCTGCCGGCCCTTGACGACATCGACCGCATTCGCGAGAACAGCGAGATGGACGATTCGTTCAAGGCGGTGGCTGCCAAGATCGACAAGGCTTTCGAGAAGTTCGGCGTCGAGAAGTTCGGCGAAAAGGGCGAGGACTTCGACCCCACCAAGCATGAGGCAATCCTGCACAAGCCGGATGCCGATGCCGACAAGGAAACCGTCGACACCGTGGTGGAAGCCGGCTACCGTATCGGCGACCGCGTAATCCGCGCCGCCCGAGTAGTAGTAGCCTTCCCGCAAAACTGATAACGGCCAGCTCGCTAACGAGCTGACATTACCTTGGCTCCCGCTGGCGGGAGCTGGCAGCCGAAGGCCGACTGAGGGCGGTCAAACACTGAATATAAACCACCCTCAGTCTCGCTTCGCTCGACAGCTCCCGCCAGCGGGAGCTAACCATAAAGACTTTTCAAGAAAGGAGACATGAATGGCTGAAAACGAATGGCTCAGTAAAGACTTCTACAAAGTCCTTGGTGTCTCCAAGGACGCTTCGGACGACGACATCAAAAAAGCGTACCGCAAGCTCGCCCGCAAGTACCACCCTGACGTCAACAAGACCAAGGAAGCCGAGGAGAAGTTCAAGGACATCTCCGAAGCCTACGACGTGCTGAGCAAGAAAGAAGATCGCCAAAAGTACGACGCGATTCGCCAGTTCGGTATGGGCGGCGCCCGCTTTGCCGGTGGTTCCGGTGCCGGCGGCTTCGACGCTTCCGGCTTCTCCGATATCTTCGGCTCCATGTTTGGACAGGGTGCCGGTGGCAACGGTTCGCGTATCCGCTTCTCCACTTCGGGCGGCGGCAACCCCAATCTCAACGACATCTTCTCGATGTTCGGTGGGGCCGCGGGGCAGGGTGCTGGCGGCTACGGCCAGCAGGCATACGGTAACGCCGGTGGCTACGGCTATGAGGAAGCCCCGCGCCCCGAAAACGGCGAGGACCGCAACTCCAAGATCAGCTTGACCCTTCGTCAGGCGGTCAAGGGTGCGACCGTGTCCCTGTCCGTGGATGGCAAGAAGTTCAAGGCTCATGTGCCCGCCGGCGTCAAGGACGGTCAGAAGATCAAGCTGGCCGGCAAGGGCAAGCCGGGCATCAACGGCGGCAAGGCCGGCGATTTGTACCTGCACGTCACCGTCAATCCGGATTCCACGTTCTCGATGCGCGGTCGTGACATCGTCATGAACCTGCCCGTCACCGTAGGCCAGGCCGTGGCCGGCGGCAAGGTCGACGCCAAGGACATCGACGGGAACCTGGTTACCTTCAAGGTGCCTGCGGGCTCCAGCTCCGGTGCCGAGGTCAAGTTGGCCGGGCTGGGCGTCAAGCGTGGCAACCAGCCGGGCGACCTGATCGGCCGTGTGCAGATCATGGTCCCTGCCAAGCCGGGTCTGGCGGTCAAGCACGCCGCCAAAGAATTCGACGAAAAAGCCGGCGACTATCTCAACTAACAGAGGCTCCCGCTGGCAGAAGCTGAATGAGCGCAATCTTGGCTCCCGCTGGTGGGAGCTGTCAGCCAAAGGCTGACTGAGGGTGGTCTTGGCTCCCCTCTCTGAGGGGAGCCGGGAGTCGAACCGAAGGCTCTCAAAATCACAGGAGGTGAACAATGGCGCGGTTAGCCAACCAGATGAAGCAGTTGTACGCGATGTGCGCAACCGCGCTCGTGATGGGCAGGGCCGATCTCGACGGAGCCGATGACGTCGGCTTCGACATCGAACTGCCCATCTTCACCGTCGGCCAGACCGCCGAGTTGGCCAACATTCACCCCCAGACCCTTCGTCAGTACGACCGCCTCGGTTTGGTTCGTCCGCAGCGCACGGATGGCGGCGCTCGCCGCTATTGCCTGCGTGACATTGCCCGCCTGACTCGCGCTCAGCGCCTGAGCCAGGACGAAGGCATCAATCTTTCCGGCATCGCACGCATTTTGGTCCTCGAAGAAGAGAATCGCCAACTGCGCCGCGAAGTCAAACGCATGCAAACCGGCGACCAGGAGAGCGTTTTCGCCGCAGGCCGTGACGGCAATATTGTGGAGGTACAACGCTCCAACCGCGCCCGCCTCTGGCGCAACGCCATCCACCGCGAAACCCGCGAACTGCCCGGCCGCGATACTGCCGCCGATACCGCTGCCGGCGCCACCGGCGACTCCAACTCCACTCCCGCCGACTTCAAGTCCATGGTCCTGTGGGGTTGGTGAGTCTGGCCGCATTGCTTCGATTCCTTCTCCATTCGTAAAACTGTTTGTTATCTCACATCGGGCAGCTGCCGAAAAAGCACGAATTTTCTTGACGGAGATGTCAAGGTTTGTTACGGTGACGTGCGAAAACCGATTCGTAAGGGGTGCTTTAGGCTGAGACGGTATGTGCCGAACCCTTCGAACCTGTGAGCTAACACTCGCGTAGGGAATGCGACGGTTGAACTCCTCTGTTCGGCTCGGCATCCCATATGCGCGTTGAGAGAGAGGAAGCGTATGTCAATACGCAAGGAGCTGACCGCCCAGAACGTACTGCTGGGTTTTCAGCACGTGTTCGTTTCCAATGTTTGGCTTGATCCGGTATTCGTGGCAGGAGCGATTGGCTTACCTATCGCCCTGTCGTCGAACATGATTACGGTTCTTCGCAGACTACCAAATTGATTGCGGGTAAAGTCGCCGGATCCAAGCCCTGTCTAGGTTACGGAGCAAAAGTCGGGTTGGCGTTCATTGGCCGAGAGGCTTTGCGCCCTGATACCTATGCCGATACCGTGCATCGTGTGGCTGTTGACATCGCCACATATGACCAGCAAAGCTGCCTGGCTCCGCAGACCGTGTTCGTGGAGACTGATGGAGCCCTCACCCCTCGTGAAGTGGCTCAGCTGCTCGGTGGCGAGCTTGAGAATCAGCAGCGCAAATATCCGCGCTCCGTATTGAGTGACGCCGAGAACGTGGCCATTCAGCGGGCGCGCACCGACGCTGAGATGAGAGCCTTGATGGGCGGGAAGGCCGCGGTGTTCGCCAGTGGCCATAGCACGGCATGGTCGGTGCTGTATCGAGAACTTGACGGTAGCGGTGCCGACGAGGATGTTGCTTCGCTGATGTCGCCGTTGAACCGCACCGTCAACGTGGTGGCGGTGCCAGATTTGTTGGACGCTGCCAGAAGACTGACTTCCTGCCGTGGCTGGCTGCAGAGCTGCGGTGTCGCTGTGGATTCAACCAGACTGTTTGGTCTTGCAGATATATTGGCCGCGGTCGGTGTGAATCGCATCTGTCCGCTCGGTGAGATGGATCGGGCGAAATCCGGCTGGCATCATGATGGGGGCTTCAACCTCATCGATCTGTTGCGCGCGGTGGATGTCGAACGCGGCAGCGACGCGTACAGCGATTCGTTCGATATGGATATGGAATAGGCCTGTGCTGTTGCGGGCAGCAGGGGCTGGTAACAGGGCGAAAGGCAAGGGTAATGACAGAGCAAAGCGATATGGCACGGCGTCCAATGGTGAATCTGGATGGCAGAACAGCGATCATCACCGGTTCCGGCCAGGGCATAGGAGCGGCCGTGGCGAAATGCCTGGCATCGCAAGGAGCCGCTGTCGTCATCAATTACGTACATGACGCCGCCAGCGCGCAGCGCACTGTTGAAGACATCCACTCACTGGGAGGCTTGGCTATAGCTATACAGGCGGATGTTTGCGATGAATCGCAATCTTCCAAGCTGGTGGGTACCGCTGTCGACTCATTCGGCGGCGTGGACATCTTAGTGAATAATGCTTTCGGACGCTTCTCCTTTGATCCGCGTCGCCGTTCCACTTTTGCTGGAGGCGATTGGGATGAGTTTAGCGCACAGATCGAGGGATGCCTGCATGGTGCATATCTGATGTGCTCACATGTGGTGCCGCTGATGCGAGCCCAGACCTCCGGGCGTATCATCAACATCTCCAGCAATCTGGTCGATTCGCCCATCGTGCCCTACCATTCGTATATCACTGCCAAAGGCGGCTTGGTCGGCATGACCCGCTCTCTGGCCCAGGAGCTGGGCGGCTTCGGCATTACCGTTAATGCCATTGCCGCAGGTTTGACGGCCGGAACCGCATCCAGCGCAGCCACCACCGAGGATGTTCGTGAACGAATCATTGCCATGACGCCTCTTGGCCGCCTTGCCCGTCCCGATGACATCGCCGGAGGGGTCGCGTTGTTGGCGTCCGACATGGCCGGCTTCATTACCGGGCAATGTCTGTACGTCGATGGTGGTTTGACCATGCGCTGAGGCGCAGGAGCGGTGTGCTGACGCGCTATGGTTGTCGCATCCGGTTGGTGCAATGGAATGCAGCAAGAGTAAAGGCGCCGATTGGCGTGCGGTCATGCGAACGGAGGTAACCATGCTGCTCAAAGCCGTGTTCTGGGATTTGGACGGTACTCTCATCGATTCTGAGCCGCTCTGGCATGACGGTGAGATTGAGATCGCGCACAACAATGGCGGCGAGTGGAACGAGGACCTCGGTTGGGAGTGCTCCGGCACTCCGGTGCCACACGTGGCAGAGGCCATGATTGCGCATGGCTGCACATTGAGCGTTCCCGAAATCGACAAGCAGCTCAAGGATTATGTATTCAAGGCGGAGGTCGAACGTCTGCCATGGATTCCTGGTGTGCAAGACGTGCTGCGTTCGCTCAAGGAAGCCGACATCCCATCCATGCTGGTCACTACTTCGCCTCGCCGCATGGCCGAGAACATCATGAAGCAGGCTGATGGATTGCTTGCCGGCTACGTCTGCGGCGATGATCCGTACGAGCACAAGCCGAGCCCTGCCCCATATCTGGCCGCGGCTGAGAGACTCGGCATCGCGCCTGAAGACATGGTCAAGTGCGTGGTAATGGAAGATTCCCCATCCGGTCTGCGCTCCGGCGCCGCCTCGGGGGCCACACTGATTGCGCAGACTGGCTGGATTCGCACCGACACTTCCGGCCTTGGCCAGTTTGCCTCCATCGACTCGTATGAGGGCATCGATGCGGCCGCGCTGGACGCCTTTGTGCGGCAGCGTTTGGGGGAGTAGAAATTTCGTTTGTATTGCGGAGTTTGTGTGGGAAACCCCCAGTCGACCTGATGTTATAGGCCGGCTGGTAGGGTGTTTGACGGTTTGCATATAACTGTCTGGTTCATTGGGCTGGCAGCTCAATACAAGATTTAGGACTCATAGGAAACACATGGGCTTCGTTAATTTCATCCTCGAACTGCTGAAGGATCCGCGTGCCGCGATTGCCGGTTGGATTGCCATGGGTGTGGCACCGACCCTCGGCTTCATCTTCCTCATCGTATTTATCGAAACGGGTGTGGTGTTCTTCCCATTCCTGCCGGGCGACTCCCTGCTGTTCGCCGCCGGTGTGTTCGCCGCTCCCGATGCCGCGACCGGCAAGGCTGCGCTGCCGCTGTTCTGGCTGCTGCCGGTGGTCTGGTGCGCCCCGATTATCGGTGACCAGTGCAATTACTTCATTGGCCACTTCTTCGGACGCCGCATTATCCAGTCCGGCAAGGTGAAGGCCTTGACCCCGGAGCGTTTGGCCAAAACCGAGCACATGATTGAGAAGTGGGGCCCGCTGGCTGTGTTCCTGGGCCGTTTCTTCCCGTTCATTCGTACGTTCATGCCGTTCATCTCCGGTATTTCCGGCATGCGTTGGAGCCGATTCACCCCGTTCTCGGTGGCTGGCGGCCTGTGCTGGTCCACGCTGTTCACGCTGCTGGGTTACTTCTTCGGCAATATTCCGGCCGTGCAGGATCACTTCGAATTGGTGATCGTGCTGATTCTGCTGGTTTCGCTGGCTCCCACCATCATCGGTTTGCTGAAGGCCAAGTTCGGCAAGAAGAAGCCGGAGTCGGTTGCCGATTCCCAGCTGGATACGATGGAATCCGGTATCGAGAACCTTAATAAGTAGTTTTTGGTGCTGTAGGGTTCGTTTCTTTTCCAAGCCCCGTTCCGCATGTGATGTGCGGAACGGGGCTTTGTTGTGTTATCCACATTGTTGGTGGACAACATGCCGGGGTGTGGATAATTCGGCAAGCTGGAACCACAGAACCTGATTTCGGTTGAAATAGGTTGGCTCGCACGGTTCAATCTCCCTATGAATATCGACACATCCTCTCGCACTGTTCGCGTTGCTCGCTCTCCGGCAGCGGCCGTTTCGTCCCCTCCCCAGTCCGCTGGGGTCGGGCCCTCCCCGCCGCCGCGCTACTACACCCCTCCTCCGCAACCAATGGCTGCGTATGAGAGAAAACGGTCGAACAGGACTCCGGAAGAATCGTTCTCCACGAACGTGGCATTGCACAATATTGTGACCGTGACCTCGGGTCACGGTGGCGTGGGGCTCAGCGTCATGGCCTCTATGCTTGCGCTGACACTCACGGAGCGTGGGCAAAGCTGCGTGCTGGTCGATGCCGATTTCGTGGCGGGATGCTTGGATCTGCTGCTTGGCCTCGAGCGTGAGCCGGGTCTGCGTTTCAGTCAGATAGACGCTCCGTTGGGCCGTATTGAAGGAGCGGCACTGCGTCATGAGCTCATTGACTGGGAGGGTATTCGTGTGCTGCCGTGCGATCCCTGGAGCACGCGGCAGCCTGAATGGTGGGAAGTGCAGGCCGTGATTCGGGCACTTGCCGAAACGCACGATATTGTCATCGTAGATGCCGGCCAGGGAGGCCTGATTGAAACAGTGAGTGACTTGCGCCATGGAGTGCAGGTGATGGCCGCGGAACTTTCAGTAATCGGTTTGGCTCGGGCCAAAGCCCATCGGCTCAGATTGTCCGCATGGGAATGCGGGATTCCCCATATTGTCGGCATCGAACCGAGAGGTACGCCGCGAGGTCGCGGGAGCGTGGATGTTGCCGAAGCCGAAGATTATCTGAGCGCTGCAGTGGTGGGTCCCATCCGTCTGACTTCCAGCTTGTGCGGTGATGTGCTTGAGGGATTAGGCATCCGATCCGTGCCCAAGGGAAGTCGTAAGGCCATCGAGGCACTCGCCGATGCGGTGGAGCGGGATATTCGCGCTGGTGCTCGGGCTGCCTGATTGAAGTGGGGATATCATGACGGCATTGCATCGCGCAGGCATGTTTTTCGGGTTATTGGATGAGCTTGCTTCAGATGATCGAGTCACTGATATTGCGGTGACTTGTGAGGGCCGCGTCTGGGCGGATCGTGGCAGCGGTATGCGGGAGCATATCTTGCAAGTGCCATTCCGATCGCCGCAAGTGGTGCGTGATTATGCGGTGCAGTTATGCGCGCAATTGGGGCGTCGCCTGGATGATGCGTGCCCTATTGCCGATGCCTCCAATATGCATGGTGTGCGTGTCCATGCGGTGATAGCGCCGTTAGTGCCGCAAGGGGCGTCGATTTCCATACGATTCCCCGGCAGCGAGGTGACATCGTTGCAGCGGCTTGCCCAGTTGGGCATGTTTCCTGCCGGCTGGATTTCGGTACTAAGCGGGCTGGTGAGCAAGAGAGCCGCCGTGCTGATTACTGGCGGTACCGGCGTGGGCAAGACCACCCTGGCAAAGGCGTTGCTTGCGCAGTGTGATGCGAATGACCGTATCGTCACCGTGGAAGAGGTGCGAGAGCTTGTCGATTTTGGCCATGGGAATCATGTTTCCATGGCGGCGAGGGAAGCGAACGTTGAAGGCGAAGGTGCGGTGGGCCTTCCCGATTTGGTGAAAGCCACGCTGCGCATGCGCCCCGACCGGGTGGTGTTGGGGGAATGCCGTGGCGAGGAGATTGTGGATCTGCTGAGGGCGTTCAATTCCGGCCACCGGGGCGGCATGACCACCTTGCATGCGAACAGCGTGGCGCAAGTGCCGCAGCGTTTGATCGCACTGGGATTACTGGCCGGGGTGGCTCCTCGTGCATTGGCCATGCTTGCCGAAGGCGCCTTCGATGCGGTGCTGCATCTTGAACGAGTGGACGGCCGTAGGCATATTGCACAAATCGGCACTTTGCACGCCTCGTATGGTGAATTGCAAGGCGTTCCATTGGTGGCTTGGGACGGTTCGGCCGAGCCTCGATATTCACCTCAGTGGCGTGATTTCGCGGCATTGTGGGGCTGTAGCTAGGGGGTGGGATATTGCTCTGGTGTGTGATGCTGACAATGGTCGCTGTGCTGATATGGCCTAGTCGCCAATCTGGGGTTGTTGATCGTCTGCGTGATGTGCGGAGTCTTTCTGGAAGGTTCAATCGAGGTGCTGGTGGAGGTTTCGTGAGCCGGAATGGGTGGGACTCGAACGTCGGAGGTGGTGCTGGGCGTAGAACGACAGCAGCATTGCCGAGGAGCGGAATCGCTCAGGTATTGGCCTCCGCCATCGCTCGCATGGCAGGTGGAGGAACGCTGGTGGAAGCGTTCGAGGAGCAATTCGGAGGACGTTTTGCCGTGCGCAGGCTGACCCCACAACGCCTGACCGACTTGTTTGAGCGGCGACGATTGCCGGACGAATCACGCGCGCAGTCCGTGCGTGCCGCCATGGGCGCTGCTGCGGCAGCGACAGTCAGCGAGGAATTGGGCTGTCGTGCCGTGCCCTGCTTGGAGGCGGTATTGGATGTCTACTCGCATATGAGATTGATGCAGAACATGAGGGCGCAGGCCTTCGCCGTGCCTCAAGCCACGGTTGGTTTGCTCAGCGCGTTGCCGGCAATCGCGGTTGTGTTGGGGGAATTGATGGGAGCTCACCCCTTGCTATTCTTGTTCGGTTCTCAACGCGGCCTAGTGTGTTTGGTGTCGGGCGGATGCTGCTATGTGGTCGGTCTGGTTTGGATGCGCGCCCTGATGCGAGACGGCTGACAGCTATCGGGGTGAGACGAAGATGATTGGAACATGCATTGCATCGGGGTGCGCGGCGTTCGCATGCTGGCTGAGCATGGTGAAGCCGCGTACAGCCAGTCGTCTGCCTGACATTGGGCAATGGGCGAATCATGACGAGCCTGTTGTGGTTGCCGATGCGGCATGGACCATGCTGGTGCTGCGGATGGTACAAGTGTCTCTGCGGCAAGGAGCCTCGGTTCCGCGGGCCCTTGATGTTGTGGGCCGCGCTGTTGGAGGCGCATGCGGTCAATGCTTAAGCCGCGTGGGCGAATCATTATTGCGCGGCGTCTCATGGTCGGACGCATGGTGTGCCGCCTTAGCCGGGACGGATGCTTCGGCGGGGATGAACCATTCCGCTCGTTTGGGTGGCACAAAACGGCGAGGCCGGTCAGGGCAGCATGGCGATACGGATGGCGGTGCTGGTGACATCGTACTGGGCATGATCCGCGAGTCTTTGGAACCGGCTTGGTTGCAAGGGGATTCTCCCGGAGTGCTTATCGATGCTGCTGTCGAACAGCTTGATAAGGATGAGCGAGCGCGTATAGAACGTGCCGCTGCCCGTTTGTCCGTGCGTTTGCTGATGCCGACTGGCTTGTGCTTTTTGCCGGCGTTTGTCATTGTCGGAGTACTTCCAGCAATTGCTTCTTTCCTGATGTAGGTTTCTTCTGGCCTGTTTTGGTTGTCTCGTCTTGCGTTGTGCCATCGTCTTGCGTTGTGTCATGACGCATGGCTGGTGGTTATCCACTTTTGTTGTGGATGACACGCCGCGGTGTGGATAACTTGGCAAGCTAGAACCACATGTGCTGTTCGCTGATGCGCCGCACGCCGGATTGCTTCACAGTGGAACTCACCTCGCGTCACAGTGTTCGGCGCGAGGGCCAAACGCTATCGCACGGAGTCAGGAGAGCGCACGATTGATGTGGGCCTTCCCGTGGGGAAAGGAATACCGATGGACACGCACATTCCCATCATCGTTGATGGTCAAGCGGGCATATTTGCCCACAGCAAAGCCAAAATCGCCGAGCTCAATGCCCGTGCCAAAGAACGACTATGCCTCATGGATGCACGGATGCGCACGCTTATGGCTGAGCCGGAAGAAGGAGCGGCCACAGCCGAGTACGCGGTGGTGCTGATTGCCGCCACCGGGTTCGCGGCGCTTTTGGTCACCATTCTGAAGTCGGATGCCATTAAGACGTTGCTGACAAATCTGATCAAAAAGGCGTTGAACGTCGGGTGAGCGACTCGGGAGGGCAATGAACATGAGAAAAGGTCTCAGCAGATGGCTCGCCCGTTTGCCGCCTGTGCACAATGAGGGTGCGGCCACGGCCGAGTTCGCGGTAGTGCTGCCCAGCGTCATTGCAATAACGGGGGTGTTGCTGACGCTTACCCGAGTGGTTGCGGTATCCATGGATTGCCAAAGTGCCGCAACGGCATCCGCGCGTGAATTGGTGGTTTCTGATGATGAATCCGCAGCACAACAGGCTGCCGTGAATATTGTGGGAAGCCGAGTGGATGTGACTGTGCATCAGGAAGGCAGCTTGGTGCGAGTGGCGGTCGAATGCTCCGTTTTGCCAGGGCCTTTGAATGTGACTCCTACTCGGGTGCATGGTGAAGCTGTGGCTGCGCGGCAATAACACACACGGTCGGTCGGGAGGGGAACGGCGATGGCGGCATGTATGCCACGTATGTCACGTCTTGAAGAAGGGTCGGGCACAATGGCCGGTGTCATGCTGGTCATGCTGGTTGGGGTGGCTCTTTCGGCAACGGCGTGCATTGGCAATCTGGTGGTTTGCCAAAACCGGGCACGTTCCCTAGCTGACCTCATCGCTTTCGATGCCGCCTATGCCGCATGGCATGGGTGGGCGGACGATCCATGCGCGTTCGCAGGTCAGCTGGCCGTATCCAATAGCGTCGCATTGCCCGATTGCATGGTGCAGTCGGATGATGTGCAGGTCACCGTGGCAGTGGATACTGCAGTCCCATTGACGCCGCGCGTGCAGCGAACGGCTCTTGCCGGACCGGCGGAATGCGATAAGGGAGGTGCTAGTGAGTAACCACACAGCATAAAACAGGGCCGCATTCTAGCGGACTCTCGTCATCCTTGGCTAAGGTAAAAGCATGAGCGAGAGTGAACACAACGAGCGCCGCAGCATCGTGGCAATGGTGGGAAACCCCACCTCCGATAAAGGACGCGGTACCAAGGTGGATGCGCAGGTGCTGAATCTGCTGGAAGAGGCAGGTCGCTCCCATAATTTTGAAGTCATCGACATTACCGGTACGAGTTTCGAGGATTCATTGCATCAGGCTCGTGAACGGTCGCATGAGTATGACTACTTGGTGGTGGTCGGTGGCGACGGCATGATAGCGCTTGGCGCCAATGCGGTTGGGTGCAGCGGCAAGCCTTTGGGTATTGTGGCCATGGGGTCGGGCAACGATTTCGCTCGCGGGCTCAAGCTGCCGGTGAACCGTATTGAAACCGCGGTGGAAGGCATCGTGGGCGCCATCGTGCGCGGTTCGCATATCGATGTGGACATGGGCCGTGTGACTTCCTTGGAAGGTGGTTATGCGGTAGATACGTCCACCGGGGAGGAATACGAGTGCGAGGGCGACAGGTCCGCTGAGTATCCGATCGATCGCTACTATGCCGGCATGCTCTCCTGCGGTCTTGATGCGAGCATCAATGACCGTGCGAACCATTCGCGTCTGCCGACCGGCACCATGCGCTATTTCTCGGCGGTACTGGTGGAGCTGACGCATATGAAGCGTTACGGATACCACATCAAGGCCACGTTGGCCGATGGTTCCGTGGACGAGAGGGACATCATCACCCCGCTGTTGACAGTCGCGAATTCACGGCATATCGGTGGTGGTATCGAGGTGTCGCCATACTCCTGTTTCTCCGACGGATTGCTGGATTTGGTGTGGATGGATCATGTGCCGAACGTGCGGGAGTGCGCAGTGGCTCTTGCGAATGCGTATAACGGCAAGCTGCTTGCCTCCGACGTATTTGGGTGGGAGCGGATTCGAGAAATCGAGGTCACTCGCGCAAACGAAGGCGATGAGCCTCCGGTGCTGATGGCTGATGGTGAATACATCGGGCATTTGCCGGTTCGTGTGGTGGCGGAGAATTGCGCGCTGCGCGTGCTGGTGCCGCCGGCCGTGGCGGCACGTGAGGTCGATTCCAGGCAGCAGGTGCTCGATGCCATCACCCGCGATGGCCGTGATCCCGTGACCGGACGCTTTAACTAGACGAAAATGCTTTGGCTCCCCTCTCCGAGCGGAGCTGTCGGCGAAGCTGACTGAGGGGAGGTCTGCCGCTGGCAGCGGTTATGCGATGTAGCTTTCGATGTGTAGCGTCTGTGCAATGACTTCCTTGATGGTGCGATCGCTGACACCGGGGTGTGAGCGGATCAGGGAGATCAGTCCCACGTTGAGCGTGAAGAACGTCTCGTGGACGTTGGTGATTGGCAGCCCATGCATCTGCTCGAAGTCGCGCACTGTGGTCTGGGCGATGTAGTCTGCGATGCGGTCGGCGGCCTGGTCGATGAATTTGATGTACAGTTCGGCGTTGCCGTCCTGGATCATCCGGTTCGAGAACGGGCTTTCGTCGGCAATGAGCGAACGCAGTACGAGAACGATTTCGTCAAGCGCCTTGTTCACGTTGCCGATTTCGCGGGCCTGGTTCCATTCCTCGAGCTTGGTGAGGATCTCATCGATCACATCATCCAGCACGGCGTCGGCCACGGCGTCCTTGTCGTTGAAGTAGTGGTAGAACAGCGATCGCGTCATGCCGACCTTGCTGGCGATGTCGGAGACGGTGATCTTGGAGAAGCCCTTTTCCAAGCAGATTTCGCGTGCGGCGCGCACAATGGACTCGCGGCGAGTGTCTCCGCGGTTGGCGCGCTTGTCCTTGAGAATCCGGCTCATGGGTGCCTCCTGAATGTAACTGATGTTGACACTATGTTAAACAAACGGGAGTACGAGGAAATACCGAACAAAATAACGTCAATTCCGAAACCGTGTGGTGCATGTCGCCCATGAGATCGCCAATATATCGACGAAGCAATGAACTGCTCGGAATGGTATATACCGAAACGATCTCTGTTATTTACGAAAAATTGAGTGAGGGGCAAGGTAGGTTAGTAGCTATGGCACTTGCACTGTATCGTCGCTATCGTCCGGACACCTTTGAAGGTGTGATCGGCCAGGACCAGGTCACGGTTCCTCTGATGCGAGCCCTTGACGAGGGCAGGCTCACGCATGCCTATTTGTTCTCCGGCCCGCGAGGCTGCGGCAAGACCAGTTCCGCGCGTATCCTGGCCCGTTGCGTCAACTGCGCCAAGGGCCCAACCTCGCATCCGTGCGGCGAGTGTGAAAGCTGCAAGGATCTGGCCACCGGAGGCCCGGGATCCATCGATGTGGTCGAAATCGATGCCGCCTCACACAACGGTGTGGACGATGCCCGCGAATTGCGCGAACGCGCCGGGTTCGCCCCCGCCCGCGACCGCTACAAGATTTTCATCCTCGACGAGGCTCACATGGTCACGCAGCAGGGCTTCAACGCGCTGCTCAAGATCGTTGAGGAACCGCCCGAGCATGTGATGTTCATCTTCGCTACCACCGAACCGGACAAGGTGATTGGCACCATCCGTTCGCGTACCCATCATTACCCGTTCCGTCTGGTGCCGCAGGAGGTCATGGGCCCCTATCTGGAAACGATCTGCGAGAAAGAGAGCATCAAGCCTGAGCCCGGCGTGCTGAAACTCGCGATGCGTGCCGGCGGCGGCTCCATGCGAGACACCCTGTCCGTGTTGGACCAGCTCATGGTCGGTTCCGTCGAGGGCGTCATCACCCATGATGCCGCCGTGGCTCTGCTTGGTTTCACTCCTGAAGCGTTGATCGGTGAGGCCATCGATGCGGTCATCGATCATAACGGCGAGGCCCTGTACGGCGTGATCCAGAAGGTCGTGGTCGGCGGGTTCGACCCACGACGATTCGTGGAGGATCTGCTGGCCCGCGTGCGTGACCTGCTGGTGCTGACTTTGGCGGGCGACCGCGCGGAATCCGTGCTGTCAGACACGGCCGAGGCCGAGGACATGGACGACCTGCACCGCCAGGCCAAGGCCCTTGGACTGAGCGCGCTCACCGCCATTGCGGATATCATCAACACCACGCTGGGTGCCATGACCGGTGCCATCTCTCCGCGTATGCGACTCGAATTGCTGGCGGCCCGACTGCTGGCCGGCAGCGAAAACGGGTTCGTTGCACCCGCTGCCGCTCCCGCATTGGGAGCTCCCGCGTCAGCCACAGGAGCTGTAGCCTCTGCCGCTCCCGCTACGGGAGGTGCGGCAGGAGGCTTCGCTGGAGCGTCTCGCGGCGGTTTCGCCGGAGCCTCACAGGGTGGTTTCTCCGGCGCTTCGCGCAACCGATCGCAGTCACAGCCGCAGACCCCGGCTAACGCTCCTGCCGCAAATGCCGGTGGATGGAATGCCGCTGGCACATTGAATCCAGCGGGCTCCGCTGGCCAGACGGGTGCCGCCGGTCAAGCTGCCCCTGCTCAGCAGGCCATGCCCGCAGCCGCCGCTCCTGCTGCACTAGCAGCTTCTGTTACGAATGCTGCGGCTCCAAGCTCCGACTCCCGATCCACTGATGAAAAGTGGAATGCAGCCGTTGCCGCATTGCCGCAGGCCATCCGCGAATACGTCACCAGAGACAAGGTGCCGACGGTGGCATTCGGCCCCAACCGTAAGGGATTGCCCTGCCTGTCCATGACCTTCGACAAGCCGCTCAGCCAGCATGCGTTTGCGCTCGCGGTGGATAACAGCGGCAAAAAGGCCGCAATCGTGGTGATGGATGCCGTACGCCAGGAATTCGGTGCCGATGCGGTTATCGCTCCTGCGGCCGTTGCGGCCAACGGTGAGCGAGTGGAATCCGTCAAGCGCCTGAGCCCCGAACAGTTGGCCAAGGTCAAGCAGCAGATTGCGATGGCCAAGGCGGGTCTGGCCGCTTCGAGTCTGGGAGCTGGCCTGGGCATGCATTCCGGCAGTGAGCCAAAAGCTCAGAAGCCGGCTGCTGAGGGGAACGCCGAAGATGCGGATGGCAGCCACCGAGCCTCTGGCGTAACGCCGGGAGGCACTTCGAACAAGCCCGATTTGGATGATGACGATCCATGGGCCAAACCTGCCGCATCGTCTGAGGCTGTGGGCGAGCCATCTGCGTCTGCAGGTGAGCCGTCTGTTGATGGTTTTGCTCCGAGCAATCCAGACCCTGCATCTGCACAGGCGCCTGAAGAGCACCACAAGAAGCATGTCGCCGTGCCGGACATGAGCGATGACGTGGACCCATGGGCAACGCCGGCAGCACCTGTCGCACACGCACAAGATGCGACCGCCAATACCCAGGCCGGCCAAGCTGAGCAATCCACCGCGTCTACTTCCTCGAACGTGGGTGCCCCGGCTGCGGATTCTGCTGCCTCAACGGCATCCGCTGACCCGTGGAACCAGCCGGTGCCTCCGCCTGCCGAACCGATGGGTGGCCCGTGGAACCAGCCTGCTGCGTCTGCGCCGCAAGCTGCGCCGGATCCATGGAATCAACCAGCTCCTCCGCAATCGGAACCGGATCCGTGGAATCAACCGCAGGGTCAGGCTCAGCGGCAGACCCCATCGCAGAGTCAGGGTATGCCGCAAAGCCAGAACTCGGGCGCTGCTGACCCGTGGAACCAGCCAATGCCACCGAGCCCTCAGCCGCAGGTTGCGGCCGAGGACGATGAGTATTCGATGAGCGACCAGTCGCTTGGCGATGCCACGGCCATGAAGATGGATGATCTCAAGAAGCTGTTCGAGGTCAAGAAGGTCGAGGAGTTTGCGGCCGATGACCCAAAGAACCCGAAGAACATCCAGCCCGCCAAGAAGCATACGGATGACTGACCGCAGCACATCATACGAAACGAAAAACAACATGAGGAGCACACATGGCATTGGCCTATGACGGCGCCATCCAGCGGTTGATTGACGCATTCGGGCACCTGCCCGGAATCGGTCCCAAAGGAGCTCAGCGCATTGCTTTCTACATGCTGTCCGCCCCCGAAGATGAGGCCCGCGAGCTGGCCGAGGCCATCGAAGAGGTCAAGGCCAAGGTTCGGTTCTGTGAGATTTGTGGCAACGTGTGCGAGACGAGCCCTTGCCCGGTGTGCGCGGACCCGCGCCGCGACCGCAGCGTGATCTGCGTGGTCGAGGAGCCTAAGGACGTGATGAGCATCGAGCGCACCCGCGAATACCGCGGCCTCTACCATGTGCTCGGCGGCGCCATCAACCCGATGGCCAACGTTGGCCCTGCGGATTTGCGCATCCCCGGCCTGCTCAAGCGTTTGGAAGGCGATGAGGTCAAAGAGGTGATTATGGCGCTTGACCCGAACATCGAAGGCGAAGCCACCACCAGTTACCTGACCCAGTTGCTGCGTCCGGTAGGCGTCAAGATTACGCGTCTTGCCAGCGGTCTGCCGGTCGGCTCCGACCTCGAATACGCCGACGAAATCACCCTCGGCCGAGCCCTAGCCGGCCGCCGCGAAGCTTAAGCGGCATCTCTCTCCTTGAGAGTATCGTATTTACAGGGAATTTCCATATGCGGCAATTGCCGAACCGTCGTTGCCGTCCGCTCTGCAGATTGCCGTTGATCATGGGTTGCTTGCGACTAATATGACGATTATTTTGGCCGGCAGTAATGAAGGGTTCATGGAGAGCGAGGTGCTTGGCCGTAAAAGCCGATTGTATGGCCGACGCACTGCCCAAATCAGGTTGTTGCCGTTCGATTACGCTGACGCAGCGAAATTTCTTCCTAACACGAAGTCGCAGGATTTGGTTCGTTATTACGCGACTTTTGGCGGTACTCCGTACTGTCTTGCGCGTATCAATGAATCCGATGGATTCGAAGATAACGTACTTCGACTGTTGCTCGACAACCTTTTAGCAAATGGTGGTGTAATGATCCGATTGCGCGGGAACAGACCGATATTGATGTGATTGCGGCTGATTCTCTGAGTAAGCAGATATTGATAGGCGAGTGCAAGTGGCGTAACTCATTTAATGAGACGGAAGCCGTTGAGCGGCTGCGTGGGAGGGCCGGATTAATCCGTGGTTACTTGCCGGAGACAGCTCGGTTTGTGCTGTTTTCAAAAAATGAGGTAGGTGAATCTATCCGAAATCGATACTGCGAGGATGAACGTATGTCGTTTGTGTCTGTGGACGACATGTATGCCGGATGATTATACGGATGGTGGCAACTCGCCTACTGGCTTCTTGACTGGCTCGGCAAGCACTCTCAACGTATCGTTGGCGCTTTCTCCGTCGCGGCGATGCCAGGGCCAGAAAGCGGCGTGATGCATGATGCGTGCGGGCTTGTGCCGCTGCAGTAGCCAGATGATGAACAGTCCAGCCAGCAGTATGCCGACACCGACCGCGATGCCAATGGTCCGCCCGTCGTGCACGTCGCGTGGTTCGGGGGCAGGCACAGGAATCGAGACACGGTGCCCGGAAATCAACAGTCGGTGCGTGTTCACACCGTACGGCGTACAGGTCATCAGCGTGACGCGGTCCTCGCCCGGCGCGATGCGCAACTTTGAGGTGTCGTCCGGCAGAATCACTGAGATGTTATCCACCTTGTATCCCAAGGTCTCGCCCATGACTTCGATATAGAAGAAGTCGCCCTTCTTCACCTCGTCCAGGCGGGTGAACATCATGGCCTCCACCAGACCGCGGTGTCCGGTGATTACCGAATGAGTGGACTTGCCGCCCACGGGAAGCGATGTGCCGTAGAGATGCCCGGCGCCAGAGGCAAGTGCCTCCTCGGAGGTGCCGTGGTAAATCGGCAGGTTGATGGATTGCTTGGGGACTTTGATGGTGCCCATCACGCCGTTGCCGGCATCCAGTAGCGATTGGTATTCCTTGTCTTTCTTGGAGGCTGAGTCCTCGCCGCTGGCGCGTGACCCACCCTGCGCGGCCGAGAACGGATCGACCGCCTCGCCCAGTACGGGCTGACCGGAATCGGCAAGCTTCTTGTTGTAGGCGCGTGCGACTTTCAGCTTGTCCTCTGCCTGCGGGTAGGGCCATCCGGCCACTTGCTTGGCACTGGTAGCAGCAGTGGCGGCCAGCTCCTGGCTGGATTGGAATTGCAGAGCCAGCGGGAAACAGGCTGCGCCGATGGCGGCGATGAGCAGAAGGATGGTGATGATGCGCATCGCCAGCAGATTGCGCTGGAGGCGGCGGCGTTCGGCTGCCAGATCGGAGACGTCGACGACCTCGTTGAACGGATCTTGGGTGAAAGTGTTGCTGGCTGCTGCCGCATCGGCTGCTGCTGAATTGTTTGTTGTTGTATCGACTGCTGCTGTATCGACTGATGCGTCGGCTATTGCTGCGGCGGATGCGTCGGCGGGTGCATTAGCGCGGGAACGGGCATGCTTGCTCTTCGGGCGTCTATGCAGAAAAGCCATTTTCTGTGTTCCCTCTCCCTATGCCTGCTGCCAGGGTGTGCGCATGCGTGTTTGCCTGTTGGCTGCCCCGAGTCTTGCTGTCACGTATGCCATCGAGTGTACGCCATCAATCACATAACAATTTTCGCGGTACAAGGTACTCCGGAGAACCTGATCGCGTACTCGCCGTCATGGGCCCCGCCGACCTTTTTGGGGAACAGCACGCGGTAGGCGGCGAGCTTGTAATAGTACGTGTTCGCGCGCAGGTACTCCAGTGCCTCCTGCTCGTCGCATAGTTCGAGCGCGACGCCCCTGGCCTTGAGATGCGCTATCTGCCCCTCGGTTGACAGCATCGGCTTGGGCGAGGCGCCTGAGGTGTCGTCTTCTTGCGGTGGCCCTTCCGAGTGAATGGGATGTTGGTCAGGCATGGTATGTCCTTTCTCGCTGCGTCGCCCGGCCTCGGTGCCGGGCGACGGCGTAGACGGGAGCATACCGGATTAAGCGCGTCCACCACCATGTTTTCGGACAATGTGGTTCCAGCTTCCCCGATCTTAGGGAGTTTCTCGCTGAGGATTGGACGGCAACGATGTTGAATGTAATTTTTGTACATTCAATGCACTAATTTTTGTACATTCAATGCGCAAAATTGATGGGTTCAGAATCGGAATCAAAAATGAGCGCAATCACTTTCGTGACTTCGCCCTACAAAAAATGGAATTCTATGCAGCATTGGTCAGACGATACCGCTGGTACTTGCTCTTGGGCTTGTCCGGGAGCGTCAATGACAGTTTCCCGGCCTCGACCATCGGCCGAATGTACTCTCGTCGCGTATATTGCAGGCTTCGGCCTACATGATTTGCGATTTCCTGCGCCAATCGCGGTTCGGCGCAATACGCAAGAATAGTATTTTCGACGTCGGCCGGGCGCGGGCTGTTCTTGTCTTGGCCGGGCGTGGCGTCATGGTCGCTAGCATTCGTTTCCGCGCTGCTGTTGAAGAACCGTACGAGGAATGAACCTCTCTGGTCGATAAATTCCGGCTGCCGGACTCCGTGTGTCCTAGCCTCATCCCGAATAACGGGGATCCCCGAGTGGCGATTTTCCGCGATTTTCTCAATTTCCAAAATTGAAACTAGCGTGGGATTTCGCGTCGGCATGTTGGCATAGCCCAAATCGTTGGTGCTTTGGCCGCCGTATACGCCGCCCGGATTCCAACATTCCAGCCGATCCGAAAACATAACAAGTCGGATGGGCGTGCCGTTGCAGTATGGGCCATAATCGCGGTGCATGAGAGCATTAGTGATTATTTCCGTACCGCGGTTTCCGGATATTCGGGGATGTCGGTGCGTTTTCCGTCGCGAATCACGACTCTCGTTTTCCCGTTGCGAGCAACGAACCCCAGCGCGCCTTCGAGCATCTCTGCGATAGTGCCCTCGTACCGCTTGTTGTCGATGAAGCGTTCTCCACCGTCATCGGGCTGCAAAACAGTGCCATTGACTGCAATAGCGGTAATGCAAAGGTTGGGGTAGATGCGTTGCGGGTAATCGCCGAGCGTCATCATTCCGGCAAGCGTCGGCTTATTGTTTTGCATGGCCCCGGTCAAAGACAGAATCTCATCGTCCGAGCGGCGGGGGAGTAGCCTCAAAGAACACCCGGCGGAATCCTGAATGTTTGCAGGTTGCGGGTTCACCGTCGTGGTGCGACAGGGCGGCATATCGGTTCAGTGGCACAGCGGTTTAGCGGTGGCTATGCGGCGCCACCGAACATCGGGTGTGCGGGCGGTGTACGGCGGAAGCGCGCGGGAGCATAATCGCCAAGGCTATTACGGTGTCCATATGCCGGCGATGGTTCGCTTCGCGAACGCGGCAACTTTTATAATCGTTGCGTTTGCGTAGAATAATCGGCAAATACTCCCAAGAGAAGAACAAAGGACAGCAGTGGCTCTCATCGTGCAGAAGTACGGCGGCTCGTCGGTCGCCGATACCGAATCGATCAAACGTGTGGCCAAGCGCGTTGTCGAGACGGAGAAGAAGGGCAACAAAGTGGCCGTGGTGGTCTCTGCCATGGGCGACACCACCGACGACCTCATCGATCAGGCCCTCAGCATCGACTCCAACCCGCCCGAGCGCGAGATGGACATGCTTATGACCGCTGGCGAGCGAATTTCCATGAGCCTGCTCGCCATGGCCATTCACGCCGAAGGCAGCCGTGCGCACTCCTTCACCGGTCAGCAGGCCGGCTTCCTCACCGACGCCCGTTACGGCGCGGCCCATATCAAGGCCGTCAAGCCGGATCGTGTGAAGAACGCGCTATCGCTGGGAGACATTGCCATCGTCGCCGGCTTCCAGGGCATCAACGCCAAGGGCGATGCCACCACGCTCGGCCGTGGCGGTTCCGACACCTCCGCCGTGGCGCTCGCCGTGGCCCTTGGTGCCGACGTTTGCGAGATTTACACCGACGTGGACGGCATCTTCACCGCCGACCCGCGCATCGTGACCTCCGCTCGTCGCATTCCTTCCATCGGCTACGAAGCCATTCTGGAAATGGCCTCCTGCGGTTCCAAGGTGCTGGCGCTGCGCTGCGTGGAATACGCTCAGCGCTTCAACATGCCGCTGCACGTGCGCTCCTCGTTCTCCCGCCGCCCCGGCACGTTGGTGGTGCCTGACGGTGTGGATCCGCGCACGCTGCCGAACATCGACTGAGCGAGACCGAACCGAACCCGAATAACCGACAAAATCGTTAGCAATATCAAGCAAGACAAGGCAAGACATGACTGAAGAAGAAGCGAAATCCATGGGCGACCTGTTCCCCGACCTGGGTCCTGAAGCTCCGGTGATTTCCGGCATCGCCCACGACCGTTCTGAGGCGCTGGCCACCGTGCGCGGCGTGCCGAACGAGCCGGGCATGGCCGCCAAGGTGTTTACCGAGCTGGCCACCGCCGGCGTGAATGTGGACATGATTGTGCAGGCCGGTGCGTCCGTGGGTACTGCGGACATCTCCTTCACTGTGCCGGAGGCCGCCGTCAAGCAGGTGCAGAACACGCTGCTCGACAAGCAGGACGTGCTGGGCTACCACTCCTTCGATGTGAATACCAACGTTGGCAAGGTGGCTGTGGTGGGCGTCGGCATGAAGACTCACTCCGGTCTGGCCGCCAAGTTCTTCCAGGCCCTGAGCGATGAGGACATTAACGTGCTGATGATTTCCACTTCCGAGATTCGTATCGCCGCGCTTGTGCCGCTCGACCAGCTGAACGACGCCGTCAAGGCGCTGCACACCGCCTATGGCCTCGATGCCGACCAGATTGAGGCCGTGGTGTACGGCGGAACCGGTCGCTGAGCCGCGATACGTGCATTAAATCCGATGAAAGCCCTCCTCGCGGAGGGCTTTCTCGGTTTCGAGGGGCGGGTTTGGCCTCTTCCGGACGTCTACTTCCATTTCGAGGGGCTCCTCGAATGCGAGATCCCGAGTATAAACGGCATTGTGGCAACGTCATTCCGCCGTTTTTGCATGTTGTCTACTTGTCCATCAGCCCCTTGAAACGGAAGTAGACGTCCGGAGAACGTTAAATCAGCCCCTTGAAACGCGAGTTGGCGTTGATTTCCGGCAGAATGGGCAAAATGAGTCAGCCGCCGGCCGGAAACATCTCGCTGTATGGAGCGGAATATGCAAAGCCCGCTACCCGACGTGCATATAGTCGAGGTAGCGGGCGTGTTACAGACGGTTGCAACTACTTCTTGGTGATGTAGCCGAGGGCCTTGAGCATTTCGGCGCACTCGAGGGCGCCGCCGGCGGCACCGCGCAGGGTGTTGTGGGCCAGACCTACGAACTTCCAATCGAAGATGGAGTCCTCGCGCAGACGGCCGATGGAAACGCCCATGCCGCCCTCGTAATCCACGTCAAGCTTGACCTGCGGGCGGTCCTCCTCAGTGAGGTACTGGATGAAGTGCTTCGGCGCGTGCGGCAGGCCGAGCTCGGACGCCTTGGAGGTGTAGTTCACCAGACGATCAATGAGCTCTTCCTTGGTGGCCTTCTTGCCGAAGTTCAGGAACACGGTGGCGGTGTGGCCGTTGAGCACGGGCACGCGGATACACTGGGACGTGATCTTGAGGTCGCCGTCGAACGGCACAATCTTGCCCTTGTCGGCGTCCACATGGCCGAACACCTTGAGCGGTTCCTTCTCGCTCTTTGCTTCCTCGCCGGAAATGAACGGGATGATGTTGCCCACCATCTCAGGCCAATCCTGGAAGGTCTTGCCCGCGCCGGAAATCGCCTGATAGGTGCTGACGACCACCTCGCGTGGCTCGAATTCCTTCCACGCGGCCAGCGCCGGAGTGTAGGCCTGAATCGAGCAGTTCGGCTTGACGGCGATGAAACCGCGTGTGGTGCCAAGGCGCTTGCGCTGGTGCTCGATCACCGCGAAGTGTTCGGGGTTGATCTCCGGCACCACCATCGGCACGTCCGGGGTCCAGCGGTGGGCGCTGTTGTTGGATACCACCGGGGTCTCGGTCTTGGCATAACGCTCTTCGATGGCGCGAATCTCGTCCTTAGGCATGTTCACCGCGGAGAACATGAAGTCCACGTTCGCGGCCACGGACTCGGCGTCGTCGCCGTCCGCAACCACCATGTGCTTGGCGTATTCGGGCATCGGCGTTTCCATCTTCCAACGGCTGCCGACGGCCTCCTCATACGTCTTGCCGGCGCTGTGTGCGGAAGCGGCAAGCGTGACCACTTCGAACCACGGGTGGTTTTCCAGCAGCGTGATGAAACGCTGGCCGACCATACCGGTGGCGCCGAGAATGCCGACCTTTATCTTTTCGGACATGATGACCTCTATGACCTTCGGGTTTCGATGGGCTGATACGTTCAAGCGACCGTCTTGCAATGACCGCAAACACACGGTAATTGTACGAAACATGCAGAACAACAGTGGCCGTCTTCCCATATGGTGGCTCGGCGGCGCCCCCCCATGGCGTACCCCGCGCCGCGCAGCTCGATATCCTCTCCACAACTGGCAAAGTGACTAGCGAAGAGACGGCAGTGTTCTACACTGGTAGCCATGTCTATTGCATCAGTAGAGGCGCAAAAGCAACTCGACCGTATCGTGGCCCTCGGCTACCCGGACGTGGCGGATATGAGTGCCGCCGCATTCCGCGCGCTTGCCGAGCCGCTCATCGGCGCGCTCGAGCATTCCGATCTCGGCTCGAACATCCTACTGGTGCCTACGCGCGAGCTAGTCTCGCCCGAATCGCTGATTGCGCGAACCTCCATCAACCGCATGGCCGGCTTTACCACCATGCCTCCGCGAGACATCGCCAGCTTCCTGCCGCAAGACGGATTCATGCCGCCCGAAGGCCCGTTCTATCTGGTGGTCGATCCGCATACCGGCACCTGCTACATCAACCGCGAGCCCGACGTGGCCCGCAAGCTGATTGATTCCGACGAGCGTCTGCCGCTCACCCTCGAAGAAGGCTTGGCCATCGCCACCCAGCACCCTGAATGGCTGTTGGAAAAGAACGGTTTCAACCTGCTTGGCTCGCGCAGCGCGGACGGGCGCGTGCCGAGCATCTGGATGAGTCAGAACGCGCCGAGGCTCGGCGCCGTGTGGCCGAATTCCAAGCACACGTGGCTCGGCAACGCGTTCTGCATGGCCCGCCGCGGGGTGTCGCTGTTCCGATAGGGCCGGTGGGCCAAAATTCGGTGCTATCCTTCCTAGGGCAGATGGGGCGTTTTGCGGACATCTACTCGCCTTTCCGAGGGCAGTCGCATCGGCGCGTGGGGGCGCCCCACCGTTGGAATATGGCGCAATATGAGGGCCGATGCCCGTGGCGCGCCCGTTGAGGTGCCCTCGGAAGGCGGAGTAGATGTCCGCAGCGGCGGAGATCCGCCCTCGGAAAGTCAAGTGGCGGTCGAAGCGCGGGCCGACGGAACACGCTCGTTGCGCGGCGTTAACAGATTGGACATCAGACGTCTGATGATAGTAGAATAGAAATGCTCAGGCACCGGCATTTCAAGGAGGAAACCAGCATGCCATCATTCGTCGTCGGCGCGTACGCGTCATTGCCCCAGGGGCGTGAAGCCCAGGAAACCTACTACGACCTGCTCGGCGAGCAGCCGTGGATCGAGGGCACCGAGCTGCCCTTCCCCGGCGACCTCGCGGACACCACCGACCGCATCTGGCTGGCCGGCCACCTGCCCAAGCGCTGGCGCGGCAACACCGTCACCGTCATCCCCGGCACCATGCAGCACGTGTGGAAGGACCCGAACTTCGGCCTCGCCAGCCCGGACGAGGACGGGCGCAAGGCCGCGCTCGCGTTCATGAAGCAGCTGCGCGAGGCGCTCGCCGACCTCGCCCAGTGGAGGGCCAGCCAGGACGTCAAGTTCATCGAAATCCACTCCGCGCCCACGAGGATCGCCAGCCGCGACGCCATGGCCGCCTCGCTCGAGGCCCTCGCGCAGCTGGACTGGTCCGGCGCCAAGCTGGTGATCGAGCACTGCGACAAGTACGTCGAGGGGCAGAAGCCGGAAAAGGGCTTCCTGCCGATTGAGGACGAGATCGCGCTGTGCGGGTCGGCCGGCATCGGGCTCACCGTCAACTGGGGACGCTCGGTGGTGGAGGGGCGCACGCCCGAAACCGCCGTGGCGCACGTGGAGGCCGCCGCGAAGGCCGGCGTGCTGAGCGGCCTCATGTTCTCCGGCGCCGGCCCGGAGGAGACCCAGTACGGCTACGGCTGGATCGACGGCCACCTGCCCATGAACCCGGACGAGCCGACCTCGCTCATGGACGCCGCCGCCATCAAGGCCGCCGTGCGCGCCGCCGGGGCGCAGGAGCGCCCGCTCGACTATCTGGGCGCCAAGGTGTGCGTGCCCAAGGACGCGACGGTCGAGGAGCGCCTCGACTATCTCGCGCGCATCCACGAGGCGGTCGTCGCATGAGCGCGGGGGCGGCGCCCACCTACCTCGCCTTCGACATCGGCGGCACCAAGGTCGCCTCGGGATTCGTGACGTTGCCCGCAAACGCAAACGCGGGCGCGAACGGCAGGCCCGAGGTGACGGCCCGCTGCGAAATCCCGACCGAGGCCGCGCGCGGCGGCGAGGACCTGAAGAACCGCATCGTCGCCTTCGCCGTCCGCCAGCTTGAGCGCGCCGAGGCCGAGGGCGTGGCGATCGCCGGCGTCGGCATCGCGGCGGCGGGCGTGCCGGACAGCGAAACCGGCGAGATTGTCTCCGCCACGGACATCCTGCCCGGCTGGCGCGGCCAGCGCATCTACGACGCGTTCGCGGCCGTGACCGACCTGCCGGTGCACATGATCGGCGACGTGGGCGCGCACGGTCTGGGCGAGGCGACGTACGGCGCCGGACGCGGCAGGGGCGTGGTGCTCTCGATCGGCGTGGGCACCGGCATCGGCGGCGCGATCGTGGTGGATGGCGTCCTGTTCACCGGCGCGCACGGCGTGGCCGGCCACGCGGGGCACGTGCCGAGCGCGCTGGGCCGCGGATTCCTATGCTCGTGCGGCACCCTCGAGGGGCACATCGAGCCGGTCGCGTCCGGCACGGGGCTGAAGGACCTCTACAATCGGCGCTGCGAGGAGGCCGGCGACGAGAACCTCCCGGCTGCGGACGGCGCCGAGGTGGCCGCCCGCGCGGCCGCGGGGGAGGAGCTGGCCCGCCGCACGCTCACCGACAGCGCCCGCGCGCTCGGCGAATGCGTCGGCGGCATGGGCAACCTCATCGACCCGGACGTGATCGTGGTCTCCGGCTCGGTCGTCAAGGCCGGTCCGATCTGGTGGGACGCCCTGCGCG